>Ga0310037_10000382_pt1 | contig 29846 bp, 26 predicted proteins | sample Sb_taG_11_FD_200239 | JGI IMG/M metagenome (GOLD analysis project Ga0310037, IMG submission 200239) | Peat soil microbial communities from Weissenstadt, Germany - Sb_50d_3_AS metaG (v2) (version 2) | ecosystem: Environmental > Terrestrial > Soil > Wetlands > Peat | place: Germany: Weissenstadt... | reverse complement strand
GCCGTCGATGAATCGCTCTGGGCGGAACTCGTGCGGTTGTGGGTAGAGATCGTCGCGCAGGTGAACGACGGCGATCGCCGGGTAGACACGGATGCCGGCTGGGAGGTCCCATCCGCCGATTGTGCGGGGTTTGGTTAGTGTGCGCGCGTTGGCGTCGACCACTGGCCGCAGCCGCAGCGTCTCTGTCACGACGGCATCGAGGTAGGTGTCGTCGTCGGCGGCCAGTTCTTCTCGTAAGCGTCCGAGTACGCGGGGATCGCGCAGCAACAGGTCGAAGGCGAAGGCGAGGCCGGTAGCGGTCGTCTCGTGACCGGCGAGCAGCAGTGTCATGAGCTCGTCACGAAGCTCGATATCGGTCATCGGCTTATCGTCCTCGTCTCGGGCGCGCAGCAGCAGCGAGAGAACATCGGTGCGGTCCTCGAGGTCCGGCTCGGAGCGGCGGAGGGAGATCTCCTCGTAGATCAGCGCGTCCGCCGCCTGCAAGCGACGCTGAAACTGGCCCCAGGGACTCCAGCGACCGACATCGCGGCGCAGCATGTTCGGCAGGAAGAGCACGGCCTGCATATCGAGCACGGAGACCAGGGTGCTACGCAGCCGTCTGATGCGGTCTGTGTCAGTTACTCCGAAGACGGCTCGGACGATCACCTCGAAGGTGAGCGCCCGCATCCGCTCGTGCATGACAAAGCGCTGGCCCTCCCTCCAGTTGCTGATGTCGGCTTGAGCGACATCGCGGATGACGGTGCGGAAGTTCTGGATGGCCGATCCTTGAAACGGCGGTAGCAACAGCTTTCGCTGGCGCAGGTGCTCGCGTCCATCGAGGGTCAGGACGGAGCGCTCGCCGAGTACCGCCGACAGGGGCGAGTTCGCCTTGCCGGCGTGAAGATCGGATTGCTCGCCGGTCAGCATCTCGCGGATCGCGCTTGGATCGCAGACGTAGATGCCGACGCCGAAGACGAGGAGCGGCACGGTGAAAACGTCTCCGTAGCGCTCGCGCCACCCGACCAACGACTGCAGCGGTCGTTGTACGAGGCGAACGGTGTTGACGGACGCTGGGCCACGGGGACCCGGCGGCAGCAGCCCAGGGACGCGACGGCTCATGTCCCCGAGCATACACGACAGGAATGTAGTAGAGTCGTGTTCATGGCGGGACGGCCGAGAAAGGCGAGCAGCGGGTTTGCTCCCCTCGAGTCCGAGGTCATGGACGCGATCTGGGGCGCGAGCCGGCCGGTGTCCGTTCGTGAGATTGTCGACACGCTCAACGAGCGGCGAGCCGAGCCGTTGGCCTACACGACCGTGATGACGGTGATGAACCGTCTCACCACGAAGGGTGTGCTGGCTCGTAACGGTGAGCGACGCAGCTACGTGTATGAGGCGACGGCCCCGGACGCCGCTGGGATCGCGGTCCGCGACGTGATCCGCACCCACGGCGATGCCGCACTCGCTCATTTCGTGGATGAGGCTCGCGCCGACCCCGGCGTCCTTGACCGGCTGCGTGGTCTGCTCGCGGAGGATTCGTGAGGCTCGACAGCGCCAACCGCAGCTTCATCGCGATGATGACCATTGCGCTGCTGCTGGGTATGTATGTCCTGTGTGGCGCGGTCGGGAGCGTGCTCGTACCGCTGATCCTGACGCGGGTTTCCCACGACGGTCTCACCGGGTTGCTGAGCGGATCGTTCTTGCCGCTGCTCGTGTTTGTCGTTCTAGTCGCGGTTGGTCTCTTATTGGGAGCCCGGTCGATTTGCCGGCAGGTCACCGCGTCTGGCAGGCTTACGCGTCGTGTGCAGGGCCTGACGGTTACGCTGCCCGACGAGCTGGCGCTGACGGCATCAGAGGTCGGGTTGGGTGGGCGCGTGGTGCTCCTCGATGTACCCGAGCGGTTCTCCTTCGTCTACGGCGTGCTCATTCCCCGCGTTGCGGTCAGCCGGGGACTTCTGCAAGGGATCTCCGATGAGGAGTTGCGGGCGGTGCTCGAGCACGAGCGCTACCACGTTTGCAACCTCGACCCGTTGAAGATCCTCTTGCTGCAGGCGCTCTCAGCTGCGTTCTTCTTCCTGCCGGCGTTGGACTCTCTACGTGCCCGCTATGTAGCTGGTCGTGAGCTGGCGGCTGACCGCCGGGCGGTCAGGGCATGTGGGCGCCGTCCTCTCGTCGGCGCGCTACTAAAGGTCGTGCGTGGTCCCGACTGGATCGAGCTCGATGGCGTCGCGGCAATCGGAGGCCCCGAGCTACTGGATATTCGCGTAGCGCAATTGGAGAGCGGCGTCCATCCGAAGCTCTCGACGCTCACCTTCACCCGCGTAACGGTTTCGCTCATAGGCGCGGGCCTGTTTGCCGCGACGTTCCTCGCGTCGGTGTTCAGCTTCGGCGGCGCCGCCGCGGTGTATCGGGCGACCGGCACGGGACTGACGACTGCTGACCTGCTCAGCGGCCTAACCTGTTCCGCCCCCTTCGCGGGCGCTGGGCTGGTGGCGTACTGGCTCATCGCGCGACGTGCGAGCCAGCCACTCACCACGAAGACGGCTTCGCTCCTATCCGGGCACGGCACTGAGGATCGCACTCGCGTTGGCGATGCGGTCCTCGATCGGTGTCTCGCCGGTGCTGAGGGCGTCCCACACGAAGTCGTGTAGCTCCAGCGGTAGCTCCTTTGGGTTGGTGGCGGTCAAGTCGGCCAGTGCGTTCTTGAAATGTCTGGCTTTCACCGTCGGGACGATCGCGGCCGCGGTGAGCGCTTGCTGCCAGATGGTCCATCCGTTCTCGAGCTCGATGCACTGTACGGCGGTGGCGAGCCGCAGGCAGCGGGCGCGCCAGCCCCACTGCGTGCGGTGAACCTCGCGGCGCAGCTGTGATTGCTGGACAGAGCGGATGGTCCTCCAGCGCTGGCTTTGAGGATCGATGCATGTGGCCCAGCGGGCGAGTCGCTGCTGCACGCTGGCAGAGGGCTCTCCTTGAGCGACGTCGACTTTCCAGTGTGCGCATTCCCGGGCATAGCGCGTCGTGCAGTAGGCGACCATCGTCTGCCATTGGGCCTCTCCTGTGAATGCCGCGAGGAGTAGGTCGAGGTCGTAGAGTTGGCGCGGCACGGCGTCCTGGCGGTGGTCTTCGTCGATGCCTACGGGCGTTGAGGCGAGGGTCATCAGCTTCAGCACGAACTGGTACGGCAGCTCGGGAATTCGCGCGCGCACCGGGCGCTGGGTTGGGCCGATGCTCCCGTCCAGGGTTTCGGCTGGCGGTAGGTCGGTCTCGAAGTGAAACTCGATCTTGACCTCGTTGTTGCTCGCCAAGCCATGAGGCAGGCGCAGCTCGACGGGAATGACGTAGGCGATCATGTCCAGCCCAGCGGCTGGATTCTTGGGCTGATAGACGCTGGGGAGAAACAGGGGATGCAGCGCCGCGAAGCGCTCGGCGAACGCGTCCATCAGCCGCTGGATGTCCGTGTGGCTTGCGATCGTGAGGTAGTCGTTGTCCCTGGATCCCCGCTGCGCTATCGCGTCGAATCGCAGCGACGCCGCATTGCCGCCCATCAGCATCAGCTCGACGCCGACCTCCGGCTCGAGGTCGCGTAGGTGCTCGTGGACCTCTGCGCACCACGCGGCGATCTCCGCTGTGAAGAGATCGTTGTACTTCGACTTCTGTGCAAGCTTCTTTAACTGTTCGGGGTCGCTGATCCAGTCCGCCTTGAACAGGTCCAGGTGGCCATCGACGCTCATGCGGCGTAGCCCGCCGCGAGCTGCACCTGAGCGCCACCGTCGGGCGGTCGCGTTCCGGTGGTCGCGGCGAGCCAGTCCGCATATCCGACGCGCCGTGCATAGGAGCTCACTGCGCGTTGGTTGATTCCGTGATCGGTCATCGCGCGCAGCAGGCGGCCCAGCTCGCCGTAGTCAAACGGCGCGTCGCTGCGGCGTGTCTCGCGTAGGAGGTCCACCCATGCCTTCTCCGGGGTGGCGAGCGCGCCGCGTACGAGCGAGCGCGATCCGATGAGGGGCTGGCGGCGCAACAGCACGGTCCGAGGTATCGAGGGTCCACGGAGCGCGCCCGGCCCGGCGGCGATCACCACGAAGCGGCGCTCGATCAGAGCCGCAGTCACCCCTTCGGCGTGAGGTGCGGGGCAGCACACGAGATGCGGGTACTCAAAGACGAACTGGTGAGCGAAGCCCACGAGCATGTCGTAGCCGGAGAGGTGCGCATCCGCATCCAAGAGCTTGATCACCCGCACGATCTCCCTGGCCTCCCCGGTAGGCGCATCTATGCTCGCGCGATCGCTGTAGCGGTCGCGGCTCACACGGGAGATCGTGCCGGCCGCGACGAGGTCGCTGAGCCTGCGGTGCAGGGTGCGCTCGGACAGGCCGAGCTCAGTGAGCTCGGCGACCGACACCACACCGCCGTGGCGTGCGGCTATCTCCCGCACAGCACGAGCGACACCGCTCCTATCTACATCCAAAGTTGGCAAGATCCTCAGAATATACCAAAATACTGCCCTTCCTGCCATTGGGTGCCGATCGGGAACCATCTGAACCCGATGTCAGCTACGGAGTGCTTGCTTTGCTTCGGCGGCGAACGTGGCGGCGCCGGCGCGTGCGATTGCCCGCGAGTTCACGCGGAACATCGCAACGAGACCCAGCAAAGGTCGGCACGTCATCCCTAACGCGGAGGCTGAGCCGGCGGACGATCAGCCACTATTCGAATGATGGGCAAGGCGTCGCGCATAAAGCGGGAGCGCAAGGCGGCTCATCTTCGCGAGGTCGCGGAGATGCCGGTCGTGCTGGGGCTCCTGGAGCTTCGGGAGTTTGGGGACTTCGAGAGCGTAATCGTCGAGCACCCTGAGCTTCTAAACCAGGCGACTCAGGAAGCGCTAGCGTCGCTCGGGGACGCGCCTGAGTTTGGAGCTTCGTTTCGCAGCTTCGCTGCGCTTCTCGCGGATCCCTCCTCGGAGTCGTGGGTTACGTTTCGGAGGCTGGCGGACGAGCGCGAATCGCTTGCCGTCGACCTCGATCGAGAGGCAGACGAGATCAACGAGATGCTCCTGCGCGGCGAAGCAAGCTCGGCGCTGCCACGAATAGACATCGCCATCACGGCGGGGACCGAAGCGGGGCTGGCCTTGTCCGTCGGCGCACTTCGCGGCCTACGTGGCCGCGCATTGACCCAAGGGACGAGTACCGATCGCTCCCAGCTAATGAAGGCCGCGATCGCCGAGTTCGAAACGGCTCTGCTGCTGACTTCTGAGCCCGCCCAGGCAGCCGAGCTGCAGATGCTGATCGGGCTAGCGGAAGCTCAAGACCCAGAGGGCGATACTCACGAGAGTGTCGGTGGTGCGATTGCTCGAATGCGAAGGACACTCGACGCGGTCGATGCCACGACGTCACCGGGCACGGTTGCGCTCATTCAGACCAACCTGGCGAGTGCCTTATTGCGACATGGAGGCCCTGATCATCTCTCGGAGTTGGAGGAGGCCCGATCGTTGTCGGAAGATGCCCTCCGGTATCGCTCACCCGAGCTAAACCCGCGGGACTGGGCCTTTACACAGCTCAATTTCGGCGCTGCGGTTGAGCAACTCCCGTCCGCTGAACGGTCCGACCTCGAGCAAGCGATCCGGAGCTACGAGGCCGTACTCGCCCAAGAGCGCGCGGTCGACGAGCGCTGGCTGATGGGCTACACGAACTTTTCCCTCGGTCGGCTCTATCTCGGTTTGTCGGATGAAAACTTAGAGATCCTGGACTCCCACCCGCGCCTAAGTCGCTTGGTCGAGAGCGGCGAGGCGCTCGTTATCGCGGGGCGGTATCTGGAGCTTGCCGTTCGTGATACCGCCGTAGCTCCGGAACGCATCCACCACGGGAGAGCTCTTGCTGCTCTTGCACGGGTCCGCGAAAAGCTCGAGGACCTCGCTGGTGCGACGATTGCGGTTCGGGAAGCGCTGGAGATCCTCACCATCGATAGTGAACCGATCGGGTGCGCTCATGCCGCGCAACAGTTGGGTTGGCTGAAGGCTCAAGAACAGGACTGGGACGGAAGCGCAGCCGCGTATAGGGCGGCCGTCGCAGCGACCGACCTCGTGTTCTATGCGCGCCTCGAGACTACGAGCCGAGAGGCGGACATCAGGACCGCTGGCAACGTCTATCGTTGGGCGGCCTTCGCGATAGCAAAGGCGGGTGCGTTGCACGAGGCGCTGTTGGTCCTGGAGGGTGGGAGAACACGCGAGTTCCGGCGCCGGTACGGCTTGACCAGCGTCGATCACGACTTGCTCGGTGCGTTGCCGCCAGCGTTGCGCGACGAGTACCTCGCGAGCGCTCATGCCACGGCGAGCGCGCCATTCGGCGCGCCGGCGGCTGCCCCCGCCCGGCGCCTGCAGGAGACTCTCACCAGCATCCGTCAGTGGACTGGAATTGAGACGTTTGCAACTGGGGCCACGGACGACGACATACGAGGCGCCGTTGAGCCGGGTTGGCCGATCGTCTATGTGAACCCAACCCCGTTCGGGACGATGGTCGCGCTGGTCGAGCAACGCGACGAGGCCTTGGTCGAGCATCAGGACCTCCTACTTTCGCCAACGAGCACCGCGGTGTTCACCCGCATCGGTATGGGCGGCGAACACGAGTGGCCCGATGAAACCATAGACCCGAGTCGCGCATTTATGTTTGCCGCCGCGTCCGATCACCCAATATCTGTCGATCTGCACCGTGCCCTCGCGCACACTTTGCCTTGGGTGGGTCAACAGATCGCGGTGCCGATAGCGAAGCTGTTGACCGCATCGAAGGCGACAGGTGCGACGTTGATTTTGTCGGGACCACTCGCGGCCGTTCCGCTGCATGCGGCTCCGCTCGACGAAACCGGGAGGTGTCTTCTGGACGACTTCGACTTGCGATACGCCCCGTCGGCGGTATCGCTTGTTGCGTCGCTCTCTCGCCCCCATGAGGACGGAGCGAGTCCTCTACGTTTGGTCGCTCTTGCGGATCCTGAGAGGGAGACTCAAGGTCGCGCGTTGCCTGCGGCTGAGCCCGAGGCCCGCGAAATCGCCCGGGCCTTCCCTGAGGCATTCACCCGAATCGCCGTGGGAAGGGACGCGAACTCATCGTTCTTCCGCGAGCATGCAGGGCAAGCTGAATATCTGCATCTTGCCTGCCACGCTGGAGGAGGTATGTTCGATCTCAACAATGGCGGCATCGCCTTGGCGGACCGTATTGTTAGGCCGCTCGAGCTGACCGAGTTGACCCCCCTGAACGCCCGGTTAGCCGTGGCCTCGGCATGTCAGACAGCGCAGGCCGAGATCCTCGGTCAGCCCGACGAGGTACTTTCGATCGGCGCCATCCTGCTCGCGGCTGGAAGCGCCTGCGCGGTCGCTACGCAGTGGTCAGTCAACGACGCGGCGACAGCGATCCTTATGACTCGGTTCTACGAGGTGATGATTGGCGAGCAGCTCAGACCGCCGGAGGCGTTGAGAGCAGCCCAGCTATGGCTGCGGGAGCTCACGAACGACGCAGAGGCTAAATATCTCTCCGAGCACCCGGCCCTCGCGGCAGACATATCGGAGCGACGAGCACGCGGCGAGGCCATTGGCGAACCGCCAGACCAAGCTGACGATCACCGGTATGCGTCCCCGACCTTTTGGGCGCCGTTCGTGGCCCTGGGCGCGTGACGAGCTGTCTGCTCCTCCGTCATCGAAGCGGGAGGCTCCAGCGGCGTCCCGTCGCTAGCGCTCCGGACGACTTCCGGGCGCGCGGATCGATGATCGGCACACGCGCTTGTGCGGGCGTAGCAGAAGCGCTCGCCTGGCCGCGCCTCAGACCCCGAGATCGTCTGAAGGGGGCATATCGGATCCGTCCCAAGAGACACGCGTTTGCGCGCGATAGCGACAGTGCCGCCGGCCCGCGTGGGAGTATGGGCTTATGACTACCTATGACATCGCACGGCGCGGTCCTGGCAAATTTCGGAGTCTTCGCCCCCGTTCACGGCGACCAGCCCCATCCCCCGTAACCGTTCGTTACGTCGAGCCATCTCCAAAGACTTCACCTGAGGCGGCTGCTCAGCTTCGGGCGAGCGTTGCCGGGCTGACTGGCTGGGAGCTGGAGCGCATCGATCGCCGGGTCTAGTTGCGGCCGGGACGTGCCCAGTCTCGTCAATGGAGGGACCCGGCTGCCACTCTTCGCACGAGTCGCGCCTACTGCTGTAGTGGGAGTGGTTCGCATGCTAGACAAGCGAAGGCTCGCCGTTGCTAGGGCCATGTCGGCAAGACGGACAAGGCGAGCAGCTCTTTCGTGAGGAGATCCTCGGCATCCTTGATGCCGGCGTAAATCAGACAACGCTGATTCTGAACGTCGAACTTGAGCTCTGTTCCCTTGCGGCTCAAGAGTACGGTGGGGATATCACATCCCCATGCGTAGCCCACCTCAAGGAACACGTTCGGGTTGGAGTTTGTGAGATCTGCGACCACGAGCCGCGCAGTTCGAATCTGCTTCTTCAGGCGCTCAAGTACGTCGCCCGTGAAGGCTTGCTGATCAATCCGTTCACACAGGAGACCAGCTGCCCTCACGGCATTGGAGATCCCGTAGTGGAACAGATCCTCGAAGTCCTCAGAGAAGGGCATAGCTACGAAAGCATGATCGTGCTGCGACGAGTCATACCCAACCCGGCGGAACCGATCAGCTGATGGCTGGTCTACCACGTCGTCGATCGTGGCTCCCGGAGACACAACTCCGCCTCGGTGAAGGACTTCCTGGAGTCGTGCTGTCATTCGCGCCGCTCGCCCAGGGCTGACCTCGGCGATCACAACGCGTCCGAGCGTGCGCGGGACGTCGCGGTCCTGGATGGCGTCCAGAATCCCAGCAAGCTCGGAATCAAATGCCTCCATCTCGTCGAGGCCATATCCAGCCCCATGGAGCGTAAGGACGATGCTGCGTGCGTCGGGTCGCTCACTCGCAACCGAGCACAAGGCACGGCGGCCAAAATCTCTAATCTCGCCATAGCCGAACTCGCGAAGCGGCACGACGCCAATGAGGAGCAGCGTGTCGGCGGCTATGCCCGTGGGCGCCGAAACCGCGCGATAGCCGCCGGTCCCCGGAAACTTCGAAGTATCAAGTCCGGTCAGTTCGACCGCCTTGGCATCTACGCCGTAGAGGGCTTGAGCATACTTAAGCACGAGTATGTCGGCGTCGAACGTCAACGCGTCTGCTTCGGCAACCTCAATTGCGATGTCATCTGAGGCGGTCATCGACCGGAGCATAGTCCGTTGGAACCGCGACCTGCGCGATTATCGCAGAGGATAGTGCGCCTGCCGAACTGGGGTCGACGAGCTACGCGTCTCCTGCAAGTGGCAAACTGCCCTTGTGCAAGCTGATAGCCCACCTGCTCAGACCGAGACTCCGGTTGATGATCCGTCCTGGTTGCAGCGCAGGCTGTGCAAAGAGTGCTTCGAGCTCGTCCGTCCCGCCGAGACTCCTTCCGAGTCTGCAGCAGAGGATGCGCCTGTGGGCGGTGCGGTTCCTGAGACAGTCGCGGCGCTTCTAGCGATCGCTACAGAAGCGGTTGAAGACGAGCGGGAACGAGGTCGAGCACTTGATACGAAGTGCGCCTCGCTCGTCGGATTCACCGGTCTCATCCTCGCCATCACCGGCGCACTGACGCCTGCTCTGGTGGATCACAGGCTCGGCAGCGTCGGGCAGCCTCTGGCTGAGTGCTCGTATGCTGTGGGTGTACTGGCCCTCCTGACGGCTGTTCTGCTTGCCTTGGAGGGCGTTCTGATGCCACAGAAGTACCGCAGCATGGGCACAGCACAGGTTGCGAACTTCTCGCTACCGAGCGTGCAGGCCCAGAAGGCGATGTGGGTGCATCAGTCGATGCTCGGCGCGCTAAAGAACATCCTGGCCCAGGACCGGCCCGTCAACAACTGCAAGGCGAAGCTCACCAAGTGGGTGGCACGCTCGTTGGCGGTTGGCTTCGCTGCAATGGCTATCGATGCGGTTATAATCGGGATCCGACAGTTCGGACTTTGATGGCGAGCGACAAGCCCTCACCAAACCAGACCGGCGAGCCGTCCCGGCCAGCCCCGACGCCGGCACCGCCAGCGGCGCCTCCTAAAGCCTTCGCGACGGAAAGCACCGAGAAGGCCCTGAAAGACTCACCGGTGCCGTTCGCAACCGAGATGGGCCTGCGGGAGACAGTTCTCGGGATGGGCTTTCGACCAATAAGCGCGAGTCCCACGCCTCAACCAAAACCGCCGCCGCAGCCTCCGGGGCCGTTTGAAACGGAACCTTCGGAACGCGGGAAAAAAGGTGGCGGAAAATGAGGCCCGAGGACGAGGACCCGCCGGAGTCGCCGGTCGAAGCAGAGCCGGGACCGTTCGAGACGGAAACCGTCGAAAAGGAACTGGACGAGGACGACTGATGCGCAACAGCTACCTGCTTGCGTCGGCCCGTGAGACGGAACCTGGACCGTTCGAAACCGAGATCATCGAAGAGGGCGACGAACCCGAAGACGAATCTGGCGAAATTTGATGCGCGGCATCGAGGTCTTCACAGGCGATCAGGCCGTCCTCATCCGCGAGCTGCTCGCCGCAAGGCTTCGTGTTGACCTCCCTGAGGCTAAGCGCCTCAGGCACGAGCTGCGGACGATCGGTTTCTATATCAGCGATTGGGAGTACGGACTGCAACCGTCAGGCTTCGACGCTCTCGTCGACCGCGGTGCGATCCAGATCACATCAAGCTCGTAAAAGCTCTCGCTTGCTCGGAGTGATCCTTGAGATGAGCATAACTCGTGTGATGGAGGCAGTGAGAGTTGTCTGACAGTGAGGATCGCGAGGAGGTAGTTGCCGACGACGAGCTGCTGGCCGGCTTTGATGCCGTGATCGCGCACGACGAGGCGCCTGTGGGTCCGGAGTCTCCGCAGTCGCTGATTGATGAGGGAGACGCGCTGCTGAGGGCGGGTCGTTTTGAGGATGCGCTTGTGGTTTGGGGGCGAGTCCTCGAGCGGTTTGGTGAGGCGCAGGGGGGAGCCCTTGGCAGACAGATCCCCAATCTGCGATTGACGCAGAGCGCGGTACTCGTGACGCTAGATCGTCTCGGCGAGGCCGAGACTGCTTTTGATGAGCTGTGCACGTGGACCAGGCAGGCGTCTGATCCCGATTGGGTGTTGGCGCAGATTCAAGACTTTAATCTGTACTTCGCGACTACTCTCCACAAACGGGCACGCGCGTTGCTCAAAGAGCAACGGTATGGGGAGACGATAGCGGTTGCGGATGTGTTACTCGGGCGTTTTGGCGGGGATCCGCCGCCGGGCCGCCTAGATCTTGTGGTTGACGCGCTGAGGCTCAGGGCCACCGCGCTAGCGGATTCCGACCGCGCGCAGGAGGGAATAGAGCTGCTGGGCGAGCTGGTCGAGCGCTATCGCAATATCGAAGAGCCGGCCGTGCGCACGAGTGTTGCCGGGGCGTTGATCAAAAGAGCTGACTTACTCAACGACGGTGGTGAGCAGACGCGGGCGCTCGATGTCTTCGATGAGTTGATCGCGCGCTTCGGCGATGCGCCTGACCCCGATCTGCGTGAGAAGGTCGCATACGCTTTTGCCGCGAAGGCGTCAACGCTGCTCGGTGATGATCGCAATGAAGAGGCGATCGCTGCTGTCGATGAGATGCTGTCGTTGTTTGGTGAGGCGAGCGAGCCTGAGCTGTGTGTCTATGTCGCGAGGGCGTTGGCCAACAAGGCTGTTGCGGTGTGGAGGCTCGGTCGCCTGGAGGACGCGATCGCTGTCGATGACGAGGTGATCGCGCGCTTTGCAGACGCGGCCGAGGCAGAGCTCAGCGAGTGGGTCGCCTGGGTGCTTGGGCACAAGGCGTCCTCGTTGAGGGAGCTGGGCCGGGTCGAGGAGTCGATCGCGGTGTGGGGTGACATGATCGACCGCTACAGCGAGGCGAGCTCGCCGGTGCTGCGCGAGAGGGTAGCAACCGCGTTGCGGGAGAGAGCCGAGCTTCTGGTGGCAGCCGGCCGGTGCGCTGAGGCGATCGATCTGGCCGACGCGTTGATCGCGCGTGGCAGCGACGAGCACGATCCACAGCAGACGTACCTCCTCGCCCAAGGACTCGCCGTGAAGGGCGCCGCTCTCCTCGGCGAGAAGCGCCTGGAGGACGCGATCGTACCCCTCGACGCGCTCATCGCCGGTTTCCAGGATGCTGACCCAACGTCGCGTTCAACAGCTGAGGAGCGCAGGCTGCGAACTCAGGTAGCGTTCGCGCTCAGGGACAAGGCGGTCGCGCTCTACCGGCTCGGTCGTGACGAAGAGGCCAAGGCCGCCGAAGACGAAATGGTCACCCGTTTCGGCGAGGACGCACTCGCGGGGTTCGACGAGCTCTCAAGCCGCCACACGAATGCAACTGACCCGCAAATGCGTGAACTGCTGGTCTCGGCGCTACAAGGCAAGGCCGTCGTCCTGGCCGGTCTCGACCGCCAAGACGAGGCCCTGCAAGTACTCACCGAGCTGATCGAGCGCTTCCAAAACGACGAGAACCCAGACATCCAGAACATAGTCGCAGAAGCCCGCAAGGAGATCCTCGACGGTGACAGCGAGTAGGAACCCACGCGCGGCTATGACCGCGGGCGGCTGCGCGTGCGCGACGGACAGCCCGAGCTGCTCAGGCACGCCCCGACGTGCGAAAAGTTCATCAGCTTGCTAGACTTTGGACGAGGTGGGCATGCGTCGGCATAGACGTAGTTCAGGGGGTGGATGATGCGTTTGCGGCGCGGCACAAATCACGAGGGGCATCGCAGTGTCGAGTAGAGCCGCCCTCTCGCGTCGTCCTGTCCTTACCACGCTGGCGTCGTTCTGCGCAACGCTGGCTGTCTTGGCGTTGGGGAGCGCGAGCGCGTTCGCGGCGGGCGGGTGGTCGGCGCCTGACCTGGTGGATCCCGCTATCGGCGCGGACTCGGTGTCGTGCTCGTCGTCCTCGTTCTGCATGGCGGTGGGCTACGCAGGGGCGGACCTCGGGTCGGCGGCGATGTACAACGGCAGTACGTGGAGCGAAGCGAGCGTGATCGATACTCAGTACTCGCTCTTCTCGGTCTCCTGCACCTCATCGTCTTTCTGCATGGCGATGGACGGCACCGGCGGAGCGCTCACCTACAACGGCAGCACGTGGAGCGCACCGACACCAACCGGCACGGATCTAACTCTGGTGTCATGCACCTCCCCATCGTTTTGTGTCGCGACGGGAGGCTCAGGGCAGGCAGCCATCTACAACGGCAGCACATGGACCGCGCCGAGCTCGATCGGGCTAAGCCAGCCGAGCTCGATCTCGTGCGCGTCGGAATCATTCTGCATCGCTGTGGGCTCCGTGAACGGCGGGCCCGGATTCGCCGTAGCGTACAACGGTAGTTCCTGGAGCCCTCCAACTGAAATAGCCAGTGGCTACGACGACCCCGGCCCGTCCTCGGTGTCGTGCGGCTCGCCAACGTTCTGCGTAGCCGTGGGGGGGAACCCCGGCAACGAGGAGACCTACAGCCATGGGACGTGGAGTTCCACGGCGATCGGCCAAGCGAGCTCGGTGTCATGTGCCTCCGAATCCTTCTGCATGGCCACGTCGGGTGAAGAAATATTGACCTACGACGGAAGCACGTGGAGTGCATCGCACCCGGCAGGTGCTGAGCTATACCCTGGAGGCGCTTCGATCTCCTGCCCAACACAATCCTTCTGCGTGGCATCTGGCCTCGGCACGAGCGCTCTTACCTACGACGACGGCACGTGGTCGACGCCCGTGAGGCTTGGCAGCGGGGGGCTCGTGGAAGTGTCCTGCCTTTCCTCTACCCATTGCATGGCTGTTGACGGGCATGGGCGGGCACTCACTTACAACGGCAGCACATGGAGCGCACCCAGCCAGATAGATGCCCAAAGCGACCTCGAATCGCTCTCCTGTCCCTCAGCCTCGTTCTGCGCGGCAGTGGGCGGCCGCTCGCACGGGTATGCGCTCACCTACAACGGCAGCACGTGGAGCGCGCCGAAGGAAATAGACAGCAACGGGACGATGCAATCGGTCTCGTGTGTATCCTCGCGCTTCTGTGTAGCGCTTTCACAACACGGCAGGGAAAGCGCCGCATCAACCTATGCCGTGGTATATGACGGGGCGGCGTGGAGTGCGCCAGTGGAGGTGGATCCGAAGACAGTAATGAGCTCTGTCTCATGCGTGTCCGAAAGCTTCTGTGTGGCGGTCGGCGGGCAGAAAGCCGCGATCTACGACGGGATCTCATGGGTCGCACCGACCGAGGTATACGCCGAAGCGAATCTCAAGGCGGTTTCGTGCCCTTCTTCATCCTTCTGCGTCGCGGTGGCCGAACACCATATCCCAGCGTGGAGCGAAGCGTATGCGTTTACCTACGACGACGGCGTCTGGAGCGCTCCAACCGCAATACCCCGCGCGCCGGACCGTGGTGGGTTCAATGTAGGCTCGATCTCATGCTCGTCTTCGTCCTTCTGCGCGGCTGGAGCCCTGTTCGAAGGCGCTGGCGCAATCTACGAAGGCGGCTCGTGGGCGCCTTGGACCGAACTGGTATCCAATACCTCCACCTCGGTGTCATGTCCGTCGGCCGACTTCTGCGCAGCGGTGGACGATGCCGGCCAGGTGTTCACCTATGCCAGCTCGACGTCGCATTTCCCGCTTGCTGTGTTCATCACCGGTGAAGGCGAAGTCACCTCGACGCCGGCAGGAATCACGTGTTCGACCGCTGAATGCACGTATGAACCCGAAGGCGAAGTGACCCTGACCGCGGCGAAAGCCGGAGCGGGGTACGAATTCGCCGGCTGGACCGGATGCGACAGAGTCTCGGGTACGGACTGTACGGTGACCGCCGCCAGCAAAGTCACTGCCCTGTTCTTGAAGACGGTCAAAGGACCTGCCGGCAATGAAGGCCCGGCGGGCACAGAAGGTTCGACTGGCAATGAAGGCAAATCTGGCGCCACCGGCCCCGCCGGAGTAAAAGGCGCGACGGGCACCCAGGGTCCGACCGGTGCTCAGGGTCAGGCGGGCCCCGCGGGCAAGATCGAGCTCGTGACCTGCGAGACCGTCAAAGGCAAGCAGCACTGCACGACCAAGCTCGTCTCCGGCACGCTCAAGTTCACGGCCAATGGCTCCTTTGCGCGGGCGACTCTCTCCCGTCACGGTCTGGTGTACGCGAGGGGCACGGCCCGCACTGCGCGCCGGCGCATGAGCCTGCGGTTGACGCCGCTGCGCAAGCTCCAACCGGGCAGGTACACGCTCACGCTGATCTGCGAGACGGGGCGGCACAAGAGGATCAGCCGCGAGTCGTTCACGCTGAGCTAAACCAGGCCTACAGGCACTCGAGTAGCTCATGCCAAGACCAAGAAAGGATCTCTTAGCGTGAGGATTGTCCGATCTACCGTCCGCTGGCTCCTGACGGCCTCAGCGCTACCCGCCGCGACCGGCTTGTTGCTTATGTTTGGGGCCGGTACCGCTGGGGCCGTACCAGTTGGCACGATCACCCAGTTCAGCGCTGGTCTGAACGCGGGCAGTGACCCGCACAGTATTGTCGCAGGACCGGAAGGGAACCTCTGGTTCACCGACACTGGCAGCACCAAGGCGATCGGGCGGATCACCCCGAGTGGCGTGATCACGGAGTTCAGCGCCGGCCTGAGCGAAGACAGCTATCCGGAAGGAATCGTCGCGGGCCCGGAAGGGAACCTGTGGTTCGGCGACCGTGGTGCAGTTGGGCGGGTTACGCCGAGCGGCGCTATCACCGAGTTCACCGTGGGCCTGAACCCTGGTAGCCGGCCGGAAGGTCTTGTCACAGGACCCGACGGAAACTTGTGGTTCGCCGATTTTGGCACCAAGGCCATTGGGCGGATTACGCCTGGCGGCACGATCACGGAGTTCACCGCCGGCTTGAGCCCAAGCAGTGAACCGTTTGGCATGGTTTCGGGCCCTGATGGGAATCTCTGGTTCACGGACGCTGGGATCCCAGCGGTCGGACGAGTCACCCCGACCGGGACGATCACCGAGTTCAGTGCAGGCCTGATTGCCGGTAGCGAACCGTTCGGCATGGTCGCGGGCCCGGACGGGAACCTATGGTTCATCGACCACGGCAGCACCGCGGCGGTCGGGCGGATCACCCCCGGTGGGACCATCACCGAGTTCACGGCGGGGCTGAAAGAAAGTCACTGCCCGCTCTTGTGTGGCTTGGGCATGATCATCTTGGGCGGGGACGGCAACATGTGGTTTCCCCACCTCGAACCCGGTGTAGGCACGATCGGGCGAATCAGCCCAGGTGGCACGATCACCGAATTCAGCACTGGCTTGAGCTTCCCTAGCCACCCTCAAGACCTCGCGCCGGGCCCGGACGGCAATGTGTGGTTTGTTGAAGCCGCGAGTCCTCCGGCGATCGGGAGGATCACGCCGAGCGGCACGATCACCGAGTTCAGCGCAGGCATGAGCTCCTGTAGCCAAGGCGGCATCGCGAACAACCTCGTGGCTGGACCTGATCGAAACATGTGGTTCAGCGATTGCGGGTCTATCGCGCGGATCACGACCAGCGAACCGCCCGCCCAGTCACCTGCGACGCCCACCGGACCAAGCAGCACAACGGCAGCAACGCCGCCTGCCTGTAGCGCATCGCTCGCCAGCACACGGATCACGACAAAAGGGACTGCCGAGGCGACAATCAGGCTGACAGCCACCGGCACGGGCACATGCACCGGCAAGCTGAGCCTGACAACCAGGATCCCGCTCAAGAAGCACAACAAGACCAAGACGAAGACCGAGACCATCGGGACGGCCACCTTCTCGATCCCGCCGGGTAAGACCGCAACCATCGAGGTCACCCTCAAGGCCGGCGCTCGATCGCTGCTCGGCAGCGATCACGGGCGACTGAATGCCAGCCTCACGGTCCTGAAGTCGTCTCCCGCCCCGTCACAGACGCAAACCGAGAAAGTCCAGCTCGTTCAGAAGAAGACGCATGGCAAGACGAAGAAATAGGCTCCCAGCTGTTCGTAAGCCGGTGTCGGTGGGCCTGGTGTCGTTCTGCGCGCTAGTCTGCGCGATGACGCTCCCCGCGATCCCGGCGCAGGGGTATGTCGAAGCACCTTACCTGGCCTGCTTCAACAGCAGCGAAGCTGATCTGCTGTCGCTGGAAAGATCATCGAGCCCCGCCATCAATACGTACGTGCAAGCAGGCACGCCCGCGACCTTCTCGGGTAACTCCTCGGTGCCGGTGACGTTTGCCATCGCGTCGTCCTCGGCACTGCTGTCGAGTCCGGATATTGACGGCGGTTTGGGAACGCTACAGCCCGGAACATCTACATACACGTTCACCTCCGCCAAGGCGACGGTCACTCCTGGAATCCTCATCTACTGGGACGCGTCTTTCTCAAACGCCACCCTCGAAGATTGTAAAGGCATGACACCAAAGACCTACACGACAGCGGTGCGCACGTTCACCGTGGTCTCATCGCCGCCGACAGCGGCAGAAGCGGCTGCCAAGAAGAAACAGGAAGAAGAAGCCGCCGCCAAGAAAAAGGAAGAAGAAGCGCCCGCTCCTACCGGAGGCGTGGCGAAGCCGAAGCTCAAGTCGCTGACTCGCACCGGGCGGCTCGCGGCGGCGCTCGAGCAGTGCCACAAGAAGAACCGCAAGCGGCGGGTCGTATGCGAACGCCAAGCAAGAAAGCAGTTCGGCCACGCAAAGAAAACGAAGAAGAAATGAGACACCGGGTCGCAGCCATGTCCCTCGCCCTGGTCGCGCTCATCGCTGGTGGCGTGACGATCGCGGCGGCTGGCTCCGGCAGCACGAGCGTGCCGATCACAAAGGCGCAGGCCGTCGCGTTTGCGCACGCGGTGAATCTGCGAGAAAGCGATCTACCCGGAGCCAAAGCTTATTCCTTTGGGGAACATCTCGAACACTCTGTCGAACACTCCATCGGTAGCTCGCCGGAGGAAGATCTCCTCTGCGCGCAGGATAAGCTGCCCAGCCGTCGGGTCGGGGGTGCAGCGTCGGCGTTATCTGGCGGCGGCTACCCCTTCGTGGCGTCCGTCGTGCTCGTTATGCGCAGCGAAGCGCTCGCCGAAGCTGAAGTCGCCGCGCTTGCCTCAAAACGCGGTCACGCCTGCCTCGCACGCCAGCTGGGCCGTGTCGAGAGCGTCGAAGGCGAAAAGAAGGTCACCTCGTTCGCGGCCAAGGTCACCTTCGTCCCCGTCGCCAAGACGCTCGGTCCCGGTGCCATCGCGCTTCGCGTGCTCGCGGAGTTGCCCCCAGCTCACGAAAAGGATGAAACACAATCGAAAGCTACGTTGACTCACGTCGATGCGGCGATCTTTAGGGTTGGTCCCGCAGAGGTCTTTTTCCTTACGTTTGGTGTGCACCCGTTCCCACCGGCCACCGAAGGCCGCCTGCTTGCGCTTCTCCACAGCCGCGCCGAGGCGCACAAGCTGTAGGTTGCCCTTGTCGTGACTCGTGTTCGGATTGTCGCCATGTCGGTCGTCCTGGTCGCGATCGCTGCTGGTGGCGTGACGATCGCAGTGGCTGGGTCCCGCAGCGCAACTGCACCGATCACGGTGGCCCAGGCGACGGCGTTCATTCGCGCCGTGGAGCTGCAGCCGGGCGATTTCCCCGGAGGTTTGCCGTACCAGGGCGAGGAAGGCTCCCCTCCGGAAGCGGCCGAATTCCAGAAGGCGCTGCATTGCGGGCACCGGGGCAAGCCTCGCGGCGTGACCGTCGCCGCTGAACGCTCGGAACTCGCGGACCGCTACCGCGGCCGCGTTGAAATCGGCGAGGTGGTGGAGTCCGTCGTGATCGTGATGCCGAGCGAAGCCCTTGCGAAGGCCGAAATCGCGACACTTCCGTCGCCAAGCGGGCGCGCCTGCATGACGCGCGATCTCCGCTCCGCGTTCCTCCCTTCCGGCCCCCACGCCCCGACTTACGCGATCGAGATCACCGCCGTCCCGGTGGCGCACCTCCTCGGCCCCGAAGCGGTCTTGTTTCACCGGCTTGCCCGGCTGCAGAGGACCCCACGGACCCGTCCCCGTCGCGGCCCCGGAAGGTTGACACCGCCGGCGAAGCTCGTCTACGTGGCCGAGGCGATCTTCCGAGTGGGCGCGGCGGACATCATCTTCGACGTCCTGAGCGAACATCGCCAATTGCCCGTGGCCATTGAGGACCGCCTGCTCAAGTTGCTCCACGACCGGGCTGAGGCGCACAAGCTGTAGGTTGCCCTTGTCGTGACTCGTGTTCGGATTGTCGCCATGTCGGTCGTCCTGGTCGCGATCGCTGCTGGTGGCGTGACGATCGCAGTGGCAGGCTCGGTCCCCGCGCGCAAGCCGATTACACGGGCACAGGCGGACGGCTACGCCAAGGCGGTCAACCTACGCGCGAGCGATCTTCCGGGAGCAACAGCCATTAAGGGCGAGATCTTCGGTCGGGAAGCTGTCCAATACGAAGCGCTGAGGTGTGGTCTGCAGGGCAGACCGGGCATCGTTCCGGTCGGGGGCGGGGAATCGTGGCTGTCCAATAGGCGCGCGCTGGCTGACTCCGTCGTTGCGGGGGTCGGCTCCCTCGTTGTGGTTACACCGAGCAACTACTACGCCGAAGCCGAGATCGCAGGGCTTGAATCGCGGGGCGGGCGCACGTGCCTAGTGCGCGCTCTTGGCCGCGCCCTGAGCTTCGAACGGCGTCATAAAACTGAGTCGTCGCACACCGTGAAGGTCACCGTGGTCCCGATTGGCAAGTATGTCGCCGGTGTGCACCTCGATATCCACGTCCTTGCGAAGCTGCCTCCGATCGAAGGGCTGAAGCCGGAGGTGACGGAGGCGAGATACATCAACGTCGACGCAGCGTTCTTTCGTGTGGGTCCCGCCGACATTGCCTTTTTTGCGCTCGGCGCTACCCGCTTCCCGCCGGCGACCGAAATCCAGCTACTTACGCTGCTGCACGGTCGCGCCGAGGCACACAAGCTGTGACCTAACTTCCGATCTTCCGATTAGACAGCTACGCGGGCACGCGCGCACAACGTAAGCGAGGGCTCCTCCTCACGTTGTACGCCTCAGTACGTAACAGCCGCATAGCTTTCGCTCACCGTCCCCGTCCTCGCCCGAAGTTCATGACCGCTGGGGCGGCGACCGCGAAGTCCTCGGCTGTCGTGGTGGCTGGCTCTTCGGTGGGGCGTAGGTCCCTGACGTTGGCGGTCGGGGCGTCGATGTTGGGTGTGAGTCGGGTGATGTTCTTCGCGAGTAGGTTGATCGCGCCGCCGCCTGAGGCGTGGCGCTCGAGGATCCCTTCGACGCGGATCAGGGGCTCGGTGCGGACGGTCGCTCTCTGCTTTTCGTACAGCTTTCGTGGGACGATCACGTTGAGCGTTCCGTGCTCGTCTTCGAGCAGCAGGAACGTGATGCCCTTCGCGGTCCCGGGTTTTTGTCGTGCGATCACGAAGCCACCGACCTTCACGTGTACCTGGTGGCCGACCTGGGCTAGGGCGGCGATCGACCGGGCGCCTTCGGCGGTCAGCTGCTCGCGCAGTAGGCGCAGGGGGTGCCGGTCGATTGACATTCCGGTGGTGGTGTAGTCGGCGATCATCGTGTCCCAGTCGTCGAGCGCGGGCAGGGCCGGTGCGTCGGGTAGGGGTAGTTCGAGCGCGAGTTGTTGGCCGCCCTTCGTTTTCACCGTGGGTCTCGCTATGCCGAGTTGCCACAGCGCGGCGCGTCTGGCGTGTGGGCCGCCGCCGGCGAGCGTGTCGCAGGCGCCGGACCAGGCGAGGTGTTCGAGGGTGGGGGTGCTGAGGCCGGCGCGCGCGGCGAAGTCCGCGAGGCTCGCGAACGACCCACCCGTCGCGCGGGATGCGGTGAGCCGTTCGATGTCCTCGTCATGTACGCCCTTGACGTAGTTCAGGCCGACACGAACTTCCCCATCTTGGGTGAGGGTGCACTCGGCTTGACTGTGCAGCACGTCGGCGGGGAGGATGATCACTTCGCGGTGTTGCGCCTCGTGGATCAACGCGTCAGCGGGATAGAACCCCATTGGCTGCTCGTTCAGGAGCGCGCACAGGAACTCGCGGGGGTGGTACACCCGTAGCCATGTGGACTTGTAGGCCAACAACCCAAACGCCGCGCCGTGACTCTTGGGGAACCCGAAGCCGCTGAATCCGCCCACCATCGCCCATGCGTGCGCGATCACTTCGTCGCTGGCGTCCGGGTGTGTCCGCATGGCGCCGTCGAGAAACTGCTCGCGGTGAGCGTTCATCGCCTCGACGGAGCGCTTGCGCGACATGGCGCGTCTGAGGCTCTCGGCCTGCCCTGGCGTGAACCCCGCGAACGCCTGGGATACCGAGAGCACCTGGTCTTGGAAAACGATCGTCCCGAGTGTCTCCCTCAGCGGCTCCTCGAGCGAGGGGTGCAGGTAAGGAACTTGAAAGTCGGGGTTTTGTAGGAGTGCTTGGCGACGTTCGATGTAGGTGTTCACAGCGCCGCCGACGATCGGCCCGGGTCTGACGAGCGCGACCTGGATCGTGAGGTCGGCAAGCGTCGCGGGACGTGTGCGCCGCAGCGACCCCATCTGTGCGCGACTCTCGATCTGGAACACGCCGGTCGTGTCAGCTTCCTGGATCATGCGGAACGTCGCGGGGTCGTCGAACGGGATGCGCGACAGGTCGATCTGCTCGCCGGTGCGCTCTGAGATCAGCTCCACGCACCGTTCGACCGCGGAGAGCATCCCCAACCCCAGAATGTCGATCTTCAGAAACCCCGCGTCTGAGCAGCTGTCCTTGTCCCACTGCACCATTTGCCGTCCGGGCATCGCTGAGGGGACGACTGGGCAGCAGTCGATCAGCGGGCGTGTGGAGATGATCATCCCGCCGGGGTGCTGGCCGATATAGCGGGGTAGCCCGTGGGCCTCGTCCGCGAGCTTCGCGAGCCACTTCCAGCGGGTGTGCGTAAGCCGCTCGGGCCCGAGCGCGACGCGGATGTCCTCGGCGACGGTGCCCTGTGAGCCCCAGCCCTCAGAGCCCCGCGCGACACGGTCCAGCTCGGCCGGGGGGAGTCCGAGTGCCATGCCGAGCTCCCGGATCGAGCGTTTTGCCTTGAAGCTCGGATACGTCGCGACGAGCGCCGCACGGTCGTACCCGAAGTGCGCATGGATCCGCGGGATCAGGGGCTCGCGGATATCCCTGGCGAAGTCAATGTCGATGTCGGGGAGGCTCTGGACGTCTTCGTGGAGGAACCGGCCGATCGTAAGGTCGTTCTCGACGGGATCGATGTGGGACAGGCCGGCGAGATAACACACGATCGAGGAGACCGAGCTGCCACGCCCGCAACCCGGCGGCAACAACGCCCTCGCGCTGTCCGCGCCTCGCACTTCGAACGCGACCTGCCGGGCGAGCTCGAGGATTTCGTGGTGCAACAGAAAGAATCCGGGCAGCCCCAAGTTCTCAATGATCTGAAGCTCCTGCTCGAGACGGGCCGCGGCCTCACCACGGCGACGATAGCCAGCTGGGTAGCGGCGTACGAACTCCGCCTGGCAGATCCCCGCGAGCTCCCGTGCGGCGTCCTCGTTTTCGGCGCCGGGGTACCTGTACCCCAAATCCTCCGACAAATCGAACGCCAAGGTCTCCGCGAGGCGCACGCTCTCCGCGGCCGCGCCCGGAAAGTTCTCGAAGCGGGCGGCCATCCCGGCCGGTGTCGCGAGCACGTGCGTGTCGTTCGGGCGCAGCTGCACCTCGCTCGCGTCGAGGGTCTGCCCGTGACGGATCGCGGTGAACGCATCCTGCAACAGCGCCCGCATCTTCGTGTGCGCGTGCACATCCCCCGTGGCGACGGTCGGTACCCCGAGCGCCCTGGCGAGGCGCTCCCGTACGCGATTATGTTTCAGGTCCGAGGCGGCGTAGGGGCGCTGCAGCTCGACCCGCAACGAGTCCGGGCCGAACGCGTCGAGCAGCCGCTTGGCGGTCGGCTCGTCCTCCACGCCGCGTGAGTGGCAGCCGGTCAGGCACACCAACCCGCCTGAGTGATCCAGCACGTCTTCCAACGCAACCGATGGCTGACCCGCTCGTCGATCCGGCGTGTCACGCGTGTGCGCGTGCGCGCGCGTGAGCAGCCGGCAGAGGTTGCTCCAGCCCCGGGCGTCGCGGACAAGCAACGTCAAGTGTCGGTACCCCTCGTCTTGTGTGCCGGGCCGCGGCTCGACGGTGACCTCCGCGCCGAAGATCGCGCGGACCGGGTGCTCCCCCTCGCTGGAGTCCCGGGCGGCCATCGCGAGCTCCATCGCGCCCGCCAGCGAGTCGTGATCGGTCAGCGGAAACGCGGTGTGCGCGAGCTGCCCGGCGCGCACGAGGAGCTCTTCGGGCGTCGAGGCGCCAACGAGCAGCGAGAAACCCGAGTGAGCATGCAACTCGACATACGGTGGGGTTCCAGACATTCGCTGCTCACGCCCGCTGGCGGAACCACCTGCCGGTAAACATGTCGCGGAACACCACGACCCGCTGGCCGGTGACGGTGATCACCTCGTAGTAGCGCCGGCGCAACGGGTGCTCCCTCCACCACCCGAACCTGTTGAGCCAGTCGCGATTCACCGATTCGACTTGGACACCGGCAACCACGATCGGCTTGCCCCTGGCGTCGGCCTGCACCCGGACCGGTTGCGGGGCGCCGATCGCCCCCGGTGGGGAGACCGGGCGTCTCATCTGGCCCACGGCGTCGTGATCGTCCTGTGCTCCGGCGCGGGCGAGTCCGGCTCTACGACCAGGACGCGAAACAGCGCGTGCGGCCCAGCGAGCGCATGCACCTGGCTCACCGCCTCCCGCCGGCGTCGATCGCGCGCGGCGCGCTCGCCATCGAGCAACGTCGTCTGGTCCGCGATGGCCGGCCCGAACTGCTCGACCGCCAACCCCAGCGTGACGGCAGGCGCGGGCAGCAGCCCCAGCGGCGCCGTCAGCGCGTCGAGGATTCGCTGCCTGTTCGCGATCGCTTCGCGGAGCACGACGTGCTCCCGCCACGTCCCTCGTTCCACCAAGCAGGCAGAGAGGATCAGCGCGCGGAACGTGCGGCCCCGGCGCTCCGGCCGCGCCAGCAACCGGTCGACGAGCACACCGAGCGTCCGCTGAAGCAGCAGCCCCGAGTTCGCGTCCGCGAGCTCCATCGACTCCTCCACGCGATCCTCGACGCGACATACCCGCAGTGGCGTGTCGTGGCCCAGCGCCAGCTGTCGAGCAACGCGACCCGGCTCGCCGAAACGGTCGGCGACCGCGCTGGCGCCGAGCTCCACGAGCCCGCCAAGGGTGCGCACCCCGAGCCGTTCCAGCGCCGGTACGAGCGGCTCCGTCTCGGGGCGGTAACGCAGGACAGATACCGGCTGCGCGGCGAGATACCGCCGAGCCTCCCGATCTCCGACAACCTTCGCGCGGCGAGAGCGTGCTTCCAACGCCGCAGCGAGCGAGGCGAACCGCGTTGGGCCCGCCCCGATCCGCGGGGGACGGCGCAGTGCCTTACCGGCCGCGGCGATCACCCCGTCCCGACCCCCATGGATTCCTTCCAGCCCGCTCCCAACGAAGTACGCGAGGCCGGGGCGAGCGAGCTCCGATAACGCGCCGATTCCTTCCAGTGAACGCACGACTCCGTTCCAGGCCCGCTCGACCTTGACGGGGTCCCCCGGTATCAGCTCGAGCTCCCGGCAGTGCCCGAGCGCCTCGCCGAGCGCCATCCCCGCCCGCACGCCCTGCGCCTGCGCGCTGGCGGAGACTTCACCGATCGGCAGCACACCGGTACCGCTCGGCGCGATCGCCACCGCCCGCCCCAACAGCTCACGGGAGCCACCAGTGGCGACACGCAACTCGAAGCGGGGGATGTGCACGCACACGATCCACGGCCCACGACTCTCCCCGCGGCGCCTCATCCCTCGAGCACCCGCCGATCGCCCGGCGCCTGGCCAGCGTTCAGCGCCGCCTGAGCGCGAGCGAACGGGATGTGAGGCAGACTGGAGCGCATACGAACACCTGTTCGTATGGTTGCACGCGAGTCAAGGGGGCATCGCGACGCCTGATAGCTTCAGAGCACAACCAGCCGAACGAAGGGGAGCCATGACTGAGCAGAACGTCGAGTTCGTCAAGGGTGTCTACGGGGCATTCGCGCGAGGCGACATCCCCACCGTGCTTGGAGCATTCGCTGAGGACGTCGAATGGTTCGAGGCCGAGGGCATGCCATACGGGGGCCTGTACCGCAGCGGCGAGGCGGTCCTACAGAACGTCTTTGGCCCGATCGCAGCTGACGTAGAGAGCTTCGCGGTGACGCCCGAGGAGTACATTGCATCGGGCGCAACCGTCGCGGCGATCGTCCGCTACACGGGGACCGGCAAGGCAACCGGCAAGGCCCTGGACGAGCCGGCGGTCCATGTCTGGGAGATCCGTGACGGCAAGCTTGCGCGCTTCCGGCAGTTCATCGACACGGTCAAGTTCGCCGAGGTCGTCCCCGTCCCGGCGGCCGTCTGACGGCCACGTAGCGCCCCGCCCGCCGCCTCACCTTGCACGAGGGGGCGGCTGGTTGCGGTGTGCGAGCGGCGACATGTGTGGGCGGTACACGAACACCGTTGGCCCTGAAGAGATCGGCAAACAGATCGGCGATCAGCTCGGTGTGCGAATCCGCGACAGCGCCGGAACTCGTCGATACAACGTCGCGCCGACCGAGGATGTCCTAACGATCGTCGCGGGCGATGCGGAGCGCCAGACGCGGATGCTGCGCTGGGGGCTGGTGCCCGCGAGCGCCAGTACGATTGAGACGGAGAAGCCTTGGATTAATGCCAGGGTGGAGACGCTGCGCTCCAAGGGCAGCTACTTCGCCATCACGCCCGACGCGGCGCACCGTGCGCTGATACTGGCAGATGGTTTTTATGATTATCTCTGGGAGCGCGTTATCTGACGTAGACGCCACTTTTTGCCGCAAAGTGCGTGTTCAGGCCGGGAGTTGCCTTAGATAACTTCCTGCTGGTGCCGATCTGGCTCCTGTTGTGATTCCGCAGTCAGAATTCAACAGGTGGTTCAGAGCCTCGGAGGTGGAGGGTCCGTTGGCGGCACACGCAGAGGGCTTTGAGCGGTGGCTGGTCGGTCGGGGGTATTCGTGGTCTGCTGCGAGCTGCAGGGTGTGGCATTTTGACCATCTCAGTCGCTGGCTTGAGCGAGAAGGGCTTTGCCCGGAAGAGGGACTGACGCCGGCCCAGCTGAAGCAGTTCTCAACGGCCCATCGCGCTGCGGGGTACGCGACTTTGAGCTCTCCCTCGAGTATGAAGCTGCCGCTAGCGTATCTGCGCGAGGCTGAGGTGCTGCGCACGGCAGGATCGCCGGCTCCGGCGGGGCACGTGGGGTTGCTGATTGGTGACTATCGGCGGTATCTGGCGCATGAGCGCGGGCTGTCTGTGAAGACGCTCAATGAGTACGAGCGTGTCGTGCGGCCGTTCTTGACTGAGCGTGAGCAGCCGGATGGCCTTGAGCTTCAGCGGCTGACCGCGGCGGACGTGAGCGTGTTTTTGGCGCGCGAGTGCCCGAAGCGCAGCCTCTCGGAGGCTAAGCAGTTGGTGAAGGGTTTGCGTTCCTTGTTGCACTACCTGCATGTGGAGGGGCTGATCGACGCGCCGCTTCGGGGGGCGGTTCCGGGCGTCGCGGACTTGCGGGGTCGCGCGCTCCCGCGGGGGCTGGAGCCCGCAACGGTCGCGAGTCTCTTAGCCAGTTGTGATCGTGCCCAGACGGTCGGGCTGCGCGACTACGCGATCCTGCTGTTGCTGGCCCGTCTCGGGTTGCGTGCCTTTGAGGTCGCCGCGATGTGCCTCGAGGATGTCGACTGGCACCGCGGGGAGATCGTGGTTCGCGGAAAGGGAAGCCGTCGCGACTGCCTGCCGCTGCCGGTGGATGTCGGCGAGGCGCTGGCCAGCTATCTGCGTTGCCGTCCGCAGTCCGGCAGTCGAGCGCTGTTCTTGCGGGTGATCGGCTCCCGGGTAGAGCTCACCAGTAAGGCAGTCTCGATGAGGGTCTATGCCGCTTGCGCCCGGGCAGGACTGCCGGAAGTAGGCGCCCATCGCCTGCGGCACACCGCCGCGACAGACATGCTCAGGGCTGGCGCTTCGCTGCCGGAGATCGCGCAGGTCTTGCGTCACAAAACCCTGCAGATGACCACGGAGTACGCCCGTGTTGATCGCGTTGCGCTACGCACGTTGGCGCGGCCGTGGCCGGTCGGTGCGAGATGACGCCGATGCGCGAAGCGTTGCGGGACTATCTGGGGATCCGCCGCGGGCTCGGCTTTCAGCTCAAGGCGCACGGTCCGGATCTGGAGAACTTCATTGGCTTCCTGGAGCAGGCGGGCGCGACACGGATCACCACGACGCTGGCGCTCGCGTGGGCGAGACAACCCGCCGATGCCCAGCCGTATATCTGGCGCCAGCGCTTGGGGATGGTGCGTGGGTTCGCTCGCTATCTGATCACGATCGACCCGCAGACGGAGGTGCCCCCGAAGGATTTGCTGCCCGCCCGCGTGCCGCGGGTGGCGCCATACGTGTATTCCGACGCCGAGATCACGGCGCTTATGAAAGCAGCAGCACAGACACTCAGCCCAGCATTTATCGGGGCTACCCACGAAACTCTGATCGGTCTTCTGGCGGTCACCGGGATTCGGGTTGGCGAGGCGCTCAACCTTGACCGCGAAGACGTCGACCTGGAGAGCGGAGTGCTGTGTGCCCGCGGCAAGCGCAACAGGGAGCGCGAGGTGGGTCTGCACGACAGCACGACACAAGCCCTCGGCAGATACGCGCGTCTGCGTGACCGCCGTTGGCCGAAACCGAAGACACAGGCGTTCTTCATCTCTGGGCATGGCAACCGGCTCTCAGGGGCTACCTTCAGGACCTATTTCCCGATGCTGATCCGCGATGTTGGCTTGGAGGGATGCGGCAAGCGAGCTCGTCCCCGCCCGCATGATCTCCGGCACACGTTCGCGGTCCGCACGCTCATAGACGCTTATCGCGACGGCGCGGATATCAACAATAAGCTGGCGCTGCTCTGCACCTATCTCGGGCATGTGAGCCCCGCGTCGACGTTCTGGTATCTCGAGGCCGTCCCGGAGCTGCTCGCGCTCCTCATCCCCGGCCTGGAAGACGCGCTGGGAAACCAGGTATGAGTGCGCTCGCACCAACACTCCAGGCGTTTTTCACCGAACGGCTCATCAACCAGCGAAACGCCAGCCCACGGACCGTCGCCGCCTACCGCGACACGCTGCGTCTGCTGCTGCGCTTTGCTGAGAAACAGACCGGCAAGCAGCCATTTCAGCTGGACTTCGCCGACCTCGACGCCCCGCTGATCGGCGCGTTCCTCGACCACCTCGAACACGAGCGCGGCAACAAGCCAAGGACACGCAACGCCCGCCTCGCGGCGATCCACTCCCTATTCCGCTTCGCTGCGCTGCGCCATCCCGAGCACGCTCAAATGATTGCGCGGATAGTCGAGATCCCATCCAAGCGACACGAACGCCCACTCATCGCCTACCTCGACGAGCAGGAGATCAAAGCGCTGCTCTGCGCACCAGACCGCAGTACCTGGCTCGGCCGGCGCGACCACGCCCTGCTGCTACTCGCGATCCAAACAGGCATACGCGTCTCAGAGCTCACCGCCCTGCGCCTAAGCGACATCAGCCTGAGCACCGGCGCCCACGCCCGCGTCATCGGGAAGGGCAGAAAGGAACGCTGCGCAATGCTCACCGGCGAGACAATCGCAGTCCTGCGCCAATGGTGCCACGAGCGCAAAGGCGAAGACAACGACCCACTGTTCCCCTCACGACGTGGAGGCGCACTCACCCCCAAGGCCATCGCGTGGCTGCTAGACAAGCACACCGCCGCCGCCGCCCGCCACTGCCCGTCACTGGCAAGCAAACGCGTCACCCCGCACGTCCTGCGGCACACCAACGCGATGCTGCTACGAGCAAAGAACGTAGACATCTTCACGATCGCGCTCTGGCTCGGACACGAGAGCATCAAGTCGACCGAGATCTACCTGCACGCCGACAACAACCTCAAGCAGCAAGCGATCGAACGAACCACCCCCACCGGCACCCCACCAGGCAGATACCAGCCCCCAGACACGCTCCTAGCCTTCCTCGAAAGCCTATGAATTATCCGACGCGCCAGCCACAACCTAAGTGCGCAGAGCAGCGAAAAGTCGAACCCACCACACCCCTACCGCAGATAACGCGCTCCTAGAGATAATCATAGTTATGCCCAATGTCCGATAACTATGAGTGGCCGAAGCCAGAGGACGAAGACGCCAAGCGGAAACTGAGACCCGCGCCCCTTCACTTCCAAGTCGACGGTGGCCGAGGGTTCTGCTTCGCCGGCCTCTGGACGACAGCCCCACATGTGCAGGACGGTCCAGTGGCGAGCGCCACGATCATCACCTGCGATGGCAGAGCCAACCGCGTCGTCGGGCCGGTACACGACCGCATGCCGGTGATCCTGCCCGACCCCGAGTTGTGGCGGGCGTGGCTCGACCCTTCGATTTCACCGGCGGAGGCGCTGAGCCTTTGTGAGCCGGTGGCGGCCGAGCGATTGTCCGCACGACTAGCGAACCGAGCCGTCAACAGCGTCCGCTCACCGGAAGGACCGGAGCTGCTGGTCGCGGGAACGCCGGCAGCGGGCTAGCAGGACACGGTCAGGTAGAAGCTCTGATCAGCGCGCGCGTTACTCGTGTTACGCGAATTGACGACCACTGCGTCGGAGTTGAAGATGTCGATGTTGGCTTCGGCAAAGCCCCACGTTTCGTCCGTGAACGTCACCTGGTAGCCGCAGTGGCTGACTTCGCGGTTGAAATAGACCGTGTACTGGCCTGTTGTGTCTTCCAGCGAGGCGCTTGTAGCGCCGCTGCCG
>Ga0310037_10000377_pt1 | contig 30107 bp, 28 predicted proteins | sample Sb_taG_11_FD_200239 | JGI IMG/M metagenome (GOLD analysis project Ga0310037, IMG submission 200239) | Peat soil microbial communities from Weissenstadt, Germany - Sb_50d_3_AS metaG (v2) (version 2) | ecosystem: Environmental > Terrestrial > Soil > Wetlands > Peat | place: Germany: Weissenstadt... | reverse complement strand
GACCATGGTGCTGTTGAACGGCGTGGCTTGCCCGTAATCCGTCGTCGGGCCGTAAACAACTTGCGAAGTGCTGGGTTCATTCGTCGTCCAGTTGACCATCGCGCTGGTCGCGGAGACCGAGCTGGCGCCAGGAGCCGAGTCCGTCAATCCTGCTGGTTTGGTACTGGAACCTGCCAATCCGATACAGCCGGAGTTCAGGCTGGCGATCAACAGAACTCCGAAAAGCCCCCACGACGTCCATCGACGCGACAGGCTCAGTCCATTCTTAACTTGCATTATCTTTCCCCCAGTCAAGATCTGCCTAGAACTTCCCGTTGCACCGCCAGAGGACTGGTCCGACGGATGACCCCCATCACGCAACTAGGCTAGTCTCTGGGGTTTAGCTGGGGTACTGGTCGGGGGGCCTGATTAGGGCCAAGGTTCAGTACAGGTACTTTGCTGTACGGGTGGTCATTGCGGTCCTAGAACCACGATAAACACCTCAAATCCTTGAATATGCGAGGCAAAGCGTTACGTAAAAATGAGGGCAGGATTTCGGTGCGGTGAAAAGCCCAGCGGTGGGATTTTGGCTTGGGACGAGGACCGTAGAGCATGCGGGAACTAACGGCCCCGGGCCTGCTTCAACCTATCTTGAGGACACTCCGAACGAGGAACTTTGCGATCTCACCGGTCGACCGGAAGCCTTCACCGGCCTCAAACAGCCACCAAAACATCGCCAATTCGATCCACATCCCGCCGCTGGCGACGCGGTCTAGTAACTGAACCACCCTGCGGGACTCACCGGCTCGCCACGCCACCCAGAGGGCCGCTATGCCAATCACGAGTGACGCCGCCACGTCGCTTGGGTAGTGCCCGCCGATATAAACGCGCGGAAGCGATACCGCCAGCAGCACCCAGGCGCAGAGTATCGCGCTGACCTTCCGCGAAATGGGCCACAATCCCGCCGCCATCACGAAATAGACCAGCGTCGAGTGGCTCGGGAACGAGTTGCCGCTGCCAATATCCCAAAGGTACGGCGGAAACAACTGCTGAAATCCCGAGTCACGGCTTGGCGGCAGCGAGCCGATGAACGGCCGCAGCGCCAGCGTCACCAGCACCGCGGCGATACATGCGACAGTCAGCTCGATAATCCGCGCGCGGCGCCATGCCGTCCGTTCATCGCGAATGCTCCAGAAGTAGTAGCACGCCGCAGCAAACACAAACCCGCTTACCAGCCGGTTGTAAATGAAGAACTGCGCGAAGTTCATCCGAAAGTCTGTAAAGGGAAACAAACGGAAAAGAGTTTCGAGGATCCAGTGATTAATCTTGAAGAACCGCGGACCGCTCAGGCTGCTATAACTGAGCGCGCCAAGCAGAGACAGCGGCACCGCGCTTATATTCGCAAGGGACATTCGTTTATCGTCTTAACGTTCGCATTTTACGATACATCCGTGCGCCAGCTCCGGGATTCCCGCAGTGATGTTTCAATCTGGAACCGGGTATCGCGGAAGGCATCGCGCTCGCGGCGGCTCAGCCGGGGATGTTAACCTCAAGAAGAGCTCTCAGAGGAATCGCGTTGGCAAGCGTTCACAAATCGGTGCTGCATGATGCTGCAGCTCGCCCGTTCTCGCTGCCCGCGCCTGCTGAACAAGCGATATGCGCGAGACTTGTGCTGTGCCTCGTCGCCATTGGCTTCGACTATCTTTTATCTCCCGCTCTTTATAATGGCTCAACTCTTTGGGCTTCGGCAGCCCTCTTGCTGCTGGTCTTCCGCCGCGGGCAAGCTCCCGTCGCCGATACCGCCGGGCTTGCCATCGCAAAACTCTCCGGCAGTCGCCTCGTGATCTTTCTGGCGCTTCACGCCATCATCATCGCGATCGGGCGCTACTTGAACGCTGCCTTCACGAGCGCCGCTGCCAGCGACGCCGGCGCAGCGGCGCTCTTAGCCGCTGCCAAGCTGCTGATCCTTCTGCCGGGCGTCGTTCTATTCACTCGATCGGATTGGCCGTTGCTCTTGCGCCGATATCGCGCCGAATTCCTGGCCGCGCTCGTCGTTCTGCTAACATTTTTTCCCTATCGCCTGTTTCACACGATCTGGCCGGCGTATTCGCAGGTTATCGCATCGCTCGCGTATTACGGCGCGAAGCCCTTTGTCGCTGGCCTTGGTTTCCTCGGCCATCCGATTCCCACGATCCTCGGGCCGCAACTGAATATTCAGGTCATCTTTTGGTGCTCGGGATTTTCGGCGCTGGCCATGTTCGACACGCTCGTCGCGTTGGTCGCGGTCCTCGATTGGAACGAATTGAATCACAAGCGGTTGCTCATCGCTTACTTCGCCGGGACGTTCGCAATTCTGGTGGCAAATGTCGTGCGCATCAGCTTTCTGGTGATTGCCGGCAACTTGATCGCACCAAAATACGCGATGGGCAGATTTCACGTGAATGCAGGCTGGGTTTTCTTCGCCGTGGTTTACTTGCTGATTTTGGCTATTTCTTATCGCTGGATGCTGCGAAGGGCTCCGCGGAGCGCCCCCCGCTCCTAACAAAAGGGTGCGTTTTCACGCGATTAGAATTGCCACTCGCCCTTTGTTTTCTTTAACTTACAGAGATTTCTAATAAATTCGCACGCGATTAGAAACGACACTTTACGGCGGGCATCAAGCCCAATACGTCCGGTCGAGCGTGCGGTACTGAATGGCTTCGCCCAGGTGCCGCGGCGCGATATCGGCTTCGTCGTCCAGGTCGGCGATCGTCCGCGCCACTTTGAGGATCCGATCGTGAGCCCGCGCCGATAACCCCATGCGCTGGATGGCATTCTCGAGCATCTTTTCGCCTTCCGCGGAAATCTGGCAATGCTTGCGAATCATTTTCGGGGGCATCTGCGAATTGGCATAGACCATCTTCTCGCTCGCATAGCGCTCGAGTTGAATCTTCCGCGCTTTCACCACGCGTTCGCGCACCGCGCCGGACGGCTCAACATCTCCGTTGCTCCGCAGTTCCTTATATTTCACCGCGGGGACTTCAATATGAATGTCTATGCGATCTAGCAGCGGCCCGGAAATCTTCGAGACGTAGCGCTGGATCAATGTCGGCGAGCAATGGCAATCGCGCGTGGGATCGCCGAAAAATCCGCAGGGGCAAGGATTCATCGCCGCCGCCAGCATGAATCGCGAAGGGAAACTCACCGAAAGCGCCGCGCGCGAAATCGTCACTTGCCCGTCCTCGAGCGGCTGGCGCATTACTTCCAGCACGTTGCGCTGAAACTCCGGCAGCTCATCGAGAAAGAGCACGCCGTTGTGGCCGAGCGAGACCTCGCCGGGCCGCGGAATCGCGCCTCCGCCGATCAATCCCGCGTCGCTGATCGTATGATGCGGCGAGCGGAACGGCCTCGTGCCCACCAGTCCGCGCGATTCATCGAGCATGCCCGCGACGCTATGGATCCGGGTAGTTTCGATCGCTTCTTCCAGCGACATCGGCGGCAGAATGGTCGGGATGCGCTTGGCCAACATGGTCTTGCCCGCGCCGGGCGGCCCGATCAGCAGAATGTTGTGGCTCCCGGCGCAGGCAATCTCGAGGGCTCGCTTGGCCGCTAATTGTCCGCGAACGTCCCTCAAATCCACCGAATAGCCATCGGCGTCGGAGAGCATCTTCGCGGCATCCACGCGCACCGGCGTGAACGATTCCGGCGCGTTCACCAAATCCGCAGCCTGCACCAGCGAATTCACCGCGAACACATCGATTCCCTGCACCACCGCTGCTTCTCGCGCGTTCGCCATGGGCACCACGACGTTTTTCGCGCCGCGATCCCGCGCCACAATTGCCGCCGAAAGGGCCCCGCGAACCGGACGCACGCTGCCGTCGAGCGACAACTCGCCCATAAACACATGCGAATTCAGAATTTTCCCGTGAAACGATCCTTGCGAGCCCATCAGGCCGAGTGCCATGGGCAGATCAAACGCGGAGCCTTCCTTGCGGATATCTGCGGGAGCTAGATTGACAGTGACACTCTGAGGCGAGGGAAAATCGAAGCCGCAATTCTTCAGCGCGGATTTGACGCGCTCGCGGCTCTCTTTCACCGCGATATCGGGCAGACCGACGACGGTGAACTCGCCTTCCCGCCCCGCGCCGATATCCACCTCGACTTCGACGAGGTACGCGTCGATTCCGAACACCGCGGCGCTTAGTGCTTTGAACAACATTTGAATGGGCTCTTTCGTGCCGCTCGGAAACGCGCCCGGAAATCAGCCCGCTCCGATCGACACAGCCAATGCGTTTAGAGACAAACCTAAAATCTTCAGCGCGCCGGTGCTCTAAGTCGTGTGTGAGGCCGCGATAAGACCAACCTCAGCGGCTAAAGCCGAAGTCATTTTACGTCGCTGGCGGCATGACTAAAGTCATGCCCTGACAATTCGTCTGATTTCTCAAACGGACTATTTAGCTCCAGCATTTCCCTCGGCTATATTCTCGAGCTACTGCGGGCTGGGATGGGTGCGCCTCGCACCGGTCCCTGCGGCGCTGGTTCCCATGCTATCCTGTTCGCGGCAAAGCACAATCCGTACATTCGCAGTTCGTTTAACTCCGATGCCCCTGAGCTGTGCCACATACCCGGATGGAAACTGGCGAGGCGCCGCCTCGCCGCTTCCCGCGCTAGCCGCCGTACTGGCCTTTCTGCTCCTTCTCGCTCCGGGCGCCGCCGCCCAATCCAAGCAGCCATCGCAAGCCGAATCCGGCGAATACTCGGACGCCAAGGCCGTCCAGCTCAACACCGAAGGCATGCAGCTCTATCAAAACGGGAAAGTTGACGAAGCCATCGCCAAATACCGCCAAGCCCTTGAGCGTCTCCCGAATTTTCCCGAGGCGCTCGACAATCTCGCTCTGGCCCTGGAATCCAAGGGCGGCGATGACGAGGCGGTCGCCGATCTTCAAAAGTCCTTAGGTCTCAGGCCGCGAGACGCCGTGGCGTATTCCAATCTCGGCCTCGCCTATCTGCATCAGCGAAAAAATGAAGACGCGGCCACGGCCTACCAGAAAGCGATCGATCTGCGCGCCGATTTTCCGGAAGCCTATAACGGTCTGGGCGTCGCGCTGATGAACAGCGGAAAAACCGCCGACGCGATTGCCGCTTATCGCCGCGCCCTGGAACTTCGCCCCAACTACGTGGATGCCATGAATAATCTCGGCGTGGCGCTCCAGCACACTCACCAACCGGACGCCGCCATCGATCTTTATCAAAAAGCGCTGGCACTTCATCCCAAGGCCAGAGACATTCAGACGAATCTAGCCAGCGCCCTGCGCGAAGCGGGCCGCAACGATGAGGCGCGCGCCGCCTACGAACGAACGGTGGAAGACTATCCGGGCGACGCGATCGCCTGGCATCAACTCGGCCAACTGCAGTTCGCACAGGGACATTACGAAGATGCGGTAACCAGTTTCGAGAAGACGCTGCAAATCAAACCCAATCAGCCGGACGCCGATTTCAGCCTTGCCAGCGCTTACTATCAGCTCGGCCGCTATCCCGAAGCTGCGGCCAGTTATGAAAAGGAATTGGCGCTGCACCCGGATGATCCCGACGCGCTTTACGGCCTGGCGAACGCCTACTTTCGCCAGAATAAATTCGACGAAGCGATCGCCGACTACGAGAAAGCGCTGGCCATTAAGCCGGATTATCCTGATGCGCTTTTGAGCCTGGGCAGCGCGCAGTCTTCCAAAGGCGATCTCGATTCCGCTGCGAATTCATTCCGCAAATATCTGCAGCTTCGCCCCGATGATGCCGAAGCGCATTTCAATCTGGGCAACGCGCTTTACAATCATGGCGATTACGCGCTGGCGATCGACGCCTACCACGATACGATTCGCCTCAAACCCGACATGGCTCGCGCTCATTACAATCTGGGCATGGCGCTGATCGGGCAGCGCGATTTCAAAGCCGCCAAGGCTGAGTTTCTGGAAGCTAACAAACTAGATTCAACGCTCACCGCACCCAAAGGGCTGCCGGATAAGTAGCGCCGGCGTCCCCGCCGGCATCTTACGAGCGCGCTAGTCGGCGAGAACCGCGATTGTGCGCGGCGCGCAAAAGCAAACAAGCGGCGTTGGTTGGATTGTGTGATCCGCGCTTGAGTTTTGCCCCTAGCGGAGTTTGCACTCGCCAGATGCCGGCGGGGACGCCGGCGCTACTTTACTTCGGTTCATTCTTGCAGCTTGTCGAGTGGCGAACTTTTGCCGCAGCGGTCCGCGCGTAAGTTTTGCCCGTAGCAGAGTTTGTGCTCGCCGGAGGCCGGCCCGTCGCGGCTCGGGGTAAACGGGGATGCCGGCGATACTGTGCGGCGCTTTACTCTTGGCGCGGGTCACCGTATCCTTTGGCTCGAACCTGATTGCTCGCTGTTTCCTGCGGTTCGCGAAACGCCGGAGGTGCGCATGGCATTTGTGATTCTCGTAGCAGTCGTTCTGCTCCTGATTGTCGTCGTGGTTGCGATGTACAACGGGCTGGTTCGCCTGAAAGTGCAGTGCGACAACGCCTGGGCCGATATCGATGTGCAACTCAAGCGGCGCTACGACTTGATTCCCAATCTCGTCGAAACCGTGAAAGGATATGCCGGGCACGAGAAAGACACGCTCGAAGGCGTCGTCGCCGCGCGCAATCGCGCCATGAGCTCCGAAGGGCCGGCCGCCAAGGCCGAAGCCGAAGGGATGTTGACGCAAGCGCTGCGCCAGGTTTTCGCGCTCGCCGAAGCATACCCGCAACTGCGCGCCGTCGAGAGCTTCACGCAGCTTCAGGGCACGCTGAATCAACTCGAAGACACGATTCAGAACGCGCGCCGCTATTACAACGCGGTGGTCCGCGATCTGAACACCAAGATCCAGGAATTCCCGTCGAACATCATCGCCGGCATGTTCAATTTCAAGCCGCGCGAGTTCTTCGAGATTTCCGCTCCGGCCGAGCGGGAAGCGCCCAAGGTGAGTTTCGGCGCCGGCGCCCCGCAGAAATAGAATCGCCGAGCCGTCCGCCCATGACCAAACAGCCGCGCCGCGTCCTAGCCATTTTTCTAGCAGCGCTCGCTTTTGCTCTTCCTGCGGCCGCGCGCGAACTCAAAATTCAGAATTTCGAATCGCTGGTCACCGTCAATCGCGACGGCACGCTCGACGTTTCCGAAACCATTTCCGCGACTTTCATCGGGGAATGGCATGGCATCTACCGCACCATTCCGATCGAATACTCCACCGCTCAGGGCTTGAATTACACGCTGTTCCTCACCGATGTTATTGCCACCGACGAGAGCGGCAATCGCTTCAAGCTGGAAATGAGCCGCCAGGGCCCCAACGAGCGATTCAAAATCTATGTTCCCGATGCGGTGAACGCCTCGCGCACCGTCGTCCTGCACTATCACGTTCTCGATGGCCTGCGATTCTTTCCGGATCACGACGAGCTCTACTGGAACATCACCGGAAATTCCTGGGACGTGCCGCTGCAAGCCGCCAGCGCGGAAATCGATTTGCCGGATGGCGCGACGGGAATTCGCACTCTGGCGTTCACCGGGGCCTATGGATCGAACTCGCAGGACGCGGACAGTGTAGAGGCCGCGAACCACATCACCGTTCGCACGCGTCATTCCCTGCGATTTCATGAAGGACTAACCGCGGTAATTGGCTGGGACAAGGGCCTGGTCCACGAACCAACGGCGCTCGATCTCGTCTGGCTCTACCTGCGCAGCAACTGGATCCTGATTCTTCCCTTCATCGCTTTCGGCATCATGTTCTGGCTGTGGTGGACGCGTGGCCGCGATCCGCGCCTGCAGCCGATCTCGGTGCAGTACGAGCCGCCGGATAAATTGACGCCCGGCGAAGTCGGCACGCTCGTCGATAACTCTGCCGCCATGCGCGACATCACCGCCACCATCGTCGATCTCGCCGTGAAAGGCTATCTGATGATCGAGCAGGTGGAACAGGATCAACTGCTCGGCCTGCTGCATCACAAGGAATATATCTTTCACATGAAAAAGCCGGCGACCCAATGGCAAGACGCGCGGCCGCACGAACTCGAAATGCTCAATGCGCTTTTTGATGATGGGGCGCGCGATACTGTGAAGCTCTCCGAGCTGCAGAATCATTTCTACGTGCATCTGCCCAAGATACGCGATTGTATTTTCGACACGCTGGTCACCGACGGCTACTATCTGCATCGCCCGGATCGCGTTCGCGCGTCTTACTTGGCCGGAGGAGTTGTGGTCGGCATGATTATTGTCGCGCTCGGAGTTTCTTACGGCGCGACACACGGCATCGCGCCGCTTTCCTGTTTCATCGCCGGCATCGGCAGCGCTGCCGCCATCTGCGGCTTCGGCTGGTTCATGCCCGCGCGCACAATGACCGGCGCGCGCACACTCGAGAAAGTTCTTGGATTCGAGGATTTTTTGGGGCGCGTGGAGGGCGATCGTCTTGACCGCATCGTCAAGACTCCCGAGCTCTTCGAGAAATTCCTTCCCTACGCCATGGCGCTGCAGGTCGAGAAGAAATGGGTGCAGGCGTTTTCTGGTATCGCCATGCAGCCGCCTAATTGGTATCAAGGGCCTTACGGAGCTGGATTCTATCCTTATCTATTGGTGAACGATTTGAATGTGATGTCGCACACGGCTGGCTCGACATTCGCTTCGGCGCCGCGCAGCAGCTCGGGAGGATCGGGTTTCGGCGGAGGCGGAGGATTCTCCGGCGGCGGATTCGGCGGCGGTGGCGGAGGCGGATTTTAGGCTTTAATGTAGCGCCGCCCTTTAAGGGCGGCACGTGCGGACGCGACGCAACAGGCGCACGGGTTCATTCGTCCTGCGAGGCGATGGTAAAGAATTTCCCGATCCATCCTTCCTCGCGCACGTGCTCCTCTTCGAACTGGCGCGTCCACGCGCTCAGCACGCTGGACCGATTTATGAATCCGACCAGCTTTTTTGGATCAGCGCGATCGACTACCGGCAAGCGCCCCACATCATTTTGAATCATCCGGAAAAGCGCATCGAACGCGCTTTCTTCTGGAAACGCGACTAACAGCGACTTCGCGGCCACCTCCAGCACCGAAATATCTCCGGCGGGATGCTGCTCCAATGCACGAAGCAAGTCGCTCTGTGTCAGCAAGCCTTGCAATTCTCCGCCGCCGGTCACAATCGGCAAACCGCGCGTTAGATTCATGCTGAAATTTCCTTTGGCGATGCGATCGCCGATCTCGCGCACGGTCGTCTCCGGCTCGATCGTCACCACGTTCTGGCGCATGATGTCGCGCACGCGCGCTTGCTTCAGCAAGTCGGCCTCGAATTCCTGATGCACGTTCAAGCCGCGCCGCGAAAGCTTCTCGGTCATGATCGAGCTCGGTAGCCATTCCAGCGCAATCATGTCCGCGATGACGCACACCAGCATCAGCGGCAGGATGGAATTGAAATCGTGGGTGATCTCGAATGCGAAAACAATGAAGGTGAACGTCGCCCTCGACGCGGCGCCAAATACTGCGCCCATGGCCACCAGCGCAAACGCGCCCGGCGAAAGATGCGCCGACGGCACGATGCGGTTCACCACCAGCGCGAAGACGCCGCCCATCGCTGCGCTGGACATAAACATCGGCGCCAGTAGACCTCCCGATGTTCCGGAGCCGAGTGAAATCACCAGCGCGAGCGATTTGAACACCGCGATCAGGATCAGCAATTTCAGCGTCAGGCTGTTATTCAAAATATCGGAAATCGTGTCGTAGCCCACGCCCAGCACGCGCGGCACGAAAAAACCGATGATGCCCAATCCCAGCGCCCCGATTGCCGGATGCCACAAATCGTTCACCGGCAGGTGCTCGAACAAATCTTCCACCCAGTACAGTAGCTTCGTGAAGCCGATCGCCGCTGCGCCGCAGATCAATCCCAGCAACAGGTAATACGGCAATCCGTAAGGCACGCGGAAATCGACGTTGCCGATTTGAAACATCGAATGCTGGCCGAGCAGCAAGTATCGAACGCTTGTCGCCAGCGTGCTCGCGATCACCAGAGGAATAAATGACCGCGCGCGAAATTCAAACAGTAATAGCTCGATCGCTAGAATCACGCCCGCAATCGGAGTATTGAATGTCGCGGCCATGCCCGCCGCGGCTCCCGCTGCGAGCAGCGCTTTTCTTTCTACCGCCGTCGTGGCGATGATTTGGCCGATGAGAGACCCGAAAGCTCCCCCGGTTTGAATGATCGGCCCTTCCGCGCCGAACGGCCCGCCGGTTCCGATGGCAATCGCCGCCGAGAGCGGCTTCAGCACCGCGACTTTCGCTTCGATGCGGCTGCGCGACGTAAGCACCGCCTCCATCGCTTCGGGAATCCCATGCCCTTTGATCTTCTCCGAGCCATATTTGGCCATCAATCCGACGATCAATCCGCCGATCACCGGAATGACGATCACCCACAAGCCCATATGCGATTGTTCCGGGCTGCGAAAGCGGAACGACCACTCGTGGTAATACGCGAGATTCGTGAACAGGCCGATGAGGTCGTACAAAACGAATGCGATGAGGCCCGCGGCGCATCCAATCGCGGCGGCCAGAATTGAAATCAATCCAATTCGATATCCGTAAGCTTGCGGGGGCTTCACAGCTTTCGCCGCTCCGGATGTTGCGCTACTCAAGCCTTCCTCCTTGGTTCCGTCTCAATCGCGAACCTATTTCCGGCGCTTCGCCTTCGGTCTTGGCCTCACGCCATCGTGCGAAATAAATGTCTCGAGCGCGCGCAACAATCGGCGCCCCGCGCTCTGCAGTTCGTCGCGTTGCGGCAGGGAGACTTTTTTCAATTTCGTCTCGCCTCTCTTGGTGAGCTCGACGATCACTTTTCGCCGGTCGCTCTGATTGCGATGGCGGCGAATCATGCCGCGCTTTTCGAGGCGATCCATCAATTCCACGGCGCTGTGATGCTGAATTTGCAGCCGCTCAGCCAGCACGCCGATCGTCGCGCTCTGCAGCGGCTCGAGCCCCTTGATCGCCAGCAGCGCCTGATATTGCTGCGGCTCGAGCCCTGCCTTACGCGCGTTGCGCTCGCTGAAATTCAGATACCGCCGGATGGCATAGCGAAAATCCGCCAGCGCTTCAAAGTTCAGGGGTTTGGAATCGGTCCGAGTCATATCCGAATACGATTATATCGTATTGCGATGTATATGAGAATAGCGACGAAAGTTGGTGTGTTCAGAATAAACCGGGGAGGAAAGCAGGAACTCGCCGCGCGTACTCTTCAAACTGCGCGCCGAAGGTTGCACGCAACAATTTCTCTTCACTCCGAATGCGAATTATCGTTCCGATCAAAAAAATCGCGATCGCGGCCAGGAGACCGGGCCAGATCGTCAGTGACAATCCGAACGCCACCATCATCCCAAACATCGCGAGATAAATCGGATTGCGCACCAGCCGGTAAGGCCCCTGCGTGATTAACTCGTGCCCCTCGATCGTCCGCGCCACGTAGGTCCACTGCTTCCCCAGCGTCCGCACCGCCGCGGCCGAGAGCCACACGGAAAATCCGCCGATCAGTATCTGCAAGGCCGCCACCACCCATGCGAGCCAATCCGGCATCGGCACGATCGACCCGAGCGGCCTTCTCCGCAGCCCAAAAACCGCGGCAAACGCGACCATTTGCAACCCGATGCCCACTCGCGACACTTGGTCTTTCTTCGCTTCCTTCACTTCTGTCTTGGGCTGCTTCTTTTTAAGAAAAAAGGTCGACACCCACCCAAACCAACAAACGATGAGAAAAACCAGAGCAGTTGCATTCGCCGTGCTGATCGTAACTTTCATGCCAGCCCCAATCTCTGCGGGAGATTTATCGCTTCAGCTCGACGTTCTCGGACTTTCTCTGTTCGTAGGGGCGGGGCTTGCTCCGCCCTCGGGCGTAACAACTTGCTAGTCTCTCAATTCGAAGCGCCGTTCTGGCGCCGCCTGCCGTTCCCCGTATCTCGCCGTCTACAATGTTTTTCGAAACGTCTTCTGCGTCTTGTAATGCTCGTAACCCAGCCGCTCGTAAAATCGATGGGCCCGTTCGCGAATCACATTCGAGCGCAAGCCGATCGCGGCGCAACCATTCTCCCGCGCCCAAGCCTCTGCCTGCTCGATAAGCACCTTGCCCACTCCCCGCGAGCGATGCGCATCGTCCACAACCAGCGCCGCGATTTCCGTTCGCGCGTCCGAATCAATCGTCCGCATCACGTACACATTTAAAAATCCGGCCAGCTTTCCATCGGCAGTCTCGGCGACAAATAATGCGTGCTCCGGCGCAGCTTCAATTCCGGCCAGCCGCCCCCGGATTTCGTCCTCGCTCGACGGATAACCCAACTGTCCGGCCAACTGCGCCAATTGCGAAATGTCCGACGATCGCGCGCGCCGCACGCGAATGCCGCCAGCTCGAGCCGTCCCAGACACCATCGTCTCCTTCGCAAATTCAGAAGAGCTTCTCGGAATCCAGCAAGATCGTTACCGGGCCATCATTCACGAGTTCCAGCGACATGTGCGCCTGAAAGACGCCGGTCGCCACGCGCACACTCAGCCGCTCCACCGCGCGCACAAACTCCTCGTACAACGCCTTCCCTTTCTCCGCCGGCGCAGCCTGAATAAAACTCGGCCGTCGTCCGCCGCGCGCATCGCCGTACAACGTAAATTGCGAAATCGCCAGCATCGCCCCGCCGGTATCCAGCAACGAACGATTCATCTTCCCCGCGTCATCATTGAAGATCCGCAAATTAACAATCTTCTCCGCAAACGGCCCCACCGCCTCCGCCGAATCATTCCCACCGACAGCGAGCAATACAACAAGCCCCGCGCCGATCTCACCCGTGACTTTGTCCGCGACCACGACGCGAGCGCGGCTCACGCGCTGCACCACCGCCCTCATCAATCCACCTCTCTATTAATCGCGGCCGTTATCCTGATTTGCCGGCGGCATTTCACAAAAAGGGGCGCAGTCCGCCTAGGCGGACGCCCCTACGAAAACCAAGAGTCAAATCGGCGAGTCAGTTGCAGCGCTAATGCGCTTCTGCTGCTGCCGGCTTTCGCGGCAACAAGTCAGCCAATTGCGCCACGTTGTACGCCCACACCGCCAGCACCTGCGCTCCTTCGACCACTCCCGCCTCCTTCACCTGGTCGAACGTATCCGCCTGCGAGTGATGCGTCTGGAAATATTGTTCCGGCTCCTGAATGCCGTAAAATCCCGGCACTCCTGCCTGATTAAACGACGCATGATCGCTTCCGCCCTCCAACTTTTCGCTCGGTTCGAGCAAACCTATCGCCTTCAAAGGCTGCACCACCTGATACATGATCTCCGCATCCTGATAATTTTCCATCATCCCGATGCTGAGCACCTTGCCTGTGCCGATATCGTGGATCAAAACCGCTGAGAATTTCGGCAACTCGGACTTGTGCTCCTCAATGTACGCCCGCGATCCATTCAATCCCTGCTCCTCGCCGCTGAAAAGAATGAATCGAATCGTGCGCTTCGGCTTCAATCCCAATTTCTCGAGCGCGCGCGCCGCTTCCAGCACTACCATCGATCCAGTTCCGTTATCGGTAGAGCCAGTCCCCAAATCCCAGGAATCCAGATGCGCGCCCAGCACCACGACTTCATCCGGCTTCTCGCTTCCTCGAATTTCCGCCACCGTGTTGTAAACGTCCACCGGACTTTCGCCAATCGTATTCGTAATTTCGATTTCCGCTTCCACGGGCCCGCGCTTCAGCAATCTCCAAATCAGTGAATAGTTTTCCGAAGTCACAAACGCAGCAGGCAGGGGCGAGATCGAATATGTCCGCCCGCCCAGCCCAGTCATGTTCAGCAAAGCATCCGGTTTGCCCGAATCCGTCAGCATCGCGTTGACACCTTCCTCTTTGAAAAATGCATTCCGCGCCTGAACAAATTTCATATACTCCGGCCCATAGCGAATCGGCCGCGCGCCCGGACGCTGCGGCGTCACCAGCGCGACCCGATCGCCGAACGGCACAAGCATCGGGTTGATCGCCGGCGCGTCAGGCGCAGGCAGTAATGCCGGTTCGGCGCCGATCACAATCGCATTCTTCAGTTTTCCCTTAAAGGTCTGCAATTCCTCCACCGACTGCGCATTCACATAAACAATCGGGCCGCGCACCACTCCATTCGTACTGGGCGCCCATCCGTAAGAAGCCAGCGACAACGGATGCTCCGCCGGGCTGACGATTCGCCCGCGCGCCGTCCCGCGCGTCCACGAATGTGCAATCTCCCAGCTCTCGAGGTGCGCATTCTCCACGCCGTACGCGGTGAAGCGTTCCTTCGTCCAATCATTCGCCTTCTTCAAATTCTCCGAGCCCGTCAGCCGCTGCCCGATCATGTCCGACAAGTATTCGAGATTGCTCATGATTTCGTTGTGGTCCTTGATTTCCGCCATGATCTTGTCGTCAGCAGCCACGGTAGCTGCATCCAGCACCGCCTGTTTTCCCTGCGGAGACATCTGCTGCGCCCGCAGCACAAGGCACCCTAGCCCGCCGAGCACAGCAACAACAATTATGAAAGCACTCCGACCAGTCTTCATTCTCAACTCTCCCTCTCTCTTATCGAATGAATCCCAAAGCCGACCGATTCTAAGCGCCCTACCGCACCGAGGCAACCAGTCCAGTACGGGAGGGTCTTCAGAGTGTGTATGAGAACCGGAAACACAAAACCTCAGCGGCTAAAGCCGTATCGATATTGCGAGATTCGCGGCACGACCTAAGCCGTGCCCTGGCAAAAATTCTGCGCTCTCACACAGATTCTTCAGCCCTCCCGGTTTTCGGCCCCCGCCTTTTTGCCCCTCCTCGGTTTCGCTTCCAAGCTTTCTGTGTTAGAAGAGGTTCTCCTGAACTCCTCGAGGCCAATCCTTGAAGCTAGCCCTAATCGGCACGCACGGCGTAGGCAAAACCACTCTTGCCTATGAAACCTGCTCGCTCTTAAAAAAGGCGAGCTACAACGTGGAACTGGTCACCGAAATCGCCCGCCAATCCCATTTCCCAGTAAACGCCGCAACAACACTGGAAGCCCAGCTGTGGATTCTCCACGCGCAAATCGCCGCCGAACTCGACGCCGCGCGCCGCGCCCCGCACGTAATCTGCGACCGCGCCGTCCTCGATAATTACTGCTACCTCGTAAACAAATTCGGCCGCCAACCGCAACTCGAACCCTGGCTGACCTGGTGGATGGAAACCTACTCTATTCTCATCGGCGTCCCCACCGTAGCCGACGGCATCATCCCCGACGGCTTCCGCTCCGAAGATCGCGCCTTCCAGCAGCGAATAGAAATGATCCTCAACGAGCTGCTCTCCAGCGAGCCGTTCGAGCGCATTCGCCCCAACGTGAAATGGCTCGAAGCCCGCGATCGCCGAGTCTGGGGCGAACGCATCTTCGCCGCCGCAATTCCGCATCTGGACGGCGTCCACGCCGCACAGAAATCCGCCGCCGGCTAGAACCTCAGCGCCAATGAGCGAACCGCCCGCCGCATCCAACGCACCATCATCCTCGCGCTGGCTCACGCGCGGCGTTCTTGGCATAGGCCTAGCCAGCCTGTTCTCCGACTGGGGCCACGAAGCTGCCACCTCTCTTCTCCCAGCATTTCTCGCCAGTCTCGGAGCACCGGCAGTGGCTCTCGGAATCATCGAAGGAGTGGCGGATGGCTTCTCAAGTTTCGCTAAATTAGCCGGCGGTTGGTTGGCAGATCGCCCCCACGCGCGGAAACCGACGGGCATCCTCGGCTACTTCACTACAGGAATCGCCACGTGCGGCTATGCTTTCGCCACAAGCTGGCCCGCCGTCCTCGTTCTGCGTTCAATAGGCTGGATCGGCCGAGGCAGCCGCGGCCCATCGCGCGATGCACTTCTCGCCGATGCCGTCGTCCCCGAAAAAATCGGCAGCGCCTTCGGCTTCGAGCGCGCCATGGACACCGCCGGCGCAGTTCTCGGCCCGCTCTGCGCCACGGCGTTGGTTGGCCTCTGGGGCGTGCGCGGCGTTTTGAAAGCAACAGTCGTCCCAGGCCTTTTCGCCGCGCTGGCCTTCGCAACGCTTGTTCCCGCCAGTAGAAAGTTGCAAAACCGCCGCGCGCCGAGCTTTGCGAAAAGCCTCAAGCAACTTCCATCGCGCTATTGGAAATATTTGCTCGGCGTCCTAGCACACGGCCTCGGCGATTTCGCCCCGACGCTCCTAATTCTCCGCGCCTCGCAAGTTCTCACGCCGCAATACGGCGTCGCCCGCGCCGCCGCAATTTCCGTCGGCCTATACACTTTCCACAATTTCATTGACGCCATCGCCGCCTATCCCGCCGGCGCCATCGGCGACAAACTCAGCAAGCGCGCTCTATTAGGCTCCGGCTACGCCCTGGGCGCAGTCGTAGCCGCAGGCTTCATCCTCGAGAAGCCTACTCTTCCCGTACTGATTGTTCTTTTTGGTCTAGCCGGAATTCATCTAGCCATGCAGCAATCGCTGGAAAAAGCTCTGGCCGCCGATCTTCTCTCTGCGGAATCGCGCGGCTCGGGCTTCGGCGTCCTAGCCACCACAAACGGCATCGGCGATCTAATTTCCAGCATAGTAGTAGGCGCGCTCTGGTCCAGCGTCTCGCCCGCCGCAGGATTTATCTATTCCGGAGTGTTAGCACTGGCGGGCGCCCTGCTAATTCTTCGCGCGTGATAACGCTGGTGTTCGTCGGGTCGCTGCTTGCTGCGCCCGGCCCGTTTCAATCCTTGCGAGATGTGCGCTACGAGCGCTTCTTCGTCGTGCGCTTTTCTTTCGGTCCTTTTCCTGAAATCCGTCTGGTCGCGGGACTCTTCGTCCCCCGCGGCGCCCGCTGGCACGTCGGACAAAAATAACTGCTCCGCCCAGCCACAATCATCCGCCGAATTTTCGCCGAGCATCGAAAACACTTCTTCCCCTCGCGGTCATAAGCCCGATGCCGAATCTGAAATTCCCCGGGCTGCCCATCAGCGCCGACATAATCCGAAATCGAAGATCCGCCGAGCCGAATCGCCTCCTCCAAAATCGCGCGCATCGCTTTCTGCAATCGCGCGATCTCCTCCAACTTCAAATTCGCGCCAAGTCGCGCCGGATGAATTTTCGCCTTCCACAAACTCTCATCCGTATAAATGTTCCCCATCCCGCGAAAAACATGCTGATCGAGCAGCAGCGCCTTGATGCGCGCCCGCCGCGAAGAAATCAGCCGCCGGAAATCCACCTCGCTCACCTCCAGCGGATCCGCGCCCAGCGGCCCAAGAATTTTCTCGCCGTCCTCCGGCGCAGCCACAAGCATCCGCCCAAATCGCCGCGGATCGCGAAATCGCAATTCGCGCCGGTCATCGAGCGTGAAAAACGCATGCGTATGCGGCGCAATCTCCGCATCCGCCGCGACCACGATGAGCTGCCCCGTCATTCCCAGATGCACGACGAGCAATTCCTCCACGCGCTCTTCTCCGCCACGCTCCAATTCCAGCACCAGAAATTTCCCGTGCCGCCGCACCGCGCGAATCAAACTTCCCGGCACGCGCTCGCCGAGGGCGACGGGATCGTCAATAAAATCCGTCTTCCCCAAACGCAGCTCCACAATCCGCCGCCCGGGCAAATGGCGACGCAATCCGCGCACCACAGTTTCAACTTCAGGAAGTTCCGGCATAAGTAGCGCCGGCGTCCCCGCCGGCATCTGACGAGCAATTAGTAGCTATATGTAGCACTTGTGGACGGATCAAAAATTCCAACCAACGCCACGAATTTAACTCTGTGCGCCGCCCAAAATTTGAATTCTTTGCGGCGTCTCGCTCGTAAGATGCCGGCGGGGACGCCGGCGCTACTTACGGCGCTCTCGAATCATCCCGTCAATTCCCCAAACTTCCCCGGCGCGCGCGGCAAAGAAAATCGCAAATAATAAAATCAGAGGAAGATGGTCCAATTCCGCCCCAAAATATTGCCAAGCCGGCGCATGATGCCCCGGCCCATACCAAGTCGAAAGCACAAGACTCGCCATCTCCACAATCCCGGCAATCGCCGCCGGCCGCACCCAAAGCCCCAAAACCAAACTCAATCCAATCGCCAATTCGCCCCAACCCACAATGCGCGCGCACAAAACCGGATGCCCCATCACAAATCCAGCGAGAAACGAATGGTAAAATCCCACCGCCTCATCGCGTTCCAAAAATCCGCGAATCCAACCTTGAAATCCGCCGTAAGCCCACGCCGGGCCAATTATCTTGTACTCACCAAAGAAAAGAAAAAACCCGCCGGTAATAATCCGCGCAACGGCAATAGTCTTAGCCGCAAGAGTAGAAGACGGAGTTGAGGTTGAATTCATTCGAAACGAAGCGCGAACCGCAAGTAGCGCCGGCGTCCCTGCCGGCATCTTACGACGAAAAACCCACCAAGGGCAGAACTCACGCGCGGACCACGCAACCCGGCAAGCTCCATTACGTTAACGCAGAGCGCCACGCTCGAACTCGCTTCGAAAAGACGTGACCGGCCGCAAGATGCCGCCAGGGACGGCGGCGCTACGGAAGAGGAATTCCCGGCGAAGCCACAATTCCAGCCATGCGCAAAATCTCGGTGTACTCTTCATCCGTCAAAGCCGCGATCGTCAGCCGCGTATTCTTCATGAACTTAATTTTCCGCAGCAATTTATTCTCGCGCAATTCAGTCAGCGAAACCTGTCGCGGCAATCGCTCCACCGCGCGCAAATCCACCACTAAATGTTTCGCGTCCGGATGATGCGGATCAGGATAAGGATCGCGGCTCACCTCCGCCAGCGCGTACAGCGCAAAATCCGGCTTGCCGTGATAGCACAGCGCGCGATCACCCTTGCGCACCTGTTTGAGTTGCCGCAGCGCGTCGGGCTTGTGCCCAGCGTGCCGCCACATCTCTTTCCCCTTCACGAATAATGTGTCCCAGTGATAGACCCGCGGGTCAACGGCCAGGAGCCAACGGCGTGGTTTCGAGGCAGTCTGTGTCATCGAGTTTTGTCGCGCGCACTATACACGCAAGCGCGCCAAATTGGGAAGAATTGTGAGGGAGCCGAAAGTAATGGAAAGGAAGCCAGGAGGGGTTAATGCACCTCAACCCAGATATCATCCCCTTTAATTTCAAGAGGATAGCACTCGACTCCCACCGCAGGATTCATCAAAGTCTTGCCCGTCGTAACATCATATTGCCACCCGTGCCAGGGGCAGGTAACCACCTTTCCCTTCAATTCGCCTTCCCCGAGCGGCCCGCCGCGATGCAGGCAGGTATTATTGATAGCGAACAATTTCCCGTCCACATTCGCAATCGCCACGGTAGTCCCGTTCACCTGAAACTCGCGAATCGTCCCCGCCGGAATATCGTCTTTACGAGCCGCACGCAAAAGCGCCATTCATCTCCCCCAAGTAGCGCCGGCGTCCCCGCCGGCATCCGACGACCGATTCTAAAACCACGTGCACCACTCACGCGCGGAAGAGGCCGCAGCGTTGCAAGCCATTCGCACGATAAACGTGTAACGGACTCACCGCGGCGCAGGCGTCTGCGCCACCATCACGCCCTTCTTGAAATCCCCAACCATCTCCGGCCGCAAGCGCACTTCGGTAGGCCGCTTCGCGAGCGACATCTGATCAATCTTGTCCTGCAATTTCAAGAGCGCGTAAAAAAGCCCCTCAGGCCGCGGCGGACACCCAATCACGTAAACATCCACCGGCACAATTCGATCCACTCCCTGCAGCACGGAATAAACATTGAACGGCCCGCCCACGCTCGAGCAAGCTCCCATCGAAATGCACCACTTCGGGTCCGGCATCTGATCCCAGACGCGCTTCAGCACCGGCGACATCTTCAAAGTCACCGTCCCGGCCACAATCATCAAATCCGCCTGCCGCGGCGACGGCCGGAAAACCTCGGCCCCAAATCGCGCAATATCAAATCGCGAGGTAGTCGAAGCAATCATCTCAATCGCGCAGCACGCCAACCCAAACGTCAGCGGCCAAATCGCGCTCTTCCGCGCCCAATTAAAAACATAATCCACGGTAGAAAGCACATAGCTGCGCTCAAACCGGTTCTCAAGAACGCCCATCATTCCTCCGAACAAATGGCCCGAGCCCGATTAATTTTCGCCCCATCGCAAAGCATCGCAGTATAGTCGCCGCCAAGCGCGCGAGTCAAACCGTCGAAATCCGCAGAGCCGCGAGCGACTTAATGTAGCAGCCACCTTCTGAGTCTCTTTGAGACGTCGGATGCTTTGTCAGGGCACGGCTTCAGCCGTGCTGCAAACGCCGCAAAATTCATGCGGCTTTAGCCGCTGAGGTTTGTCGTATCGAACGCTCGCCTCTTCTCAAACACCAACAAAACCGTACTCCCCGCATACCGGTAAGCCGCCAATTTCATAAACACCCTCTTCCCAAATCGCACCAGCGCATTGTCCCCCAGCAGCGGCGTATCGGCCTCGCCGTGGATCAACCGCCATCCCCACTCGTGCATCTGCCGGATCACCTCATAAGTCCAGACCACATACACCGCATCCGAATCGTATACAAACGGCTGCGTCAGCGCGTCCGGCTCTTCAATAATCATCCACGGCGAGGCTCCGCGGAACATCGCCCGTACCTGCCCCGCAGCCCGCCGCGCCGCATAACCAAGCCGCCATCGCAAACTCTTCGCCCGCGACAGCAACGCATTCGGATACCAAAAAGGAAAATCCCAGGCCGGTCCCAGCAAAATGATCCGCCCGCCGCGCCGCGCCACCCGCTGCATTTCCCGCAAAACGCGCACCGGCTCGACGCAATGCTCAAGCGCGTAAGTCGAAATCACCGCATCAAATGATTCCGCCGCAAACGGCAACGCCTCCCCATCCGAGCAAGCCAGCCGCAAATCCCGCCGCGGCGCATGCCGCAAAAAATTCAAAGAAATGTCCGTCCCGAAATATTCTCCTCGCGGCGAGAGACAAACCGAATTCGTCCCCAACCCGCAAGCCACATCCAAAATCCGGCTACCCTCGGGCACAAACGAAGCCGCCCGCACACGCAACGATCCTTCGCCGGCATCTCCCTGCGCAGGATTATCCAGGTACCCGTCGTACCCGCTCCAAAATTTCCGCAGCCGGCCCCGCAGTCGTTCACTACGCGCTTTATCCACTGTGATATTCTCGCCCCTCAATGCATCAGCCCGTCTCAGAACACAGCCGGCCTTCCAGTTTCACCGTCCTGCTACAAGACGCAAAAACCGAGAAGTTCGCCTTAGGCGGCGTCGTAATCTTAATCGCATACGCTGTCTTAAGAAACCTGGTCGGCGCTGCCACACGCCCCTTCTGGTACGACGAAGTTTGCACCTGGATCGTCGTACGCCAACCCTCGCTATCCGGAATCTGGGACGCTCTCAAAAACGCCGCGGACTCACAGCCACCGGCCTTTTATTTCGTCGAGCGGCTCTCCAGCATTTTAATTCGCAACGAAGACTTAGCGCTTAGGCTTCCCTCAATTCTAGCGTTCTGCTGCATCACGATTTGCGTTTTCGTTTTCGCGCGAAGACGCGCCAACGGCGCCTACGCCCTCGTTTGCTCGGCCATTCCACTCGCCACCATATTGTTCAATTGGTACGCAGTGGAAGCACGGCCGTACAGCTTAGTCGTCGCATGCATCGCGTTCGCATTGGTGGCCTACCAGCGCGCGCCCTCTCCGGCCTGGATGTTCGCCATGGGCCTGGCCCTCGCCGCCTCGGCAAGCTTTAGCTACTATGCGGTTTTGTCTCTCGCTCCCTTCGGTCTCGCGGAGCTTCAATTTCTCATTGTCCGGCGTCAGATTCGTTGGGGTGTTTGGATGGCCCTGGTGTGTGGCGTCATTCCGCTGGCACTCTTCTGGCCGCTCCTCGCCTACTTTCGGCACTACTACGGCGGTCACTATTGGGCGCAGGCAAGCCTCAGTGGTTTCATACATATCTACGGATCTTTTTTCATGTCCACTCCGCCATTGGGAGTGGCAATAGCGGCAGCGGCTTTGCTAGGCATGGCTGCTCTCATCGTAGTCCGCGCCGCGGAACCCGTAGGAACCGCTGAGGAAACATCCAAGCCAGCGCACGAATACGTTCTTGTGCTCGCGCTAGTAGGCCTTCCCGCCATCGGTTTTCTCGCCGCAAAACTTACTCACACGGGCATGATGGATCGTTACGTGCTTTCATCCGTCCTGGGCATCTCCCTTGCCGCCGCCTACCTCCTTCCCATTCTCGATCGGCGCAGCGTGGCTCTCGCAATCGGCGCACTCATCGCCATGCTGTCCGTCCAGGAGGCCTCCTTTTGGGTGGCACACAAGAGTCACCTCACTCGCTTCGAGTCCCCAGATGATTCGCTCGAAAGCCTGATCGTTTCGGCAGGCTACCCTGATTTGCCAGTCGTAGTGTCCGACGGCCTCGAATACCTTCCCATAGCCCGCTATGCCGCGCCGCCTTGGTCAGAACGCTTCGTCACTCTTGTGGACTTGTCCGAAGCAGTCGCTTTCGCGGGCGCGGACACACTCGAAAAAGAACTCATCGTCTTCCGCTCCATCGCTCCAGTGAATGTTTACGACTTTTCGTCGTTTGTCGAGCTACATTCCTCTTTTCTGCTATATTCATCGAGCGGTTCACGCGGTGATCCGCACGACTGGTGGGCCACCCGCCTGCTCCGGGATGGCTACGCGCTAAAAGCCCTCGCCGTTGATCACGATCGAGTCATATATTTGGTGACTCGCACTTCGGAGACCCATTGACGCACTCCATGCTAGACTCCGCGTTGATGACGGACGAATCCGGCAATCGGAAGCATTCCTGTCCGGACTGCAGTAGCGAATTAGTGCGCCGTTCGCTTCGGGTCGGACTACTCCAGAAAATCTTCTACCAGCTCGTTGGTCTACGCCGCTGTCCATGCCTTGCCTACGAAACACGCTTCATTAATCGCGGCGCAGCCAGGTGCCGCAAAGAACCATCTCGGGCAAAGCTCTTCGGCACGCTGGCGAACCCCCCTGTTCGCTGGTGTGCTATTCTCGCTGCGCCTATCCCGACCCTGGTACGGCATCTTGCGCCGCGATCCGTGGGGATCTCCTACGATGCACAATCTCGATCCCACACCCACTTCACCCGCCAAGTTCCCCGCCGCAGTTCAAGATTCGAAAATCGACAAGTTCGCCGTCCGCATCTTTATAGTACTCATCGCCTACGCTGCACTCAGAAGCCTCGTCGGCGCCGCCACGCGGCCCTTCTGGTTCGACGAAGTCGGCAGCATCATCGTGACGCGCCAACCTTCCATTTCCGGCCTTTGGAATGCCCTCGCACACGCCGCGGACTCCCAGGGTCCGGGCTTCTGTCTCATCGAACGAATGTCTGCAGCGCTGCTTCGCAACCAAGAGGTAGCCCTCCGTCTTCCCTCGATTCTCGCTTTCTGTTGCATCACGATTTGCCTATTTGTGTTTACACGCAGACGCGCCGGCAGCGCCTATGCCCTTGTTTGCGCTGCGATTCCTTTCACCACGAGCCTCTTTACTTGGTACGCGATCGAAGCCCGCGCGTATAGCCTGCTCGTCGGCTGTATCGCCATCGCCTTGGTGGCCTACCAGCGGGCTCCTGCTCTCCGCTGGATGTGCGTCATGGCCCTGGCATTTGCAGCGTCCGTCAGCTTCAATTACTACGCGGGGCTCGCCATGGTTCCCTTCGGCCTCGCAGAGCTTTACGTTCTCCTCGTCCGCCGCCAGACTCGATGGCCCGTTTGGATCGCCTTCGCGCTCGGCGTCCTACCGATGGCTGCATTCTGGCCGTTACTGTTGGCGATGCGACACAATTTCAGCGCTCACTTTTGGGCCAAAGCAAGTCTGAGCGGACTCGCCTTCATCTACGCAACAATATTTATGACCTCTCCGCCTTGGGGCGCCGCCGTCGCCGCAGCGGCTGTGCTTGCCATGGCAGGCCTCATCCTCTTCTCGGCGCGAAACTCAAAGGCTGCGACTGCCCCCAATCGCGCTCCGGCTCACGAGTACGTTCTGGTGCTGGGGTTGCTCGCTCTGCCGTTCATCGGATATGTCGCCGCGAAGCTCACGCACTCCGGCATGACGGAACGCTACGTCCTCGCAGCCGTGCTCGGGATCTCGCTCGCCGCCGGCTGCATCCTTCCGCTTCTCGACCGCAAGAGTGTGATTCTCGCCGTCAGCTTTCTCGCCGCGCTGCTGGCCGTTCAAGAAGCGGCGTTCTGGGTGGCCCACGCGCACCAGCTCACCGGCTTCGACTCCCCCGCCGATTCGCTCGCCGGGCTCGTTACCTCCGCAGGCCATCCGGATTTGCCCGTCGTGATTTCCGACGGTCTCGAATATCTCCCCATCGCCCACTACGCGACGCCTCCCTGGTCAGAGCGCTTCGTAAATCTTGTGGATCCGCAGGCAGCGCTTATTTTCGCGGGCAATGACAGCCTCGACAGAGGACTCATCGTCCTTCGCCGATTCGCTGCTCTGCGCGTCTACGACTACCCGGCTTTCGCCTCGCAGCACCCCACTTTTCTCCTGTATTCATCGAACGGCTCCGGCCGTGATCCGCACGACTGGTGGCCCGAGCGGCTTTTTCGCGATGGTTACGCTCTGAAAGTCCTCGCCGTCGACCACCAGCGCACCATATATTTGGTAACTCGCCCTCAGGAATCGCCTTGAGGCGCGCGAATCTTTGACTGCTTCCAAACGGGGCGTGAAGAAATTGCCTGACCTGATCAAAGAACCTCTGCATCTATTGAGCATCGTAATTCCCGCTCGCAATGAAGAGGGCTGCATTTCTTCCACCGTAGAGCATCTGCATCTGGAACTGCGGCTCCGCGGCGTCCCCCACGAAATCGTGGTTGTGGATGATGGCAGTTCGGATTCCACTTGGGAGAAGTTGCTCGAATCCCGCGAACGCGTCCTTACTCTGCGGCCCTTGCAGAATTCCGGCCTCCATGGTTTCGGACGCGCCATCACCTGCGGCCTTGATCAAATTCATGGAGATGCCGTCGTCATAATGATGGCCGACGAATCCGACGACTGCCGCGACGTCGTGCGCTACTGGGAGCTTCTGAATCAGGGCTGGGACGCCGTCTTCGGCTCACGCTTCATGAAGGGCGGCGGCGTAATCGACTACCCGTGGCTCAAGCTGCGCATGAATCGCCTGGCAAATCTTTTCATCCGCCTGATGTTCGGCGTCAAATTAAACGACACCACCAACGCCTTCAAAGCCTATCGCGCCACGGTAATCGAAGGCTGCCGCCCCATCCTCTCGCCCCATTTCAATCTGACAGTAGAGCTGCCGCTGAAAACCATTGTCCGCGGATACACCTGGACGGTAATCCCAATCACATGGAGAAATCGCCGCACCGGCAAGGCCAAACTAGAGCTACGCGAAATGGGCAGCCGCTACTTATTCATCTGCCTATATCTATGGCTGGAGAAATACTTCAGCCGAGGCGATTACCGCAAACAATCCTGAAGCGCCGGCTCCGGAACTGGGTCTTCGTAGGGGCCCGCTCGCTGCGCCCTCTTACGACCGCAAACCTCACCAAGAACCTCAAATCCACCGCGGCCTATTCGAGCGAAATCTACGAGTCTTTCTTTTCTGCAACAATCAAAAACTGCTTTCCAAAAAACTGCCAAGCAAACGGCATAGAGAGATAAGCCCTCAACATCCAAATCGGATACTGCACCCCCGACATCATCGTGTAAGGCAGAAACCGGCCGCGGCAAACTCGTATCTCAAAGCCGGTATTTACCAACAGCTCGGACAATGAAAGTTCCGTCAGCGCCAGATGATGGTCAAGAAAATCCCAATACTCTCCTGCGAGATACTTGATGTTCGGGCCCAGCGCGATCAACTGTCCTCCCGGCTTCAGCGCACGGTGCGTCTGCAATATGGTCTGCCGCAATTGGCTCGTTGACGGCAGGTGCTCGAAGAAATTGCTCGTAAACACCGCGTCCAAGCTTCCTTCTTCGACTTTCCACTCCTCAGAGCAATCTTGTTCTAGCACCGTCACGTCCGCGCCGGCGTGCCGCCGCGAGTCCGGGTTCATGTCCATCGCGTACTTCCGCGGACTCTTCACTGCATTGATGAATTCGCACCATCCACAGCCCAAATCAAGCACCGCGCCCTGCTGCGGAATCCACCTCGAAAAAAATCCAGCAAGCACCTCCCAAACGCGCCGCCGGTACTCCGCCCGCTCAGCAAAGCGGGTCCGATAAAGATCCTGAAGCTCCGCAGGCGAATGTACCTGATCGTTCATCGCTCCCCTAAATTCATTCGTAGAGCCCGCGTTTCATCTCCAACCGTTTCGTGCCCGATGGCGTCATCGCTAAGCATCGCGCCCATATTCGGCGCCTCGTCATCCTCCATGCGATTTTTAACATATCCTAATCCATGAATTTTCCCCAATTCCGTGCTACGGTTGTCCGCGTTCAGTTCTAACGTGACATCACTCGAGATTCTCAGAGGATCGGCCAACCACAGATGAATTCCACGCGAATCGTAACGTACTTGTCACCGCCCGCCGAAGTCAGCATGGCAGATCGCTGGTTCGAGGTGGCCGCTATCGACCACTTCTGGACGCGGCGGCGCTTTGAGGTCCTCCAGAAGTCGGCCGGCGGACTAATCACTAACGCGCGAGAGATCGCTGAAATTGGTTGCGGTCACGGCTTGCTTCAACTGCAAATCGAAGACACCTACGACCGCGAAGTCACAGGTTTTGACCTCAATCAGATAGCGCTCAACCAAAACGTAAGCCGCCGGAGCGCCATCAATTGCTACGACATCTACCACAGAAATCCAGGGCTGGCTGGAAAATTCGATCTTATCTTTTTGTTTGACATTCTTGAGCACATCGCCGATGAAGACGGTTTCCTTAGCGCTGCTCTTTTTCATCTCGCGCCGGGCGGGAAGCTGGCCGTGAACGTACCCGCTGGCATGTGGGCCTATTCTACGTTCGACGCCGCTGTCGGACATGTGCGCCGGTATTCAATCGCTTCCCTGCGCGAGACTGCTATGCGCAGCGGTCTCGCAGTCAAGCAATGGACCTATTGGGGCCTACCGTTAGTTCCCATGCTGGTGCTCCGCAAGCTCTGGCTGTTGGGTCAGCACGACAAAGATAAGATAATCTCCAAAGGATTCGATTCGCGGGGCAAGTTCATCAATAACCTAGTCAGCGCCATCTCTAGATGCGAACCAGTCCCGCAGGAATTCCTGGGAATTGCGCTGATGGCCGTTCTCGAACGTTCCTGAGATGCGCGTTAATTTCAGAGCCAATTGGAACGAAAAATCGCATTCCTCGTGCGAATTCTGAGCCACACTCTTGTGGATCTTCAGCCGCTCTAAGATGCCTTCCGCCCCTATCTCCGTTTACATCCCTGCCTACAACGTCGCCGAATTCCTTCCAAAATCCATCGAAAGCCTTCTCGCGCAAACTCTGACTCCCGATGAAATCCTCGTCGTTGACGACGGCTCGCGCGATGCCAGCGCCGAAATCGCCACGCGCTATTCGAAAGTCACTCTCATTCGCCACGAACAAAACCGCGGCCTCGCCGCCGCGCGCAACACTGCCTTCCGCTCGGCCCGCAACGAATTCATCGCCTCGCTCGACGCCGACTGCGTCGCCGATCCAGGCTGGCTCGCCGCGCTGGTCCCGAACCTGAGCGATCCCCAAATCGCCGGCGTCGGCGGCCGCCTTCTCGAAGGCGTCCAGCGCACCGTCGCCGATCGCTGGCGCGCCGCCCACATGCCGCAGGAATTGGGCCCCAATCCCATCGAAAATCCGAAATTCCTCTTCGGCTGCAATAATATTTTCCGCAAGTCCGCCGTTCTCGCAGCAGGCGGCTACGACGAAGCCATGCGCACCAATGGCGAGGATGCCGATCTATGCCGCAAACTTCGCGATCGCGGATGGAAACTTTTCTACGATCCGCGCGCCCGCGCCACTCATCTCCGCCGCGACACCATTCGCTCCATCCTCGACGCCTGCTGGCGCTGGCTCCTCTTCGGCTCGCGCTGGTATCCCAATGGCATGAGCCTTCGCAGCGTCGCCGGTTACGCTCTCAAAATTCACACGCGATATTTCGTCCAACTCGTGCGCAGCGACCTGCGCGCCCGCCGCTTCGAATTGCTCGGCATCGATTGCCTCACGCTCCTCCATTTTCCTTATCGCGAATTCCGACTCTGGAGACTCTCGCGTACCAATCCCGCCGCGTTACCAAGCCACATTCCACACACTCCGGCCCAGTGAAATTTCCCAAAAAACATGCTAGCGTCGATGTAGGAGCAATTGGAAATGAAGGAGTGCAAGAAAGAAGCCGCCAGCGGCTCGTTGCCGGTCGCGGAAAAATACGCTCGCCGCGGGAGATCGACGCTTGCGCCCCGCCGTAAAGCGCGCATCTCAAGTAGCGCGTCAGCCCATGAAGCGAACTTTTCGACTTTTTCCGCACACTCATCAAACGCCCCGTCGTTCACGCGTATCCCTCTCGCAAACCGCGAGGAAACGCTTCGAGGCGGTCTGAAAAGTGTTTCGGTTAGAAAGGACCCCCATCCTTTGTTTTCTATAACTTACGGGTGGTTTTAATCGAACCCTTGTTTCGGTTAGAAATTGGCCGCAGCAACCTAAAAATTGCTCCGCCCCGTCCAATACCTCATAATCGAATACTTGCATCGATGCTAAATCTTGGCGCCGCAGCCAACCGGGAATCCTGATGACAAAACGCAATCGCTCGCTGCACCGAATTTTCCTTCCCGCCGTCCTGACGCTGGCCCTCACGGCCAACGCCGCCGGCCCCGCCGCGTCGAATTCCGAGACGCTGCTCGCCACGATGCGAAAAGAATTGGCCCGCGCCAAAGCCGATCTGGCAAAAACCGATCCCCCTCCCTATTTCGTCAGCTACACCGCCTACGACACGAACGAAGTTCAAATCGTCGCGAGCTATGGCGCGATGATCGCCTCCGCCGGCGCCCATCGCCGCACCGCCGATGTGGTCATGCACGTCGGCACCGCCGCGCTCGACAACACGCACACCGAGAGCCGCGCCTCAGGCATCACATCCGGCCCGCTCCCTCTCGAAAATGATTCCGCCGCGATCTCCCGCGTCCTCTGGGAGCTCACCGATCGCGAATACAAAAAAGCTTCTCCCGCGTTCCTGAAAATCAAAACCAATACCGCCGTCCGCTCCGAAGAAGAAGACAAATCGCCGGACTTCTCCACCGAGAAGCCGCAAGACCACGTCGACGCCAGCGTTCCGAAATTCGATCTGGATGAAAAGGATTGGACCGATCGCGTCCGCCGCCTCTCCAGCGAATTCCGCAAATATCCCGAAATTTATTCTTCGCTGGTGGTCTTCTCCGTTTCGAAATCCGAATCCACTTACGTCTCGACCGAAGGCAGCGGCTTGGTCACGCCTGCCTCGTCGGTCCGCCTCGTGATTCAAGCCGAAACGCGCGCCGACGACGGCATGGATCTTCTTCGCGTGGAAACTTTCCAGGCGCTCGCGCCCGATCAGCTTCCGTCCGAAGCAGAAATCTCGAGCCGCATCCCGAAAATGGCCGACGATCTCGCCGCGCTGCGCAAAGCGCCCGTCGCCGAGCCTTTCGATGGCCCCGCGCTTCTCTCCGGCCGCGCCGCCGCCGTTTTCTTCCACGAAGTTCTCGGCCATCGCCTCGAAGGCCATCGCCAGCGCGGCGAGAACGAGGGCCAGACTTTCACGAAAAAAGTGAATCAGGTCGTGCTTCCTGAATTCCTGAGCGTCTCCGACGATCCGACCAAGCGCGAATTGAACGGCACCGTGCTCGCCGGCTGGTATCAATACGACAACGAAGGCCAGCCCGCCGAGCGCGCCGACGTGATTCAAAATGGCGTGCTGAAAAATTTCCTGATGTCGCGCGCGCCCTTCAAAGATTTCGGCCAGTCGAATGGCCACGGCCGCGGCCAGCCCGGCCTGATGCCCACCGGCCGCCAGGGCAACCTGATCGTCACCTCAACGAAAACCGTTCCCGACGCCGACATGCGCCAAAAGCTAATCGATGAAGTCAAAAAAGCCGGCAAGCCCTACGGTCTCTACTTCGAAGACATCGAAGGCGGCTTCACCCTCACCATGCGCAATCTGCCGCAAGCGTTCCAAGTGCTGCCCGTGATGGTCTGGCGCGTGTTTCCCGATGGCCGACCCGA
>Ga0310037_10000370_pt1 | contig 30254 bp, 22 predicted proteins | sample Sb_taG_11_FD_200239 | JGI IMG/M metagenome (GOLD analysis project Ga0310037, IMG submission 200239) | Peat soil microbial communities from Weissenstadt, Germany - Sb_50d_3_AS metaG (v2) (version 2) | ecosystem: Environmental > Terrestrial > Soil > Wetlands > Peat | place: Germany: Weissenstadt... | reverse complement strand
TCGTTCACGACCAAAGACTTCCCCGAGAACTTGCGCGCCGGCAGCGGCGACGTCGTACGCATCATCGTCACGGACCATGGGGATCTTCGACCCGTCGAAGACATTGTGTGCACGGATGAAGCGTATCACGACGTCTATACGCAGGCGGGGCTGAGGGTCACGCAGATCTGGAGGCCGCTCGCCACAGGCGCTGAACCCTACCCATGGGTGAACGAGACGAAGATACCGCCCTGGGTCATCTACGTCTTGCAGCAAGCAAAGCCCGCGTCCGCTCCTAGTTAGGGATCGCGCCCTGCATCGGAGCAAGCGTTGTCACGTGCTGCGCAAAGGGTTGCAACGCGGCCGCCTAGCCTAATGCGTCTGCCTTAGGCCGACGCAGGATCATTTAGTACATTCAAAACTGATCCGGAAGTTCGGGGTGCTGCCGGTGAACTGCGGATGGGTCGTGCGCTCTTTTTCCGCCTTCGCATCGAACGTGACCAGCAGACGCACTGGTTTGTTCGTCGCATCAAACGGCGCGGAGCGGAAGCGCTGTTGGTACGTGAATGAGCCTCCCGGCGGGAACGTGTGGTAGGTCAATTGCTGAAAGTTTAGCGACGTTCCGGCGCTATTCGTCGATGCTACGGTGTCGCCATTCGCCAAGACCAGCTGCTGGTCGGTGACGGCCGTATCGCCCGGTGCGATCGGACGCTTGGTGAGATTCGTCCACTCTTGGGTGATCATCCAGCCTATCTGCGGACCGCTATTATCGTTGCCCATATCTGGTGCAACGGCAGTGGCGCGCACTCTCCACACGCCATTCGACATCCATTGGTTCATACAACCTGAGGTGGCAGCCATCTGCATGGCGCCGCCCTGCGTCTGTGCGCTCGCGCTTGCGGTGCAGTCGAGCTTGACATGAAAGTTGGGCTGGTGCGTGGTGAATTGCGGCTTGGCGGTCGCTTGGGCGAGTTTAGCCGCATCGAAGCTGATATCGAGGGCCGTGGGTTTGTTTGCCGGATCCAAGGGCGTCGGCGAACGAAATATTTGGACCTGGGTGTATTGTCCGGCGGTCGGAACGGCATGCGACCACAGGGCTCCCTGACTCAGCGAGCCGGTCGTCGTGGCCGTCGCGTCGATGCTCGTGCCGTTGCCGAGCGTCAGGACCTGATCTTTGTAGAACGAATCGCTTGGCGCGATCTCCACGCTTGAACCGTTATGCCAGACCTCTGTCACCTGCCATCCTACCTGTTGGCCCGAGTCCATGAACGGCTCGACCTTGGTGACCTGGACGCGCCACACTCCGTTGAACAGCCATTGATTCATGCAGCCCTCGGTGGTCGTTGTGGCAGCACTCGAACGGACCGAGCCCAGAGCCAACACCGATACGACCCCAAGCAACATAATGGCAAGTGAAGAGACGAAGCGACCCATCAAAAGCACTCCTTGAAGACCGGTAGCAATGTCTTTCGCTCAGCGAGCGTCTGAACCTAGCCGCACCCAGCCGTCTTGGCCGGGCTTCGGTCTCCACAGGCGCTCAGTCGCTTCGCTAGAAAGCGTTGCTCCATGGGGTTGCGCGCGAGCTCGAGCGCCGTTTGGAACCGCTCTCTTGCCGTCTCGGGCCTTCCACTACGGAGCTCGAGCTCGCCTAGCGCTGCGGCGTAGAATGGATAGCCTGCGAGGCGATCGCTGTCCGGGATTGCGCGCATTTCTTCGAGCCCGCGCTCAGGACCCTCGACCTGCGCGACGGCGATGGCGCGATTGAGCGCGACGACCGGCGAGGGGCGGATCGCTCGGAGCTGGTCGTAGAGCAAAACGATCCGCGCCCACTCCGTGTCCTCGGCCCGAAGCGCGCTTGCATGCACTGCCGCGATCGCGGCCTCGATGTGGTACTCGGTCAGTTCGTCACCCGTGGCCGATTGCTCGAGGAGCCGCCGGCCTTCGGCAATGAGCTGTGCGTCCCAGCGCGACCGATCCTGATCGAAGAGCGTTGTCAGGTTCCCCGATGCGTCGACGCGCGACGGCAGGCGCGCAGCATCGAGCGACATGAGCGCGCATAAGGCGTACGTCGCCGGCGTCGCTGTGAGCGCGTGGGCGAGCAGCAACGCTCCAAGCCGCATCGCCTCCCGGCAAAGGTCGACTCGCACAGCGGACTCAGGCGATGCGCTATGATAGCCTTCATTGAAGAGCAGATACAGCGCGCGCTGGACGGCGCAGAGACGGGCAGAGAAGTCGCGATCCGCGAGATCGAATAACCGTTTCGAGCCAGCCAACACTTTCTTGGCCCGCGCGATCCGCTTTTCGATCGCCGAGCGGCTGCTCAGGAATGCGCTCGCGATCTCACCCACGCTGAAGCCGCACAAAAGCTGCAGCACGAGCGCGATCTGCGCTTGTTCGGGCAATCGGGGGTGACAGCATGAGAACATCATGCGCAGCTGATCGTCTTTGATCGCATCCGGACGGAACAGCTCCTCAACCGTGGGAACGAGCGTCCATTCGCTTTCGAAGAGCCGCCCGAGCTCAGGCGCAAAGGTGCGCGCCGTGCGTTCGCGCCGCAGAATGTCGATCGCGCGGTTCTTCGCAGTCCGCAGGAGCCACCCGGACGGATTTTCGGGGATACCGCGAAGCTTCCACACCTCGAGCGCACGGCAGAAGGCGTCCTGTACGACGTCCTCCGCCAGCGCGAGGTTGTGGACGCCGAAGATGCGCGTGAGGGCGGTCGTCATGCGGCCCGCCTCACGCCGGAAGAGGTACTCGCCGGGTTCCACTACATCTCCATGACCGGTCGTACTTCCACAAAGCCTCCGACCTCGAAGATCGGGCAACCCTTCGAGAGCTCTGCCGCGTGCGTGAGATCCTTGGCCTGCACGAGCGTGTAGCCGCCGACGAGGTCCTTGGACTCCGCATAGGGGCCATCGGTTACGACCTTCTGCGCTCCGCGAACGACCTTCCCGGTGAGCTCGAGCGGCTGACCCCGGTCCTTGAGGTGGCCTTTCTCGCCGAGGTCTTTCATCCAGGCGACCCACTTCTGCATCACTTGCTCTGATTGTTGCGGCGAATCAGACCGCACGCCGCCACGGTATAGGTACACGAATTCACCCATGGTGATCTCTCCTCATAGCAGGCACATCGATCGGTGCCTCGGATATGAGACGTTTGAGGGGTGCGCCGTCGGACACTTTTCTTTGGTGTGCCAGGCTGGCAATCTCCGGCGATTATCCTGATTGGGCGACAAGATTTCGGGATTATCTTGTGAATTCACCCAGGGTCGTGAGATGCCTTGTGGAGGAGGTGGCGCATGCGCAAAGTCAATGTGAGAGATATCCCTGAAGATACCTGGTCCTCACCGAAGGGGAAGTTCGAGGGCGCAGGCAGAGGGATCTCAGAAGCGCTCGGACGTAAGCGGTTGTCGACGGATCTCATGGAGCGCCATCCGTTCGACGTGGAGATACTGCGCGTCGGTCCGGGGAAGACGCCCTATCCATACCACTCGCACAGCGAGCAGTGGGAATTCTACCACGTGATATCGGGTTCTGGCAGCGTGCGTCATGCCGAGGGGACTACTGCGATCGAGGCGGGCGATGCCTTCATCTTCACGCCAGGTCAACCACACCAGTTCACCAACACCGGCACGGACGATCTCGTGGTCTACGTCGTGGCCGACAACCCGATCGGCGAATCCACCCACTATCCGGACAGCGACAAATGGGCCGTGCGCTCGCCCGAACGCAGGTTGCTTCGGTCAGAGGGTCTCGACTATTACGATGGTGAGGAATGAAACCGGGGTTGCGATGTATCGCGGCAGCGCTCGTCGCTTGTGCGCTCCTCGCGCCGGTCGAAGCGGCCCGCGCGATGGCGGATACTTCTTCCGACCCGGTCGCCTTCGTCAACACACTCATCGGAACGTCGGGCAACGCGATCGACGGACCGAGCGACACCTTTCCCGGCGCGGACGCGCCCTTTGGGATGATCCAATGGAGCCCCGACACAACATCGCGTCCCTCAGGCGGCGGCTATTCGTATAGGGACGAGCAGATCAGCGGATTCAGCCTGACGCATCTCAGCGGCCCTGGATGTGACGTCTTCGGCGACATCGCCATTCTGCCGACCGTCGGCGAGGTCGCAGATCCGGCAAACGCCAGCCAACCGTTCACCCATGTGACCGAGGTGACGTCGCCGGGCTACTATGAGATCATGCTTGGTCAGCCTGCGATCCGCACGCAGCTCACGGTCACGTCACGCACTGGGCTTGGCGCCTTCACGTTTCCTGCGATCCAGCAAGCCAATCTCCTTATCAATGTGTCGTCCAACGAGGTCGGCGTGGCGGATGCGCATATCAGGTTCGTGGGCGACGACCAGGTCGAGGGTTCTGCCACGTCCGGATGGTTCTGCGGCATGCCCGGGACCTATACCGTGTACTTCGCCCTGCAGTTCAGCCGGCCGTTCGTGGGGCACGGCACGTGGCAACGCCTGCATCTCATGCCGGCAGGCGATGAGGCATCGGGCAGCGGCGCGGGCGGCTGGGTGACCTTTGACACGACTAGGCTACCCACGGTCGAGATGAAAGCGTCGCTATCGTGGGTAAGCATCGCCGGCGCGCGAGCCAACCTCGGCGCAGAAGCGACCACCTGGGATATCGAGCACGAACGGCGGGCGACGGCGCAACTATGGCGAGGAGAACTGGGGCGGATACGCGTCGACGGCGGCAGCCCAACACAGTTCTTCATCTTCTATACGGCGCTGTACCATGCGCTGCTCCACCCCAACCTGTACAGCGACGCCAACGGCAGCTATCGAGGGTTCGACGGCCTGGTGCACCGCACCGATGCGGGTCACGCGGAATACGCAACATTTTCGGGTTGGGATATCTACCGCACCCAGATCCCGCTCGTCGCATTGATCGACCCGCGTCGGGCGAGCGACATGGCGCGATCGCTTATCCATGCATCGCAGCAGATGGGATGGCTGCCGAAGTGGCCACTCGTCAACGTCGAGTCGTCAGTCATGGGCGGCGATCCGGCCGATCCGATACTCGCCGGGGCGTACGCTTTCGGCGCTCGCGATTTCGATACACGAGCCGCGCTCACCGCGATGGTCAAGGGCGCTACGCGCGTCGACGGAGCGCCCGGGCAACGCTGGTATGAGGAACGGCCCGGATTAGACGACTATCTCACGCGCGGCTACGTCGTGAACGATCGCGCGACCAACGTGTCGCCTGTCGCCAATGGCGCTTCGCTGACGCTCGAGTATTCGCTTGACGACTTCTCCATCGCCCAGTTCGCGCGCGCGATAGGCGACCAGTCGGCCTATCACACGATGATGGCGCATGCGCAGAGCTGGTCGAACCTCTTCAACACCTCGAGCGGCCTCATCGCGCCGCGCGATGTCGATGGCGCGCTCACCCAGGCACCGATCACGCGTCATGGGCAAAGCGGTTTTCAGGAAGGCAACGCCGTCCAGTACACGTGGATGGTGCCCCATAACCTCGCCTCGCTGATCAACGGCATGGGTGGCAATCAGCGCGCCGCATCGGCGCTCGACATTTTCTTCACGAAACTCGATGCGGGCCCAGGCGAGCCGTACGCGTGGCTGGGCAACGAACCGACGATCGGCAGCCCATGGACCTATCTCTCGGCCGGCGAACCGTGGCGGGCGCAGCGCGTCGTGCGCGATGCGATCACTCAGCTGTGGGGTGACACACCCGATGGCCTTCCCGGGAACGACGACCTCGGCACGATGAGCGCATGGTTTGTGTGGTGCGCGCTTGGTCTGTACCCGCAAAATCCCTCGGTGCCCGTTTTCGATCTCGGCGCCCCGCTCTTCCAACATGCTTCGATCCACGTGCCGAACGGAGCGACAATCGAGATCCTCGCGCCAAACGCTTCAGTGGATAATGCCTACGTGGAGTCGGCCGAGCTCAATGGCAAACCATGGCCCCGGAGTTGGATACGCTTTACACCTGGTGCAGCGATACACCTGAGCTATTCGCTTGGAAACGCCCCGAACACCGGTTGGGCAAGCGCACCCGACGACGCACCGGCATCGTATGCACTCGGTTCCGTCCGGTTTCCAGCTTCAACTCAGGCACAGCTCTCGGCGAGCCCGGCGGAAGTTCGGCTTGCGCCGGGAGGCACTGCGGGGCTGCGTCTGAGCCTCTCGAATGCCGAAAATTCGCATCCTGTGGTCGCGGCCGCACGTGCGCGTATGCCCCTTCCCGATGGCCTGGAGCTGAGCGCACTCAGTTACGGGGTAGCCGCCGACGCGGGTGGCACGAGTGCTGTCGACCTCACGCTCAGTGCTAGCCGGCAAATAAACCCTGGACTTTACAACGTGTCACTCGAGGCGAGCACAGGCGAGGGCGCGGTTCTCCCAAACCTGCAATGGGTCGTACGTGTGGCTCGACCGGGCCAGCGCATGCCGCTTGCCTACGTGGCCAACTACTTCGACAACACGATCACACCGGTCGATCCGCGCACGCACGCGTTCGGCGTGCCCATATCCGTCGGCGCCAATCCGCGCGACTTGGCGCTCAGTCCGGACGGACGCCAGATCTACGTCTCCGACCAAGGTGGGCAAGCCGTCAGCGTCGTTGACGCCGGGTCGGGCTCGGTGACCGCCACGGTGGCGCTTGCCGGATCGCCGTGGGGCATCGGCGTGACGCCGGACGGCAAGACGATCTGGGTCTCGCTGACGAGCGTCAATATGGTCCAGCCGATCGACGCAACCACGCTGCTTGCCGGCAAGCCGGTGCCTGTGGGAGATGAACCCGGGGGCCTTGCGATTGCACCGAATGGAGCGATGCTGCTCGTCGCGGATCTGCGCTCCAACGACGTGACGCCGGTTGATCTGCAGACCAAGACGGCGGGTGAACCGATTCCGGTGGGCGCTCACCCGCGCAGCGTCGCCATCTCGCGCGACGGCGGCACAGCATATGTGACCAACTCGGGTGCTGATTCGGTGACGGTCGTCGACCTGGCGACCCGCAAGCCAATTCGTGACATCACGGTCGGCATCGCGCCGCGAGGACTCGCCTTCTCAGGCGATGGGAAGTGGTTGTACGTCACCGACTTCGCGAGCGACGCAGTGACGCCGATCGAGCTCGCCACGCAAATCGCGCATGCTGCTATCCCGGTTGGGCTGGGCCCGGTTGCGCTTCTTATCGATACGAGCGGGTTGACGGCGCTGGTCGTGAACTCGGGCGACAATGACTGCGTTCCCCTCGATCTGAGCACGAACCGGGTGGGCACACGGATCCCGCTCGGTAACCGTCCGATCGCTATAGGCCGCTAAACACCCGTCGACTGGCGGCGAAAGCGCCGCTCCGCCTCGCGGCGCAGGGCGGGCAGCAATAGCAAGCGGATCAGCACAATGCCGGCCCGGAATGTGCGCCAGTAGCGCAGGAACTTCGCGCGCGCGATGTCGTCGGTGGCGACTGCGCGCGTCTCGGTCGCAAAGCGCGTGAGTGCCGGTGCGAGCGTTTGCGCTTCGAGCGTCCAAGCTATTTTCACGAGATCCGGCTCGGTGAACGATGCAAACCGCTCGGCGGGGACCGATCTGAACATAACGTCTGCCTGCCACGGCTGGCAGACCGCTCCGGCGATGAAAAGTCGGTCGGATTCGTCGGCGAGCGGCACCCAGCCGATGGCCCGCATGTCGGCCACGAGCCCCGCCCCACGCCATCGAGCGCCGCGCTTTGCGCCTAGCGCGCGCTCGCGCAGCCAGAAGATCAACCGCACGATTCTTATCGATTGGATGTCGAAGCCGCGCGCGACCTTGAACACGATTTGGGCCGGCGCCGCGATCGTGACTTCGTGACGTTCGCGCACGTCAGGCACGGGGATGTAGCGATCGAGCGGGACCGTCACGTGTCCTTCGCCATACTGGTCATCTTATTTCGTGATCCACGCGGGCCGTGGGTGGCGCAAGGGGTTGCCCCGGCCGATCAGGCGCGCGTTTGTGTTCGGCGAGGCGACAACGAATGATCCTTCCTCATCGTTCGTGTAGACAGCGATTATGCCGCTGAGCGCAACCGCCCGGGCCTGCGCGTAGCCCACCTCGTCTGCAGGGAACAGGTAGCGCCCGAAATGCAGCACGGTGACGTTGAAGAATAAGGCCATGAGGATCGAACAACCCAAAGCGTAACGTGCGAGCACTGGTCGGCGCCCGATCGCGACGACGGCGCCGATGGCGATGAGCGTGACGAGCGGTACCGTCCAGTGCGTCCCCGCCCGGGCCAATGGAAAGGCCCATGGGCCGTTGAGCGTGATCTCCGCGACCAACGGCGTGGCGAGGAGGATCCTCCACCCAAGCGTCAGCGGCGCGAATGCGAATGGCGCGAGAACCTCAACCAAAAACGCAAGATCTTGTCGCCAGGTGGGCACGCTCAGGGTATAGGCAGGTGCGGCCGGATTGTAACCGAGAGCGTGCACGATGCCATAGTAGCCTGCGGCGTTGAGGATGGCGAGGATCGCCACGGCGATGCCCAGTCTGCGATCGTACCAGATGGCGCCGGCGATGGCGAACCACGCCAGAAACCATATCTCGTCCTCCTTGACGCCCATCAGGAGCTGCGCGAGGATGAGCGTCCACACGAGCGACCGGCGCTGCGCGGCCAGTGCCAGCGAGAAGGCGAGCAGCGGCACAAAAACGTTCTCCGAGAAATCCATGTACGCCCAGCCCTGAGCGGACGGCATGACGAGGTAGGCCAGCGCCACGAGCTGGGCGGGGATGCACGCAAGGCCGATGCCCCGGGCGAACAGGTAGAGGGGCACTGCGGCGCAGGCGATGGCAACGACCTGGACGACGAGCAAGGTCTCCGGGCGCGGAAACGCCGCGACGAGTGGCGTCAACGCGAGCAAGGCCCACGAATCGTGCACGGCAAGATGCGGCTTAAGCTCCACCCAATTGAAGGTCGAACCGTGCTGGGCGAAGTTGACCAGACTCTGCATGAAGATGCCCACGTCCATGCCGTAGCGTAGGGCGTGCAGCTTGTTGAGATCCAAGAAGATGTACACGGCGATGAAGACGACGACGCCCATCACGACATAGTGCATCTCGGATATCTTACCGGCGGGCATCAGCGATCGGCGCCGAGCAGCCCTTGGTCTTGCAACTCGCGCGCTTTGCGGACCACATCCCCGTCGCCGATCGATCCGGCCGCCACGGCGCTCACAAATGCTGCGATCGCGCGCGCACGCATGCGGAACAGCGCGTCGGCGACCTTTTGCGCAACCTCGTCAAGCGCCTCAAGCTCCTCGCGCACATACGTGCCTTCGGCCTCGTCCTCGCGCTGTCCGACGACGAGCGCACCGATCACGTGTCCGCTCAGCGCCATGGGGAAGGCATGGCCGGAGCGCCCCAGCGCACTTGCCTGCCCGGTGAGCTGAGCGAGGTCAGCGCGCTGGGCCTCTGCGCGAAGCGTGACAAATGCGCGATCGTCGTAGCCGATCGCATCGACAAATCCATCGCCGCTGGATCGTTTGATCGCGATATAGTTCCCGTTGTCCTCGTGGTAGACAGCTGCCCGGCTCGCACCCAGAGTGAACAAGAGCTCAGACATCAGGTCGCCTAAGAGGGCGGCGCTCGATTTATAGAACGGGGTCCCTCGCGCGAATTTCCGCAACGACGTGACCCGCTCGCTTTCGCGGCGATAGACCAATCGGCGCGCCCAGTCACCGAAGATCCGGTCGAACGTGTTGAAGAGCAAGACGATCACGAAGGCGATCACCACTTCTGCCTGCCATGACATGTCCCTCATCGACTGTTTCAACAAGGTCTCCGACGCCGCGATCAATCCGGTCACGAGCGCCGTCATGAAGGCGAGCACGAGCGCGCGGCTGAGCACGACCCGGACGTCGACCACCTTCAGCCACGGGATGGTGATGGCGAATCCGATCGGGATGAGGACGAGCGTGAACCACGAGTTGTCGAAACCGGGTGACCGTCCGTGGCTCAGGCTGTGGTAGGCGGACCACATGACGCCGAACAGACCGACCGTGGTCATCGCGAGAATGACGACGGCGTTGCGCCGCGCGGTTCCGGCCTGTGACCAGAACGCGCCCATGGCGAGCACGGCCAGCGGTGCGATGATGAAGCCGATCACAATCGTGACTGAGAACGCGAACTGCGCGAAGATATCGAACCAGCTCGGCAGGTCCACGCCGAACAGCACGGGGAGCAGCGTGCCGCCCAGATCGGCGCCGAGCGAGATGAGCAGGAGCGCGATCACGATGATGCGTGTGGTCTTGACGACCTGCTCGACCGGATGAGCGGTCAACGCCCTGCAGGCGACCGCCTCGGCCAGGCCATACAGCGAATACAAAGAGATCACGGTGAGCAGCGACGTGATCGCGGCGACGAGGAGCATCGCCCAAGCCGGTAAGATGCCGTACGGGTTAAGCAACGGCGACGCGAACGTGGCGAGGAAGAGCCCAAGCCAGAACGATGGGCGATCCCTGCCCCACCAGAGCACGATCAGACCGACGAACGCGAAGAGCACCGCGGCGAAGGCGAGCATCGTGTGGCGTAGAGCCGAGATCGGCCACTCGACGACGGGTGCAGAGATGCTGCGCCCATTTTCTTCGACGGGAACCCGATCGGTCGTGGCCGGCACGACGCAGCGATTGAGCATGACGTGCACGCGCTCGGTGAAATCGGGGATACGGTCGTAGAGGATGCGGCCGGGCAGGCCCGGTCGGTACGAATAGCCGGTGGATGCAGGCACAAACGTCAGACCGAGCAACGTCAGGATGACGACGCTTGTGATGAACGCGATCCCGGTGCGCAGGGAGCTGGACAACGCCTAACTCTTCGGCGCCGGCGTCGGGCTCAGGCTTCGCTTGGGCGCCCCGTGCTGGCTGGTCCGCTGGCCCATCTGCTGCCGCTGCGACGGTTTTGGTTTCTTGTCCAGCTTCTTCTGGGGTTTCGCCGGATCTTGGCGCGGCGTATTGCTGTTGGCGCTGCCCGCCTCGGGCGGCGGTTGCGGAGACTCGTAGTCGGTCGTCTGCAGGATGTTGGCGATGATCGCAGGCGCACCGACGTCGACACGCTGCTGGCCGATGCGGGCGGGCGGTATCGCGATCTCGGCGACGATCGTCGCGGCGGCTGTCGTGGGCGACCCGTGGCGCAGAGCATCGAGCTTGCGTTTGACCACGGTCTGCTCAGGATCGAGCTTGAGCGCTTGCGTGTAGGCCTCGATCGCCTTTTCGGTCTCGCCGGCTGCAGCGTAGGCGTCTCCCATGAGCGCGTACGGCACGTACGACTGCGGCGTGAGCTTGGCAGCCTGGGTCTCGTCCGCGATCGCCCCGTCGTAGTCGCGCAGACTCAAACGAGCTTCGCCGCGAGTCTGGTAGGCGAACGAGCTCGAGGTATCGAGCTTGATGGCGGAACTCTCATCGTCGATCGCGTGTCGCAGGTCATCCTCGGACGACACCTTGAGTCCGAGACGCACGTAGGACGCGCCGCGACGTTGATAGGCCGCTCCGTCGCTGGCATCGAGTGCGATGGCGTGCGTGTCGTCGTCGATCGCAGCGCTATAGTCGCCCAAGAAGTACTCCGCCCCGGCGCGGATCCGGTAGGCGAAGCCATCTTGCTCGATGGCCAGTGCCGCGGTCTCATCCTTGACCGCCGCGTCGTACAAGTCGGTGAGATACTCGTCGTAGCCGCGCTGCCGCAAAGCAAAAGCGTCCTTCGGGTCGATCGCCAGCGCCGCCGTCGCGTCCACGATCGCGCCCTTGCTGTCGTCCGCTCCGGATTTGGCGGCGGCTCTCGTGCCGAGCGCATAGGCGCTGCTCGGATCAAGCCTGAGTGCGGTCGTCTCATCCTCGATCGCAGCCGTGTAGTCGCCAAGCTCCCGGCGGGCCTCACCGAGGTGCCGCCAGGCATAGGCATACTTAGGGTCGAGCACGGTCGCCGCGGACAGATCCTTCGCCGCCTGTTGATATTCACTCAACTGGATGTAGGCTTCTCCGCGTTGAGCGAGCGCGAAGACGTCTTTGGGGTCGATCAAAAGCGCGGAGGTCTCGTCCTCCACCGCGCCTTTGAAATCGCCGAGCGACGTTTTGGCGGCGCCGCGCGTCTCGAGCGCATAGACGTTGTTGGGTTCGAGCTTCAATGCCGCGTCTTCGTCGGCGATCGCCGCTGTGTACTCGTCCAGCTGGCGCAGAGCTTCCCCGCGGTGGCGCAGTGCGTATGCATTGCCGGGCTCGATGACAAGCGACGCGGTCTCGTCGGCAACCGCCCCTTGGTAGTCGCCCGTCTGGAGACGGTCTTCGCCGCGCAGGCGCAAGGCATAGGCGTCATGCGGATCGATGGCCAGCGCTGCGGTCTCGTCGGCGATAGCAGCCGTGTGGTTGCCAAGCGACGACTCGGCTGATGCACGCGTCGTCAGCGCGTAGGTGTTCTTGGGCTCGATCGCGAGCGCTGCGGTCTCGTCTGCGATGGCCCCCGCGTAGTCGCCAAGCTGGCGGCGATCTTCCCCACGCTGGCGCAATGCGAATGCGCTCTTCGGATCGAGCGCGAGCGCCGCATTGTCATCGGCGAGCGCACCTTTGTAGTCGCCGAGCGATGACTTGGCCGCTGCACGCGTGCTGAGCGCATAGGCGCTTTTCGGTTCAAGAGCGAGCGCTGCGGTCGCGTCCGCGATAGCCCCTGTGTAATCGCCGAGCTCGCGCTTGGCCTCGGCTCGATGCCGCAGTGCGAACGCATCGTCCGGATCGAGCGCGAGTGCAGCGCAGTCGTCCGCGATGGCGCCTTTGTAGTCGCCGAGCATGAGCTTGATCTCGCCACGCTCGGCCAGCGCAAAGTTGTTCTTAGGAGCGAGCGCGAGCGACGCATCTTCGTCGGCGAGCGCCGCGGTGTAATCGCCGATGTCTGCGTAGGCCGCTCCCCGGATGCGCAGCGCGTACGCGCTCTTCGGCTCGAGGGCCAACGCCGCCGTCTCGTCCGCGATGGCGCCTTTGTCGTCGTCGAGCCAGTAGCGGTCGTCGCCGCGTTCGCGCAGCGCATAGGCATCTTTCGGGTCGATGGCCAGGGCCGCGGTGGCGTCGGCGATCGCGCCCGAGTAATCACTGAGCTCGGATTTCGCCGAAGCGCGTGTCTCGAGCGCGTACGTGCTCTTGGCATCGAGGGCGAGCGACGCGTTGTCATCGGCGATCGCGCCTTTGTCGTCGCCCAACAGCCGGCGTGCCTCTGCGCGATGGCGTATCGCGTAGGCGTCGTGAGGATCGATGGCCAGTGCCGCGCTGAAGTCCGCCACCGATCCCTTATAGTCGTCGAGTTCGAGGCGGATCTCGCCGCGCTGCACGAGCGCGAACGTGTCCTTAGGATCGATGGCCAGTGCCGCGTTTTCGTCCGCCAGCGCGCTCTGGTAGTCGCCAAGCTCGGAGCGGGCAGCGCCGCGCAGACGAAGAGCAACGATGTCCTTCGGGTTTGCCGCGAGCGCCGTCGTCGCCGCTTGGATCAGCTCTTGATACTTGTCCTGATCGTAGAGCTTGCCCAGCTGCTGGTCGATAGAGGGAAGCGCAGTGCTCGCATGCCCGGCCGCGAGGCAGGTCACACCGACGGCCGCGCATATAGCGACGACCCTAGAGAGGAAGGGCTTCTCGTGGGACATGCGGCACCACCAGCCTGTCGAGTATTTGCGCCTGGGCAGAAGACCCCAAGCGTGTTCGCGGCTTGGCAGCACCCATCCCGTTCTCGGAGGCGATAGCGTGAAGCGTTTGATGGCCGCATCTCTTGCCGCGTGCGTGCTCTTCGCGGCGAACGCGAGCGCGCGCGCCGGCGTCGACGCGACGCCGGCCGCTGCACCGTCCACGACGCCGGCCGTGGCACCGTCTGTGGCACCAGCGGCATCTGCGGGTTCCAGTGCCTCGCCCAGCGCGCCGGCCGCGCCGCTCTCGGTGGTCATGGACCGATACGTGAGCGCGCTCGGCGGACGCAAGCTCCTCGGCTCGATCAAGAACCAGGTCTCCGTCTATACGTTCACGCTGTTGGGGCGCGTCTTGGTCGTGCGCACCACCACCAAAGAGCCATGTTATTATCTCCAGGTGACCCAAGCCGAAGGCGGCACCAGTAAGATCAGCGTCGGGTTCGACGGGAAAACTGCCTGGTCGCAGGGGCCGGATGGCGTCACCCAGGTGCTGACCGGCGAGAAACGTGCGGCCGTGATCTCCGACGCTGCTGGAGGCAACGACTCCGAGATATTTCCCGCCCGCTGGCCAACCACGGTCTCTCTCAAGCCTCCGGAGACCCATGGCGATAAGACGTACGTCGTGCTCGACATCACACCGAAGGGTGGCCTCAGCCACGACGTGTTCCTCGACCCGCAGACCTACCAGCCCATGATCGAGCGGTCGGTCGACTCTAGCGCCACCTCCATCTCGGTCGTCAACGAGCTCGGTAAAGGCCCGCTGGGCGAGCTGCAAGCGCAGAGCATCACGACGACGAGGTCGGATGGATTCCCGCAAGTGACGGCCACGCTGCAATTCGTGCGCGATAATGGCGACATCAGCGACACGATCTTCGCGCCACCCCTCGGCAAGGGCGGGGTAACCATCTAGGGCGGGAGGTTCGGGCGGGCGAGTACGGTAAAAACGCAGATGTGAGCACAACGACGACCGATCTGCCCTCCCTGCGCCACACCGCTGCCCACCTGCTGGCGCATGCTGTCGTCGATCTTTTCGGCGATGATGTCCAGCTCGCCATCGGTCCCGCGATCGATAACGGCTTCTATTACGACTTCCTCAAGACGACGCCGTTCGTACCTGAAGACCTGCCGCGCATCGAAGCGCGCATGCGCGAGCTCGTTGCGCAAGATCTTGCTATGACGGGCGCGCCGATCGAGAGAGCCGCGGCTGAAGCCTATTACACCAAGCGCCACCAGCCGTTCAAGCTCGATATCCTGCACGGCATACCAGAGGGCGAGCCGCTCACTATGTACACGATCGGCGGCTTCACCGACTTGTGCCGCGGCGGACATGTGGAATCGAGCAAGCGCGTCGGCGCGGTGAAGCTGCTGACGATCGCCGGCGCGTACTGGCGTGGGGACGAGCATAACCCCATGCTGCAGCGCATCTACGGCACCGCCTTTCCCGCCCAGGCGGAGCTCGACGCGTACCTCGAGCAGCTCAAAGAAGCAGAGCGCCGCGACCATCGCAAGATCGGTAAAGAGCTCGACCTCTTCTCGATCGAGGAGGAGGCTGGTCCCGGGCTTATCTTCTGGCATCCCAAAGGCGGGCGGGTGCGCGAGGTCATCGAGGACTTCATCCGCGGCGAGTTGCGCCGGCGCGGGTACGAACCCGTGCATACGCCTCACGTCGTGCGCGAGGACGTGTTCAAGACGTCTGGGCACTTGCAGACGTTCGCCGAGAACATGTTCGGTCCGCTCGAGCTCGACAAGGAGCGCTACCGGATCAAACCCATGAATTGCCCTGGCCACATCTTGATCTACAAGTCGCGGCCGCGATCCTATCGCGAGCTGCCGCTGCGCTTGGCCGAGTTCGGGACCGTTTATCGCAACGAGCGCTCAGGAACGCTCCACGGATTGCTGCGGGTCCGCATGATCACTATGGACGACGCGCATCTGTTCTGCACGCCCGAGCAGCTCCAGCCCGAGTTCGAGAACACGGTCGATGCGGCGCTGACGGTGCTACGTGCGTTCAAGTTCGATGACTACAAGATGTTCGTCTCGACGAAGCCGCCGAACGCTCTGGGCGATGACGCCCTGTGGGAGCGCGCGACAAATGCCATCAAAGCGGCGTGCGATCATGCCGGTCTGGCCTATGAGATCGACGAGGGCGGTGGGGCGTTCTACGGCCCTAAGCTCGACATCAAGGTACGCGATGCGATCGGCCGCGAGTGGCAGCTCTCCACCGTGCAGGTCGATTTCAACCTGCCCGAGCGTTTCCAGCTGAGCTATGTCGGACCCGACGGCCAAGAGCACCGGCCCGTCATGATCCATCGCGCGTTGTGCGGCTCGCTGGAGCGGTTCATGGGCGTGCTCATCGAGCACTATGCTGGTGCCTTCCCGACCTGGCTCGCGCCTGTGCAAGCGGTGGTGCTGCCCATCACGGACGGGCAGTTCGAGTATGCGCGCTCGATCGCGGCGCAGCTCGCAGACTCAGGCGTGCGGGTGGAGATCGACGAGTCCAACGAGCGTCTTCAGAAGAAGATCCGCAACCAGCAGATGCTCAAGGTGCCGTACATGCTCGTCGTGGGCAAGAGCGAGGCCGCCGACAAGACCGTCAACGTGCGCTCGCGATCGGGCGAGCAGCAGACGATGTCGCCGGAGCAGTTCCTCGCAAGCGTCCAGAACGAAATCGCAGCACGCATCTAGCAGGTGACGAGGCCCGGCTTGTGCGCCCCAGCCCTCGCATCGTCGACGTTGTATCGGGCGCTAGAGCTGGTTAGCCTTGGTGAGGTCGGCGCACGAGACGTACTTGGCGATATCGGCAGCCGATTCGTGGACGTTCACAGCGAGCGTGCCATTGGTCAGCGTGGCGAGCGGGGCGCTCACGACCGTGACCGACTTGCCCAGCACGACGTCTGACAATGGATACTTCACTGCCCCCAGTTTCGAGCACGGCCCCACGTGGACGTGGGCTGGCTGCTTGCCGGTCGTGTTCTCTCCGTTAAGCGAGATCGTGACGGTGGTCGTGCCGCCTGTTCCGACGAGCGTCACTTTGCCGTTCTCACCTGACCCGTTTTGCGCCTTGAGCGCGTAGCTCGCGGTGTGCGGCGCCATCTTCGCCACGCTGCTGACCATCGAACCGGCCGCGCCGGCCGCTCCCGCTGCCGCGGTGGCCATAGCGTGCGCGGCACCGGCCGCCGCAGTCGCCATCGCGCCGACGGGATTCGTGGTGCCCGCGGGCGTGGGTGAGCTCTGCGAGCTCGACTGGCTATTGCCCGAGCATGCGGCAAGACCCACGATCGTGACCGCTGCGAAAAGGACTCGAATCTTCATGCGCAATCCCCCCTTACGCGTTGCCCGTTGCCGACGGCGGGTCTTCTTTCCTACGAGGTAGGGTGACCACCCTGTCTAACCATACTAGAATGTGTCAAGCCAAGGCCATGCATCGTGCGTCTGCTCGGCATTGAGACGTCCTGCGACGACACCGCCGCGGCGGTGGTCGTGGACGGCTACACGGTCGAGAGCAACGTGCTGGCGAGCCAAGACGAGTTCCACCGCGAGTATGGCGGGATCGTGCCCGAGATCGCAAGTCGCAAGCACGCGGAGACGATCAACGCGGTCATCGATCTCGCGCTGCGCAATGCACACCGTCATTTCGACGAGCTCGACGGGATCGCCGTGACGTGCGGACCTGGACTGCCCGGCAGCCTCGTCGTCGGCGTGGCCGCGGCACAGGCTGCCGCCATCGCCTGTGGTCTTCCCGCCTATGCCGTCAATCATCTGCACGGTCATCTCTTCGCCAACTACCTCGAGAACCCGCAACGCCCGGCGTATGCGGCGCCATCAACGCCGTTTTTGTGCCTAGTCGTCTCCGGTGGTCACACGGATCTCATCGTGGTGGAGACGCCAAGCCAACATCGCGTCATCGGACGCACGCTCGACGACGCGGCAGGCGAAGCCTTCGACAAAGTGGCGAGGCTGCTCGGACTGGGATTCCCGGGTGGGCCCGTGCTCGACAAGCTCGCGCGATCAGGCGATCCGCGCGCGTTTGACTTTCCGCGCGGCCTGGTGCGCGACGGCTCGTACAACTTCAGCTTCTCCGGCCTGAAGACCGCCGTGCGCTACCACCTCGACGCCCACCCCGAACACGTTGCAGAGCGGCTGGCCGACGTCGCAGCGAGCTTTCAAGCCGCCGTCGTCGATGCGCTCTGCGAGAAGACGCTGCGCGCAGCGCGCGATCTCAGGATGTCGACGATCGCGCTCGCCGGTGGCGTTGCGGCCAACTCCTCGCTGCGCAGCGAGCTAAAGCGGCGCGCCAGCCGTGACGGCATCGATGTGTTGGTGCCGCCACCTGCGTATTGCACGGACAACGCGGCGATGATCGCCGCGGCTGCCTTTTATCGCGGCGATCGTGCTCGCGTGCGGCCCGAGGACTTGCGGATCGACCCGAACTTCGCATGGTGAAAGCAGAACGGACCTGAAGGTCCGTTGCTTCAAAGCGTCGTTGCTCATGAACGGACCTAAAGGTCCGTTGCTTCGAAGGTCCGTTGCTACAAGATCATTCGCCGGGGCGGAGGATCTTGAGGAAGTTCGTGCGCCCTTGCACGCCAAGCGGCGTGCCGCCGACCAGGACGACCGCCTGCCCCTTCTCCACCGCGTCGAGGTCCAGCAGCCGCTCCTCGACCGCTGCGATGAGGTCGTCCGTGCTGCGCCCGAAATCGAGCACGCAAGGCTGCACCGCCCAATCGAGCGAGAGCCGGCGCGCGATCACTTCGTCGGGGACGAATGCGTACACGGGCACGGTCGGGCGGTCTTTGCTGACGATGCGCGCGGAGAATCCGGTGCGCGAGAACGCCGCGATCGCCTGCACGTCGATGGACTCGGTGATCGAGATCGCCGCTTGTGAGATGGCATGCGAGTCGCTGCTGATGACGCGCGAACGCCGCCGGTCGTGCGTGGGCGGAAAGCTGCGTTCGGCCTCGAGCGCGATACGCACCATCGTACTCACCGCCTCCACCGGGTAGGCGCCGGCGGCCGTCTCCCCCGACAGCATGATGCAGTCCGTGCCGTCTATGATCGCGTTAGCGACATCTGAGGCCTCGGCACGCGTCGGACGCGGGCTGCGCATCATCGACTCGAGCATCTGTGTGGCGGTGATGACCGGGATGAGGTGCGCGCGGGCGCGCGTGATGATCTGCTTCTGCAGCGTGGGCACGCGTTCCGGCGGCATCTCCACGCCGAGGTCGCCACGGGCGACCATGACCGCGTCGGCGATGTCGAGGATCTCCTCCAGATGGTCGATCGCCTCGGGTTTCTCGATCTTTGCGATGACGGGCGTATCACCGCCGGCCGCTTTAACGGCGGCTTTCGCATCCAGCACGTCTTGTGCTTTGCGCACGAATGACAGCGCTACGAAATCCGCACCCCCGCGGACGGCAAGTCGGAGATCGTCGCGGTCCTTATCGGTAAGCGACGGCGACGACACGGCGACCCCCGGCAGATTCATCCCTTTGCTCTCGCCGAGCTCGCCACCGTTGACGACGACCGTCGAGACGGTCGAATCCGTCGTTTTGGTGACCTTGAGCTCGAGGCGACCATCGTCGAGCAAAATGCGATCGCCGGCTTTGACGTCTTTGGGCAGCAGTGCGTAGGTCGTAGAGACGCGCTCCGCGTTGCCGAGGAGCGCCGCAGTCGTGATCTCAAACGGCATGCCGGCCGCAAGTACGACGGGTCTATGCCCCTCGAGCTGGCCGATGCGCAGCTTGGGCCCTTGAAGATCGGCGATGACGCCAACGGCGCAGCCGCGGCGCTTCTCGGCATCGCGCACCATCGCGATGCGGGCCTTGAACTCATCGTGACTGGCGTGCGACATGTTGATGCGAAAGACGTTGACGCCGGCGTCGATGAGTTGGCCGACGAGTTCGGGGCTGCTGCTCGAAGGCCCGATCGTGGCGATGATCTTGGTGCGCCGAAAGACGCTCATACGCGGCTCCTCGCGCTCAGCCAACACGCCAGCCCCTCACGGACTACCTCGCGCTCGACCGCATGCAGCCGTTCGAGCGCCGCCTCCTCGTCCTCGTGCGGGAAGAGCCGCATCGGCTTGCGCGCCAAGAGCGGGCCACGATCCACGTGGCGGGTGATCTCGATGAGGCTCGCGCCCGTGCACGACACCTTGGCAGCGAGCGCGTCGTGCAGCGCCCGTGCGCCGCGGAACACCGGCGTCTGCGTGCCGTCGGGAAACGTGACCATATCCGCGCTCGGATCCTCAGGCAGATATGCCGGATGGAGGTTGAGCACGCCATCGAACCCCGCGTCGAGGAACTCCTGGGCGAGCACATGCATCCAGCCGAGCAGGAGCACGAGCCGTGCGCCGCTGTCGCGCACGACGCCTGCCAGGCGCAGCGCGTACGACGCTCGATCCTCCGCCTGCTTGTCGAAGCGCATCACGACGGTGGGGATGCCGGCGCGTCTCGCGCGTTCCAGCGCGAGGACCGCGGGTCTGCTCGACACCACGAGTTTGACGTCGAGCGGCAGCACGCCACTGCGCACCGTGTCGAGCACCGCTTGCAGATTGGTGCCGCTGCCTGACACAAAAATCGCCGTTGGCACCGGCGGCTGCTGTCGCTTTGGTCGTGCCGCGGCGCTCATCTCAACTGCCACCGATGATCACGCTCGGTCCACAGGCGTGACGCGGTTCGACCTCTCCCACGATGGCCACCACGTTATGCGCTCCCTCGATCGGGGTCGCCGCGAGCGCATCGCGGGCGGCGGCAAGCGCGCGTTCGGCGCGTTCTCGCGAAACGACGATGCAGAACCCGACGCCCATGTTGAAGGCGCGGTATGCCTCGTCGGGCGTGAGCCTGGCTTCGCGCACGATCAATTCGGCGATCGCCGGCACGCGCCAGCGCGACGAGTCGAAGCGAGCGGCGAGATGGTCGGGCAGAGCGCGAGGGACGTTGTCGATGAGACCGCCGCCCGTGATGTGCGCCATGCTCTTGACCGCGACGCCTGCCCGCTGCATGGCGCGCACGTGCGACAGGTAGCAGGGATGGATGGCGAGCAGCGCGTCGCCGATCGATCGAGCGTCGCCAGGCGCGACCGGATCGCCCCAGCGTGTTTGCGGCAGCGTGGCGCGCGCAAGCGAGTAGCCGTTTGTGTGCAACCCATTGGCGGGCAAGCCGATAATGGCATCGCCGGCCACCACGTTCGAGACGTCAAGCAGCGCGGATCGTTCGAGCGCACCGACGATCGTCCCGGCCAGATCGAAATGCGGCGGCGTGTAGACGCCTGGCATCTCCGCCGTCTCGCCGCCGAGCATGGCGATACCGCTTGCGTGGCAGGCGTCGGCGATGCCGCGGACGACATCTGCCGCAGCATCGGGATCGAGCTTGCCCATGGCGAGATAGTCGAGGAAGAACAGCGGCTGCGCGTTCGAGCACAAAAGATCGTTAATGCAATGGTTGACGAGATCCGCACCGATCGTGCCGTAGCGTCGCAGGGCTGCGGCGACGAGCACTTTTGTGCCCACGCCGTCGGTTGAGGCCACGAGCACGGGCTCTGTGAAGCCTTGCAGCGCGAAGCACCCGCTGAAGCCGCCGATGCCCTTGAGCACCCGCGGATCAGGATGGCGCTCGAGAATCGCTCGATAGCGCTCGACCGTCTCGTTTGCGGCGTCGATGTCGACGCCCGCGGCGCCATATGCATCGGTCATATATATGTGCGTCGTTTGTCGCCTGCGCGCGCCCTCCCTATGCTCGACCCAAGGTCGCTGTGTTGGGTTTGTAGAAATGGCCCGCGTTAACGATTCTCCTCACAGTCAAGAGAAAGGTACATGTCCGGCATGAAGGTTGTTGTGCGGGCGGAACGCCCTGTGCGCGTGAAGGCAGACGCGATCGCCATTGGTCTGTTCTCTGACGGCAATCCATCCGCGAGTTTCACGCAACTCAACACGGCGCTCGGCGGCGTGCTCGCCGACATGCGCCAGCGGGGTGAGATCCGCGGACGCGAGCGCGAAGTCTCGGTGCTGCCCGGCGGACGGCGGGTCGCGGCCAAGCGGGTCATCATCATCGGTTTGGGAGAGCGGGCCAACCTGCATCCCTCATCGTTCGCACGTTTCGCCGGCCTGGCGGTGCGCGCCGCAGCCACGCGCACGCTAAGCAGCGTCGCCATCGCCCTGCCCGAGCCACTGCCGTTTGCCGCCGATGCCGCCGTCGAAAACGCCGCTGAGGGCGCGGTTATGGCCACGTTCAATCCAGCGCCGTACCGCAGCAAACCGAACGGCAAGCCCGATGCGGTCAGCACTGTGACCCTCGTGGTCGAAAAGGCGGCTGCGGTCAAATCGCTGCAACAAGCTGCCGACCGCGGTGTCATCCTGGGGAACGCGGCCAACCAGGTCCGCGAGATGGTCAACCTGCCGTCCAACGATATGACGCCGACGCACCTGGCACAACGTGCGAAGGCTTTCGCGAAGAAGCATGGATTGAAGGTCACGGTCCTCGACCGCGCGGAGATGAAGCGGCTCGGCATGGGTTCCATGTTGTCGGTCGCGGCGGGTGCGGAGCAGCCGCCGAAAGTGATCGTGCTCGAATACCGCGGCGATAAGAGTTCGAAGACCACGCTTGGGCTCATCGGCAAGGGCATCACTTTCGACACGGGCGGCATATCGCTCAAACCTGCGCTCGACATGGACGCCATGAAGGGCGATATGGCCGGAGGCGCGACCGTCATCGGCGCCATGGGCGCCATCGCGCAGCTCAAGCCCAAGGCCAATGTCATCGGCATCGTCATGGCGACCGACAACATGCCGTCGAGCAAGGCCACGAAGCCCGGCGACATCGTCAGGGCTATGAACGGCAAGACGATCGAGATCACCAACACCGACGCTGAGGGCCGCTTGGTCCTCGCTGACGGCCTGTGCTACGCGAGAAAGCTCGGGGCCACCCACCTGGTCGACATCGCCACGCTCACCGGAGCGGCGGTCGTGGCGCTCGGCAACACGACGACCGGCGTCATGGCCAACGACCGGCAATTCGTCGACCTCTTCCACGAGGCCACTGCTCCCTATGGCGAACGCTACTGGGAGCTGCCGCTCTTCCCAGAATACGCCGACCTCATCAAGAGCTCCATCGCCGACATGAAGAACTCGGGCGGGCGAGCGGCAGGCACGATCTACGGGGCCATGTTCCTCAAGGAGTACGTCGAGGACGCGCCGTGGATCCACCTCGACATCGCCGGCACGTCATGGACGGATTCCGATGCTGCGCACATCGCCAAGGGCCCGACGGCGGTAGCTATGCGGCCGCTCGTCAAGCTCGCCGAACTTGTCTCGGGCAAGGGTCTGCACGCCAAAGCCGACGAGGCTGCCTATCAGCGCCTCACGCCATCGGTCACCTTATCCTCGCACAACGGGGTGGCGACAGGCTCCCGCCGCCGCAAGTAGCGTCAAGGGCGCGACCGCTTCGGTCGCGCCCTTTCTGATAACGAGGCGTCGAGGGTGGTGATCAGCCCGCGACCTTTTCGGGTTCGCGGACCTTCCCTTTGAGCTGCTCGTGGATACCGTCGGGGTAACGCCCGGTGAAGCATCCCATGCAGAAGTCCGTCCGCGGCCGCCCGGTCGAGGCCACGAGCCCTTCTTCACTCAAGTAGCCGAGTGAATCGGCATTGATCGCCTTGCAGATCTCCGGCACGCTGAAGTTGGCAGCGATGAGCTGCTCGTACGTGGCGGTGTCGACCCCCAAGAAGCACGGGTGGCGCATGGGCGGGCAGGTCAGCCGAACGTGGACCTCGCTCGCGCCGCAACGGCGCAGCATGGCGACGAGCTGTCGCGTCGTCGTGCCGCGCACGATCGAGTCATCGACCAGCACGATGCGCTTGCCCTTGAGATTCGCAACCAGCGGGTTGAACTTGAGCTTCACGCCCTGCGAGCGCATGGTCTGATCGGGAGAGATGAAGGTCCGGCCGATGTAGCGGTTCTTGATGAGACCCTCGATATAGGGGAACCCCGATTCGTCGGCATACCCGATCGCGGCCGCGGTGGCACTGTCCGGAACCCCGATGACGACGTCCGCCTCCACCGGGCATTCGCGCGCGATCGCGCGGCCCATCTGATAGCGTGCCAGATACAGCTCGTGGCCGGCGTAGAGCGTGTCGGGCCGCGAGAAATAGATGTACTCGAAGATGCAATTGGCCGGCTTGTGGACCGTCTTCACTTTGCGCGAGCGCAGGCCGCGCTCGTCGATGATGATGACCTCGCCCGGCTCGACCTCGCGCAGCATCTCGGCGCCGACCGTGTTGAGCGCGCACGATTCCGATGCGATCATCCAGCCATCGCCATACCGGCCGATGCACAGCGGACGGACACCCCAGGGATCGCGGAAGCCGAAGAGCTGCCGCTCCGTGGCGAGCACGATCGAGAACGCGCCCACGCACCGTTGCATGAGGTCGGCGATGCGCTCCTCCATGTCGCCGTGCTCCATGAGCGTGAGCAGCTTGGCCATGACGTCCGAGTCCGAATCGGTCGCCTCGGCGACCTGCGGCGGCAGCTGCCGGCGCAAGGCCTCGGTGTTGACGAGGTTGCCGTTGTGCGCCAACGCGAACGTGCCGATCTCGCTCGTCTCGAGCAGCGGTTGCGCGTTGTAGACGACCGACGACCCGGTCGTGGAATAGCGCGTGTGACCGACCGACAGATAGCCCGGCAGCTCGGCGAGCACGTCCTCGGTGAAGATCTGTGAGAGCAAGCCCATCTGCTTGAACACGCGCAGCTCGTTGCCGTCCGAGACGGCGATGCCGGCGCTCTCCTGGCCACGGTGCTGCAATGCGTAGAGTGCGAAATAGGTGGCTCTCGCGACGTCCTCGCCAGGCGCGAAGAAGCCGCATACGCCGCACGCGTCGTGGACGGCGTCTTCGCTCGCGGTCGGCTTCGGGACGTACGTTTCTGGGAGGTCGGCGCGCATCGGCATCATCGCACTTCCACCTTACCGGAAAGGCCGTGGCCTGTCAACGAACTGGCTCCGCACATCGCTCGGCGATGTCGGAACGGTAGCGTATGACGACCCCTTCCGGCAGCAGTTTCTCGTAGCGCGCGGCCGCTTCGTAGGCCCCTTTTCGCGCTTCCGCCAGATCGGCGCCGAGTGCGCACACGGTGAGCACACGCCCGCCGCTTGCGTCGACGACCGCCCCGCGCAGTGTCGAACCGCCCCAAAATCCAACGGTCGACTCGTCCTCAAGCGGGGTGAATGCCGGCAGGCCGTGTACCGCGCGAGACGCCTGTGGATAACCGTCGCTTGTGAGCACCACGCCGACGCACGCGGACGTTGAGAACGTGGGCATCGTAGCTTCGTCGAGCTGACCGGACGCTGCCGCATACAGGAGATCGAACAGGTCCGACTCCAAGCGCGGCAGTACGACTTCGGTCTCCGGATCGCCGAAGCGGGCGTTGAACTCGAGCACCATGGGTCCCCGCGTGGTCATCATGAGACCGGCGTATAGGCACCCCCGGTAGTCGATCCCATCGCGCTTGAGACCCTCGAGCGCCGGCCCGATGACGAGATTCTGGATCCGCTTCAAGCCCAACTCGTCGAGCACGTCGTGCGCCGGTGAGTATGCTCCCATGCCGCCCGTATTGGGCCCGGTGTCACCGTCACCGGCGCGTTTGTAATCGCACGCTCCGGCGAGCGCGACGCAGCGCACTCCATCCAACACCGCCATCACCGACACTTCGCGCCCTTCCAGGCGCTCTTCCATGACGATGCTCGTGCCGCCGCCCGGCAGCTTGCGCTCTCCATACCACTGCGCGAGGATGGGGCGGGCTTCGGCAGCATCGGCGCAGACGACGACGCCCTTGCCCGCGGCGAGGCCGTCCGCCTTGAGCACCACGCCGTCGTCAAAATGCTCGAGCGCTCGCTCGGCGTGGCGCTGATCGTGGACTACCCGGTAGCGTGCGGTCGGGATGCTATGGCGCTCTAAGAAGTGCTTGGCGAACGCCTTGCTCGACTCCAGGCGTGCACCGGCGCGGCTAGGCCCGAACACGGTGATACCGGCTACACGCAATGCATCTGAGACGCCGGCTGCGAGCGCCGCTTCCGGCCCGATCACGGCCAAGTCGATGCGCTCCTCGCTCGCGCGCCGCGCAAGCTCGGGTCCTGTGGTCGGGGTGAGGTCCGGCCAGTTCGTGCCCAGCTGCGCTGTGCCCGCGTTGCCCGGCGCCGAGAAGATGCGCTCGACACGCGGCGACTTCGACAGCTTCCAGGCCAACGCGTGCTCGCGCGCGCCCGAACCGATGATGAGGACGTTCATTCCCATTCGATCGTCGCCGGGGGCTTGCTCGTGATATCGTAGACCACGCGATTGACCTCGGGGATCTCGTTGACGATGCGGGTTGAGATCTTCTGCAGCACGTCGGGCGGCAACCGCGACCAATCGGCCGTCATGCCATCGTCGCTGCTCACCGCGCGGATGGCGACCATGTTGCCGTACGTTCGGAAGTCGCCCATGACGCCGACGCTGCGCAGCGGCGTCAGCACGGCGAAGTACTGCCAGGGATGCTCGGCACTGCCGCGTTCGATCTCTTCGCGCGCGATGGCGTCTGCCCGGCGCACGATGCGCAGGCGCTCTTCGTCGATCGTCCCGAGCACGCGCACCGCAAGGCCTGGTCCGGGGAACGGCTGGCGATTGACGATGTGCCCAGGCAGACCGAGCTCAAGGCCGAGGCGGCGCACCTCGTCCTTGAAGAGCAGCCGCAGCGGTTCGATGAGTTTCAGGTTCATCTCCTCGGGCAGGCCACCGACATTGTGATGCGTCTTGATCTTCGCGCCCGCCTTGCTCTGCGGCGTCTTGCTCTCGATCACGTCCGGGTACAGCGTTCCCTGCACCAGGAACTCGACACCGGGAATGGCATGAGCGTGCTCCTCGAAGATCTCGATGAACTCGCGCCCGATCTTGATGCGTTTTTCTTCCGGGTCCTCGACGCCGGCCAGCTTGTCAAGAAAGCGTTTGCGCGCGTCGACCGCGACGAGGTTGAGATGCACCACGTCGCGGAACGCGCTGACCACGTGTTCGGCCTCGCCTTCACGCAACAGGCCGTGGTCGACGAAGATGCAGGTGAGGCGATCGCCGATCGCCCGCGCGACAAGCGTGGCGGCCACGGCGCTATCGACCCCGCCGGACAGCGCACAGATGGCTTTCGCCCCTCCGAGGCGCAATCGGATGTCTTCCACCGCGCGATCGACAAACGACGACATCTCCCACTGCTGGTGCAGGCCGGCGATCTTGCGCAGGAAGTTGCGCAAAATGGCCCGGCCGTGCTCCGTGTGTCGCACCTCAGGGTGGAACTGCACCCCGAACTGCTTGGCAGCCGGGTTGCCGAACGCGGCGACCGAGCTCGTCTGCGTGTGGGCGAGCTTGATGAAGCCGCGCGGCAGGTCGGTCACGGTGTCACCATGACTCATCCAGACCTGCGAACGGCCCGGCACGTCGAGGAAGAGCAACGATTGCGCGGCGTCGACCGTGACCTCAGCGCGGCCGTACTCGCGGATCGTGCCCGGCAAGACCTTGCCGCCCTGCGCGTAGGCAAGCTCCTGCATCCCGTAGCAGATGCCTAAGATGGGCTTCCCCGACGCCAGGAGCTTGGGATCGACGTGCGGGGCGCCGGGCGCGAGCACGCTGTCGGGGCCGCCCGTGAGGATGAAAGCGGCCGGATTGCGCGCGACGATCTCTTCCCACGGCGCGTCGTACGGGAATATCTCGCAGTAGACCCGCTCTTCGCGCACGCGACGCGCGATGAGCTGCGCGTATTGCGCGCCGAAATCGATGATGGCGACCGTTTCCGACGATGGCGTCTTCACGTGCAGATCTCCGAGAGCCGTCCGCTGTCGCGGGCCAGCACGACTTCTTTGGCGATGCGTTCGCCGACCGACATCTCCGCACCCCAGCGATACGCCGAGTACGGCGTGTACTTGGTGCCCGGCGACCCCGGGATACGCAGGCTGACGTCGTAGACGACGAACGACTTCGGCGGACCCGCTGCGATGACGCACTGCAGCGCGAACGGTCCGATGATGCCCGGCGGCCGCAGCCGGCGTGTGGCAGCCACAAAGCGCTCGCCCATCTCGAAGGCCTGTTCCAGCATGGATTCCGGCAGCGTGGCCGCGATGTGGCCCGCTTCTTCCATCGAGGCGGCGAACGCGGCGCCGAGCGGCGCTTGGTCTACGGCGAGCAACGAGCGGATGCCGTCGATGTTGGTTTGGCGGCGCGTGTCGGTCCCCAACAGTTCGAGCTCGCCGATGATGGGCGACCAGAAGAAATTCAGGTTGATGGTCGGCCCGAGGATGTACTCCTCGAAGACCGCACGGTCGAGCCCTTCTTGGCTGACCACGCCGCTCGCCAGGTAGTGCGCCGCACGCTTGCGGTACTGTTCGGGATTGGCGGCGAGGAAGAACGCGCGCTCGAAGTTCACGCGCGCATGCTGTGCTTTGACGAGCGTCAACCCGTTGATCTCATCCGGCCCTGCGAGACGGCGCGGATACCGGATCTTCGCTTCCTCGAGCAGCCGGTATTGGTTGTCCGCCTCGTCGCGCTCTTCTGCGCGGAGCAAGCGGCGCGATCCGAACATCGGCACGAGCATGCCGCGTTCGATGTCATCGTAGGAATGGCGTTCGTGGGCGTAGACCTCAAACGAGCGGTTGGGGATGAAGATGCTGTTCTTCTCCAGCATCGTCTGCTGCACGCTTGTCGCTATGACGTCGGCGAAGTGGTCGACCATCAGCGTCTCATCGACGCAACCCGTACCGTCGTCACGCCTGCGGAAGGCGTGCGCGTAGGTCTTGTCACGCTTGGGGGCCGTGATCACGAGCGTGCGCAAGCCGGCCCGTTTGGCGCCTAGGCAAACGTCGAGCGCTGAGTGCGAGCCGATGCAGGCGAGCGTGAGGCGAGAAGAATCGTATGCGGCGAGGGCGGCGCTGGGTGACGTCGCCGCTGCCATCAGTTCGCGGGAACCCCGGGACCGGGAACGGCGACGGACTCGCCGTTGGGAGCGGCGCTGCGCTCGAATGTCTTACGGCCCGATTGGTCCAGCACGAGGTCCAAACTGTTGGAGAGCAACGCGTTGCGCAGCTCGCGCGCGATGCGCCGTCCGGTGGACATCGGCTCGTCATAGTTGAGGTACGAATAGGGCGAGCCGTCGATGAAGAGATTGGTGCCGGCGACGATGCGTGCTGAGATCTCCATGAGGAAGAACTCGGACTCGGGCGTGACGATCGATTCAAGGCAGAACGCGCCGAAGAGCCCGCGCTCGCCGCAGATCTCGCGGCTCACACGCACCACGGCCTCGCCCATGTTGAACGCCTCCGCCAGCAGGGACTCGCGCAGGCTAATGGGTTGGTTGCCGATGACGACGTAGGAGGGCGAGATGTCCCAGCCTTCCTGATCGGCCAGCGGGATGCGGCCGAGCGAATCGACGTTGCTCTCGTAGCGCCGATCCATCGACATGATCTCGAGCTTGCCGGTCAGCGGCGAATAGAAATAGTGGATGTACACGGGAACGCCGAGCACGTATTCCTGCATGATGTAGCGCTGCTCGACGAGGTGCGACGCGCGGGCGGTGAAGTCTTCCGGGTTCTTGACGAAGAGATATCCTTTGCCGCCTTGCGCCCCGTAGAGCTTGACGATGACCGGCCGGTCGATCTCGCTCGCCTTGGTGAACTGGCGCGGCATCTTCAAGCCTGCGCGTGTCAACCACTCGCGCTGCCGCAGGCGGTCGGCTTCCCAGTCGAGCACAGCTTTGTTGCCGAAGTACGGCGTGGTCATCTTCTTATGCTCTTCCATCGAGAGGTACGCGACGAACGAGCCATGCGGCACGAGGATGACCTTGCGCTTGTTGAGCTCTTTTTCGAGCTTGGGGAAATCGCCGTACTGCGGGATGACGATGACTTCGTCGACAAAGGCGAAGCTCGAGTAGAGGCGCTCGTTGAGCGGCGTGACGACGGCGAGGGTGTGGAACCCCTCGTCTTTTGCTCCCTTGAGGATCTGGAGCGCGGAGTGGCTGCCGAGCGTCGCGATGGTGAAAAGCGACGGGAGTTGGACGGCAGACTTCGGACTCATCGCTACGCTTTCGCCGTCGCCCCCTCGAGTTCCCCGACTCGGATGCGGACCGGCCTGGGGCAGATGTCGTAGGCCTGCGATACCGGATTGGCGAGCAGCGACTGACAGGCCCACACTAGGCGCTCGCGCGCCGCTGGACCGCTGCGGTCGTACAGCCGCCAGCCCACGGCGCGCTCGAGCCCCTGCAGCGCTGTCATGCCGAATGTGCCGCGCAACAGCGAGACCAGACGGCTATTATTCTCGTCCTTATCGCGGACCAGCGCTTCCCATTGCGGCGGCTGCTCTGCGTGGGCCATGCCGGAGACCGCATAGGCCATGCGGTGTTTGTTCGGGTTGAAGAGCACTTCGGCGCGGGAGAGCTCCACCATAAGGCGTTCGGGAGACTCGTCGGCGTTCGCCTTAAGGATGACGTGCTCGGAGCGTTCGACCCGCTCGAGATCCTCATAGCCGAGGCGGCGCAGAGCAGTGAGCACGGTAAAGGCGGTGTTGTCGGGGATTTTCAGCTCGATGGCGACGTCGATTCCGGGCATGCGGTCGGGCTTCGCTAGCGGAG
>Ga0310037_10000363_pt1 | contig 30616 bp, 24 predicted proteins | sample Sb_taG_11_FD_200239 | JGI IMG/M metagenome (GOLD analysis project Ga0310037, IMG submission 200239) | Peat soil microbial communities from Weissenstadt, Germany - Sb_50d_3_AS metaG (v2) (version 2) | ecosystem: Environmental > Terrestrial > Soil > Wetlands > Peat | place: Germany: Weissenstadt... | reverse complement strand
GGCCGACGCCATGATCTTCCCCTTGAGGGCGGCGATGTCCTGCGCATCGATCAGCTTGTGATCGACCGCAGGGATTGGGTCTTGCCAGATCAGATCCTCAGCCAGCACTTCCGGGCCGAGGTAGCGTGCGCGCGGCCCCATGTCGCGGTGGGTCAGCTTGTACCAGGCGCGGGCGGATTCTCTCCAATGGACGAGATCTTCTGACGGGCGAGCTCTCAGCGCCGTACGAGAGCGCGTTCGATCCCCTGCAGATCTTCCAGCAGCCGACTTCCCGACTCGTCTTGCACGCAGCGGATCTCGACCTCGCCATTGCCGCCCCGTGGCTTCCGAGTCTCGTGCGGGGTGTGAGCGGCTCCGCCGCCTTCGATGTCGAGCTCCGGGGCGGGCGCCTGGAACCGGAGATCTCTGGCCAGCTCACGGTCGCGAGCGCGACGTTCGACGTGCCGACCCTAGGACAGAAGCTCGGCCCGCTCGAAGCAAAGATCCGGCTCGAAGACCATGCGGTGAGCATCGACACGCTGAGCCTCGCCGGTGGCCGCGGTGCGGCCAAGCTCTCAGGCATGCTGGAGCTCGCGGGCACCACGCCGGTGGCCGCAGACCTCACACTCGACTTTCTCGGGTTTGAAGTGCGGCACCGACAAGATCTCACGGGGCAACTCGATGGATCGCTCCGGATCGAAGGACCTCTCCACGGTATTGGGGTTCGCGGCACGGTGGCTTTGAACGACGGCCGCATCCGTCTCACCGATCAACGCAGTCCCCTCGTTCGCGAGATCCGGGTCACGCAGATGCAGAATGCTCCGACCACCTCGATTCGAGAAGGCGAACCCGCGAAGCTAGATCTCTTTGACAACGCGACACTCGACGTCCGGCTGCAGGTGCCTCGCGATACCTGGATTGTAGGCCAGGGCGCTCACGTCGAGATCGAAGGTGTCATCGAGGCGCACAAGCGACCACGACAGCCTGTGCTTGCGCTTGGAGGACTCGATGTTGTCCAGGGGAACTATCGCCTGCAGGGACGGATGTTTCAGATTGAGCAGGGCCACGCCCTCTTCAGCGGACGCACGGATTTTGACCCCGTGCTCGACGCCCTCGCCACTACCCGGGTGAATGACGTCAAGATCCTCGCGACGGTCGGCGGGACCGCGTCCGCGCCCACGCTCCGTCTAGAGAGCGATCCGCCGCACACTCAAAACGACGTCTTGGCGCTTCTCCTCTTTGGTCGTACGTCCGACTCCCTCGCACAGCCGGAAGCCAGCGGCCTCAGCTCCTTCGCCGCTGCAGCCGCGGGAAGCGCCCTTCTTAATCAGATCGGAGGAGCCGCTGGCCCACACCTTCCCGTCGACGCATTCACTGTTGGCGCCGCGGACCAGAGCTCGGGTACGACGATCGGTGCAGGTCGTTATGTCACTCAAGATGTGTATGTGCACTACGACCATGACATTGGGGGTTCGAGCGGAGGGCGCATCCGAGTCGATTGGCGCCTTACCAAGCAGTTCAGCGTGGAAAGCCGAACCTCGAGTGATGGAAACGCCTCCGCAGATCTCATCTGGACCTATGACTACTGACCGAGCCGGTAAGCGGAGCCAGCATCAGGACTGCAATCGGCGCGCTCAGCGCTCTCGACCCAGGTCGCGCTTCTGCTCTTGCTCGAGGTCGTCGAGTTGCCAGGCGAGAATCCACCGCCGCTCGCCGGCCACCTCTTGGGTCACCGCGCGGGCATTGGTCACCGATCGATCAAGGACCTGCGTGACACCTACGCGTCGCAGCTCCTCACCGCGGGAATTCAGCTCGGGTACATCAGTGTTCAGCTCGGGCACGCGGACCACAACGTGACGGCGAAGCATTACGCGCGCTGGATCCCGAAGGAGTACGTCGAGCCGATGCGTCTGCGCCCAGGTGAGGTTCCGGCGGATCTGCTGGCGCGTCTCTCTTCACGTCAAATCCGTCAAACTACGTCAAATCTTTCCGAGCGCGCTGCGGACCAGATTCGCCAAGTTATTGAAAGGACACTGGAAAGTGGTGACCCGGGCGCGATTCGAACGCGCGACCCCCAGCTTCGGAGATCTGAGGCATTCCCTGGAAATTCAAGAGGTTACGGCAGCCAAGTCACGCGAGGACGACGAGGAGTGCGCATCAACCGTCCTTTGCGACAAGCACACGGACCCGAGGACGAACGCCGGTCAACGTCCATCCCTTGGGGGGTTGAGCAAGCCTGAACATCACGGCTTGCTACCTGAAAGGTGACAGCTATGCTGTCGACTTTGAAGGGAGGCGCTCACCATGGCGAACGACGCTCGGATGACTGTGCGCTTGGACACCGCCACCCGCCGCAAGGTCGAACGGATCGCCGCGCGGGAAGGAATCTCGCTGAACGAGGCGTTGAACGGGCTCTTGCAGCGTGCACCCGACCAGGAGAGCGAGCGCCGCGTGCATCCCCGGCGCTACAGGCTGAAGCCGCGCAAGGTGGGATTCGGGTTCGATATCGCGGGCGCGCGAAGACTCGCCGCCGAGATGTCCGACGAGCAGGTCGTCCGGAAGCTGAAGGGACGTGGGTGAAGATCGCAGACGTCCAAGTCCTCTTCTACGCAATCGACCCCACCTCTGGCCAGCACGAACCTGCGGCACGATGGCTCGAAGCCGCAATCAACGATCGCGAGCCACTCGGGCTCACGTGGCCCACGATCCATCAGTTCCTTCGGCTGGGTACCAACCCTGCCTTCCCCGGATGCATGAGTGACGACGAGGCCATGGGATGGGTGGAGGAGTGGCTGGACGCAGGAGTCGAGGTGGTCAACGACGCCGACGTGCGTTGGGATCTCTTCACCGAGCTCGTGGGGGCATCCAGGCGCGCACTGCGAAACGCGATTGACGACGCCCGACTGGCGGCGGTCGCGATCTCGCGCGGTGCCACGTTGGCCTCTTTCGACCAGGACTTTGAGCCCTTCATCGCTCACGGACTTCGCTGGGAACGGCTCGGAGCCTAAAGTCCGCTTGCGGCTTATTCCGGGGAGAGCTCGGTGATCGAGGCGGAGCCTATCTCCCGGTTCCACGCTGTCCTTCTCGGTCGGAGAAGAGTCGACAACTCGTGTCGACTCGTTGCCTCTTATACTTCCTCGATGCCGCATCTATCGCAGTCGCTCGACCGTCGATAGCGTTCCAAATGAGCCTGGCAGGCCGAAGACGCCGTTGCACGAACCTCACGGATCCAGGATTTCCTTGCTTGTTTTCACGAATGAGCAAGTCTCGGTCTGGAATGGTGGTGACCCGGGCGCGATTCGAACGCGCGACCCCCAGCTTCGGAGGCTGGTGCTCTATCCAGGCTGAGCTACCGGGCCAAACCCAATGCGTCGCCAGATGGCGGGACGTGCAGGGATCGAACCTCCTGAACGGTGAAAAACGCCCCGTCGAATCAATGGGTTAGCGCGCAAAATCATTGAGTGCAATCTGAGTGCAGACTGGTTGGTGCGACGTACGGACCGAACCTCTTGGGCCACGAGTTCCCACTGGTCCGTGGCCCCGTGGCCATCGGATCGACGGGCATATCGGCCACGTTCTGGGCGTCGCGGACCTCGTCGGACCCGAGTCGGATCGCTAGAAGGGGATTCAAGCGAGCGCCGCTTCACGTAGGTGAAGAGCCAGCAGCACGACAACTAATGCGAATGGCAGTCACGCGGAGAGTGGCGCGGACCGAACTCAGCGGGACCCCCGCTCTCTCCGTCAGGTGGACGAAACGGCGGGCGGCCCCTCAGAGGTCGCCCGCCGCGTTGAAAGTCCAACTACGGTTGGTGTTCCTTCATTTTCGCCACTTCCCGATGTCGGCACTCATGATGACGACCAGGTCGGGTTTCGCCTCCTGCGCCCGAACCGGTACGCCCGCTCCAATCAGCATGATCGGAGCAGCCAGGTGGTTAAGGTGTGAAAGTCATTCGGGTTATTGGCCAGTGCCTTTGGCCGCCGCTTCCGCCTCGGCCATCCTCTTCGCCATTTCTGCCTTCACGGCATCAAGGTTGAAACTCGCGCCCCGTTGCATCGGCGGGTAGTCGAGGAAGGTCTGGATTTCCTTGGCCATTAGCTGCTGGACGAACACGAAGCGCCAGAATTCATACTTGAACCAATCGAAGTATTGCTGGCCTCCCTCCTTCGTCCCGTTGTTGGGCCAGCCCGTGCGTTCGAACGGATCCAGGCGCAAGTTGGTGATGTAAGGCACGTCAGGATGGGTCTTTTCACCCAGCCAGCCTTGGGGTTGGTCGATGAAGCGGAACTTGTAATCGTCAATGCGCACCGCACCGACCGTGCTTTCGCCAAGGTAGAAGATTTCGTGACGCGCGGACGGCCCCTTGCCGGTGATCGCAGCCATCTGGTTATAACCGTCAAGATGGTTCTTGTAAGTCCGATCGCCGATTGTCTTCCCCTTCAGCAGTTCGTCGACGATGTTCGTGTTGCCGGCGGCAGCCACGAACGTCGGAAACCAGTCCAGGCCGGAGAAGATGCCGTTCTGCACCGAGTCCGCCGGCACATGACCGGGCCAGCGAAGGATCGCAGGCACACGGAAACCGCCTTCCAACACTGTGCCCTTGCTCTGCGCAAACGGCGTCTGACCGCCATCGGGCCAAGTGAAGACTTCGGTGCCATTGTCGGTGGTGAACACGACAATCGTGTTGTCGTCCTCGCCCATGTCCTTGAGCTTCTTCATCACCAGACCGATGTCGTCATCGAGCTGGGCCATGCCGGCTTCCTCTTCGGACCAGCCATTCTCCGAGTTGCGCGTTGCTTCGTACTTCGGGGAGAGATGCGTGACGATGTGCATGCGGGTCGGGTTGAGCCAGACGAAGAACGGCTTGCCATCCTTTTTGGCCTTGTCCATGAACTTGATGGCGAGGTCGCGAATCTCGTCGTCCACCGTTTCCATGCGCTTGGGATAGAGCGTGCCGGCGTCTTCGATCTTCTGTTTGCCGACCTTGCCCCAGCGCGGCATATCGGTGGTGTCATCCGTATCCGTCGCCCAGGAATGAACCATGTTTCGCGGGCCGACGACGTTCAGGAGATTCTGAGGGTAGTCGGGATGCGCCGGGTCTTCCATCGCGTCCAAGTGATATAGGTAGCCGAAGAACTCGTCGAAACCGTGGACCGTGGGCAGGAACTCATTCTTGTCGCCAAGGTGATTCTTGCCGAACTGGCCCGTGGCGTAGCCCATCGCCTTCAGCACCGTGGCAATGGTCACCGCTTCGGCGGGCAGGCCGACCGACGCGCCAGCCTGGCCGACGGTGGTCATGCCGGTGCGGATGGGCAGCTCGCCGGTGATGAAGTTCGCGCGACCCGCCGTGCAACTTGCCTCGGCGTAATAGTCGGTGAACAACATGCCCTCCTTGGCGAGCTTATCCAGGTTCGGCGTCCGGCCGGCCATCAAGCCGCGGTGGTAGGCGCCGATGTTCCACATGCCGATGTCATCGCCCATGATGACGATGATGTTGGGCTTCTTGGTACTTTGGGCCTCACAGGCGCCCGCGCCGAAGAGCAGCGTCAACACGGGTAAGCCGAGCAGGCCCAGCAAGATGAATGTGCGGGAAATCAATCGTTCTTTAGATCGCAATTTGGCTCTCCTAGTTAAAGCTCACCCCGGTCCAATTCACGGTAGTATAAGACCCCGCTACGTCGCGCGTCTTGCACGCTCCGCTCAGAACTATTTCTTTTGTGTGCAGCGCCTGGACGCCGCGTCGCAGAGCGCACTATCGAAGGCATCGGCCAGGAGTTGTCTGCGGCGACGCGTTATCAAAGTCCGCGCCTGGACCGGTCCCGGGATCCAGCTCCTCCGGCCGCTCCTATCGATGGTGAGATCCCCACACCTCAGGGAAGGCGACGAGGTGCCGCTCCATACTCGCACCTCACGATGAGGAGGTGGTGTGAGGGGCGATGAGCGAAGCATATGCTGACTCGTCACTGTGCATTTGCGGGAGGCGCCTTCTTGGCCTCCTCCGCCGCCTTCTCGGCCTGTGCCTGGGCGGCATCGAACTCTTGGTCCGACTTTTGCTGATACTGCTGCGCGTTCTGCGCCTGCCGCTGCTCTCCTGTCAAGTCGAACTCCTTGTTGGAGGTCGGCGTCGACGGGGACTCCTGATTGCTGCCACAAGCAGAAAAAGAGGAGAGTGCCAGGGTTACCATCACAATGAGCAGGGTGGTATGCCGCACATTATCTCCTTTCGGCTGGGGGGTCAGCCTACCACGGCTGGCCCGACGAGGGAGAGGCAAAACAGGGCGGCCGTAGCCTCAGCACGATTGATGTTTCGCCGACGCTCGAACGTGCGATGATATCGGCTCTGTAAATGAATCCCAAATACCTGCGCAATCGCGCGGGACAAGCCTGGAAGGATTGTCATGACTCGCACAAGAGCGCTCGTCTCCGTGCTCTGCTCACTCGTGCTCCTGCTCCTCGCTGTGAGGAGCCAAGCCCAGGCGATTCCGAAGCAAAACACCAACTTAGGCGTGACCGGTGAGATCACGGCGCTCGACCCTGGCGCGAAGACGCTGACGGTGATCGGGCCAAACAAGGACGGCGGGATGTTCGTGACCAACAAGGACACGATCATCATGAACGGCGATAAGAGCGTTGGCCTCGATGACCTGAAGAAGGGCTGGCACGTCGAGGTCAGCTTCGACAATGTCTATCGAGGAGGCGCTGCGCGGGGAGTACGCCCTTAAGACTTGTATACTCATCGAGCTGCTCATACACCGGCGTGAGAGCACCCTGGCTGTTGCCGCTCTTGATCGCCTTCTTCGCGGATCCAAGACTGTCGTCGAGCCGTGCAGCGGGGCTCACCTGACGCAGCGTTCCCACCAATTGGCGCGCCTTTGCTACCTCCCACCGCGCATTTACGGGATCTGTTCCCATCGCCTTGTTGGCATCGTCAATCTGGGCCGCGGCCACTCCCGCAGTCTGCGTCACGATCTTTTGATTGGTGGGTGTAAGCACCGAAAACGAGACTTGCTTGAATTGGGCGCTGTCTTGCGCCTTGACGGCCGGTGAGCCAAGGCAGACGGCCGCCACGACGAGTACGTTGCTCGCGAACTGCCAAGTCCGAAATCGCATTTGGGGGGCTCCTTCTATTTTGGTGCAAGACATCCCATCGCTGCAGGGTGACTTGTTCGCAAATCGCAATCGGTCTACTTACCTCTCCCTCGCCGCCACCGGACGCCTTCCAACTGCAGACCGCAGGTGCTCTTGATCTCGGCGATCTTCTTGTCGATCGCCGCGTTGTACTCGCCAGTCATAGGCAATCCCGTGCCCCACCTCGAGGTCGGGCCAGGGCGTCAGTTGTTGGATCTTTGGCCGGTCACCTCTTCCATTACACGGTCGAGGTTGAAGCTGCCGGGCTTCTGGCGCGGCGGGAATTCGCGGAAGCTTTGCAGCCACTGCGCAACGTAAAACGCTGCCGGCCCGATCACGTAGGCGTGGTCCACAAACCAGCGGCCGTAATCCATCCCCTCATACTCGGCGCGCTCGAATGGGTCTGAGCGCAGATTGGCGATCATGGGGGCACGCAGTTCCTCGAAGGGCTCCTGCCAGACCGACAAACCGTGGGCATTTTGCTTCAAAAAGGTGACCTTCCAGTTGTTGTAGCGCAGCGCCGCGACGCTCCCGTCGTCGGTCCAGTAGATAAACTCCTGCCGCGGCCAGGCGCCTCCGCCCTTGAACGCCGGGAGCAGGTTATAGCCATCGAGGTGAACTTTGAAGGTCATGTCGCCGGCTTTCATACCTTTCAGCAGGTCTTCTTTCACCGTGGGATCACCTGCCGCGGCCATCAGCGTCGGAAGCATGTCTTCATGCGAAGCAATGTCGTTGATGGTCGTGCCGGGTTTGATGACGCCGGGCCAGCGAATCGCGCACGGAACGCGGTAGCCACCCTCCCAATTGGTGTTCTTCTCGCCCCGGAACACGGTGGTTCCGCCGTCGGGCCAGCTCATGGACTCCGCGCCGTTGTCGGTGGAGTACATCACGATCGTGTTATCAGCAATGCCAAGTTCATCGAGCTTTTTGAGCAATTGGCCGACCATGGCGTCGTGCTCGACCATGCCGTCGGGATAAACGCCCAGCCCGGTCTTCCCCTGGCTTTCGGCTTTGAGATGCGTCCAGATGTGCATGCGGGTCGAGTTCCACCAGACGAAGAACGGCTTGCCGTCCTTGTGCGCCTTTTCCATAAACTCGAGTGCGCCCTTCGTGACTTCCTCGTCCACCGTCTCCATGCGCTTAATGGTGAGCGGTCCGGTGTCCTCGCAGGTCTGTTTTCCCCATGGACCAAAGCGGGGGTCAGGCGGCGCAGGATTGTCCGTGGCCGTGGCTTTGCAACGCAATACGCCGCGCGGGCCGAACATCGCCTTGAACTTGGGATCTTTCGAATAATCGGGATGTTCAGGCTCCTGTTCCGCGTTCAGGTGGTAGAGGTTGCCGAAGAATTCGTCGAAGCCGTGAACGGTGGGCATGAACTTGTTGAGATCGCCGAGGTGGTTCTTCCCGAATTGTCCGGTGGCGTAACCGAGAGGCTTGAGCAACTCCGCGAGCGTGGGGTCCTCTTTTTGCAGCCCTTCCTTCGCGCCCGGTAGGCCGACCTTGGTGAGGCCGGTGCGGATGGGGGACTGTCCGGTGATGAACGCGGCGCGTCCGGCCGTACAGCTTTGTTGGCCGTACCAATCGGTGAATAGCGCGCCTTCGTGCGCGATGCGGTCGATGCTAGGCGTCTTATAACCCATCATGCCCTGGTTGTAGGCACTGACGTTCCAGTAGCCGATGTCATCGCCCCAGATGACGAGGATGTTGGGCTTCTTGTCCGCCGCCTGTATCGGAACGGGCGCGCACAGCAGTGCGGCTGCTGCGGTCAGAATGGCCTGACCCAAACTGAGGAGTTTGTCTCGTATCACCGTCGTTCACCTTTCGCGGCCCGCACTGTCCGGTCTAAAGGAAGGGAGCGGGCGCGCCGGTACGCCCGCTCCGTCACATCACACGCAGTTGCTACAGCGAGTAGGTTACGATCTAGTCGTCTCCCTTATGTTTTTCCATTTCCTGCAGGATGCCATTCAGGTTGTAGGTCTCCGCCGCTTGGAGCGGCGGGAACTCCTTGAAAGACAGAAGCTCCTTGTACCAGAGCTGCTGGCCGATCGGCAGCATGTTCCAGTCGTACAGATATGCGGTAGATGGGGAGCCAAGTGTACCGCCCAATCCCATGGCTGACTTAGAATCTCCGAAGCTGACAGCCTGCTCGAAGGGATCGCGCTTGACGTTCGCGACCAAGGTCCAGTGATAGGTGGTGAGGGGCATGAACCAGCCGCTCGCTCCCCCCGGTGCCATCGAGTAATACATTTTCCAGTTCTTGTAGCGGACCGCGGACGGCGTAGCGCCCGAGTAGTAGAAGAAGACATCGCGCGCCGACTTTTCCGACTTGCCTTCGAGGTAGTCGCGCTGGTCGACGCCGTCGAGTGTCGTCTTCACGATGCCAGGGTACTTGCCAGCCTCGATCTGCTGCCTCAGTCCGTCACCCTTCGGACCGCCGGCGATGTCCACAAGCGTCGGCAGCCAGTCTAGGGCCGCGTACATCTGGTTCTTGACCGTTCCCGGCTTGATGTGCCCCGGCCAGCGGACGACCTGCGGAGAGCGGTAGCCGCCTTCCCAGGCCTCGCCTTTCTGCCCCTTGAACGGCGTGATGCCGCCATCGGGGAAGCTCACCGTCTCGGCACCATTGTCGGTGGTGAAGACGACGATCGTGTTGTCGAGCTGGCCCATGTCCTCAAGCTTCTTGAGGACATAACCGATATTGTCGTCCATCTGCTTCATGCCGGCTTCGTTGAGGCCCCAGTCCTTGCCTCCCTGCTCTCCAATCATCGCCTCGTACTTAGGCGACAGCATGGTCGTGACGTGCATGCGCGCCGGGTTGTACCAGACGAAGAAAGGCTTCCCGGTCTTCTTGGGGTCGTTGCGGTCGAGGAAGTCGATGACCTTGGTCGAGGTCTCCTCGTCCACCGTCTTCGAACGCTCGAGGGTCAGCGGGCCCTCGTCCGTGCACGTCTGGTTCGCCTGCGTGCCGTCGGAGGAGTGGCACCAAATGACCGGACGCGGGGGCGTTAGGCACAAGGTGGTGCTGGGGTCTACGGCACCGGGGACCTCAGGCAACCCCGGGACCGGGGTGTTCTTGCACGGCGGCGCGATGCTTTGCACCAACGGGGTCTTGTTAAGGTCGGGGAAGCTCACACCCTGCATCGCGTCGAGGTGGTACAACCAGCCCCAGTATTCCTGGAAGCCGTGCGCCGTCGGAAGCGCCTCGGCGTGGTCGCCCAAGTGGTTCTTACCGAATTCGCCCGTGGTGTAGCCCAGATCATGCAAGAACACTGCGAGCGCCGGCGTGCCCTTCCGCAGCCAGGAAGGGCTGCCGGGCAGCTGCGGCGGGATCATGCCCGTGCGCAGCGGATACATGCCGGTGAAGAAGGCATTGCGGCCGGAGGTGCAGCTCTGCATGGCAAGATAGTCCATGAAGATCGCGCCCTCGTTGCCGATGCGGTCGATGTTGGGTGTTTCACCGACCATTAGGCCACGGTGGTAGATGCTCGGCTGCATCCAACCGATGTCGTCGCCCATGATGAACATGATGTTCGGCTTCTTCTCGTCGGCCGCCCTGGCAGGGCCGACCGACGCCGCAACGGCCGTCAGGGCCAGGACCGTGCAGACCGTTCTTAGCCCGATGGTGAAGGGTGATCCCGGGAATGATGTTCTCTCGAGTCGCATTCGTAGACCCTCCTCAGGTCATGTTTGATCACTTTGGGCTTGAAGCCTGTAACAGGTCTCACCGCTCGCGACGGCGGCCACGATCGCGGCTTTCGCCGCACGAGCCGACGAGAGCCCGACACAATCACTGCAATCGCTATTGCCGGTACGGCGCCAACTACGAGGCTCGGCACGACGGCCACTTTCCGGGCTCGACTGCACCTGTTGAGGCTTTCCGACTCGCTCTTCTGCACCGACCATGTGGTGTTCTACCTCTCACGCGCAAGTTGATTGGTCAGCCATCACTGTGATCCACCACGTCGCCCGTCTTGCACGCTCTGCTCAGGACTATTTCTTTTGTGAGCACGCTCCCCAATCCGAGAGCCGCTGGGCGAACTGGTCGGCCCATGCCTTGAACGCGTTGTCGACGTCGACCCAGGAGTTCAACGTGTCCCGCATGAAGGCCTTGGTTCCGGCCCGACTGTCCTGGCCTTCCCAGAGCAACGCGCCTGTGGTGGCATCCTTCGCGTAGCCCTCTGCGGTGGCCTGACCCACCCAGTAGGCGACGCCGCCATCGAAGACGACTCCGGCCAGCATGTCCGCCAGCTTGACGTGCGGCTCGAAGGTCGAGAGCGTATTCAGGAACGGATTTGCGGACGATGCATCGACGAGCGCAACCCGCCACCGCATCGTTCCGGGCCCGGGCTCGCGGACCATCTGGCAGCGCTGGGACGCCGCGTTGTAGACGGCACTATAGAAGGCATCGGCCAGGGCCTTCTGAGTCTTCGGTGACGCGTTATCAAAGTTCGCGCCTGGACCGGACCAGATCGTCACGGGATCCAGCATCATCTTGCTGTAAGAGCGCCAGTTGGCGCTCGGACTGATGTAGACTTGGTCGACCTGCCCGCTCTGACCCGGCTGGAGGAGCGAGGGAGCCGGGAGAAACCGACTGCCCGCAGCCGGCGTCTGCATCGAGACCTGCTGGGTTGCAGGACACGCCCCGAGCAGGGCGACCATAGATACGGCTGCCATCGGTAGGACGACCTTGTCTCGAACCTTGCCCATGCGACTCTCTCCTTCAGGCGTTGAAGGACCGCGGTGGCCCCTCCTGCCTGGGGTTCTCTTTGCTGAGGGTGTCAGCAATAAATTCGTTGAGCTCTTCCTGCGAGCTGAAGTGCACACTCACGCCGGATTCGACGTGCTCGACGCGGCCACACACCCGCCCACGGGCGGGGTCCGCTTCGTCTGTGTATCGGACGAGGAATGCCCGGCGGCTGGGAAGCGAAGCGTTCACGCCCTAATCCTTACCTCCGGACGAGGGCGAGAGTCTTGAAAGTTTCTGGAGACTTTTATGAAATCAGGATGTGCCCGAGGGCTCCGGGCGAATCCCGTACGGGCGTAGACCGGAAGCGGCAGGCGAGTTGGGAGCTCACGCTCGGCTCTGACCATCGGCGACGCGCCGGAAGAAGGGTGGACGGCGCGATATTGCCTTGGGTGGACCCACCGCCCACAAACACCTGTATTTCAACGGATCGAGATAGGTCCGGACAGGGAACTCTCACGAGCTTCGAAATGGCCTTTGCGCTGCAAGGCGTTCAGAAGGAATCGCTCCGTTGGACCGCCCTCAGCCGACCTTCGCGAACCCTCCGTCGCGCTATCAACCCGCCTTCACCGAAGGATCTATCCACCGAGGGATCTCTCGCAGCGTGAACCCGAACGCCACCAGGGAGAGAAGAGCGTACAGCGTCAGCTCGAGGTCAATACTTTTCCAGTGCTCGTGTCGATATGAATGATCCAGAAGGCCGTCACGTCCTCCTGCGTGATCATCGCGACCACACCCACGCCTGGTGCGAAAAAGTAGTAAGCCGTGTCCTGCGTGTGAGCCGGACCCACTTTGCCCTCGCACTTGACCCGGAACAGGACGGCGTTGTAAGTGCCGGCCGGTACGGTCACCTCGTAGGTGCCCATGAAGGTGTACGTGCCGCTCAGGGATCCCGAGTAATCCTGGTCTGTGGGATCGTCGAGGTAGTTGACCGAGACCTTCTGCGAGAAGGGACGCGACTCGCCCGGTTTCATGCCCACTATCACGAAGGGATTCGCGGGCGTGGTCACGACCACGACACCCTCCTTTAGGTCACTTACGGCGGGCATCACAAGATCACCCTCGGGGGTCTGACGGATGAAGGCTTGGAGTGAGGGGGAGAGTTGAAACCGCCACGCCGGCTTCCCGCTTGGGCGCCTCGCCTTTGCCAGAGAAAGCGTCTGCATGTTCCCGGCATTCGAGCCGGCCATGACCTGGTAGGTCAGTGCCTTGTCCTGAAGTGGGAAATAAACTGAGGGGTCCTGGATGGGCTTACTCGGCAACGCCTTGCCTACGACGCCCGAACCAAGCTTTGCGGCAATCGCCTGCTGGTCCGCCGGCGGTAGTTGCAGCACGACGCCGTCGGCGTGCACGGGCCGCGAGCCCAATAGGACAACACCGAGCATCCCAATCCGCAGTATTCGCATCGTTGGTGCTTACCCCTCCGCAGTCACGCGCCGCGCGTCACTTGCCCAAGCCGAATTGCAGGCTTTGCGGATCGAGGAGATTCCCCTTGATCAGCTTTGGGAGGACAGGGGTGGCGGAGAACTGGAGATTCCACACCTGTCCGAAGTTGGTCGGATGGACCGGCATCCACTGTCCTGCGAGCTGGAATTTGATGGGAAGTGGACCCAGCCGAACGACCTTGCTGACCGCCATGCCGATGGGGACGGTGTAGGCGTTCGTCGCGCTGGCTTTCCAATCCGCCAGGATATTCCCGGAGTATCCGATAGCCCAGCCATCGCTCAAAAAGTAGGTCGCAAAGGGCTGGAGGTTCATCGAATTCGTGGCGCGTGGCCCCGATCCCCCGAAGGATGTCCAATTCTGCAAGAAGGCACCCGCGATCCATTTCTCCGAGAGGTAACCCACGACGGCGCTCGGACCCACCTGCCACTTGCCATTCCCCGTCCACATGGACGTTGCGGTCGGGAAAATCCAGGTCGGGCCCACTCCAAGCAACCAATTCTCGCCAACGAGCTTTGAACTCGGAGAGAGCAGGTTCAGCCAGATGGTGTCCCCAAAGGCCGTCGTGCGATCGACGTGCGTCGGATCGGATGCCTCCGGATGCGGTTGGGAAACGAAGAGCGGAATCACGGGCCTCGTGATGAGGTTCCAATTCGGGGTCAGTGCCACCGGGAGGACTGGCTGGAACAGGAGGTTCGAACTCCAGCGTTCCCCTTGGTCGAAGCCGATGCCGGGGCTCATCCTGAAATTGTTCTGCTGAAACTGGATAGCCCAGAGGTTGCTCACCGGGTTGGTGAGCTGTTTGTTGATCTCGGTCGCGTCCCCTTTTTCTGCCTTCTCCTCGGACCCTTCGGTCACCGTGGATGAATCGTCTGCATAGGCGAGGTGTGCGACGAGCGTGAGCGCGAGCCACGCCATCGCCAAGGCGAACTTTCTCTTCATGCGGCTGTTCCCTTTTCGGGCGTCGAAGCGCCACAGGTCCACACAATTCCCTGGCGCTGGGCGATGGCGCAGGTGTCCGTCTGGATTCTCGATCATACCGTCTGCCGTCTCCGTCCGCGCAGCGTTCCTTAAACGCGCGCGCCGGCCCGATCTGCGGCGCTCAGATGTCAGTACGCCCGCACCTGGTCCATGCGGGGCGGCTTCACCGCGGCCGCGACCCCAGGTCGAGGCGGCCGGGATTCTCGTCAGCCACCACCGCTTCGATGACAATCCAGTTATTCTCGGCCCAGACGTCGCCGGCCGGGTCGATCGACACGTCGATAGTCTCTGGATCTGGAAAAGGTGAATGGAACGGGAGATGGAGGCGTCCGGCCCCCGGGCTGGTCGCAGGTGCACCTCAACGCACCCCCTTCTTAGCCTCGTCGGGTCTTTTTCGCCACGTTGATCCTCTTTGTCTCAGGGATATGTGGCGCGGTGTCGCAAGCAGCTGCTTGTCGAATTGAGGAACCATTCTCCGGTGACGAACCGCAGCTTGCCAATTCTTGCAGGGAGGGCAATAAGTCATGAGTACTGAGGCTTAACCCGCAGGTTTTTGGCCGTTTGGGGCGCCAATTGCGCCCGCGCGCGCCTTGAACGCTTGAGGCCAAACTTGATTGAATTCGCCTCCTTTCGGCTCGATCAACTCGGCGAGCGGCTGTCGCGTGGGAAGCACCGAGTCGCTCTGCGGCCCAAGACGTGGCAGGTGTTGCGCCATCTCGCGGAGAACCCCGGCCGACTCGTGACTGCGGAAGAGCTCCTGAATGCGGTGTGGCCGGACGCCCACGTCACGCCCGGAACTCTGAGTCAGTCGATCAGTGAGCTGCGTCGCGCGCTAAACGACGACACACACAAGCCGCGAATCATCGAGACGGTCCACGGGCGAGGTTTTCGCTTCGTTGCCAAAACGCGGCACTTGAGTCGACCGAATGACGTTTCTCCCCTCTCTGTCTCTTTTCTCGACCCGCGTAGGCAGGGCGACACTCGCGTGTTGCACGGGCGAGAACGAGAACTGGAGCGACTCGGCGAGATCTTCCGGAAAGCCCAAGCCGGCCGTCGCCAGATTGCCTTCGTGACAGGTGAAGCCGGTATCGGCAAGACGAGCGTGGTGAAGGCTTTTCTCGAGGGTCTCGCCGATACAGAGGAACCGGTCTGGGTCGCTTGGGGACAGTGCGTGGAGCACCACGGCGAGCGAGAAGCCTACCTCCCGATCTTTGAGGCGTTCGATCGGCTCGCACGCGAAGCAGGTGCCGATCCGGTGCGGCGCGCTCTGCATCGCTTTGCACCCACTTGGCTGCTCCAGATGCCCTGGCTGCTCCGACCTGAGGAGGAAGAGACAGTTCCAGTAAATCCACCAAGAATCATGCCGACGCGCATGCTGCGAGAGTTCTATCTGGCTGCGGAGGCGCTGGCCGCGGAGCGCACCCTCGTGCTCTGCCTCGAAGACCTCCACTGGAGCGATCCCAGCACGGTGGACTTGCTCTCCGCTCTGATGAAGCGATCGGACGCGGCGCGGTTATTGGTGCTAGCGACCTATCGTCCGGTCGATGCAGCGATGTGTGCGCATCCGATCTCCGCACTGAAGCGGTCACTGCTCTTGGAGGGTGCTTGCGAGAATCTAGTGCTCGAGCTCCTCGACGAGGCGGCGGTACAATCGTACCTCGGCTCACGCTTCGCGACGGACCTAGAGCCAGCACTCACGACCCTGATCTGCAAAATCACGGACGGAAATCCCCTGTTCATGGTCACGTTGGTGAGTCACTTCTTAAGCGAAGGATGGCTAAGGCAAACGGACGCTGGGTGGAAACTTCAGGTAGCTCCAAACTGGCTTCGCGAGACCGTGCCGGAGAGCCTGAAAGCTGTGCTTGAAGCCCGGCTCGCCCAATGCAGTGCCGAAGAGATCGAGGTGCTCGAGGCTGCAAGCGTTGCAGGCGAAACCTCCTCGGCCCAGGCCATTGCGGCGGCTCTCGGCGTCGAGGTCTCGGCTGTAGAGAAGGTCTGTGGACGGCTGGCGGAGTGGGGGTGGTTCCTGGAAGGAGCAGGCCCGGTGCGCTGGCCTGACGGCAGCGTTGGCGAGCGTTACGGATTTCTCCACGCGGCCTTCCGCCGAATCCTTTACGACCGCGTAGCGCCTGGACGACGGCAGCAGCTTCACCGAAGCGTCGCGCGGCGGCTCGAGGTTGGATATGGGAGCGAGCTGGGTGCTCTCGCAGCCGAGATGGCGCTCCACTGTGAGCGTGGGGGCGATGCGGAGGGCGCGATCGAGCATCTTCGGCGGGCCGCAGCCGGCGTCCAACTGCGCTTCGCGCAGCGTGAGGCGGTCCACTACTTGACGCATGCTCTCGAGCTACTCGCGGTGCTCCCGCGCTCCGACGCGTTGTCTCGATGCGAACTCGAGACCCGTCTTGAGCTCGCTCGAAGTGTGCTCGTTGCGGTTGGCTACGCGGCGGTCGAGAAGGAGGCGAACCTCACACGTGCTCTCGAGCTTGCCACCGAACTCAGCGACTATCAGAGCCAGTCGCTCGTCCTTAGCTGGTGGACACGGTCCCAAAATGCTGGGGGCAGCTTGTACACCGCGCGAATCCTCGCCGAGCAGAACCGCGCGCTTGTGCCCCACCTCGATGATCCGGCGCTGTTATCCCAGATTCACACTGCGCTCGGAACTAACGCGCTCCTGCGCGGCGAGCTCGAGAGGGCGGAGCGCGAACACGTGCTCGCGCAGAGCTTCGTGGACGGGCTCGACCCGCGCATGCCCACCGATCTGGTTGGGCACGATCCCCCCGTCATGGCATTCGCCCTCTCTGCGTTGACAGCTTGGCTCCGGGGCCATCCGGACGAGGCGAGGCGGCGCGCGCACTCTGCTCGCTCACGGGCGGAGGCCGTTGGCGATGGGTTCGCCGAGCTCACAGCCTTGACCCTCAGCGAGCCGGTCGCGCAATTTCGGCGGGATCCGGAGTCCCTGGACTCGCTCGGAAGGTCAGTCGCGCGGCATTTGGACGAGCACGGATTCGGCTTCACCTACACCTGGCACTACGCGGCAGAGGGTTGGCTGCGGGTGCAGCGCGGAGAAATCGGAGCGGGCATAGAGCGACTCCAGGAGGGCGTCTCCGCGGTGATCAGCGCAGGCGCGCTTTCTGGGTTGTCAGTGCTGCTCACCACCCTCGCGGAGGCTGAGCTCGCGCGGGCAGCGCCGCGGGAGGGCCTTGTTGCCATCGACGAGGCGATGTCCTTCATCGAGAAGAGCGGCGAGCGGTTTTGGGAAGCCGAGATTTATCGACTGCGCGGTGAACTATTGCGACTTGACCCACGGCTCGGATCCGCCGAGAGCTCCTTCCAGAAGGCGCTCGAGGTGGCCCGTAACCAGGGCGCACGCTCACTCGAGCTCCGCGCTGCGATGAGCCTGGCGCGTCTGTTGAAGGACCTGGGACGAAGCGACGCCGCTCGCGCGCTCGTTTCCGACGTGTATGGCGGATTCACCGAAGGACTCGACACTCCGGATCTCCGCGAAGCAAGCGCCTTGCTGGAGTCCCTGTAGCGCCATCTGTTCAAGTGCGCTCCGAGGAGCGCTTGTACTGCTCAACGCGGTAAGCGAACCGATCACCCAACAAGATTCGCCTCGCCGATGCAGCCTCATGGGCTTTTCCTCTCCGTTGAATCTTGGAGGCGACTATTCGTCACATGCTTCAATCATAACGTCACAAACCGGCTCACCTGGCGATGCAAACTCCTTGCCCTGCGTGGAGAGCCTAGGCACGTCTCTTGCACGAACCCTTTTTTTGCCGGCGATCGAGCAGCGACATCACGAGGCGATCGAGCCAGAAAGTATTCGGAGTGTCGGCTCCGAAGACAGACATGCTTGCGGCTCCGATCCGCAACTTGTGAATCCACGCGTGTCCGCAACCGCGATCCGCAGCTGGGGAGATTCTGAATGGCTGAACAAAGCTCTCCCACCCCGCGCAGCCCGGCGACAGCCCAGCGGGTCTTGACCCGAGGAATCACAGGGCAACAAGGTCGAAGTGCGCACACCTACTTAGGAGCAATCCCATGACCACGAACACATTGCAGACCGCCGCGGCGCCGGCGCTCAAGGTGGAATCCGACGGCGGGATCGACCTCGAAAAGATTCCGGTCGAAAAGGTCGTGGCGAAGCTCAGTGTTCAAGTAGACCGCGGCTTGAGCAGTACCGACGCGCAGCAACGACTGGCTCAGTATGGACCGAACGCCCTCGTGGAGAAAGAAAGAAGCCTGGCGGCCAGGATTGCCGGCTACTTCATGGGACCGATCGCCTACATGATCGAGGCGGCAGCCATCGTCTCCGCGATCCTCGGCCGATGGGAAGACTTCATCATTATTACCGCCCTGCTTGGCTTCAATGCCGGTCTTGAGCTGTGGCAGGACATGAAGGCATCCAACGCGCTTGCGGCGCTCAAAAAGGGGCTAGCGCCCGAGGCGACGGCGCTGCGCGACGGCAAATGGCGGTTCAGGCTTCGACGTTGGTGCCCGGGGACATTGTCAAGATCCGGCTGGGCGTGATCGTGCCCGCGGACCTGCGCCTGGTGAACGGCGACTACGCGTCGATCGATCAGGCAGCGCTCACCGGAGAGTCGCTGCCTGCGTCCAAGAAGGTGGGCGACGAGGCCTACTCGGGCAGCGTCGTCAAGCAAGGCGAGATGGAAGGCGTAGTGATTGCCACGGGCTCGAACACCTTCTTCGGTCGCACGGCGAAGCTGGTGGCGGGCGCAGGCGCGGTGAGTCACGCCCAGAAGGCAATGTTCCAGATCGGCAACTTCCTGATTGTGGTGGCCCTCGTCCTGGCACTCATTATGGTCGGCTTCCGCGTCTACCACGACATCGTCATCTCGGACAATTGGGGGCTCGCGGATGCATTCAACATCCTCCAATTCGTGCTGATCTTGCTGATCGCCTCGATCCCGGTGGCAATGCCCGCAGTGTTCTCGATCACCATGGCACTCGGCGCATTGGCACTGTCGAAGGAGAAGGCAATCGTCTCCAAGCTTTCGGCCATCGAGGAGATGGCTGGCGTCGACATCCTCTGTTCCGACAAGACCGGGACGCTCACGAAGAACCAGCTCACGCTCGGCAGTCCGATCCTGTTTGCGGCAAAGGACCCCCAGGAATGCATCCTGGCCGGCGCACTCGCCTCAAAAATCGAAGACCGCGATGCCATCGACACGGCAGTCATTGCTGCGCTGAAAGACCAGAATGCGCTGAAGGGTTTCAAGCAGCAGAAGTTCGTGCCCTTCGACCCGGTGACCAAGCGCACCGAGGCCACGGTGACAGATCCTCAGGGCAAGAGCTTGAGGATCACCAAGGGCGCCCCCCAGGTGATCGTCGATCTGGCGAAGCCGCCAGCGGACGTTGCGCAGCGGGTGAAGCAATCGGTCGCGGAGCTTGCAGCCAAGGGCTCGCGCGCCCTCGGAGTGGCTCGCTCCGAGGATGGGGGCAAACCTGGTCCTTGCTCGGCATCCTTCCGATGTTCGATCCGCCGCGTGACGATTCCAAGGCCACGATCGATAAGGCCATCCAGAAGAGTGTGCGCGTAAAGATGGTGACCGGTGACGACACCGCCATCGCCATCGAAACCGCGCGCCAGCTCGGGCTCGGTACGCACATCATCCCAGCGGCGGATGCTTTTCCGAAGGACATGGACCCCAACAACGTGCCGCCGCCGATTGCCGACTCGATCAAACGAGCCGACGGCTTCGCCCGCGTATTCCCAGAGCACAAATACGCGATCGTGAAGGTGCTGCAGGCACGGGGTCACCTGGTGGCGATGACCGGCGACGGGGTCAACGATGCGCCGGCGTTGAAGCAAGCGGACTGTGGAACAGCCGTTTCCGGAGCGACGGATGCCGCGCGCGGCGCAGCGGCACTTATCCTCACGGCCCCTGGTCTATCTGTGATCAACAGTGCCATCGACGAGGCGCGGCGCATCTTCGGTCGGACCACCAGCTACACCATCTATCGAGTGGCACTGACCATGGACATCATGTTTTTGGTGGTGCTGTCGACGATCTTCATGGACTTTCAGCCACTCACGCCCATCATGATCGTTCTGATGTCGCTCCTCGACGACGTGCCGATCATGACCATCGCCTATGACAACACTCCGGTGAGCGAGCAACCAATCCGCTGGCAAATGCCACGGCTGCTTGGCGTCTCGGTGCTTCTCGGCCTCTTCTCGGTCGTCGAATCGTTCGGTTTGCTCTTGATTGGCATGGAGGTTCTCTCGCATCCCCACGCGCAGCACCACTTCGCGCTGTCCACGAGGCCGGAGCTGCAGACTGCAATGTTCCTGCAGCTCGTCGCAGGAGGGCACCTGCTGCTATTCGTCACTCGGACGGAACGCTGGTTCTTCCTGCCCCCGTTCCCGGCGGCACCGCTCTTTTCGGCGATCGTCCTCACCCAGATCGTGGCGGTCTTGATGTGCGGCTTCGGCCTGCTCGTCGACCCGATCCCGTGGGAGCTGATCGGCTGGGTGTGGGCCTACAACCTCGCCTGGATGTTCGTTCTTGGCGGTGTCCGATTACTTGCAGAACGCTTCGCCACGTATCGCACCGCACGACACCGCAAGAGCGTGGCGGTCGTCAACCAGTCACTGCAGCACTACGCCGTGGCAGCGAGGGGAATCGCCCACTCCATGTCCTAAGACGAGGCACAAGCATGGACTACCGAAAGAAGTTCGTAATCGAGCCCGGCGAGAAGGTTCGCCTCTCCAAGATCGATCCTTCCTATACCGGCAAACACGAGTCCCATGAGAAAGCCCTACCCGAAATCCAGAAGCACGTGGCGCGCATGGACAAGCTTCAGTACCTGCTCTACGCGGATGCGAATCAGTCGCTGCTCGTCGTGCTTCAAGCGCTCGATGCTGCAGGAAAGGACGGCGTCGTGCGGCATATGTTTAGCGGGATGAACCCGCAGGGGACGTCGGTCTTTGGTTTCAAGCAGCCGAGCAAGGACGAGGCTGCCCACGATTTTCTCTGGCGTGCCCACCTGCGAACGCCTGCGAAGGGCGAGGTCGTTATCTTCAACCGCTCGCATTATGAAGACGTGCTCGTCGTGCGCGTGCACAAGCTAGCTCCAAAATCTGTCTGGTCTAGGCGTTACAAGCAGATCAATGACTTCGAAGAGCTGCTCACGCAAAACGGCACGCGCATTCTCAAGTTTTATCTGCACATCAGCCCCGAGGAACAGCTCGCACGCTTTCAACAGCGTCTCGAGGATCCCGCTCGACAGTGGAAGATCAGCGAAGCTGATTATTCCGAACGCGAGCTCTGGCCGAAATATGTGGAGGCGTACGAGGAAGCCATGGCGGAGACGAGCACCAAACACGCCCCCTGGTACATCATTCCTGCGAACCACAAGTGGTTTCGCGGGCTTGCGGTCTCGCAAATCATCGCGGACACCATGAGCGAAATGGATCTCAAGCTACCCCCGACGCGCGTGAACATTGCGGAGATCCGCCGCCGCTACCACGCCGCGGAGCGGGAGGAAAAAACGAAGAACAGCAAGCCGGAAAAGGCCGCCCGGAAGGCGAAGAGCCCGGTCTAACCGGGGAATCGACGCATCTCGCCAGACCCGCGAGACGGCGGTGCGGCCCGAAGGCGACCTGAAGTGCGATGCCCATCTATCACTTTCTCGAGCCCCGACTCGGCCGGGTGCAGGTGCGCGAGTGGCGCTGCCGGGCGTGGCATGCGCTCGGTATGCTGCTTCTGGTGCTCTTCGGCTGCACAGTCGGGCTCGCGATCCTGGACAAGTCGGTCGACCCTTTGACCCAGAAGGCCTTTGTCGCATTGTGGAACGCCACCAATCTCATCACGACGCTCGGCGACTTTACCCACCTCGACGACGGCCAAAAGCGGTTCATGCTCGTGGCGATGTTCTCTGCCCTCGTCGTCGCGGGCCTCGCAATCTCCAGGCTGTCAGGCATCCTGTCCGCCGAAGCCGTGATGGCACACCGCGAGAATCGATCGATGGAACGCACTCTGGACCATCTCGCCCACCATGTCGTCGTGATTGGGTTCGGTGCCCTCGGTCGGCTGGTCGCCGACCGCCTGCGCGCGGCGGGCGAGCACGTGCTCGTTGTCGATAGGGACTCAGACCACGCCGGCCTTGCATCCGAGCTCGGATATCTCGTCCTCCTGGGAGACGCTGGAATCGACGATGGCGTACTCCAGCGCGCGCGTGTCGCGACCGCCAAGGCGCTCGTGGTCACGACCGAGGAGCCGGACCGTAAGCTCGCGATTACGCTAATTGCGCACACCATAAATCCACAGCTGCAGATCGCCGTGACGGGCGACAACAGCCAACGGGGGCAGCTCCTGCATCGCGCGGGCGCATCCGATGTGGTGATCGCCGACGATCTCATCGCTGGGACCCTGGTAAACCGGCTCGGTAAGACGAGCGGCTGAGTGGACGCGACCCCGGAAGGCTCGCCGCAAAGGCGCAGCTGGCTCTGGCTCTTTCAGGGCATTCGGCCCTTCAGTCCGGGTGGTGCCGCACGCGATGCCTTCGCGGGGTTCACGCTCGCTGCCATGAACATCCCGCAAGCGCTCGGTTATACACGGATCGCCGGTACTCCGGTGGTCACCGGGCTCTACACCCTGCTGCTTCCCCTCGTGGGTTTCGCGACCTTTGGGTCCTCGCGCTATCTCGTTGTCGCCGCAGATTCGGCGACGGCAGCCATACTTGCCGGGGGACTGTCCCCCTTGGCGCCGATCGCGAGTGAGAAGTACGTAGCGCTCACGAGCTTGGTCGCGCTCCTCACCGCCGGCTTTCTGCTACTCGCTCGGATTCTCAAACTGGGCTTCCTCGCCGACTTCCTCTCCCAAACCGTGCTCGTCGGGTTCTTGACTGGTGTCGGGTTCCAGGTCGGGATCGCCGTACTCGGGGAGATGCTCGGGGTGTCGGTCTCCTCCCACCGGACGATTGAGCAACTTGCCGAGATCCTCCGGGGGCTCCCCGGGGTGGACGCCCTCACGCTCGGCCTCTCCGCGGCGGTCGTTGCGATCGTGCTCGTCTGTCGCGCTCTGTCTCCGAGGCTACCGGGCCCGCTTTTCGCGGTCGTCGGAGCCACCGCGGCCAGCGCCGCATTCGACTTCTCGAGGCGCGGCGTCGCGGTGATCCAACCGGTGTCTGGAGGATTGCCGCACCTCGGACTGCCGGACATGAGCTGGCGGGAGGCCTACGGCCTCGTCCCCATCGCGGCCTCCTGCTTTTTGATGATCATCGCGCAGAGCGCGGCGACCGCCCGCGTCTACGCGACGCGCCATCGACAGCCGCTCGATGAGGACAGCGACCTTGTCGGCCTTTCGGTGGCAAACGCGGCCGCAGCGCTCAGCGGAACCTTCGTCGTGAATGGGAGCCCGACACAGACTGCGATGGTCGAGAAGTCCGGCGGGCAGAGCCAGATCGCACAACTGGCTACGGCGGCTGTTGTCGCCCTCGTGCTCCTCTTCTTCACGGGCCCCTTGCAATACCTGCCGCGGTGTGTGCTCGGTGCGATCGTCTTTACGATCGCCATCGGCCTCATCGATGTGCGCGGCCTGCGCCACATCGGACGGGAGAGCCCTGGTGAGCTCCGCTTGGCGCTCATCACGGCTCTTGTGGTGGTTGCAGTCGGCGTGGAGCAAGGAATCTTGCTCGCGATGGCGCTTTCGCTTCTCCGGCACGTCCGACACAGCTATCGGCCGCATACTGCAGTACTCGTCGAGCAGGCCGAGGGGATGTGGCGGTCGACACCTGCCCTTCCGGGCGCAATGAGCGGGCCTGGCCTCCTCGTCTACCAATTCGGAGCGGACCTCTTCTACGCCAATGTCGGTCGGTTCGAATCGGAGGTGCGCAGCCTTGTCGACCACGCCCCAACGCCCGTGCGCTGGCTGTTGATCGACGCGGGTCCGATCACCAGCGTAGACTATACGGCCGCGCGATCGCTCAGGGCCTTGCTGGAGGACCTTCGTCGCCGAAACGTCACCCTTGCGCTCGTTCACGTGGAGTCATATATGCGGGCCGACTTGGACCGCCATCGCCTCACCGATCTTATTGGCGCGAACCTGATCTTTGACAGATTGCGCGAAGCCCTCGTCGCGCTTCGCGGCGCCTAGGGCAGCGCTGATGCAAGCAACCCCAATGTCGGCGACGGCCCTGACCGCGTCGCACATGCGTTTTCCGGCGGTGTAGCCCGTTTGTAGCCCGCCCTGAAAACGACCGTGACGCAGTGTTCCAAATCAAGCTGAAGAATCGATTCGCTCTCGAGCCTGAGCGGGATGCGGCTCCGCTACTCCCCTCGCTATCTGAGGATCCGTCAGCCGGAGCCTCGCGTCTTCACCGCTCCCGCCGACGGCCGCGCCTTCGCTCCTGCTCGAGATCGTCGATCTGCCATGCGCGGGGGAGGTCAGCAGCTCATCGCCGATCCGTTAGAGGGCAGCGGGCGGAGGCACCTCGAGATCGCGGCAGATCTTTCGGGCTCCTTTCCGAGTGCGCCTGTTCACAGTATACCGAGTGCCGGGCGCCTTCACGGAGCAGCTCGCATCCTTGCGACTCCAGGTGCCGAACAAGCTCGCGCCGCTTCACCCGGCCGCAATCTTCAGCGGTTCCCGGATGACGTCGCGGTCCCCGAGTTCCTCGCGGGCAAGCGTCCGGTTCGCCTCGATCACGAGCTCCACAGCCTTCCCGCAGGTTCTCGCGGGCCTCCTCGAGAGTTGCCCCCTGCGTGTCGGCCCCGGGCAGCTCTTCTACGAAGGCGATGTAGCCCTCCGGTACCTTCTGGAAGACCGCGGTAAACGCCATTTCCATGGCAAGCACTCCGATGCCCGCATCTCCCCCGCAAGGTTTGCTGCCCAACAATGCAGGCGACCCCTTCCCGAATTCCCAACTCGGTCGACCCCCGCATTGTCCTTTTCGAGGCTTACTCAGCGTTCACTCACGTTCCGGCCTGCGTGCTCGCCAGGTCAGCCAAGCTGACCCTATCCGAAGGCTTCGATAGCTTCGTTACCTCCACTACCGCTTCGGCGGCTACCGGCTGGAGCGACCAGTTTGCCGGGTGGGACTTTCACCCACTGAGAATCGGCGCCTTTGCACGGCGCACTGGGAAATCACGGGTAGCGAGCAAGCAAGAAAACCGCCGGCGGGTCGTTCAGTACACACGCCGACTCTTCGTGCCGCGCCGCGGGTGATAGGCGGCCGGGCCCTTCGCAAGTCCGGCGGCGCGGCGTGGAGTGCGGCTCGAGGTGATTCAGCAGGCGCTCGGACATGCGGACGCGCGGAGCACGGCGCGCGCCTCGCTCCGATGGCCTCCGTCACGGTGCTCCGGCCTGAGTGCAAGTTGAGTGCAGCAGAAATTGAGTCGCGTAAGTAGCTGGAAATTGGTGGGACGTGCAGGGATCGAACCTACGACCTCCGCGGTGTGAACACGGCGCTCTCCCAACTGAGCTAACGTCCCTGTCCCCGAAGACTCGCGAAAAGCCCCGGCCGATTCAAGCCCGGCGTACGGCGGCCCCCACGAATGCGGTGAAGAGCGGGTGGGGCTTGAAGGGCGTGGACTTAAACTCCGGATGGAATTGGCAGCCCAGGAACCACGGGTGGTCTTCCACCTCCACCACCTCCACCAAGCGACCATCGGGCGACGTCCCCGACAGCACCAGACCCGCGCGCGAAAGCCGGTCGCGATACTCGGGGTTGAACTCGTAGCGATGGCGGTGCCGCTCGGATATTTGCGCCGTACCATAGGCCTCGTAGGCTTTCGTGCCGGGCCGCAGGACACAGGGGTAGGCACCGAGCCGCATGGTTGCACCCTTCTCCTTTAGCCCACGCTGCTCGGGCAAAAGGTCGATCACCGGGTGCGGCGTTTTCTCATCCACTTCGCTTGAGTTTGCGCGTTCGAGACCGGCCACGTTGCGCGCAAATTCGATCACGAGAAACTGCATGCCAAAGCAGATACCGAAATAGGGAATTCGCTGCTCCCGCGCGAAGCGCACGGCCCTCGCCTTCCCTTCGGCTCCCCTTTCACCAAATCCGTGAGGGACAAGAATGCCGTGCGCCGTCGCAAGAACGGACGGATCCTCGAGCTTTTCCGAATCGAAGTACGAGATCTTGACCCGCGTCTTGTGTGGGAGGCCCCCGTGATAGAGCGCCTCATTCAGACTCTTGTAGGACTCGGTGAGGTCGACATACTTTCCGACCATCGCGATTGTAATCTCGCGCTCGGGATGCGTGAAGCGTTCGACGACCTCCTCCCACCGCCTGAGATTCGGTCGCCCCGTCCAGATGTTCAGGATCTGGGTCACCTTGTCGTCGAGGCCCTCCTGATGCAGGATGATCGGCACCTCGTAGATCGTTTCCACATCTTTGGCTGTGATGACGGCGTCCTCGTCGACGTTGCAAAAGAGCGCGATCTTCGCCTTCACCGGCTTCGGCAAGAAGCGGTCCGTTCGACACAAGATCACGTCTGGCGCAATACCGACCGTACGCAACTCCTTCACCGAGTGCTGGACCGGCTTCGTTTTGAGTTCGCCCGCTGTCGCGACGAACGGAACGAGCGCGATGTGCACATAACACACGTTGTCGCGACCCACGTCTGCGCGAAACTGGCGAATCGCCTCAAGGAAGGGCAGCGATTCGATGTCGCCCACCGTGCCGCCGACTTCGACCACGAGAATGTCCACGCCCCGCGACGCCTCGTGGATCCGCGCTTTGATTTCATCCGTCACATGCGGGATCACCTGGACCGTCCCCCCGAGGTAGTCCCCGCGGCGCTCCTTCGTGATGACCGCGTCGTACACCTTGCCAGCGGTTACGTTGTTCGTCTTGCTCATCGTCGCCGTGGTGAAGCGTTCGTAGTGGCCTAGGTCGAGATCTGTCTCAGCGCCATCCTCGGTAACGTACACTTCGCCATGTTGAAAGGGATTCATCGTGCCCGGGTCGATGTTGAGATAGGGATCGAGCTTGAGGAAGGTGACGCGCAGCCCGCGGGCCTCTAGCAGCGCACCAAGGCTCGCCGAAGCCAGGCCTTTGCCGAGCGACGACAGAACGCCTCCCGTGACAAATATGAACTTGGTCGGCCTCGTGTTCATGCAAGCGCTCCATCGTGGCTGGTCATCACCGAACGCGCACCTCGCCCCCCGCGGCGGCGTCGGCGATGCGGATAGCATGAATCGGCACGAAGGGCTCCGGCAGCTTGTCGTGCGCGAAGAATCCGAGCGCGAGCGTCTCGTGGGGCGTGGTCGCCCCGCCCTGCCGAACCGCCAGCGCTTCGAAGCATAGATTCACGGCCTGCACGTGTCGGCCATCGGCGTACGCGATCACTTGCCGCTTGGGGTCGGAGTAGACGCCGACCAAGCGCCCGAGATCGATTTCGTAGCCAGTCTCCTCTCGCACCTCGCGACGGGCCGCTTCGACGACCGATTCGCCGGGTTCGACGTAGCCGCCCGGGAGACCCCAGAAGCCGTTGTCGCTGCGCTGCATGAGGAGGAGCTCGCGTGTGAGGGGTGCGCGCCAGACGACAGCGGAGACGGACAGACGCACCTCGGAAGGATCGGATGCGAAGTAGCGCGTGGTTCCCTGCATCACGCCTGGGAGCCACCGCACAGCGCCTCGCGCATCGGGGCCATCCGCATCCAGCGCATCGTCACTCGGGGTCGGTTTTATGGTTTATAGCCCGTGGCTCCGAAGGCTGTCAAACCAGCGGCTACGGGACGAGCGGAGCCTCCACGAGCCCAGCTTCCTCCGGGAGGCCGCGCATTAGATTCATGCACTGCACCGCCTGACCGCCCGCACCCTTGACCAAGTTGTCGAGCGAGGAGAGCAGGATGACGAGGCCCGTGCGCTCGTCCACCGTGGCGGCGACGTCGCAGAAGTTGCTCCCGCGCACGGAGGCCAAGCTCGGAGTCTCGCCGGGCGGCAGGACGCGCACGAAGCGCTCGCCCCGGTATGCCGCCGCGAGGACAGCGTGGGCGTCGTCCGCCCCGAGCTTGCGCTTCGGGCGTGCGTAGACGCTTGTTGCGATCCCCCGAATCGCGGGCAAGAGGTGCGGTACGAACCCAATCCGCACCGGCTCCCCAGCGAGAACGCTAGCCTCCTGCTCCATTTCCGGTACATGGCGATGCGATCCGCCGACCTTGTACGCCCGGCAGTTCTCGTCGAGCTCGGCGAAGAGGTACTGCTCTTCGAGCGTGCGGCCCGCCCCTGAGACCCCCGATTTCGAGTCCGCGAGGATCGTCCCCGTCTCGAGGAGACCCTCGCGCAAGAAGGGTGCGAGGGGCAGGAGGACGGAGGTCGGGTAGCAGCCGGGAGAGGCCACGAACTCTGCGTGACGGATCTCCTCGCGGCGGAGCTCGGGGAGGCCGTACACGGCCTTTCCGAAGAGCTCCGGTGCGGGGTGCGGGCCGTACCACTTCGTGTAGGCGTCGGCGCTGCGCAGGCGAAAATCGGCCGAGAGATCGATCACGGTGAGGCCCGCCTTGCGCAAGCTTGCGACGATGGGAGCCGAGGCCGCATGCGGGAGCGCCGTGAAGACGACGTCGACCCGGCCAGCGAGTGCGTCAGGCCGCGCGGCCTCGAAACGCATTTCGAGCAGGCCGCGAAGCGATGGAAAGGCACTGCTCACGGGTACTCCCGCCCGCTGCTCCGAGCTTACGGCAATGAGCTCCGCCTTAGGGTGACGGAGGAGGATCCGCAGCAGCTCGAGACCCGAGTACCCACTCGCTCCGAAGACCGCGACTCGCATCCCATTCCCCTTTCACCGCAGGAGCCCGTTACCTCCTCCTGGCGGGGTGTAAGGGGCACGGAGAAGAGTCCCGAGACCTGGAAGCCATGCTCGGCGTCGGGCCCGACCTCCATCCTGCGACCCTCGAGGAGGGCCCGAAGCGTAGCCCTCCCCTCCTCCAACGCACCCCGGAGGGCCTCTCCGAGACGTTGGGTGTGGTCAAGGATCATGCGGCGCAGCTGCTCGGGATCGGGGGCACGAAGGGCAGATTCAAGACGGGCGTTGAGGGTGGAGCGCTCTGCCCGTAGCCGTGTGATCTCGCCCGTGATCTCGTCCCCATCCCCAACCTTCGCGGCAAGGCGCACTAGGTTGCCCAGCTCGGCGTCGATCTCGCCGAGGCGGATCCGATCCGCCTCGCGGCCGCGGCCACCCATCTCTGCCTCAATGCCCGCGATCGTGCGCGAAATGAGGTGATCCACGTTCTCCTCGCTAAGGACCACGCCACGGAGTGCGTCGATCACCACATCCTCGAGCTTCGGCTGGGACACCCGAAGCGTGCTCGAGCACTGGCCCCGCCCGTAGGCGTTTCGGCAAAGAAGCTTGCTCTCGCTGGACGGCCGGGTGAAGCTCCCGCCGCACTCCGCGCATGCCAAGAAGTCCGCGAGGAGCGTGCGCCGCCGCCCTGTGCGCACCGTCGGGCGCTTTTCGCCGAGGGCAAAGCGCCGTCCATCCAGAGAGCGGGTGTAGGGCTCAGCCCGGCGTTGGAACTCAGCCTGCACAGCGTCCCACAGCTCCTCAGAGACGATCCTGAGGTCGGGGCGCGGGAGCCTCACCACCTCAGACGCGGGCCGCGGGGTTCGGTGGCGCTTCCCCGTGCGGCGGTTTTTCTTGTAGCGGTTTTGGTTCCACACGAATTCGCCGTGATAGCAAGAGTTTTGCAACACCTTCCGCACTGCGTTGGGGCTCCAGGAAGGGGAGGCCCGCTTGTGGGAGCGTGGCGTAGGAGGTGCGACACCTTCGCGGTTGAATCGATGCGTAATCTCCCGAGTGGTGGCCCCCGCCGCGTACAGCTCAAAGATCCTGCGGACGACGGCGGCTTGGATCTCATCGACGACGCGCCTCCGCAGCTGTGAACGATCTCGAGACGGCGGCGCACCGGGGAGCGGCTCGGATCGGTAACCGTAGGGTGTGCCGCCCACCTCGTAACCGTTCTCGGCGCGCCAGAGGAGACCTCGGTGGGTGTCGAGCCGCAGCTTGCGAAGGAAGCTGGCGGAAGAGACGCTCTCGTACCGGGCCGCGTCGTCATGGATTGATCGCTTATCCCGCACAGCGATCGCGTCCTTCTCCACCTCCTCAAGCTCGTTTGCTACCCAACCCTGATCCTCTTCGTTCCGAGCAAGGCGCGTGAAATCCCAGCACAGCAATACATCCCAGTCGTCAACGCGCTTCATCAATTCGAGGAATTTCTTACGCGCCCAACGGCTGGCACCGGAGAGGCCTTTGTCCTCGACCACGTCGACGACGGTCCAGCCTTGCTCCTCGGCGTACGCGCGGCACCGCTCGACTTGGATCGGGGTGCTCATCTCGGACTGTTTGTCAGTGCTCTTTCGCGCGTAGATTGCGC
>Ga0310037_10000362_pt1 | contig 30677 bp, 30 predicted proteins | sample Sb_taG_11_FD_200239 | JGI IMG/M metagenome (GOLD analysis project Ga0310037, IMG submission 200239) | Peat soil microbial communities from Weissenstadt, Germany - Sb_50d_3_AS metaG (v2) (version 2) | ecosystem: Environmental > Terrestrial > Soil > Wetlands > Peat | place: Germany: Weissenstadt... | reverse complement strand
CCACCATGACCTGCTACCATGATGGGAGTTTGCGCTGGTCAGCCATGTAGCCAGAAGACATGACCTTGGAACTCGCGAAGGCCCAGGTCAGCGCCGTAGGTGGCGTACCACCGCCAAGTAACTTCGGTCTAGCCGCCGCTGCCGTACGGCGGGTGATGATCTCCAACCGGTGACCGTCGGGGTCGTCGAAGTACAGGCCGCGGCCGCCGTCGTTGTGGTTGATCGCCCCGGGCCGGCCCTTGCCGGGATCCGCCCAGTACGTCAGCCCCGGTCCCAGATGCGGCCGAAGGCGGCGTCGAACTCATCCTCGGCCACGAGGAACGCGTAGTGCTGGGCGACGATCTCTCCGCTGGACTCGGCGAAGTCCAGCGAGACGGCGTTGCCGGCCTCGACCACGAGAAAATGCCCGAACCTGGTGGCCGGCGGCAAGCCGAGAATCTCGCTCAGGAAGGCCGCCGACCGCTGCTGGTCACGGCAGGAGACGATGATGTGGTTCAGTTGCACGCTCACGCTGACTCTCCTTCCCTAATTTGGTTCACCTGGAATCAGTAATTCCTTATGGGTTCAGTGGTCGTAGCCCGTCAGGGGTGGATAAAGATGTTGTCCGGCGAGTGGTTGGGGCCATGCCAGGCCAGTTCGGCGCGCTCGTCGCCCACCTCGGAGCAGAACAGCCGGAACGCCTCGTCGTTGTCGAAGTTCTCTTCGAAGACCGTCCTGGCGGAAAGCATTCCTGGCCTCCTCCGGCCGGCGGTAGCGAGTGCGCCCGAAGCTATTGGCCATCGAGGTGAGCGGCCGTCACCGGATTCCGGTGATTGCGCGGGCCAGCAGCCGCGGCCGCCGGGCAAGGGCCGGCGGCCACGGCCCGCGTGATGTAACCCAGCCTCAAGATCTAAGCCGAGTCGCTACTGGAAAGTCATTCCAGTAGCACCGCCCAGACCGGCATCGCCGGGCCTGCACGCCCCTGATGGCCGTTCCGCCCAATACCGTGACCTGGCCAGGGTCTGGAGGGCAGGCCGGTTAATCACCTGGGGTCAGGTGACGATTGCTCACCTGCCTGGTCATAAGCCTGCAAAAGGCGATCTGGGCGTCAAGCACCGGCGCGGAATCCAAGTAACCAGATCCCGTGAACACCGCTGTGCTGCCCCGGCCACCAGGAGCTGTCTATGCCGCCGTTTCGTCAGGCCCGCCGCACCCGCTCGAGCCCGAGGGCCGGCACGATGTCAAGCTTCGCCCTGGGCCCAACGCAGGTCCGGCGGTCGGGATACGGCGCGATGCAACTCGCCGGCCCGTACGCCTTCGGGACGCCACCTGACCGGGCATCGGCCATCGGCGTGCTTCAGGCCGCGATCGCCGCCGGAGTCGATCACATCGACACGGCCGAGGACTACGCCCCCGGCGTGGTCAACGGCCAGGGGCTAGCTGATCTGCCGGCAGCGCCATACGGACAGGGGGATGAATACGGCCAGCAGGCCGCCTATCCATGCCGCGGCGGCTCCCAGCGATGCCGGGGTGCCATAAAACGCGAACGAGCGGGCGGCGTCGGCGGTGACGGTAACGGGGTTGATTTTCGCGAACGCCTGCAGCCAGTCCGGGAAGGTCGAGACGGGCACGAACACCGAGCTGGCGAAGACGAGCGGGAATATCACGACGAACCCGGCCGTCTGCGCCGTCTCGGCGCCCCGGACGGTCAGCGCCACGAAGGCGAAGATCCAGCTGAGGGCGAAGCCGAAGGCGGCGACGACGGCGATGCACGCGACCGCCCCGGCCACCCCGCCGAGGAAGCGGAACCCGACCAGGTACCCGACGGCGATCATCAGCCCGATGATGAGGATGTTGCGGACCAGGTCGGCCACGGTACGCCCGGCCAGCACCGCGGAGCGGGCCATCGGCATCGACCGGAACCGGTCGACCACCCCGCGTGTCAGGTCTTCCTTCAGGCCGACCGCCGTCTGCGAGGCGCCGAAAGTCACCGACTGGACGAAGACCCCGGGCAGCAGGAAGTCGACGTAGGCGACCCCATGCGGCAGCGAGCGGCCGATCGCGCCGCCGAACACGTAGACAAACAGCAGCACGAACAGGACCGGCTGGATGGTGGAGAAGACCAGCAGGTCCGGCTGGCGGATGAAGTGACGCAGGTTGCGGCGGGTGACCACGGCGGTGTCGGTGACCGCCGAGCGCACGGCCTGCGGTGACGGGAGCCGCAGCCGCAGGACCGGCCTGCGAGGCGCTGGCACGTCCGGCGCCGGCGGCTGGGGCCGGGGGGGCGCCGCGTCCGGGGGCCAGGTCCGCCGCCGTCCTCGCTGGGCGGGGCACCGGTCAGCTGCAGGAAGACATCGTCCAGCGTGGGCCTGCGCAGCCCGATGTCGCTGACGCCGATCTGTGCCCGGCGCAACTCGGCGGCCGCCTCCTCCACCAGCTGGAGCCCGTCGCGCGGGGCCGGGAGGGTGAGCCGGTCCGGGCGCTCGTCCGGCTCAGGCTCGCCGCAGCCCACCCCCGCCAGCACCGCCTGCGCCCGGTCACGCTGCGCCACGCTGGACAGTTCCACCTCCAGGATCTGGCCGCCGACGCGGTCCTTGAGCTCGTTCCCGGTTCCCTCCGCGATCACCTTCCCGCGGTCGATGACCGCGATCCGGTCGGCCAGCTGATCGGCTTCCTCCAGGTACTGGGTGGTCAGCAGGAGCGTTGTCCCCTCGCGCTGCAGTTCGCGCACGGTGGCCCAGATCTCATTGCGGCTGCGCGGATCCAGGCCCGTGGTCGGCTCGTCGAGGAACAGCACCTGCGGCCGGGTCAGCAAGCTGGAGGCGATGTCGAGCCGGCGGCGCATCCCGCCGGAGTAGGTCCGGGCCGGCCGGTCAGCCGCCTGCGCCAGGTCGAACCGCTCCAGCAGCTCGCCGGCGCGGCGGCGGGCGTCCTCACGGGACAGCTTGAACAGGCGGCCGAACATCTCCAGGTTCTCCCGCCCGGTCAAGAGCTCGTCGACCGCCGCGAATTGCCCCGTCAGGCCGAGCAGCTCGCGGCCAGCGGCGGGCTCGCGCACGACGTCGTGGCCGAAGACCTCCGCCCGCCCCGCATCCGGCGCCAGCAGCGTGGCCAGAATGCGAACCAGCGTGGTCTTGCCCGCCCCGTTCGGGCCCAGCAGGCCAAACACCATCCCCGCGGGAACCTCGAGCCCGGCACCATCCAGCGCCACAGTTGCCCCGAAGCGCTTGACCACACCCTCGACCCGCACCGCAGGCACCGAAGAACCACGTCCGTTCACCCCGGTCACTGGGCCCGTTCCCGGCTCGACTCGGCTTTCGTTGTCCGCTGTCATGTCGATCTCCTCAACCGGGCCGTGCGGGTCTTCGCGGCAGACTCAGGTTTGCCACCAGGCAGGTGATTGGTCGTCACCGGATCGCGGTGATTCGCCAGAGCGGGGCAACGCAGGACGGGTGGTTCGCGCGCCGTTGACAGCACGTACGGTGGCCTGGGACCAGGAGGGGCGGTGCCGGGACTGCGTCGCCGACGCTGTAGTGCCAGGCGTCGATATCAACGCGGGCCTTTGAAGGTGGCTCAGGCAACTCCCTGGCTGATCGACCGGGGCGATCTTCTCGCCGCTGTGCAACGGGCGGTACAGTGTCCTGCCTCTTGCAATGCTTTGGTGATCGCGGTCCCGATCGCGCCCGCGCAAGCGGTGACGACCGCGGTCCGTCCACGCGCGGAATCCTGTGCGGTCGTCATGGCCTCACACCGCTTGAGACGGATCGTCTGGCCATGGTGCAACGGCGTCCAAGTTGCGCAGCGCCTCGTCATCGAGCGCCATGCGTTCGGCGGCCAGGTCTTCCCGCTGGTGGGCGACAGAGCCGGTCCCGGGGATGAGCAGCACATTGGGGATCAGCCGCAGCAACTGCCGCTCCGGCTCCCGTCACGGGTGGACCTGCGAGCCGAAGCCGAGGTCGAGGCGGATCGACTCGAGGATGGCGAACGTCGTGCTCGCCGTGTAGACGTCGGCAGCGGCTAGGACCCCGAGGTACTTCTTGATGACTGGCCCGGAAGCGTAGGCGACCACCGCGGCCAGGTACTGCTGGGCCGCAGCCCACACGTTGTTCCCGTACTTGGCAAAGAACGGGGTCGGGTCGACCGTCCCCAGGGCCTTCTTGACGCCATCGATGATGTCGTTCACGTACTGCTGGTAGAGCACCATGTCGGCGCGGGTGCCCAGCCGGCCCATGTGGCCTCCGATGAAGTGCTTCCACGGGTAGGCCATGGCCGTGTCCGGGGCGGCGATGGAACCCGGGACGTCCTCGTTCAGGTTGAAGCTGTCGAACGGCACCCAGCGGGGCAGGAAGATGTCGACCAGCATGAGCGTGCCGTGGTCGGGAAAGTGGATGTAGCTGTTGTCCGGGGTGTGGTCGGGTCACGCCGGGTGCCGTCCGGGACCCGCCGGGTCACGCCGGCACGGCGGGGCCGGCCTCGGCCTGCGCCGGCGCCGCGCCGCGTGCTGGGGACGGCGTGCCCGGCTGAGCCAGCGGCCCGCTGCGGATCAGGGCGCCGCAGATGACCGCGCCGCCGGCGAAGATCCCGGCGGTCCACCAGAACGCGGTGGTGTAGCCGTGCAGCAGCGCCTGCCCGGTCAGGACCTGGCGGCCGATCAGCTGGGCCGAGGCGAGATGCGCCGTAAGGTAGGCGGTGACGGCGGCGGCGAAGATGCTGTTCAGCAGCGAGGTGCCGATCGAGGCGCCGAGCTGCTGGCCGACGTTGAGGGTCGCGGAGGCGACTCCCGCGTCCTGCGGGGCCACGCCGAACGTGCCGGCGTTGATCGCCGGGGCGAACACCATGCCCATGCCGATCCCGCTCACGATGGTCGGGCCGAGCACGCCTGCGGCATAGCCGATGTGCGGGGCGAGCTGGGCCAGCCAGACCGCCCCCCCGGCGGCGGCCAGCAGCCCGAACGCGACCAGCGGCCTGGGCCCTATCCTTGGCATCAGCACGATCGTGGACAGGTTGGCCGCGACTATGATGGCGCCGCTGAGCGGCAGGAACGCGACGCCGGTAACCAGCGGCGAGTAACCGAGCGTCTGCTGCAGGTAGTAGGTCAGGAACAAGAATGTCCCGAACAGCCCGGCCGAGACGAACAGCATCGACAGGTAGGCGCCGCTCCGGTTGCGGTCGAGCACCACGCGGGGCGGCAGCAGCGGGTGGGCCGCCCGGGTCTGCCAGGCCGCGAAGGCCGCCAGCAGTACCACGCCGACGGCCAGGAACCCGTAGGTGGACGGCGTGGCCCAGCTGTGCGAGGCCGCGTTGGCGAACCCGTACACCAGGCAGAACATGCCGCCGGCCTCCAGCAGCACGCCCGGGATGTCCAGCCTCGGCCGGGCCGAAGACGGCTGGCGGCCCAGCAGCAGCGCCCCGCCGGCGAAGGCCACCCCGGCGAAGATCAGGTTCACGTACAGCGTCCACCGCCAGGACAGGTACTCGGTGAGCAAGCCGCCGAGCAGCAGGCCCACCGCGCCGCCGGCCCCGGCGATCGCGCCGAAGATCCCGAACGCCTTGTTGCGCTCCTTTGGGTCGGTGAAGGTGGTGGTCAGCAGCGACAGCGCCGTCGGCACCAGGATCGCGGCGAACGCGCCCTGGCAGGCCCGCGCGGTGATCAGCATGGTGAAGTTGACCGAGGCGCCGCCGATGGCCGAGACCCCGGCGAAGCCGGCCAGTCCGGTCAGGAACGTGACCTTCCGGCCCAGCAGGTCAGACAGCTTGCCGCCGAGCAGCAGCAAGCTGCCGAACGCCAGGGAGTAGGCGGTGACCACCCACTGCCGGTCGATGGTGGAAAAGTGCAGTGCCCGCTGGGCCGACGGCAGCGCGATGTTCATGATTGTGAGGTCCAGGACGACCATCAGCTGCGCGATGCCGATCACGCCCAGCAGCACCCAGCGCCGTCGGTCCAGGCCGCCACCGGCAACCGTAGCTTCAGCCATGACGATCACACTCCGTTCCCTTGCTAACACGCCTTACTTGGATTCTGCGTCGGCGTTTGACGCCGAGATCGCCTTTGCAGTCTTGGGACCAGGCAGGTGAGCGATCCTCGCCTGATCCAGGTGATTCGCCCCCGAGACCATGGCCCGGTCACGGTACCGGGCGCACGGAATGCTGACCCGGGGACAGCTCCCCGGTTAGCGGAATGGTTTCGCGGCACGCGCCATTACCGAGCGGCTCCGGGGAGCGGCACGGATGACCTCCTGATTGGCCACGGGACACATCGTGAACGGTGGCCACCACGTCGTGGACCACAGAGCGCGTCGGAGTGCCAGGGTGCGGTTACCGCGCGGCAGGACCGGTCCTAAACGTGCCGGGATGTCCCGGTTAAGGTCAAGCCGTCCTTACACGTCCCGCGGGCGTGGGTGGCTGCGGCCGAGAGGTTGCGAGCGCTCCTGCTGGAGTGCGGACCTCGGCTAGCTCGCCGGCCAGGCGCAAAGCATGCGCTGCGTGACCTCCCCGGTAACTGCGAGCGTTCTACGCCGCCCAGCGGTCGGAGCTGACAGCTTAAGCCGAGTTCCGCCGCAACTGGCTGATCCGGGAACCCGCAGGCCAGAGAATACAGACGTAGTTCTGGCACCCTACAAGGGATGCAGCGAGACCATCTCACCGCCCGCCGCGCGGACTATCTCGACAATCTCGGCCGCCGGCCGCGAGCCGGACGCGCCCTCGCGGGCGAACGTCAGTGCGGTGGCGCGCCCAGTAGACCCTGTCGGTGACCTAGTTCAATGCCGACGACATCGGGCTGGCTGAAAGATAGTGCGGCCTGCCGCGTCCGAGAATCACCGGAATCCGGTGACGGTCTCTTACCTGTCCGGCGGTGATCCTGAGGACGCTGCGGAAGGTATCCGGCCTTCCGGTTATAGGCCGAAGGCTGGGAGATCGTCATGGCTTCGTTGGGCGGCGCGGGCGAGAGCGTGGCGGTGGTGGTCGGTGCAGTCGAGCTTGGCAGTGCCACGGCGACACTGCTCGCAGGAGCCGGGTTCACGGTGGTGGCGGTCGATCGCACCCCGAACGCACTGGACGAGCTGCCCGAGGGCATCCGTCGCGAGGTGGGCGACACGACCGATCAGGCTATGGCCAAGACCCTCATCGACCGGATCGCCGGCGAGGCGGGCCCCCCTGAGGTGCTGGTGAACACTATCGGCGGCTTTCTCCTCGATGAGGCAGCCAACGCGACGCCCGAGAACTTGCGGGTCATGATGGACGTCAACCTAGGGGCCGCGCTGTGGCTGAGCCAGGCGGTGGAGCCGTACATGCGGCAGCGCGGCTCAGGCGCGATCGTGCATGTGCCTGCTCGTCCTGGGACCGACCCGACCGCGGGCAGGCCATGTGCCCCCGCGCCGCCGATCGGTGCCAGCACACCACCGGCGGAAGAATTATCCCGTGCCCCGTATCTTCATCACCGGCTCCACCGACGGACTCGGCCGCGCCGCCGCCGGTGTCCTCATCAGTGAAGGCCATGACGTTGTCCTGCACGCCCGCACTCGCGAGCGGGCGGCGGCGCTCAGCGACCTCGCCGCGGACGCCGCGGGAGTCGTCATCGGCGACCTCAGCAGCGCAGCCGAGACCCGAGACCTCGCCGGTCAGGTGAACGAGATCGGCCGGATGGACGCTGTTATCCACAATGCCGGCGTCTTCCTTGAGCCTTCCCGCTCCACAACCGCCGACGGTTACGCGAAGACTCTCGCGGTGAACACCCTGGCGCCCTACATGCTCACTGGATTGATCGGCCGCCCGGATCGGCTCATCTACCTCAGCAGCGGACTGCATCACGCAGCTGCGGGGTCCCTCCGGGATATCGACTGGACCAGCCGGTCCTGGAACGCCGCACAGGCATACTCCCAGAGCAAGCTCCACGTCACCGCGCTCGCGCTCACCCTCGCGCGCGTCTGGCCGGAGGTGCTCAGCAACGCCGTCGATCCGGGCTGGGTCCCGACCAAAATGGGCGGCCCCGCGGCAACCGGCGATCTGCAGATGGGCTATCTCACGCAGACATGGCTCGCCGTCAGCAATGACGCCGCCGCAACCGTGAGCGGCGGCTACTGGTACCACCGGCAGCGACAGGCGCCCGCAGCACAAGCTCGTGACCCGGCTTTCCAGGACCAGCTGATGGACCGGCTGGCCGCGCTCACCGGCGTCGCGCTCTTTTAGCGTCGCGGTTGCGTCAGCCAGATCCGAGGAGACCCCGGGATCCCAGGCAAGACCGCCGCGATGCATAACACCTGTTTATGCACGTCCGCGACCGCAGCGAACTCACGCTCATGAGCCGCGCCGAACGAAGGCGGATATCGCGTGTCGCATGACCGCCGAGCTGCCACCGTCGGTAACGAGGCGCCTGTCTGGCCTTCGTCGGCGCCCAGAACTGCTACGACGACGTCATTGGTGACTTTCCCGGTCTGACTAGCGCGATCATGATCGTTTGGGGCTGGTAACACGTTTCTTGCCGCCTCACCCCTATTGTGCGCGACCTGCCATGTGGCCAGACCGAGTCACCGGGGTACGAGGCGTGCGTGAGAGTCTTCACGGACGACGCAGCGGACCCTGGAGGCGACGGCATGGAGATCGGCGTGCAGATTCCCGACTTCACCTTCCCTGCTGGGCCGGATCACCTCGGCGCGGACCTGGCGGCCATCGCCCGCGCGGCCGACGACGCGGGGTTCGGCTTCCTGGCTGTGATGGACCACTTCTTGCAGATCGGGGTGCTCGCACCGCCCGAGCGGGGAATGGTCGAGGCGTACACCACGCTGGGGTACCTGGCCGCGTGCACCACCCGGGTGAAGCTGCTCACGCTGGTGACCGGGGCCCTCTACCGTCAACCGGCCATCCTGGCCAAGACGGTGACCACCCTGGACGTGCTGTCCGGCCGGCGGGCCTGGCTCGGCATCGGCATCGGCCCGTGGAGCGACCAGGAGGCACGCGGCCTGGGCGTCCGGTTCCCGCCGGTGGCCGAGCGGTTCGAGCGGCTGGAGGAAACGCTGCAGATCTGCCTGCAGATGTGGCGCGGTGACGAGTCGCCCTGTACCGGCAGGCACTACCAGCTGGCACGGCCGATCAACTCGCCGCAGGCGCTGTCCTCCCCGCACCCGCCGATCCTGACCGGCGGCGGCGGCGAGCGGAAGACGCTGCGCCTGGTGGCCAGGTACGCGGACGCGTGCAACCTGCTCACTGGCCATGGCTGGGATCTTGCCCGCAAGCTCGACGTGCTGCGCGCCCATTGCCACGCCGAGGGCCGCGACTACGACGAGATCACCAAGACGTGCTACTTCGTCTTCGATGTGGGGGACAAGGGCGAGAAGGCGGCCCAGGTCGTGGACCAGCTCGGCGAGCTGGCCGGCCTGGGCTTCCAGGCGGCCATCGGCCCGGTGGTGAACGTCTCTCAGATCACGCCGCTTGAGATCATCGGCAGCGAGGTGATCCCCGCCGTCGCCGGCCTCTGAGCCGCCGGCTTGGCCGCTGAGGGCACGCGCACCGGAACCAGTTCGACGAGGACGACAACTTCGTCGCCACGACCCTGATGGACGAGTACTACGCCAGGCTCGCCGAGACCTGGCTCGGCGTCCCCGCCGGCGACCTCCTCCCCGGCTCTCCCATCCCCTCCAGCAGGAAGCCCCATTCTCAGCTTGTGATTCGGCGTGAGGCGCGCTCAGAATCAGTGCGCCGGTCCGTCTGCATTGACATGAAGCTCACCGTTCAGACGTTCCTGACCCTCGACGGCGTGATGCAGGCCCCCGGCGGACCTGAGGAGGATCCCAGCGACACCTTCACCCACGGCGGCTGGCAGGCCCCGTTCCCCGACCCGGCCGTCGGCGAGTTCGTCACCGAGCTCAACAGCCACGCCAGCGCGTTCCTGTTCGGTCGCAGAACCTTCGACATCTTCCGCGGCTACTGGCCTGATCAGACCGACCCCGCCAACCCCATCGCCACGGCGATCAACTCGCTGCCCAAGTACGTCGTGTCCAACTCGCTCAGCGAGACCGATGCCACGTGGCGCGGCGAGCACCCTGACACCGCTCGCCTCGTTACCGGCGACGTGATTGCGGCGCTGCAAGCGCTGAAGGACGAACCCGGCGACGAGCTGCAGATCTGGGGAAGCAGCAAACTGCTCCAGACGCTGTTGCAGCACGAGCTCGTCGACCGCTTCCGCCTGATGACGTTTCCGCTGGTGCTCGGCTCCGGTCGCCGCTTGTTCAACGACGGCATCCTCCCGGCAACGATGCGCCCTGCGAGCCTCACCGTGACCGATCTCGGTATCGTCATCGGCACCTACGAACCAGCCGGTCCGGTTCGCCACGGCCAGATGTAACCGGCTGGGGATGGCCGTGTCAGGCCGTCACGTCTCGGCTGGCCATCACCGTGGCGATGACGGCGACGCACACGGCGGCGTAGGCGGCGAGCACGCCGACGGCGGTGCCGGTCCGGCGGGGTGCCGGGCTGGCCGGGCTGCATCAGCGAGCGCAGCACCACGCCCGGTTCTCGCCGATCACTTTCTCGATCGGTACGAACCAGCGCGCCCACGGGTCGGTGACGCGCTTCCGGAGCCGTCGGCCGAGCCCGCACCGTTGGCAGCGGCGCCGCCGTTGGGCTATCCGGGTCGGGTGCCTGCTGCGCCGGTGATGGCAGGCACACTGCGTACTTTGCCAAGCGTTCCCGAATTGTTGATCGGGGCGGGTAACGCTCAGACGCGAGGCACCCGCCACCGCGATCCGAACGGCGGCTCCGTGCGCGCCTCCACCATGGACGGCAGTCACACGAAGTAATCGCGCTGGCCGCCACTGGGCGGCTCGGCATGGCCGCCGCTGGGCAGATTCGGCTGGCCGTCCTCACGCCACGGGAGCTGCGGCATACGTTCGTCTCGGTCTACCAGTTTCGAATCGGGCGTCGCCGTGGAGGATCGCCCAGCTGGCCGGGCACTCCAGCTCGAGGACGACCGAGGTCATCTACCGTCACGAGCTCCGCCCGGTGATCACCACTGGCGCCGACGTGATGGATCAGATCTTCGTCTAGATCACGCGGCTCCGCGTGGGCCGGGTTTTCCATATCACCGCTGCCTATGCTGGAACTTCCAACACATCCTGGAGGGTCCGGGCTGGTGGATGACGACTCGCTGCGGCGCGTTCCTGGCCGCGTGCTGTACCTGGTAATCAGAGGCGCGCCCGCATCCGAGGGCGTGCCCGCGCTGATCACAGCGTGCCAGGCCGCCGGATGGCGGGTGGTTGTCTTTTCCACCCCTACGGGGACCAGGTTCGTCGATCCCGCCGAACTTGAGCAGCTGACCGGCGAGCAGGTGAGGTCTGAGTACCGGATGCCGGGCACCGGCACGCCGGTCCCGCCTGCGGATGCGGTGCTGGCGTGCCCGCTGACGTTCAACAGCGTCAACAAGTTCGCCCATGGCCATGCCGATAACTTCGCGGTGGGCCTGCTGTGCCACCAGCGCCGGTCGGCCGGGCCGCGGAACACCGGCGGTGTCACGCCCTTCAGGTGCGCGGCACAGAAGCCGCGGCCGAAGACGAAGACCAGCGGCCCTGACCCCGGCAGGTCGGCGATCAGGCGCTCCAGTTCGCTGGCGGGCTCGCTGATATCTGCGATCGCGTCCATCTCGTGATCCTCACCCGCGTTGGTGCCGTCAGTGGATGGCAACACGGCGCTGCGCAGGACCGGTACCCGGCCGTCCACCGGGGTGGATCAGAGCGGGAATGGGGCGGATATGACGCGTCAAGCACGCTGATAGACGGAGCAGATGACGGATCACGGTTTAGCCGAGGAACTCGGCGAGGGTGGGGTTGACCTGGCCGGCGGCCAGCAGGGGGGCGCCGTGGCCCTGGCCGGGCAGCTCGGCGTACCGGCAGCCGGGAATGCGCTGGGCTGCTTCGCGCACGGACCGCGGGGGGAACCAGCAGTCATGCTCGAACGCCATGGCCAGGCAGGGGGCCTTGATCTGGCTGAGCCGGTCCAGCTGGCTGCTGTCCCCGAGCCAGGCCAGGTCGGCCTGGTACTGGCCGAGCCGCCCGGGGTTGGTCCACGGTTCGGCCGCCTCGATCAGGCTGATGGTGACCTTGACCGCGTTGTCGTCGTCCTGGAGCTGGGCCATGGGATGCAGGGACAGCAGCAGGTCGGCGACGTCGAAGCTGAGCGGGAGCGGATCAAGGGCGCGGGCGAGGTCGACGGCGGCGCGGGATCGGGCCACCGCGTAGGCCGGGGCCGGGCCGGCCGCGGCCAGGAGCACGAGCCGCCGGACCAGGCCGGCCCGGGTCACGGCGAGTTCCTGGGCGATGTATCCGCCGAGCGAGTAGCCGATGATGTCGCAGGGCCCGAGCCCGAGGTGTTCGATCAGCGCCGCGGTGTCGGCGGCCATGTCGGCTACCAGGTAGGGGGCGGGCGGCGCCTCGGACCGCCCGCAGCCTCTGTTGTCGAAGGTGATGACGGTGTGCCTGGCGGCGGTCAGGTCGGCCACTTGGGCGAACCACAGGTCGGCAGGCTGACCGGTGCCGCAGATGAGCAGGACCGGCGGTCCGTCGCCGGTCACTGAGTAGTCGATGGTGATTCCGTTGACGATTGCGTTCGGCATGCAGCCAGCATCCGGCGGCCCGGCAGAAAGAACATCGCCCAGATGGGGGGTCAGATCCCGGGACGGCTGGAGACAGCGGCGGCCAGCTCGGCGCGGGTGCGCACGCTGAGCTTGCGCAGGGCGCTCGACACGTGATCCTTGATGGTGCCCGCGCTTACCCCGAGCCGGGCCGCGATCTCGGGATTGGTGAGGCCGCGGGCGACCAGATCGGCGACGTTCCGCTCAGCAGGGGTGAGACTTGACCACCCGAACGCGGGCCGCCGGCGCGGGCCCCGCCCCCGGCGGGCCATCGCGGCGGCTGCCTCGATGCTGAGCCCGGCACCGCGCTCCCACGCAGGCTGCGCCTGGCCGCCGAGACGCTCGCGCCCTGATGCGACCCAGCCCGCGATCCGGCCGGACTCCACCGGCCGGGCGGGGAAACCCAGCCGCTCCCGGGCGGTAGCAGCGGCCGCCAGCAGCGGCAGGCCGCGCCGCGCCTGCTCCTCATCAATCAGCAGGCCACCGAGGGTCTCCAGCGTCTCGACCAGCCCCAGATGGTCACCGGCTTCGAGTTGCCCGGCCAGCGCCTCGTGGCAGCTGTTGACCGCCGATGCCCGGTCACCCCTCATCCAGGCCAGCCGCCCCAGGTGGTGGCGGGCGCGGGCGGCATCCGCGGCCAGACCGCACTCAGCCGCGTGGCCGGCCGCTTGCTCATACCAGCTTCGCGCGTCGCCGTGGCGGCCCTCCAGCTCGGCCAGCTCGCCGAGCGAGTCGAGCCACCAGGCCAGGAGTGGCCGCACGGCGAAGGCGCGGGCTAGTTGCACGGCCTGATCGAGGTGGCCGGCCGCGCCCGGTTCGCCGCGGGCCAGCAGAATGCGGCCCAGGTGCCCGGTGGCGAGCATCACGTTGATGGCCGAGTTGGCCCGCCCGGCGATCTCGATGGCCTCGGCAGCGTGCTGCCCGGCCGTATCCAGCCGGCCGCGCGCACGTTCGATCTCGGCCAGGATCGCCAGCGCCGCGCTGGTCCAGGTGGCATCGCCGATCGCCAGCAGCACGCCCAGCGCTTGCTGCGCGGATGCTTCCGCCGCCGCGAGCTGCCCGAGCCATAGCTCCACCGCGGCGCGGCCAAGCACCGCCATCGCGAATTGCTGCCGCCGCCCCGAACGGGCCGTCAGCTCGATCCCCTCCCGCAGCGGCCCGGTCGCCGCGTCGAAACGCCCGGCGTAGTAGCGGGCCCAGCCCAGCCCGGCCAGGCCGGTGCTGCGGGTCCAATCATCACCGCTCCGGCCGGCCGCCTCCAGGCCCTCTTCGAAAAGCGCGGCGGAACGCCCTGGGTCCGCGAACCACCAGACATAACCGGCGGTCGCCAGACAGCGGGCCAGTACCACATCGTCACCGAGCAGCCGGGCCGCCGGCAATGCCGACTCGATGGCCGCGAACGAAGCCAGGTAATCACCGGCGATGAAGGCCAGCTGCGCCAGCCCGACCTCGGCACGCAGCCTGACCAGCGGCTCGACCTGCGCCTCGGCCGCCAGCGCGGCACGCAACCAGCGCAAGCCGGTGACGAACCAGCCGCGGGTATACCAGAAGAAATACAGCGCGGCCGCCAGCCGCTGCGCCTCCTCAGCCGCCCCGCAGGACAAGAACCAGCCCAGCGCCGCGTCGTGATCGGGCCGGTCGAACTCGAGCAGGTCGCACTGCTGCTCGGCCCGCGGCGCGAACAGCAGCGGCTCGATGGCCTCGGCCCGGGCCAGGAACGCACGGGCGTGCCGCCACCGGGCCAGGTCCTCTTCCCCGGCATCGGACAGACGTGCCGCGGCATATTGGCGTACCGGCTCGTGGAAGCGGAACCGGGTCCTGGTCCCGCTCGTGTCCGCCTCCAGCAACGACGCGGTGACCAGCTGCTCGACCAGCACGCCAACCTGACTGGTCCCGACCGGCGGTGCCCCCGCCACCTCCCGCGCCGCGGCCAGGTCAAACCCGCCGGGGAATACGCTCAGCCGCCGGAACACCACCGCAGCATCGGCCGACAGCAGAGCATGACTCCAGCTCAGGCACGCCTCCAGCGAGTCATGACGTCCCGAGCCCGTGGTCCTGGCCGGCCATCCCGAAGGTCCCAGCCCCTCGGCGAGTTCGGTCAGCGAGGCAACCCGCAGGCGGTTGGCGACCAATTCAAGCGCCAGCGGAAGGCCGCCCGCCTGGCGGCAGATGCTGCCCGCGAGTACCAGCTCACCGGGCCCGGCCCGCACCGTCACCCCCGCCATGGCGGCCCGGGCCAGGAACAGCGTCACCGCCTCCGTCGCAACCGAAGGGCCGGCCTCGCCGGGAACAACCATCGGCTGCACCCGCCATACGGATTCGGGCTCGATTCGAGCGGGATGCGGCTCGTCACCAGCACCCGCAGATCCGCGGCCCGCCCGGCCAGCTGCCCGCAGGCACGCCGGGCCGGTTCCAGCACATGCTCGCAGTTGTCGATAACCAGCAACGACCGGCGGCCCGACACCGCTTCGGCCACCGCGTCAAGCCCCGCCGCCGCCTCGGCCCCCCTTATCCCCACCGCCTCAACCAGGGCGGCAACCACCTGCTCATCGCCGCGGCATGGCACCAGGTCGGGCCAGGTCCGCCCGGCCGGCCGACACCTCGATCCACGCCGCCTCGACCGCCAGCGCGGTCTTCCCGACTCCCCCGACGCCGGTCAGCGTCACCACCAGATACCGGGCCAGCCTGGCCGCGATCTCGCCGAGGTCCGCGGTTCTCCCGACAAAGGACAACCGCCTCGGCGGCAGCCGCACCGCAACCCGGGCCCGGTCGGTATCACCATGACCGGCGAAGCCGCCGGAAAACTCCCCCACCAGCCGACCGTACCGCCCTACCCGGCTGGCGGCTAGACCGTGGCCGCCTGGCCGCCGTGACCGCGGCGCTGGCGCCCGATGTCCGTATCGTCGGCGCCACTGGCAAGGCCGGCCGGGGCCTTGAAGGACCGAGCCAGGCAGCCAGTACCTCCGGGCTCGGACCCGCGGATTAAGAGCCGGGCTCGTTCAGTGTCCAAATAGCGTCATTGACGATGGAGGGGTGACGCCGCACACTCGGCGGGCCGTCCCCGGCCATAAGCCCAGCCGCGCTCATCCGTACCGGCTGAAGACCAGGACGGCAGCACGCGCCTTGGTGGTCGATGCGCTAGTTCCACGTCGAACCGTAACGGTCCCGGAACGGTGCGGATGTAGCGTGCGATTCGTGGGTGACCGCCTGACAGCTTCCAAGCGGAAGGCACTAACCGATGCGAGGGAATCCCGGCGAGAGCCCGGACGGCCCGGTGGGTGGCCGGATGCACCGCGGCGGGGTCGGTGACGCTGATCGGCGCGGGGGTGGCGCTGGCCTATGCGGACCGGCATCTGGTGCCTGCCAGCTTGACGGGCTCGACCGTCTCCAACCTCTCCATGCAGGTAGTGAACGCGGCCGTCCCGGTGGTGGGCTTGGTCCTTGCGTCCCGCCGCCCGGAAAACCGGTATCAGCGGAAGCCTGGCTGCCGTCGAAGGTGACGTGAGCGCGATGCGGTGGGTACGCAGGTCAGCATGGTTGCTGTGGGCTGCCACGCTGGTAGTCGCCGCGCTTGGCCTGGCGTTGCTGGTCTGGGATTGGCCGACCCCGGTGCCGGGGGGTTCGTTTCGGCGTTCGCGGGTTCAGTGGCCTGTGGGCGGTGGGCTTTGGCAGTGTCGGCGCCCTGCTGACCTGGCGGCGGCCCGGTCACCCGGTTGGCTGGGTTTTCGCGGCCGCGGGGTTGGTGGCTGCGGTGGATTTTGCCACCTTCGAGTACGCGCTGGCCGCCGTCGTGGGCCACCGTGGCTTTGCCGGGCGGTGAGTACGTAGGCTGGGTGCAGCTGTGGATCTGGGTGCCGTTCATCGCGCTGATCGCGGTCTACCTGTTCCTGCTGTTCCCGGACGGGCGGTTGCCCGGGCCCGGCTGGCGGCGGGTCAGCCGGCTGGCCGGAGGGTTTGGAGTCCTTGAGGTCGCCGGGCTTGCTCTGACTCGCGGAACAGTGGCCAGCCTGCCAGTACTGCGGAATCCGTTCGGGGTTTCCCCAGCCTGGGTGCCGTTGACTGCGATCGGTTCCGGGCTCGTCGGGTTGCTCGGCTGTGTCGTCCTGGCAGCGTGGTCGCTGTTTCGGCGCAGCCAGCGCGGGCCATCGGTGGAGCGGCTGCAGATTAAGTGGCTGGCCTATTCAGGGTGCTTGGTGGCGGTGGCGCTGGTGTTGTCGACGATCCTGTCGGAGATACTCTCGGTGAGCGCCGGGATTGCTGGTCGCGTCACCGAGGGCGCGTTCATGGTCGCCGTCTTGACCATGCCGGTCGCGGTCGCGGTCGCCGTGCTCAAGTACCGGCTCTACGACATCGACCGGATCATCAGCCGCACCCTGGCCTATGCGATCGTGACCGGGCTGCTGGCCGGACTGTACGCGGGCCTGGTGCTGCTGGCCACCGAGGTGTTCAAATTCCATGGCACGGTGGCGGTGGCCGCTGCCACCCTAGCCGCCGCGGCGCTGTTCAACCCGGTGCGGCGGCGGGTGCAGAATGCCGTGGACCGGCGGTTTAACCGCGCCCGCTATGACGCGGACCGGACCCTGGCCGCGTTCGCGGCCCAGCTGAAAGACGCCGTGGACCTGGACTCGGTCCGCGACGACCTGGCCGCCGTCGTGCAGAAGGCCCTGGAACCCGCCCACGTGTCGGTGTGGATCGGGCCAGACGAACGACATTAACGCAATACGGCGAATTGGACGATCCGCCGGATCCGGGCCGAGCTGGCCGGGGCGGACCCTGAGCGTGTCGCCGGGACGTTCAGCGTGATCGCCGCGTCCTTGCTGACCGAGGCGTGCGGGGGAGATTCCGCCAAGGCGGCGGTGCTGGCCAGGCGCCAGTACAGCCAGCGGGTCGGCCGGGAGGCCCGCTACAGCTCCATCTCAGCGCCGTCCCGCTCTGGGCTGAGGCTCGGCCTGCGCCTGGCGCTCGATTCGCACGATGTACTCGGCGCTGGCCTGCTGCTCGGCCTCGCCGGTGGCGATGCGTTGCGCGGCCTCGTCCGCACGGGCCTGGAGTTCGTCCAGCCGGGCAGCGCGGTTACCTGGCTGGCCGAAGTCAGCGGCGGGTTCTTCGTGAGGCTGGGGTTCCGGCTGACCCGAGATGGCCTCTGACCGCGTCGGTGGTCATGTCGAAATAGGGCACCGAGTGCGGGTCCTTGCCGCGCTCGGCCGCGCGGACCTCGGCCACCTCCACCGCGCTGGCGTACAGATGCGCGGCCAGGTACGCGGCCACCGCGGCCTGCTCGCATTCGTCAGCCGCCTTGGACTGGCGTCGCTTGACCAGGAGCTCGCCGCCGGGCCCGATGTTGTGCTGGTACAGCCGACCGATCACGGCCGGGTCGACCTGGCCGCTGAGCCCGAGCGCAGCGGCGCCCTTGCCGGCCCACTGGCCCGGCGGCCCGCCGGACGCGGTGTAGCAGGACATCGCGCCGACACAGCCTTCGGCGTGCTGGCCCGCCATGAGGTGGGCCACGTCGTGGCCCAGACGAAACGTCGTGATCGCAGTAACGGTCGGTCACCTCAACGGTACTCACCGCTAGCATCTGTCGCTGATGCCTGTCTAGGAGCGGTTACCGCGCGGCGGTCATCGCCGCTACACGTTAAACCGAAACTCAACGACGTCGCCGTCGCGCATGATGTAGTCCTTGCCTTCGATGCGGGCCTTGCCCGCGGCACGGGCGGCGGCCATGGAGCCCGCCGCGATCAGGTCGTCGTAGGAGACGATCTCGGCCTTGATGAAGCCCCGCTGGAAGTCGCTGTGGATGACGCCGGCCGCCTGCGGCGCCGTCGCGCCGGCCTTGATCGTCCAGGCGCGGGCCTCCTTCGGGCCCGCGGTCAGGAACGTCTGCAGCCCGAGCGCCCGGAACCCGGCCTGGGCCAGCTGGGTCAGCCCGGGCTCACCAAGGCCGGCCTCGGCGAGCAGTTCGGCGGCCTCGTCCTCGGGCAGCTCGGTCAGGTCGGCTTCGGTCTTGGCGTCGAGGAAGACCGACTCGGCGGGACTGACGAGCGCGGACAGGCGCTGGCGCAGATCGGTGTCGCCGAGTTCGCCCACGTCGCAGTTGAATACGTAGAGGAACGGCTTGGCCGTCAGCAGCTGCAACTCCCGCAGCGCGCCCAGATCGATGCCCGCGGCAGCGGCGCCGGCCCACAGGGTGACCCCGGTGTACAGGAGCTTCTCGGCGGCCTCCGCGGTCTGGGCCACCCGCGCTCGCTCAGCATCCTTGGCGAACTTGGTCTCCTTGGCCAGCCGGGGCAGGGCCTTCTCCAGCGTCTGCAGGTCGGCCAGGATCAGCTCGGTAACCACCGTCTCGATGTCGCGCTCGGGCGACACGTCGCCGTCCACATGGGCGACGTCGGGGTCGGCGAATACCCGCACCACCTGGCAGATCGCGTCCGTCTCGCGGATATGGGCCAGGAACTGGTTACCGAGCCCCTGGCCCTGCGAGGCGCCACGGACCAAGCCGGCGATGTCGGTGAACCGCACGCTGGCGGGCACGATCCGGGCGGAGTCGTACAGCTTGGCCAGCTCGGCCAGGCGCGGGTCGGGGACGCCGACCACGCCGACGTTCGGCTCGATGGTGGCGAACGCGTAGCTGGACGCGAGTGCCCCAGCTCGGGTCAGCGCGTTGAACAGGGTGGACTTGCCGACGTTGGGCAGGCCGACGATGCCGATAGACAGGCTCACCCGCGCGAGTCTAGTGGCGCGGGCCGGCGCGGAAGGCAGCGCTAGAACTGGGCCTCGTATTCGGCGGGGTCGATACGGGCCTCGACGACCAGCGGCCGGTCGCCCCGGGACCGGGAACCGAGGTCGGAAAGCGCCTTCTCCAGGCCCGCCGGGGTGTCGACGCGGACCCCGTCGCAGCCCATCGCCTCGGCCAGCGCGGGCAGGTCCGTCCCGCCCAGCCGGGTCGCGGTCGGCGGGTAGCCCATGAGCTGCTGGCGCAGTTCGATCCGGTTCAGGCTGCCGTCGGCGAAGACCACCACGACGACGGGCAGGCCCAGGCCCGCGGCGATCCGCATCTCGGTCGCGGTCATCGCGAACCCGCCGTCGCCGACCAGGGCGATCACCGGCCGGCCCGGGAACGACAGCCGGGCCGCGATCGCGGCCGGGACGCCGAACCCCATGGCCGACAGCCCATTGGTCATCAGCACCGACCGCGGCCGGGACGCCGTCCAGACCTGCCCGGCCATGATCTTGTGCGAGCCGACGTCGGTGGTCACGATCGCGTCGGCTGGGGCGGCCTCGCGGGCGATCGCGACCACGTCCGAGGGGTTGAGCCGGCCCTCGGCCCGCCCGGCCTGCCAGGCCGCGCGCAGCCGGGCCCGGTGCGCCGCCACCTCGGCCGGCGCCCACCGGGGCTCACCCGACCAGGCGGCCGTGACCCAGCCCAGCAGCGCGGCGACGTGGCCGACCAGTTCGTGTGCGCTGGCGTAGACCTGATCGGTGTTCGGCGTGGTGTCCAGGTGCAGCACTGGCGTGGTGACCGACCACGGGCTGATCAGCTCGACCGGGTCGAACCCGGCGGCCAGGACCAGGTCGGCCCCGGCCAGCAGGTCCCACACGACCCGGTGGCCGGCCATGTCCAGGACGCCGGCGAAGTACGGGTGCTCCTCGGGGATCACCCCCTTGGCCATGGGCGATACCACGACCGGGATCCCGGCCAGCTCGGCGAGCCGGGCCAGTTCCGGGCCCGCGCCGCAGCGGACCGCGGCGGTGCCCGCCAGCAGCACCGGGCGCCGCGCGGCCCGCAGGCCCGCCAGCGGGTCGCCGTCGCCGTAGACGTCGACCGTGCCCGCGGCCGGGGCCAGCGGCGGCACGGCGATCTCCCCGGTCCCGGCGGGAACCGCCCAGGCGTCGGCGGTCACGGTCAGGTGGACGGCACCGGGACGTTCGGCGACCGCGGTGCGCAGCGCCTTGCGCGTCACGATGTCCGCCGAGGCCGGGTCCAGCCGCAGGGTCAGCTTCGTGACCGGCGCGAACATCCGGCCGTGATCGACCACCTGGTGGGTGAAGAACTGCTCGCGCGAGCTCTCGATCTGGCCGGAGACGGCCAGCAGCGGCACCCGGTCCAGGGTGGCCGAGGCCACGCCGTTCAGCACCGCGGTGGAGCCGGGCCCCAGAGTGGACAGGCACACGCCGGGCAGGCCGGTGGCCATGGCCGCGCCTTCGGCCATGAACGCGGCGGTGCCTTCCCGCACCGCCGACACGAGCTCGATGCCCCGCTGCCGGGAGGCCTCCATGAAGTCGATGACGGACTCGCCAGGGTAGCCGAACACGTGCCGCACACCGGCCGCGTGCACGTAACCGGCCAGCAGCGACGCGGTGGACCCCGCTTCCATCGTCCCATTCTCCACGAACCGGGCGCGGCGGCTGGCACCACGGGTCCGTTCCGAATAAAAAAAGAGGGCGCCAGGGGCCGGGCGTGTCGGCGGGAGTATTCGCCTACCGGGTGCGATCATCGCTGCATATGACCTCTTTGCTCGTCGGCCTGCTGCTCGGGATCGTCATCGGGGCGGTGATCGGGTATCTCTGGACGCGCGGCCGGCTGGCGGACGCCAGCGCCCGGGCGCGCGCGGCCGAACAGCGGGCCGCGCTCGTCGACGGTCATCTGGCCGAGCGCTTCGAGGCGCTGTCCGCCCAGGCGCTGGACGCGAGCACCGCGCGGTTCCTCGAGGTCGCGGAGGGACGGCTGCAGGCGGCGAACGCGAACGCGGCCGGGGAGCTCGAGACCCGCCGCGCCGCGGTCGAGCATCTCGTCGGGCCGCTGAAGGAAACCCTGGCCCGGGTGCAGGAGCAGCTACGGGAGTCGGACGCGGCCCGGACGCGCTCGCACGCCGCGCTGGCCGAACAGGTCGCCATCGCCCGGCAGACCTCCGAGCAGCTGCGGGCCCAGACCCAGGCGCTGGTCACCGCGCTGCGGCGGCCGGAGGCGCGGGGCCGCTGGGGCGAGCTCCAGCTGCGCCGGGTGGCCGAGCTGGCCGGGATGAGCGCGCGCTGCGACTTCGACGAGCAGGTGACCGTCGCGGACGGCACGCAGCGGCCGGACATGGTGGTGCGCCTGGCGGGCGGCAAGAACATCGTGGTCGACTCGAAGGTCTCGCTCGCCGCGTACCTGGAGGCCGCGGAGAGCGACGACGAGGACGTGCGCGCGGCGAGGATGGACGCGCACGCGCGGCACCTGCGGGACCACGTGGACCGGCTGGCCGGCAAGGCTTACTGGGCCGCGCTGAGCCCGTCGCCGGAGTTCGTCATCCTGTTCATCCCGGGTGAGGCGTTCCTGGCCCCGGCGCTGGAACGCGACCCCGCACTGCTGGAGTACGCCATCGGCCGCAAGGTCCACATCGCCACGCCCACCACGCTGGTCACGATGCTGCGCACGGCGCAGTACGCCTGGCAGCAGGCGGCGCTGGCGGACAACGCGCGGGCCGTGTTCGACCTCGGCCGCGAGCTGTACGAGCGGATCGGCGGGCTGGGCCGGCACGTGGACCAGCTGGGCCGCACGCTGACCAAGGCCGTATCCGCCTACAACCAGACGGTCGGCTCGCTGGAGAGCCGGGTGCTGGTCACCGCCCGGCGGCTGAACGAGCTGAGCGTGGTCGAGGGCGAGCTCGGGCCGCCGGCGCCGGTCGAGGAGGCGACCCGGGCGCTGTCCGCGCCCGAGCTGGTGGCGAGCGGCCCAGCCGAGATCCAGCCGGCCGAGATCCAGTCCGACGGCGCCCGGCCCGTCGGCCTGGTGCGCGCGGCTCGATGACGCAGATCCGGGCCCGGACGCCGAACCGTCAGGCCGGGCCGCGCCTGGAACCCAAGGCGTCGGTACGTCTCACCGGGCGCGGGGCGCTCGCGGCGCTGTTCGCGCTGTGCTTCTTCACCCAGCTGATCGCGGCCTGGACCGGCTGGGGCACGCTGGCGGGCGCGGCGTTCGTCTGCGGCTGCGGTGCCGTCACCTACTACACCAGGACCAGCGGCCTGCGGGCGGTGGTGGTGGCCCCGCCGCTGCTGTTCTTCGCCGGGTCCGCCTGCGCGCAGGTGCTCACGGCGCCCGGGACGTTCCTGGCCGCGACGGGGATCCTGGTCACGCTGGGCACGTCGGCGCCCTGGCTGTTCACCGGCACGGCGCTCACCGTCGTGGTCGCCGTGGGCCGCGGTTACCGGCCCGCGCTGCCCCGGCGGCCGTACCACCCAGCAGGCCGCCGCTAAGCTCCGCGCGGCCCGCTCCTCGGCCCGCTCGGCCCGGTCGGCTGGCGCGGCCCGCTCGACCCGGTCGGCTCGCAGCTCGCGCGGCAGCGCGAAGGTCATGTCCTCCGGCACCGCCTCGACCTCCTCGACGGCGCCGAACCCGCAGCTGGCCAGCTTGCCGAGCACGGCGGCCACCAGTTCCTCCGGCACCGAGGCCCCGCTGGTCACGCCGACCGTGGTGACCCCGTCCAGCCAGCGCTCGTCGACCTCGCCGGCGTCGTCGACCAGGTGGGCGGACGCGCCGTGATCCCGGGCCACCTCGACCAGGCGGACCGAGTTGGAGGAGTTCCGCGAGCCCACCACGACCACCAGGTCGGCCCGGGCCGCGATGACCTTGACCGCCGCCTGGCGGTTCTGGGTGGCGTAGCAGATGTCGTCGCTCGGCGGGTCGAGCAGGGCCGGGAAACGCTGGCGCAGCGCGCTGACCGTCTCGGCCGTTTCGTCCACCGACAGCGTGGTCTGCGACAGCCAGACCACCCGCGACGGGTCCCTGACCTGGACGTCCGCGGCCCCGTCGGCGCCGTCGACCAGGCGGACCCGGTCCGGGGCCTCCCCCGAGGTGCCCACGACCTCCTCGTGCCCGGCGTGGCCGACCAGCAAGATGTCGTAGTCCCTGGCGGCGAAGCGCCGCGCCTCGCTGTGCACCTTGGTGACCAGCGGGCAGGTGGCGTCGATCGCGTGCAGCCCGCGGCGTTCGGCGTCGAGGCGGACTTCGGGGGCGATGCCGTGCGCGGAGAAAACCACGACCGCGCCGGGCGGCACCTCGTCCACCTCTGTGACGAAGACCGCGCCACGCTTTTCCAGCGAGCTGACCACGTGGGTGTTGTGCACGATCTGCCTGCGGACGTAGACCGGCGGGCCGAACTTGTCCAGGGCCAGCTCGACCGCCTGCACGGCCCGGTCGACGCCGGCGCAGTAGCCGCGCGGCTTGGCGAGCAGGACCCGCCGCTCGGTGACCGGTTCCGGCGTGTGTGAGCTAACCATAATTCGACGCTAGCATGCTGGCCAGGGCGCTCAGGCTGGCGGCCGGCGGCCGGCGGGCGGCGGGAACGGTCCCGGCGGGGCGCCGTATTCTCACCTACCGGTAATTGTTGCCGGTCGCGGCAGAAGGCGCGAAGATTACCCGGCAGGGAAACCCGCTGACTTACAGCGACGCACGCCCGGGGATGCCGGGAAGCCTGCCTGGGCGCTGCGAGATACCAGTCCCTAGGGAGATCGACATGCGCGTGCCGCAGGTCAGTGACCGTATCAAGGAGGCCCCGGCGCAGGCCTTGCGCGGAGTTTTCGCCGGGATCGGGCAGCTCCTGCTCATCACGGACAAGCTCAGGAACAAGACACCGGCCAGCCAGCAGGTCCCGCCAGCCCGCGCACCCGGGCCGTCGGGAACGCGTGCGGACCCGGCCCCGGCGGCCCCGCCGGTCCCGGCCGCTCCGCCGGTCCCGGCCGCTCCGCCGGTCCCGGCCGCTCCGCCGGCCCCGCCGGCTCAGCGGGTCACGGAGGCCGAGCCGGCCCCGCCGGCTCAGCCGACCCCGTCGGCCCCAGCGGCCCCGCCGGCCCCGCCGGCTCACTCGGCCGCGGCGGCCCCGCCGGCTCAGCGGGTCGCGGAGGCCAGGGACTTCGACAAGACCGGCAACGTGCGGCTGATCACCAGCGAGGAAGCCGGGAGCGCGCCGCTGCCGAACTACGGCGAGCTGTCGATCGCGTCGCTGCGCGCGCGGCTGCGGAACCTCGACCTCACGCAGCTGCGGCAGGTGGCCGCGTACGAGAAGGCGCACGCCGCCCGGGCCGAGGTCATGACCATGTTCGAGCGCCGGATCGCCAAGCTGGAGGCCGAGGACGGCGCGGACCGCCAGGGCGAGGCCGAGGCGAAGGCAGAGGCCGAGTCGCGAGACGAGGTGGCCGCGGAGGCGCGGGCGGAGCTAGAGGCGGAGGCCGGGGCCTAGTGGCCCTTGACACGTCGGCCGAATCACCCGTTCCCGTCCGCACCGTGCTGCAGCTGGTCGGCGGGTGGATCGGCCGGCTCGGCCGGGTCTGGGTGGAAGGGCAGATCGCCGAGTGCGCCGTCCGCGGCAGCGCGGTGTTCATGACCCTGCGCGACCCGGTCGCGGCCGTGTCGGTCCGGGTCATCTGCTCCCGACAGGTGTTCGACGCCGCCGAGCCGCCGCCCGCCGAGGGAGCCCGGGTGGTGATCTGGGCCCGGCCGGATTTCAACGCCAACCGGGGCTCGTTCGCCCTGACCGCGCTCGAGATCCGCGCGGTGGGCGTGGGCGAGCTGCTGGCGCGGCTGGAAAGGCTGCGCCGCCAGCTCGGCTCGGAAGGTCTTTTTTCAGCCGAACGAAAACGTGCTCTTCCATTCCTGCCCCGTGTCATCGGCCTCATCTGCGGGCGCGGCTCGGCGGCCGAGCGCGACGTGCTCCAGAACGCCGCGCGGCGCTGGCCGGCCGTTCGGTTCCGGGTCGAGGAGACGGCGGTGCAGGGACCGTACGCGGCCGAGGAGGTGATCGACGCGCTGCGGCGGCTGGACGAGGACGCCGAGGTGGACGTGGTCGTGATCGCCCGCGGCGGCGGGTCGCTGGAAGACCTGCTCCCGTTCTCCGACGAAACGCTGATCCGGGCGGTCGCGGCGTGCCGCACCCCGGTGGTGAGCGCGATCGGCCACGAGCAGGACACGCCGCTGCTGGACTACGTGGCCGATCTTCGTGCGTCCACGCCGACCGACGCGGCCAAGCGGGTGGTGCCCGACGTCGGCGAACAGCTCGCCCTCGTCGCCCAGCTTCGGGACCGGGCCCGGCGGTGCGTGACCGGCTGGCTGGACCGGGAGACGGCCTGGCTGGCGGCGATCCGGTCCCGGCCGGCGCTGGCCGACCCGGTGCGGGAGGTGGAACGGCAGGCCGAACGGGTCGACGCCCTCCTGCAGCGGGCCCGGATGTCGCTGTCCGGCAGCCTGGCCCGCGGCGGCGACGATCTCGCGCACACCCGGGCCCGGCTGCTCGCCCTCTCACCCGCGTCCACGCTGCGCCGCGGCTACGCGATCGTGCAGCATCGCGACGACGGCGTGGTCCGCGGCGCGGCCGAGGTGGCTCCCGGTGAGACGCTGACGGTCCGGTTCGCGGCGGACCAGCTCACCGTGCGCGCCGACGGATAGGGTGGGGCCGTGGCAGACGCGGTTCCTCCTCAGGAGGCCCTGTCGTACGAGCAGGCCAGGGACAAGCTGGCCGCGGTGGTCAAGCGCCTGGAGGCCGGCGGCCTGACCCTGGAGCAGTCGCTCGAGCTGTGGGAGCGCGGCGAGCGGCTGGCCGCGGTGTGCGAGGAGTGGCTGGACGGGGCGCGGGCCCGGCTTGCGACCGCCATGGCCAAGCGGGACGATACCGATCAGCCCGCCGCGCAGGACGACGCGCCCTTCTGACTCCCGTTTGCGTGCCTTCATGCTGGGCAAGGCGGATAGAAGGCGACAGCAAGGCAGGCGCGATGAATCCCGTCGAGCGGACGATCAGGCGGATAGACGCCACGCAGCGGCGGTTCACGCCGACCGCGTTCGTCTTCGGGGTGATCAAGAAATACGGCGACGACAACGGCGGCGTGCTGGTCTCCAACCTGGCCTACTCCGCCTTCATCTCACTGTTCCCGCTGCTGCTGATACTGGTGACGATCCTCGGCCTGATCGCCGCGCACCACCCGTCGTTCCGGGAAAGCGCCGTGAAGAACGCGGTGGCCGACCAGATCCCGCTGCTCGGCCAGACGCTGACCAGCAACGTGGAGACGCTGCAGCGCTCGAGCACCATCGGGCTGATCGTGGGCCTCCTCGTCCTGATCTACGGCGTCACCGGCTTGGCCCAGGCCGGGCTGTTCACGATGGAGCAGGTGTGGAACCTGCCCGGCCCGGCCAGGCCGGGCTACGTGCAGCGGCTCGGGCGGGCACTGCTCTTCCTCGGCCTGCTCGGCGGCGGCGTGATCGTCACGACAGGGCTGGCCGGCCTCACCAACTACCTGCAACACAAGAGTTCCTGGTTCCACATCCTGATCTACGTGGTCACCGCGGCCTTCGGCGCGGGCATGTACCTCGGCGCGTTCCGCGCGCTGACGCCTAAGGGGGTGCCGACCCGCAGCCTGCTGTCCGGGGCGATCACCGGCGGGATCCTGTGGACGGTGCTGCAGGTCCTCGGCACCTGGCTGGTCCACCGTTTCCTGCACAGCAACTCGGTCTACGGCGTGTTCGCCACCGTGCTCGGCCTGCTGGCCTGGATCTACCTGGCCACCGAGATCACCGTGTACTGCGCGGAGATCAACGTGGTCCTGGCCCGGCGGCTCTGGCCGCGGTCCATAGTCCAGCCGCCGCTGACCGAGGCCGACCGGGCCAGTATGGCGCTGCAGGCCCTGCAGAACCAGCGGCGCCCGGAGCAGCACATCGAAGTGACGTTCGACGACCGTCCGCCCGACGCGCCCGAGCCGGCCAGCACCCCGCAGACGCCCGACGAGGTGGCACCGCCCGCGCCGGTGCCCGGGCCGCGCGGCGAGCCGGATCCGAGCTCAGCGGGCGACCGGGCGTAGCGGAGCGGCTAGCTCACGCAGCCCGGAACGATGACCGGGGCTGAATAGGATCGCCTTACCGGCCCAGGGGGAAGGAACACGATATGACCGCCCAGCAGCACGCCCACGAACCAGCCAGCCAGGCCCCCGACCGTAACCTGGCGCTCGAGCTCGCCCGGGTCACCGAGGCCGCGTCGATGGCAGCCGCCCGGTGGGTGGGCCGCGGCGACAAGATCGGGGCCGACGGCGCCGCCGTGCACGCGATGCGGATGCTGATCAACTCGGTGTCGATGCGCGGCGTGGTGGTCATCGGGGAAGGCGAGAAGGACCACGCCCCGATGCTGTTCAACGGCGAGGAGGTCGGCGACGGGACCGGTGCCGCCTGCGACGTCGCGGTCGACCCGATCGACGGCACCCGGCTGTGCGCCAACGGCATGCCGAACGCGCTCTCGGTGCTGGCCGTGGCGGGCCGCGGCTCCATGTACGACCCGTCCGCGGTGTTCTACATGACCAAGCTGGCCACCGGCCCCGAGGCGGCCGGCATGGTCGACCTCGACGCCCCGCCGGCGGCCAACGTCCTCGCCGTGGCCAAGGGCAAGGGCTGCTCACCGCAGGACGTCACCGTGGTCATCCTCGACCGTCCCCGCCACGCCGAGCTGATCTCCGAGGTCCGCGCCAGCGGCGCCCGGATCCACCTGATCACCGACGGCGACGTAGCCGGCGCCATCATGGCCGCGCGCGAGGGCACCGGGATCGACCTGATGCTGGGCATCGGCGGGACGCCGGAGGGCATCATCGCCGCGTGCGCGCTGAAGTGCCTCGGCGGGGTCATCCTCGGCAAGCTAGCGCCGCGGGACGAGGCCGAACGCCGCCGCGCGCTGGAGGCGGGCCACGACCTGAACCGCGTGCTCACCACCGACGACCTGGTCACGTCGGACGACGTGTTCTTCGCCGCCACCGGGATCACCGACGGCGAACTGGTCGACGGCGTCCGGTACCTGCGCGGCCACGCCACCACTCACTCGCTGGTCATGCGGTCCCGGTCCGGAACGATCCGGAGCATCAAGAGCGAGCATCAGCTCTGGAAGCTCCGCGCCTACTCCTCGGTCAAGTTCGACTTAACGTGACTCAGCGGCGGCCGAACAGCCGGTAGCGGCGGGGCCTGGGCGGCGTACGCACGATGATCTCGCCGCCGAGAACCAGGCCCTTCACCTCGATGACGGGTGTATCCGCGGCGGGGGGCGGCGCCGTGCCGCCCCGCCGGCGGCCGAGCACCACGGGAGCGGCCACGACCACGGACACCCCGTCCGGGACGACCAGCCTCAGCCGCCCGCCGATCACGGTGGCGAATAGCTGCACGTGACGGGCCTGCAGGATGGCCTGGGTGAAGTCGACCTCCACCTCGCCGAACATGGCGGTCACGGTGAGGGTTTCCGGCACCACCCAGCGGCCGTCGCGGCGGGCCGGACCGAAGATGCCGCTGATCACCCGGCCGCCCTCCAGGCGCACCGGCTGGGCCGAGGGCACCGCCAGATCCCCGGTCAGGTCGGCCAGCTCGCCCAGCGTCCGCGCCGTGCAGGCCTGCTGGACTCGTTCGGCGTGCTCGTCAGCGGTGAGCCGCCCGTCGCTCGCGGCCTCGGCGAGCAGGGCGAGCACCCGGTCGCGGTCAGCGTCGGATGCCCGCAAGTCGCGAGGTGCCTGCCGTGGGCTCATGGGCCGAATTTACCCGGCTCGCTCGCCTCCGGGCCCCACCCGCCTCCCCGCCCTCTGGCTCGCTCGCCGTCGGCTGTACGCGGCGGGGTGGAACGTGCTACCCATTTGCCATGACAGACGGAGCGATCGAAACGGTGATGGGGCGGACCAGCCAGGAGCAGATCCGCCTGGTCCGCTTCCTCTACGCCGACCATGGCGGGATCATCCGCGGCAAGGCGTCCGGCACCGGGCGGCTGCGGGAGCGCATGGCCAGCGGCATTGGGCACACCGTGGCGATGATGGCCATGTCCATGCTCGACCAGCTGCAGCCGGTAGCCGGGATGGGGCCGGTCGGCGAGGTCAGGATGGTGCCCGACCCGGGCACGTTCGTCGCGCTCCCTTACGCGCCGGGCGCCGGGGTCATGCTCGCGGACCTGGTCAAGCCGGACGGCTCGCCGTGGGAGGCGTGCGCCCGGACGTTCCTCAAGCAGTCCATCGCCGACCTGGCCAGCGAGGGCTACGCGATGCAAGCCGCGTTCGAGCCCGAGTTCACCATCGGCCGCCGCGAGTCCTCCCCCGCCGGGCCCTCCATCCCGGACCGGCTCATCCCGCTCGACGACAGCCTGTGCTACTCCGCCACCGGCTTTCACCTGGCGCACGACTTCGCCATGGAACTCACCGACGCGCTCGAGGAGCAGGGCCTCGCCGTCGAGCACTACTACCCGGAGCTCGGCCACGGCCAGCACGAGGTGTCCATCAGGCACGCCGACGCGCTGCGCGCCGCCGACAACCACGTGCTGTACCGGGAGACCGTGCGCGGCGTGGCCTTCCGGCATGGCCTGTGGGCCAGCCTGGCCCCCAAGCCGATCCCCGACCAGGCGGGCAACGGCACCCACCTGCACGCCTCGCTCACCGACCTCGCGGCGGACGGCGAGCCCGGCGGCCGGAACGTCTTCGCCGACCCCGCCGACCGCAATGGCCTGTCCCAGATCGGCTACCACTTCATCGGCGGGCTCCTCGCCCACCTGCCCGCCCTGGTCGCGCTGACCTGCGCCAGCGTGAACAGCTACCGCAGGCTCGCGCCGCAGATGTGGGCCAGCGCGTACACCTGCTACGGGATGGACAACCGGGAGGCCGCGATCCGGATCTGCTCTCCGCTGCGGGGGGACCCGGGAAGTTCGGTCAACCTGGAACTGAAGCCCTCCGATTCCAGTGCCAACCCGTACCTCGCGCTCGGCGGGTTCATCTACGCCGGCCTGGACGGCATCCGCGGCAAGCTGGATCCCGGGGAGGCCATGAACGTGGACCCGGCCACCCTCAGCGAGGCCGAACGGGCCGCCGGCGGTGCCCACCGGCTGCCCTCCTCGCTGGCGGCGGCCCTGGACGCGCTGAGCACGGACACCATGCTGATGGACGCGCTCGGCCCGCTGCGCAGCACGGCCTACCTGGCCGTCAAGCGCTCAGAGGCAGCCCACTTCGCGCACTCCACCGACCCCTACTACGAGTGCTTCCACCACTTCACGAAAATCTAGGCTCAGGGCACCCGGCCAGAACCAGCGGATGTGACCTCCCGCCCGGAAGAGGGACG
>Ga0310037_10000361_pt1 | contig 30740 bp, 24 predicted proteins | sample Sb_taG_11_FD_200239 | JGI IMG/M metagenome (GOLD analysis project Ga0310037, IMG submission 200239) | Peat soil microbial communities from Weissenstadt, Germany - Sb_50d_3_AS metaG (v2) (version 2) | ecosystem: Environmental > Terrestrial > Soil > Wetlands > Peat | place: Germany: Weissenstadt... | reverse complement strand
AGCCGGTCCCCGATTTCTCGAAGCACGGCACCGCGTTCCTCAAAGCGGCTCGCAAGCTCGGCCCGGAGGCTCGCGAAGACGATATCGGTCTCACTCCTTCCCGCTCCGAGGAACTGTTGTGTGGTCCCCTCGTAGCGGATCTTGCCCTTCACGATAATCGCAACCCGATCGCACACCATTTCCACGTCTGTGAGGATGTGGGTATTCATGAAAACCGTCTTCCCCTCTTCGCGAAGGCGCAAAATCAGATCCCGGATCTCCTTGCGGCCGATCGGATCGAGGCCGCTCATCGGCTCATCGAGGAACACGACGCGCGGATCGTGCACCAATGCCTGTGCAATCCCGATGCGCTGGAGCATCCCCTTCGAATACGTCCGGAGCCGCGAATCGGCAGCGTGTACGAGGCTCACCCACTCAAGAAGAGTGTCGACCCGTTTCCCGATGAGCCCACGCGGAAGCCCGGACAGCCGCGCATAGAACTTCAGGATCTCGCGGCCCGTCAGGTAGTCGTAGAAGTACGGATTTTCGGGAAGGAAGCCGACGTGCCTTCGGAACTCGGTCTCACGCACGTCGTGCCCGACGATCGCAGCGCGACCCTCAGTGGCGAAGATCAGACCCATGAGGATCTTGAGCGTCGTGGTCTTGCCAGCACCGTTTGGACCGACAAAACCGAAGATCTCGCCTTCGCGCACGGAGAACGAGATTCGGTCCAGCACACGCTTCCGGCGTACGCCGAGGCCCACACGGAAATCCTTGACCAAGCCCTCGACCCGCACGACCTCTGCACGCGATCCCCGCGACGCGCTCACTTCGCAGCCGCCTCCGATTTACGCTCGTCGCGCCAGCGCGCTCGCCGCTCTTCATCGATTGGGTTCCGGTGCACAACGTACCGGCTGCCGTAATACGTCGACACGATCTCTCCCGCCTCGCTCAGCTTCCACTCCCAGCCATTCGGCTCGGCGGGGATCTGGCTTAAGACGGGGCTTGGGCCGGCGAGGAGATCCTCGACCGCCGTGATGTCCCGGCTGTTGCGCCACTTGAACTCCGCACGCGCTTGTTCGAGGAATCGGGCTCGGCGCTCGGTCTCGATCTCGTCGAGAGCCTTCTCGTATTCTGCCCGCGTGTAGCCATCTGGCGCACGTTGGGCGAGCTCTTCCAAGAAGATCGCCGCGGAGTCGAGGCCATCGCTCTGCGAGCGGAGCCTCGCAACCAATCGGGAGAGGTACCGCGGCGAGTCTGCGAAGTGTGTGGCCGGTTCCAGCGTTTCAGCAGCGGCTTCGTTCTCTTCGAGGTAGTAGAACTGATTAAAGCCGAGATAGAAGCGATTGCGCCAGTCCTCGGGGTGGTAGGCAATGCCCCGGCGCAGAAGGTCGTTTGCGTGCCGGACATTTTTTTCGCTGTCGGTCATCCAGACTGCGCCGAAGCGGTAGGGATGATCGACCCAAGGATCGAGCTCGGTCACCACGTCGAGGAGCTTCCCGATGTGCGTGGCATGCCGGGAAAGATCGGATTCGCCACCACCCGCGAGCTGTACGGCTTGGAGCCAGTAGTAATCAGCGGCGAGTGCGGTGAAGCCGAACGAGGCGCTGCGCACCAGCTCAGGAGGAGGCACGAAGCTTTCATCTTGCTCTGTTTCGCCGGGGGTGCTGAGGTGCGCGTGCGCCCACCCGGTGGTCGCCACGAGGGCGACTAGGACGAGCGTACGGAGGGTCTTTGAAGGCCGTGTGCGCAATGAGCCCCAATCCTTCTCGTTGCGCGAGATGTCAGAATGGGGCACCCGGAGGGATGAGGTCCGTAAAGGTCGCGGGCTGATTGTACTTCGCCGCGACGGGAAGCTGCCCGAAGAGGACGTCAGGGCATGCCGAGCCGGGGACGCCACGAGCATAAAGGACCGTGGCGACGGCGCCATCTGCGTCCACATCTCCGTAGGCGGCCGCCGTCATGCAGGTATTCACCGGACAAGTGCAGCCATTCACGCTTGAGTTCGTGCTGTAATCGTAGAAGACGGCGCCTTCAGGCGTCCATCCAAGGGTGCTGAATGCCGCCTGAGCGGCCGGGCTCCATTGGCGCTTCTGTATGCCGTTGATCCCCCCAGGTACCGGTGCAATCGTGACGTAGGCCTGATACTCGGAGTAGTAGGCATCCCCGGTCTGGATGATCGCGAAGACATTCGTGTTCGCCTCCGCGCGTCGTGAGCGGGCCTGATAGGTTAGAAAGCTGGGAATTGCAATCGCGGCGAGGATACCGATGATCGACACCACGATCATGACTTCGACGAGGGTAAAGCCCCCTCGGCGGCTGCGCAGCGACATGGCTCTCTCCATCGTGGTGAGGGAAGAAGGGAGGGCCAGGCCCTCGCAGCACCCGGCCCTCCGTCCTACACAGGCTCTAGAACACGCTCTGGCCGTCGGTTGCCGCGCAGGGCCCCACGGTGTTGAGCAGGTCGGCAGCCATCGTCCCCGCGTCCCACGAACCCGTGGTCACGCAGGTTCCGAAGGGAACCGCGATGCCGGGGCCGGCGGCGATCGCCGGGTGGATGTAGCCGAAGTTGGAGAGCGTCCCGTCGCCGTCGAGGTCGCCCTGGGCGGCCGAAGAGAACGCGCCAGCGTTCGCGCCGGCACCGATGGCGACACCGTACACGAAGAAGACCTCACCCTCGGGCGACCAGCCAAGTTGGTCGAACCCCGAACCCGCCGTCCACACGCGCTTGAGGTTGCCGGGGGCACCCGCCGGGTTCTGAGCGGACGCGACGTAGGTGCTGTACTCCGAGAAGTACCCTTCCTCGGCCGTACGGACTGCGGCGAGATTGGCCTTCGCCTCACCGGTCTTGCTGCGCAGCTGGAAGCGCAGGAAGTTCGGAATGGCGATCGCCGCCAAGATACCAATGATGGCGACGACGATCATTAGCTCGATGAGGGTGAAACCCTCGCGACGCTTCGTCATGTCTCTATCTCCCATGCTGCCGGACGATCGTTCCTGAGCGCCGGCCGGGGGCCGCTGGAGCACCTTGCTCCGATTCGTCCCGCCGCCGCGAACGGCGGCCATCCGGACCGCACGCTCCGATCGTGGCAGGTGCTTGCTGGAGCAACCCCCGTGCCAAGCGGGACTCTGCATGCCCGTGCATCGGCAAAAGATCGTTTGGACCTGAGCGCCAGGGGCGAATCCTCGGAAAGGGCCGTCCGCGGCCGCCTCACCCCGAGGCATTCAAAAACAGCCTCGGGTGACGCATTTCGGCGCTCCCGCCGACAATTCTCGTCACTTCCTCTCAAGCCGCTCTACACAAAAACCGATTCAGGGACGGCGCAGACGGCCGGCCACCAACTACCTTTCAGATCCTGGAGGAACCCTTGGCTCGCGGTCGTCGTCTCGCGATTACGGCTTGTGTCCTCTTCTCCGGACTTGCTGCACTCATCTACCAGGTGATCTGGACCCGATTTCTTGGCTTCGCTTTCGGTACGACCACGGAAGCCATCGGGAGTGTGCTTGCCATCTTCTTTGGCGGAATGGCACTCGGCAACCTGTGGGCGGCACGCCGCCTTTCCCGGCTTCGCCGCCCGCTTCGCGTCTACGGCTGGCTCGAAGGGGGGGTCGGCCTCTGGGCGTTCGGCTCACTCCCCCTGCTCGAAAGAATGGACAGGCTCTATGCGTTCCTCGGCGAAGGGGTCGGGCCTGCGGCGGGACTCCTCCTCCGCCTCTGCGCCGCGGCGGCTCTCCTCCTCCCGCCCACCATCGCAATCGGCGCCACCCTCCCGGTGGTGGCACGGGGGCTTATCGGAGAGGACCGAACTCGAGGCCGCTGGAGCGCCATCCTCTATTCCTCGAATACGCTCGGGGCAGTCCTTGGCGCTTACGCATCGGGCTTCTGGCTGGTACCGCAGCTCGGGCTCACGCGGGCGATCTTCCTGGCGGGTGCCGTGAGCCTGTGCGTGGGGGCGTTTGCACTGTTCACGGGCGAGGATGCGGAGGCACGCTCGCCCACGCCGCGGGATGATTTCACCCTAGATGCTGAAGATCTCTCCCTCCAAGAGGCACCTCTGGCTGAGAGTGACAGATCCGTGGTGAGCGGGGGCCGCAGGATCTTCCTCATCTTGTTCGGAATCTCCGGTTTCGTTGCGATCGGCTATGAGATCGTGTGGTCCAAGGTCCTCGGCATCATTCTCGAAGGAACCTTATACGGTTTCGCGGCCGTCCTCTCCGTGTATCTCCTCGGCATCACCCTCGGCAGCATGGCGGTCGCACGCTCCGTCGACCGAGTCCGCGACCTCCCGCGCGCCTTTGCGCTGCTTCACACGGGAATCGCAGCCACCGTGTGCATCGGCATCCTGGCGGTGCCCTACCTTCCATTCGCTCTACACCAACTCACGAGAGCGATCGGCGGGGGGGATCCCGTTCAACTTCTCCTCCTCGTAGCCGCACCTCTCGTGCTTCTGCCGACCGCCCTCTTTGGCGCCTCGTTCCCCATCTTGATCCGCATCTTGTCACGCGAGGCGTCCGACGTGGGACGAGCGATCGGGATTGCGACCGCCATGAACACCGCGGGGAGTATCGTCTCGAGCCTCTGCGTGGGCTTCTGGGCGGTTCCGCTCCTCGGCCTCGATGCCACGCTGTACGCCCTCGTCCTCATCGACGTCGGGATTGCAGTGATCGCGTTGCTCAGCGTCCAAGGCGGCCCAGCTCCTGCCCGGATCGGGGCTCTTGCCTCCTCCATCGCGGTTGCACTGATCGTCGCATTGACCTTTCCAGGAGCGAGGGTTGGCGCTGCGATTGCCGGTCGGAACGTGAAGAGCGATTCGCTAAAGGCTTATTGGAGTGATGTTTCGCGCATCGAGTCCTCGCTTCGCTTCCTCGCCGAAGGTCGCAACTCCGTCGTGAGCGTGCATCAAACTCCAAATGGTCGGATGCTTGACAACAACGGTCTTTCTGAGGGCGAGCTTCGCTATGGGCCGCCGTATCTTGCGCTCGAGGAGGCGCTTCTCGGGATTCTTCCCTACCTCGGCGCAGAATCCCCGAAGCGGGCCCTTGTCGTCGGACTTGGGGGCGGTAACACGCTCAACGCCCTCCGCGCGACTGCCATTGCGAAGATCGACGTGGCCGAGCTTGAGCCGAAGGTGCTCGAGGGCCTCGAGGTGCTTTACGAGGGACGCGAGAGCCCGCTCTCGGACCCGCGCATCTCGGTGCTCTTGAACGACGGGCGAAACGAGCTGCTGCGGGGGCGCTACGCCCTCACGAAGCGCTACGACGTGATCGCGTCACAGCCGAGCCATCCGTGGCTTGCGGGCGCGGCGAACCTGTTCACGGAAGAATTCTTTGCGTTGGCCAGGGCGAACCTGACGGACACGGGCGTGTTTGCTCTCTGGGTGAATGGCTTCCGAACAGATTCTGCGTCCATCCTCGCGATTGCGACGAGTTTCGAGCGGATCTTCCCTGGCAGCGTGCTGGTGGACGCAGGAGCCGGTCGTCCGCGCGAGTCGCTCATCCTGCTCGGTGGTCTTCGGCCCATCAAGCTCCACGCTACGATGCTTGCCGAACGCCTCGAGGAACCCGGTTTGCGGGCGCTCCTGCGGCTTTTTGGAATCGAGAAACCCGAGGATCTCCTCGCTCGCTTCGAAGGGCCCACCGCGTCGTTTGCCTCCATCCTTCCCGCGGCGTCGAATACCGACGATAACGCCTTCGTCGAGATGCGTATTCCGCGGCTCAGGGTCGGAGCCCCGTTTGATTTCGCCGAGATCGAAGGACGCCTCGCCGCCACGGCTCCCGTTTTGCCCGAAAGCGAGGGGGAGATTGATGTCGCTGCGGTGGCCAGCGCCCTTTTGAACCTTTTCAAGAAGCAGCCGGAGTGGGCCTACACGCCGAAACTCGAGCGCCTTTTGCACGTACACGGCGCAAAGCTCGATCCCGTGACGTCACAAAGCCTCCTCCTCGCCGGTAGGCTCCGCCGGAGCGACTCGCGAGCCACCGCGCTGGTTCAATTGCGCGCGCTCGCCGCGGCCTCGCAGGGTCGCCCTGAGCCCTTGCGCGCGCTCGGGGAGGACCTCGCGATTCGCGTACGTGATTTCCGTGCCGGGGGTGACGCCTTCGCAGAGGCTTACGCGCGGGCGCACGATCCGGGGGACGCCTATGACGCCGCACGGGCGTACCATCATGTGGACCCCTCCCTTGCCTCAACGTGGGCCCAGAAGATCATCGGCAAGGATCGGGCACGCTTTCCGCGGCTTGCGGTCTACGAGGCCGAGCGAGCGCTCGCCGCACGTGCGGACCGCGCGGTCCTCCGTGATCTCCTTACAGAAGTGCTGCGCTATCGAGACACCGACGAAGGCCGAGAGAACCCTCAGCTCAGTGCCGTCGCGGGTGAGCTCGCAGCGGCTCTCGGCGACGACCGCGCTGCACGAAGGTACGCCGATCTGGATCACGAAGGGCGAGAGGCGCGCGCGCGCCCGATCCTCCAGCTCGCGGCTGACGCGATCGCTTCTGGGCACCTGGACGAGGCGGGAACAGCGATCGTCGAAGCGGAGGAGCTGCTACCGGCAAGCGCGCGGGTCGCGGATCTGCGAGTGCGCCTTGCTGCGAAGCGATCCGATCCGCGAGCCCTTGCGTTGGCGTTCGCGGACGTCCGCGCAGCGGCGGTGACCGTCGCGGACGGAATTTCGGCCGAGAACACCCTGCGCTTGGAACTCGGCTTGCCGCTCTTGCCCATGTTCCCGCCGCGCGAGGCGACGCAGGAGAGCGCTTCGAACGCGGGGGGGCGACCCTAGCCGCGCTTGGGGTCGGGAGGCGACTGCCCGCTGGCTCGGATCGTACGGTCGGCGGCCTTCTTTTCCTTCAACTTTTCGCCACTCGCCTCGCGGCGAACCGACGCGTTGCAGGTGCGACAGATCCTACCCTTGAGCTCCCGCTCCTCGCGCTCGTTCCCACAGATCATGCAGCGTCCCATGGCTCTCCTTACGGGCCAACGGCACAAATCGGTCCTCTAGGTTATCGCACACTGCCACTCCCGTTGACAGCGGTGGCGGGGTGTGGCTAGGTTGCCCTGCCGGTTCAGCGACTCGCTCCCATCGTCTAGTGGCCTAGGACGTGGCCCTCTCAAGGCCAAAACACGGGTTCGACTCCCGTTGGGAGCGCCACACCCACCTGCGTAATCAGGCAGTTGCGAGACGCCCTCTTCCGCGATTTCCGCTTGGCGACAAGCTGGCGACAAAATAACCGAGTCCGGTGTCACGCGGCGCGGTCGAAGAACCTCCACCAAGGCCGAGTCGGCGAGCTGCGCGTAGCGGCGGGTCGAGCGTGGGTCCGCGTGTCCCAGCATCCGCTGCAGGATGCGCTCATTCCATCGTGCAAGACTGCCCGATACGGCTTCTCCTCCGAAATCTTTGCTTCGCCGTAGATCGGCTCCCACACCGCGACAGCAATCTTGATAGCTGTCGCAGCGTCAGGGACGCAGCCGTGCTTGGGTCTAAAGTTGTGCACGAGCTCTCCGCCTGTTGCTGCGCCGGCCAGACCGGCAATCGCGCAAAACAGCAGCATGATGGCCGTCTTCCTCACTGCACCCCTCGCAAGCCACGCGGGAGGGCTATTTCAGCGACGCACCCGCCGAGCTCCGCGTCTTGTCTTAGCGGACAAAAAACCGCACCGTCTCGAGGGCTCGTCCTCCGGCGTCGAGAAGCGCAAGCTCGTGGCGCCCACGCCGCGGTGCCCACAGGATCGGTCGAGCCGCTGAGCCCAGCCGTCGGCCGTCGAGGACGAGTGCGAGCTTCGCATCGGCAGGAGCCGCCTGGACGAGGACGCGCTCGCGTTCGCTGGGAATGTCAGGGTCGAGTGCGAGGACTGTGCCGTCGGCTGGCGCGAGGATGCGTCCTAGCCCGGGTTCGCCCTGCGGCGCTGCGGCGGCGGGGGACACCGGCTCCGTCCCGGCGAGATACCACTCCCGGCCAATGCGCACGAGGCCCCGGGGAGGCTCGGGCGCGTCGCTCGGCGCGTCGGCCTGCAGCGCGTTCATGATCTCGAGCCACGCCGGTGCGGCGCCATCGACACCCGAGACGTCCCACATCGGCGCGCCCGAAAAGTTCCCGACCCAGACACCCACCGTGAACCGGCGCGAGGAGCCGATGCACCAATTGTCGCGCATGTCCTTACTTGTCCCGGTCTTGACTGCGCTCCAGAAACGCGTCGCGAGGACGCTCTCCAGGCCAAAGCTGAGCGCGCGTCCAGTCCGGTCGGAGAGAACGTCGCTCACGATGAACGCTGCGGCTGGCGAGAAGACGGGCTGCGGCACCCTGGCCGCATCTGCAGGCGTAAGCCGCAATCCTCCGTAGAATCCGCCTTTCGCCAGCGCTCGGTAGGCACCCACCAGCTCCCAGAGCGAGACATCCGCCGATCCCAGCGCGAGCGAGTCGCCGTAGAAGTCCGGTTCGCGCAGTCCCATCACACCGAGGCGCCGCAAGGTCGCCACCAATGCGTCGACTCCGACCTGCTGCAGGACACGCACCGCGGGCACGTTTAGCGACGACGCGAGTGCCTCGCGTACCGGGATGGGTCCCCGAAAGCCGTGATCGTAGTTCTCGGGCCGGTAGGTCCCGAGCGCAGTCACGACATCAAGGGGCGTGTCGTCTATCCGTGTGGAGGCCGTCACCAGCCTCGCGTCCAGCGCCTGCGCATAGAGGAAGGGTTTGAGCGTCGAGCCCGCCTGCCGACGCGCTCGTACGCCATCGACGAGCGGAGCCGTAGAGAGCTCGCCGCTTCCACCAACGTAGGCGAGCACATCACCGCTGGCATTGTCCACGACGAGGGCTGCCGCGTCGCGTACGTTGCGCCCCCTGAGCGCGAGGACTTGCTGCTGTAGCACGCGGATCGCGAGCCGCTGAGTACCGGCATCGAGAGTCGAGACGATCCGGCGTGCGGGGTCCGCTCCTCCGAAGCTGTATAGAAGCCGCGTCGCGACGTGCGGCGCGAGGGCAACCTCCGGGCGCACCGATGGCAGAGAGTGGAGCGCTGCCTCCGCGCTCGCTGCAATCTCCGCACACGGCGGTACCGCCCGCAGCCGCAGTGCGAGCCGGCACGCCCGCGCGATGACCGCGTCGACAGGAGCGTTCGGAGCCGGGAGGAGCCCGGCAAGAAGAGCTGCTTCTATGTCGCCGAGGCCGTCCGGTTCTCGATCGAAGAGGCCACGCGAGGCGGCCTCCACCCCTTGGAGTTCGCCGCGGAACGTCGCCAGGTTTAGATACGCCTCTAGAATCTCATCCTTCGACCATCGCCGCTCGAGAGCGAGCGCTCCCTGTATCTGGCGCAGCTTCTGCAGTAATCCGCGCCCATCGCGACCGCCGCGCAGCGCTGGATCGAGGAGCGCTGTGAGCTGCATGGCGAGCGTGCTCGCACCACGCATGCGCTTGCCGCGCCCGGCATCCCAGAGGGCCGCCGCGATGGCGCGCGGGTCGACTCCGCCGTGGCTCCAGAAGCGGCGGTCCTCGGCCTCAATCACGGCGCGTACCAGTGCTGGCGAGATGTCGACAAGCGTGACCCAGCGGAGGCGACGGCCACGCGCGTCAACGCGCCGCTCCTGGAGCACGGCGCCGTGTCTGTCGAGAAGGACCGCCTCGGAGCTCTGGAAGCGAGCCCGTACATCAGCGAAGGGTGGGACAGCCAGCGCATTGCCCAGCGTGGTCAGCGCGCACGCAACGACAGCGAGGATGAGACCCCCCGCGAAAATCAGCTCCATCCTTCGCAGCCTCACGGCTGCACCTCGACGGCCTCATCGGGAAGCTCACCGAAGCGCTCCGGCGAGTACATCGCCTCGACCCGCGTCGGCGGGAGCCCGAGGCGACCCGCTTGGTTGAGCCGCAGCGTGTAGTCGAAGCCGAGATTTCCCTTTGGCACGAACTCGTAGTAGCGGCGGTATACCTGCTGACCGCGCTCAATGAAGGCCGGCCACCCCCACCCCGTCGTCTTTTCACCCGTCGTTGCGAGGAGCGAGTCGCCGCCGAGGCCACTTCCCAGGATCGTCGCCCCGGCCGGGATCGGATCGCTTACAACGACCCAGCTTGCGTCTGCCTCGGCGTCCACCTCGAGGTGGACGCGGACAACGTCCCCTCGACTCCAAACACCCGCTACGCGCTGGGTGACGGGTTCGAGCCGGCGTTCGATGCGGTAGCCGCTCGAAAACGGCGCTCGAAGCGGAACCGCCGCCACACTCTGGACAAGTGCCCATGGCGCGCCGGCCCCCTCGTGGCGCAGTACGAGCCGCGACCTCGCGTCCGGCCATGCGAAGTGCACGGGCCCGCCGTCCGGGGACGTGGACCAATCCACGCGCTCCGTATCTCCCCCGAGCGTCGCTACAGTGACTCCTCCCACCGGCGTCGCCTCGAAGGCCTGTGAGAACTTCTCGAGCGCGAGCACTCCCCACGCATTCGCAGTCGTCGTGCCCCATGCACCTCGCTGCTGGAGTGAGAGCGCCCCGCGCATGAGGCGCGGCACATCGTCGTGCCACGATGCCGCCCGAAGTCGAGAGAGCACGAGCTTGTTCGCATTCACGTCCTTCGTCGCGAGGAGCCAGTCGATCACCCCGCCGCGACTCGTGGCGAAGCCCAGCGTCGTTCCCTGGACATCGAGGTGCGCGCGCAGGACGCGCTCGGCCTCCGCGAGGCGTGCTTCTCCACCGGGAATACCGGGTACCCGTTCGAGAATCGAGACCCAATCGAGGAGCCCGGAGTTGGGCAGGAGGGAAATCTCCTCGACGGGGATCGCACTCACGAGCGAAGGCGTCGCATGGCCGTATCGGGCGAGTGCGTCTGCCGCTGCGAGCTTGCGTAGGGGGAGGTCGGCGGCCCGGAGGACGGAGTTCCGCTCGAGTTTTCCCTGCACGAATCGCTCAAGAGCCGAAAGCATGCGGTCGCGCAGAGGCGAGGGAACTTCGAACGCGGCTTCCTCAGCGATCGAGAGGAGGTAAGAAGTCATGACCTCGCTGCCCCGAAGCATCGTCGGGAAAAACTTGGCGAGGCCGTCGTCATCCAGATACGAGGGCAGCGCGCCCATCACCGACTTCCAACGATCGGGGTCGCGAAGAGCGACGGCGATGGAGACCCGCTGCTCGAGGCAGTCATAGGGGTACTCGCGCATCGCACGCTCGATACCATCACGCCCAGCTGCAAGCCGTGGACGCACAGCCAACTCAATGCCGCCTACCCCGGGCAGCGCATCCGTAGGGCGCTCGACGGGAAGCGCCTCCGAGGGCACGAGCTGGGCGAGGGTCGCCTGGAGCACACGCGGCGGCACCGCCGGTACCACACGCTGGGAAATGCGAAGATGATCCTCAGTCCCGCCACTCCCTACGACTCCCACGTCCCAGCTGAGTGCGGTGGCGGCTACGGGTACGTTGACGTCCCAGCTCGCCTCCTGAGCCTCGCCTGCCCCGAGGTTCAGTGCGAGCGGGGGGAGCACCTCCGAGAGGCCTCCGACCTGCGCGGTCAGTTTCACGTCCTGCGAGCGAGACGTCGTGTTCCGAAGGGTGAAGCCTGCCCGGAAGCGGTCTCCCGCCCGCACGAACGAAGGTATACCCGCGAAGATCATGAGATCCTGAGTCGTGCGGATCGAAGCGCCGCCAGTACCGAAGAGCGCGTCGCCACCTGTAGCGATTGCGGTGATCCGGAAGCTTGTCAGCGAGTCGTTGAGCGGGATTTCGAAAGCGGCGTCGCCCTTCGCGTCGAGGGCCACGCGCCCCCGCCAGAGGAGCAGCGTGTCGAAGAGCTCGCGGGTTGCGCGCTGGCCCCCTCCACCACCGCTCGGCAACGCCTTCAATCCGAAGTGGCGCTTGCCCACGACCTGCATCTGCGCAGTGGAGGTACGCACGCCGTACATTCGTCGGCCCATCATCCCCTCCAGGAGCTTCCAGCTGTCGTTCGGCATCAGCTCAAGCAGCCCCTCGTCCACTGCAGCCACCGCGATCTCGCTCCCAGGGGGAGGGGCACCGCCGGCGGCTGTACGCACCGCCACATGCACATTCGCCTTCTCGTGCACTCGGTAGCTGCTGCGCTCCGGCTCAACGCGCACGGCGAGTTCGCTCTCCCGCCACCCGACCTTGATCTCTGCGATGCCGAGGCGATAGGCGGGCTTCGCGAGATCCACGCGCGCTGTCGGCGCCGGCGTGTCGACGCGGCCGCGCACCGCGAGCACCGAGACGAAGACGTTGGGTGCGAAGCTCCCATCGACCGGCACCTTCACCACGGGGTCGCGGCCTGAGAGTTTCGTCACGAAGGTCGTCGCCACGCCCTCGCGCTCGACAGAGACGAGTGCGGTGGCCTCGCGGAACGGCATCCGCACCTGGAAGCGTGCGGTTTCCCCGGGCTCGTAACGCTGCTTGGCGGGCAGGACCTCCATGCGGTCGTCGTCGCTCTGAGCAAACCACGAATCATCTGCTCCCGGTACAAAGACGGTTGTCCGGGTCAGGCTCTGCCGCCCGGCGCGATCCCGCGTCCGTGCCACGAACACAAGCTCGCCGCTGCGCGGCGGTATGCCCTCGCACTCGAAGGTCCCGTGGAGATCGGTGCGACCGGAGCAGAAGGGCCCAATCCGCCGGATCTCTTCGACGTACTCGTAGGAGTAGAAGCCTCCAACGATGCGCTTGCGTGTCGAGTACTCGCGACGTTCAAATGCGTCAATCTCTACCTTCGCAAGCCAGACTGGGTCCCCATCCAGGCCGAGCACCGCCGCGCGCAGGCGTACTGCATCCTTCACGGCGCCAGCGCCGCCGGTGGCGAGTCCAATCACGCGCGCAGACGGCCACAGCGGGATCTTTCGCGAGGCGGTCTGCGTCTCGCCGTTGGGATCGCGGAACTCGAGCTCGGCCTGTACCTCGAGAGGTTCATCGGCGCGGGGAAGGCCGTGGACCGTCACGCGCTGTGTACCGGATGGATCAAGGACGAACTCCTGCGTCGCGACAGGAGACTTGATCACGCCAGGCTCGTCCGGCACCCGCCAAACGAGGCCGAGTTCTCCACCCTCGCCCCAGTCCCACTCGCGCTCCCAGTCCAAGTCGGCCTCACCGAAACGCCGAGCCCGAATCCCTTCGGTTACACCACCGCGTGCGAAGGCTAATCTCGGAAAATCGGGGAACTCAGGCGGCTCGTGTTTTCGGATCTGTGTACGTAGTTTTACAGGCAGCGCCGAGGCGCCTCCGCCAGCCAGGTACTGCACCGCTACGTTGAGAGGGAATTCGCGCGGCGAAACGAGAGCCTCCTTCGGCGGTTGCAGCGTGGCCCGCATCAGCGGGACGCGGAACTCCTCCACGCGGAATGAGCCCGAGACCGCGACTCGCGGCCAGCCCTTGTCGCGAGACAGAAACTGAGTCTCGTAGACGCCGAGCTTGCCCTCCTTCGGGATCGCCCAATCCGTGAGAGCCGTGCCATCGGGATTCCAACTGAGCGGAAGATCCCAGTGCTCATCGCTTCCTACGTGTAGGATGCGCACGGTCTCCGGCCGTTCCGCTGGTGGGACTTGAGCGAAGCCCGCCTGGACGGACCTCCGCAGTACGTGTTTCATGTGCACCGTGTCGCCCGCCCGCACGAGCGTTCGATCGAACACGGTGTGGGCGCGCATGGTCTGCGGGCGCCACTCCGTGGGAAGCCGGAAGCGCCAGGGCTCGATGCCCTCGCTCCAGCTCGTATGGACGATACCGAGGTCGCCGTCGGTTTCCGCGATCACCAGGAGTCCGCGCAGGTAGTCGCTTTCGAACTTCCCCTGCTGGCAACTCGGTTCCTTATCGTGTTGGGGCAACCCCTCGAGGCGCACCAAGCCCTGAACGTCCGCGGTCCCTTCCGCAAGCGTCGTTCCGTTGCAATCGGCCACAGTGACGCGCGCCCCAGGCACGGGCTCAGCGCGGTCAAGCGTTGTAACCCAGACGATCGATGACTCGTTTCCCCACTTGAAGTGCACGCTGAGATTCGTGACCAGTGCCCCGGTCGGTACGAACAGGGGCTTGGGCTGACCCAAGAGCGACTCGCCGAGGATTCTGCTCTCGATCTCAACGATGTGGAGACCCTTGCCATGGAGCGGGATCCCGACCACTTCGAAAGCGTCCTTTCCGAGGGTGCGGGGCAGTTCAATTTCGGCGGGTGACGCCGCAGACCCGATCACGGCGAAGATCGATCCGTCGCGCTCTACGGTATCGAGGACCTGCAGCCATCTGAGGATTGTGGCCGCGTCCGGACTAGACACGAGCTGATGTCGAACAGCGAGCCGGCTCGCCACCGCTCCCGGTTCGAGTGCCGGCGCCTCCACCTCGAGGTTGCGCACGGTGACCGGCACTACGGGGCTCGCAGCCTCTACGAGGCCAAAACGAGCTGCAAACTTCGCTAAGGGAGGGAATCCGGCTGTCCGCACTTCGAGGAGCGAGCCTGTGCCTTCAGCGGGGGCACGTCCCGCGTCGTCGATGAGTCCCTCCGGTAGCTCCGCGCGCAGCGTGACGTGGGGAGGGAACGGTCCGCGGAATGCCAGCGACTCCACGAGCGGATCTCCATCCCTCCTGTCCGTGCGGATCGCGGACCAGCTACGCGGCGGAGTTGCGCCCGGGGCGCTGCCCTCGCCTGGAACCTCCCGCAGCACAGTCCGAGATGCGACGGCCATGGAGACCGGCGCGGAGAAGCTGAGCTCGATCGGGAGCAGCGGGATGCAGTCGGCCTTCGCGTTCTCTCGCTGGCAGGATAGGCGCACCGTGAACGGCCCCCGCACTTCGAACTTAAAGGTCTGGTCGCTGTCCCGGGCGACACCGGTTGTCGTCTCGACGCCCCGACCCCAGTGCAGGACGAGCTTCGAGCCCGGAGTGAACCGCTGGCGCGCCGCAAGGACCACGTAGCGCGGGTCATCGGCCTTCCAAGCCTCCTTGTTCGGGTGGCCGCGCCGCCCGCTAGTGTGAACCGCGCGCAAGACCGCCTCTCGGTCGGCTCCCTGGACGATGCGGACGCCCACCGGGTCGGGCAGATTTGAGACCGTGAACGAGACGTGCTGCTCCACAGACTCTGGCTTGGCCTCGGCGTCGAGCTGGAGTACGAACTGTTGATCCTCGTCGACCTTGCCGCCCCACGGATGAGTTTTGAGTACCGCTGGACCGCCCGTGGAGAATGCAAACACGTGCTTGCCGGAGAGGTGGATGCCTGTGAGTGTCCGCGCTTCGTGCCGAAGAGTGAATCGACAGCGAAGGCCTGCCGGTAGATCCTTCTCGAACGTGTAGACCCAGCTTCGGACATCCGCCCAGCGCGAGGCACCCTTCGCGGGGCAGTCGATCTCAAAAGGATCCGCGGCGCTGCGTGGATCGCCAAGGGCGACCATCGGCTCCGAGAAGCGAGCAGCTACCTGTCGAACACCGCGCGCGACGCCTTGGGGTGAAAAGCTCTCTACCCGGGCGGTATGCGTCCCAGGAGGGGGTTCCTCTGCCAGGGTCGCGCCGGAAGGAACGATGAGCGCAAGGGCAAGGAACGCGGCGAGACGAAGCGTCACGTTGGACTCCCATCGAATGGCCATGTCTTCGGGGGGTTGCCCAGTTTGAGTGTACCGCTGGCGTGAGGAAGGACACCCGAGTGAGCCGCCCATTCTTCGTACCTCGGAACAAGCTCCCACCGTTTGTCACAAAGTCACTTGACCTGAGGATCACTACACCCTCGACGCCGATGGCGCTTCATCGTCAGCGTGTGCCTGCGGCTCGAGCGGGGCTCAGCCACGACGTCTTGCTCGCCCGAAGCGCCGCTCGACTTAGCTGGACGGGCCTTCGGTCTGTCGGCGACCGCGGTCCGCTTCGAAGCCTTCGCCGCTGTCGCACGCGACCTTCGACGGTGGTTCCCAGCCGGATCCGAGCGACTCCTAGGCTGGCTCGTGGTTCTCGCATCAATCGGAATCTTGGCGGTGCTCGCGGTCGCCCTGCTTGGCGCCGCGCAGTCCGCGGACATCCTTTCAGGCGGGGGGTTGGCGGCGCTGGAGGCGCTTAAGAAGCTGGCACAGACCTTCTCGACACCCGCGGCGTACGCGCCATGTCCATGGTGAGGACCAAACCCCCACGACAACACATGAAGTTCCCGCTCACGCGACCAGGGATGGGGGCATTAGCCCACCGAGCACCCCGGTAGGCAATGGTCCCTCGCAGTCAATCCAACGCTTAGGTCGAGGAATCGGCTCGTCGACAGGTAGGGAGTCGCGCGAACTAGGGAAGGACGTCTTGGAGCAATCTCTCGCGACGGCAAATCGTGGGCCGGTCCCTACCGTGCTGGCTTGGTTCCGGGGGGGCTCCTCTAGTGAGAACCCTCATCGTCCTCTGTTGGCTTTCAGTGTCCTGTTTGAGTGTCCTGGGCAGTGCATCCGTTGCAGCGGCGGATTTCGAACGTTCTCAAGGGATTTCCATGCACATGCTTCCGAAGCAGGTGGCTGATTTGGGTGGGAAGAGATGGGGCTTCACCGTTGATTTTTCTCCGCTCTTGCAGCCGGAAGCGGCACAGCCGGTCCTACAGGCAACAAACGAAGTTCTCGCCTTTGTGCGGAAGCAGACGAATGACGTACGAGAAAACGGAGTCTGGATTGTGACGACTCATCCAGACGCCTATTCCGGTGCGGAAAAACAACTCCTGGAAGACATCAAGCTTCTCTGTCAAAAGGAGGAGATCCCGATTTTCATCGCTCGAGCCTCTGAACTGCTGAATAAGTGGAAAGGATACGACCAATAGGAGTGGAGGCGGCGCTGACTGCGGCAACCGCCCGCGCCTGAGGTCGACGAAAATGGGTGATTGCATGTTCGAAGATCAGCTTGCCCACGTGCCGACTGACCCACCCCGGCGGCCGGAGACGCTTCCAGGCTTGCGCCTTTCCGCGGCCGTACCGCGGTCAGCGCTATTCCTTCCGCTGGTGTTCGTGGCCTTCGCCGCATTCCTCCCCCTGTCAATTCTGATCTCCGATCCAGGGATGCGGCTTGCATTGGGCATGGCGAAAACGTCACAAGGGCGTGTGCTGTCCACGGCCGATGCGTCCGCGTGCAGGGGCTCGGGCGGGCACCGAGTGATCTATGCATTTTCACCCGAACCGAGCCGCGAATTCCGTGGCGCTGCGACTGTGTGTGAAGGGTCGCTTTACTACTCAGTGAAAGCGGGCGATGCGGTCGAGGTACAGTTCTTGCCGAGCGATCCTGCGGTAAACGTCCTGCGCGACGACAGCCGCAACCCGGCTCCGCCGCTCGCTTTCTTTATGCTAATGCCGGTATTCATGCTGCTGATGTTCTCGCCTATGTTTGTGCCGCAGATGCGTGAGGCGCTGCGAGCTCGACGACTGTTTCGCAAGGGCCGGGTGGTGACGGCAACGGTGGTTTTTGCCAAGAAGCGTATGACGGCGTCGTGGCCGGGATGGCCTGGCAGCAGTGGTGCAGAGGTCTTCGTCGACTTTCAAACGCCGTCTGGTGAACGGCGCGAGGCGGTCGCATGGTGCCCAAACGACTGGCTGCTCAATCAGTTGGCCCCGGGCGCGGAAGTGCACGTCGCCTACACCGAGGGCAAGCGAGACAGGGTCGCGCTGCTGGAAGCGTTCCTCCGGTAGCCTAGCCGTCGATCGCGGATCGCTGTGTGCTCTCAAGACGGGTCCGCTTGAATTTGCTTTCCTGTCCTGCGTGATCGTGCTCAACGCGGGGCATCTGCATCAGCGACTTCGTGAATAGGTCGTCGACCGCAACCCTGAACACTTCACACTCGGCTGCGAGACGCGCCGCATAGGCGCCGCTCGAGACTCGATCCTGGCTCGGTGCGAAGGTTGTCGGACTTCTCCTTGTGGGCGCCTTCACCATCGCTGCGTCTGGCAACCAGCAGCGTAGATAGCGGTCAAGCGCAGCCGACGGCAGGATGTATGACGCGGACGAGTTCTGAGAACAGACAGAGAAACCAGAGAGGCGCGGACCGCCTACGCAATCGCCCGAGGATCCAACTCTGGATCGCGTGGAGCTGGAGGGGGCACAGGGCGCCCTCCGTGGGCACCCGCCGCGGATTGGCGGGCCGATCGAGCAGCTGCGCGCTACCTCGTGGTACTCTCCGCGTGCCTGACGGGAAGCGAGGGCCGACGCAGAATCTTGAAGACCACGCGCTACTTCGAGGAGCAGGTGCTGCGCAAGCGCCCCTACATCCAACGCGAGTGGTGCCAGGATGTGCTCGCTGCTCCGATCCGGCGAGAGGTCCAGACGGACGGACGGATACGATACTGGGGCAGGATTTTGATCGCTGGCGAGGTCGAAGCGCGAGTTCTGCGGGTCGTGACGCTCGAGGATGGAAGGACGATCCACAACGCGTTCTTCGACCGTAGGTTCCGCGAGGGAGAACGATGAAGCTGCATTATTACCCGGACACGGACAGCCTCTACATCGAGTTGAAGAGCACGCCCGGCACGGAAACTCGGGAGATCGTCGAAGGTCTCGTCGTCGATCTCGATGAGAAGGGAAACGTGGTCGGCTTCGATATCGACCACGCATCGCGCAAGCTCGACCTGTCCAGGATCGAAACGATCGCCCTTCCAGCAGCAAGCGCGGTGGAATGACGAGCACGCGGAGGCATGAGCCTCCGCAGGATGCGCGCCGCCGCCGTGTGGTTCGCGGGTAGGGCAAACACTCGGGGGTTTGGGGCACACAGCTACCCGTGATGGCAAGCCGTCGAGGAAACGGGCTCCGACCGGGCAAAGACCCACAGCTGGATCTCTTCCGCTTCGTCCTCCCCCGCGCCGCACATGGCGCTGTGTGTCCTCAATTCCCGTCCGCCTGGATCTGGTTGCTGGTCCTGTGCTGGGCCGTCGGTCCGGTCGGACAGGATACTGCGGGCTTGCGAGCAGAATCAGACTCTTGCCCAAGCACGACGTCGCGCTGGATCTCCATGCCATGGAGGGGCTCCTGACCTCGAAGCGAGACCCCGGCCGGCCGCGCATTTCGAACGCGGACGAGTTCTGAAAACAGAGGCAGCGGGCCGTTCAAGGGCTGGCGGGTCGAGGCCGATTGTGTGAATATATGTGTGGGAGTCGACACATGGCGACTAATCTCGATCTCGATCCGGAACTCGTCGAGCGCGCTCTCGCACTGAGCGGGGAGTCGACGAAGCGAGCCGCTGTAACGTCCGCGCTCCGAGAGTTCATCGCGCGGCGCGAGCAGAGGCGACTGCTCGAGCTCTTCGGGCAGCTTGAGTGGGACACAAGCTTCGACTACAAGCAGGAACGCTCGCGCGATTGAGCCTCTTCGTGGACACAAGCGTCTGGTCGCGGGCGCTTCGCCGCGACCCACCGGCCGACGTCGTCGAGGTGCGCGCCTTGGAACGAGCACTGGCGGACGGCGAACTCGTTGTTACGACGGGGCTCGTCTATCAGGAGATCTTGCAAGGATTCCAAGGGTCTCGCGCGCAGGAAGCGATCGTCGCCCGGTTCGCTGCTCTTCCGTTCGTCACACCCGACCGTCACGACCACTTTGAAGCCGCGAAGATTCGCAATCGCGCCCGGCGCCGGGGCATGCAGGTAGGCACGATCGACGCGATCCTGGCCCAGCTCTGTATTCGCCATGAACTGCAGCTCCTCACGACCGATGCCGATTTCGCGCGCATCGCGGAGCAGGAACCGCTCCGGCGTTGGAGCCCGTAGGCGCCTTCAGGCGCAGCGACCTGAGAACCCAGAGGAGTGCCTTTGTCTCTCGCCAAAACTGGTGTTTTTTCTTGAAAAGGATTGAGATTTTGAGTTTGCAGCCGCACGTTCCTCGCTGACAGGCCCATCCTCGGCGAACGCTCGGCGCTGTTCCGTTGTGAGCACTCCAACAGTTTGTAGCGTGACCGGTTCTGGATCGAGGGAATCGCGCTATTGGCCTCCCTCGAGCCGGCTCTCCCCGCGGGACTTCCCGCCACGCGCTTCGTGAGAGGCGAGAGGGCTCCTGCCTCGACCGCGCTCTTCCGCTTGGCGACAAGTTTCGAGCGGGTCTGGCATAAGGGATTTCAACTACTTAGGCTTGTCTCGTCCGGACTCCCGTTGGGAGCGCCACATCCGTGTGCGGGAGTCCTAAGAAATCAGGGAGTCGCGAGACGCCCTCCGACGCCGTTTCCTCTTGGCGACACGCTGGCGACAAACTGACCGCATCCGGTGTCGCGCGCCGCGCACGGAGAATCTTTCGAAATCTTCGAGTAGACCGAGAGCCATCGAAGGCGTGGCAGCGACGCTTAGGGCCGCGCAGCGTTAGTCACAGGTGCGCTCTCCAGGCGAGTCGCCTCGCCCGCGGCGGCCGCGGACGGCGCGGCCGACAATGCCCGGTGAGAGGAGTGCTACGCGCTAACGCCTGCTCTGCGGCGACTCACCGCGAGGCCCAGCACTCCTGCCATCCCGAGCAGGCCCGTACCGGGCCTTCCACGATCTCGAGTTCAGCCGTCGCCGCCTGGAAAACGCTAGTCCTGCGAGCGAGGCGCCGAGCAGCGTCGAGGTTCCGGGCTCAGGCACCGGGACGCCGTAGAGGAACTGTACGCCAGCCACGTCGTCGGGCGACAGCATGTGGCTGACATGGGTGTAGTCGAAGCAGGTTCCGGTGCCGATCTGCGGCGAGCCGCACATCACCGCATTCGGGTCCGCCGAGTGCAAGAATCCGATCGCGTGCCCGATCTCGTGCAGCGCTAGGCCCTGGAGATCGTTCATCGTTAAGCCGCCGCCGTTGGGAAACATCTGCAGCGCCGAGCCCTCGGGGCCGGTCGCCATCTGGTACCCGTACAAGGCGTTGAAGAAGATATCACCGCCGCCAGTCGCTCCGCTGGGCGACGGGTTGAAGCCGGCACCGGCCTCGGTCGCGCTCGGGCCGAAGTCATACAGGCCGATCCGGATCATCGGCGCGGTGGCCGCGGGATCGTTGATCGCCAAGAGCGAACTGTCGATACCGGTGTACTGGAACTGGATGTTCGCCGCCGCCGACCACGTGCTGAAGGCGGCGTCGACCACGCTCTGGAACGTGCTCGAGCTGATGCTGAGGGGCGTGGTGACGTTGTTGACGGCCGGAGTGGCGTAGAAATTGGGCAAGGCATCGACGCTGCTCCCGGCGCAAGCATCGCCGCAGAAGCTGCTGCCGGGCGTTCCGGCGGCAACGAAGCCCCAGGTCACGACGCCGCCCGGGGTGCCGGCGACGTTCGAGCTGCCCCACTTCGCGTATTGATTCGGCAGGCCCGTGGGAGCGAGTGTGTACGCGCTCGCCTGGGTCCCGCAAAGCGCCGCGATCACGACGCAGGCCGCCGAGCTGAGCGTTCGTAGCGCAGGGCTGGACATACCGATCGTTGCGAGAGCAAATCCCTTCGCTTGGCGCATCACGATTCCGCCTCTCCTTCTTCGGCCCAAGCCAAGGGGGCTTGAAGTTATAGGTGTCGCGTTGTCGATCTCGTTTTTGGGAAGATGGGTGGGGAGCGCTCGAAGAGACGCGGTGGCCCGCCATCTCCCCAACCCAGGCCCGCAGGCACAGCAAGTTGTGTGCCTGGGAGGCCCCCAATCCCTTTTCGCTACGCAAATCCGCGCGCATCCACGCGAAACGCGATTCGGGCCTGGCGACGCCGACCTGGTGTTTACCGAGTGAGCGGAACGGGCGTTCCATCCGAATAGGAAATCGTTTTCCTCGACGGCTCCTCGCTGGGGTTCTTGCTGCCCGCTCGCGCGGGAGATCGTGAAACGGCCGGAGCTGACGCCGCCCGTGCCCTGGCCCCGACGCCCGGTGCCCGCGCTGGCCGGCGCGGCGCGGAGTTCGATCGGGCCGCGGCCGAGAACGCCTCGAGCAGCTCCCCGCCAGCGCTCCTCGCACCGGGGCGTGTCGCTTACGGCCCATCCACCGAGCGGCAGGAAAAGCTCGCACCCGCCGGTCCCTCAAGCGTTTCAACGGTTTTCCGATGTCCTCCGTGGGTCCTTGGGGACGGGAGATCAGGGCGTGCGCAATCGGATGTTCGGGGGTCGCGGAGAGGGGACTGCGGGGCCCCCGCGATGCACCGGCGGGTGAAATGCTCTTCTTCGAGTACGGCTTCCTCTTCGTCTTCTTGCCGATCGCGCTCCTCGTCCACACGATCCTGCCCAATCGGTGGCGCAATGCGTGGCTTCTCGCCGCGAGCCTCTTCTTCTACAGCGTCTCAAGCCTAGAATTCCTCCCGATCTTGATCGGGACCACGCTCTTCGACTTCTTCGCAGGAAATCGCATCTCTGCCTCCGAGCGACCCGGCGTGCGGAAGTTCTGGGTAATCGCTTCTGTGACACTCAATCTCGGCCTCCTCGGCTATTTCAAATACATCGCCTTCGCCACATCGACCCTGCGATCCATCTTCGGTCCGATCGTTCCGCTTATGACGGCAAAGTTCCCGATCGGCATCTCCTTCTACGTGTTTCTATCGATGGGCTACACCATTGACGTATTTCGGCGGCGGGTCAATCCCGCTCGATCGCCGATCACATTCGCAACCTTCGTCACGCTCTTTCCTCACCTGATTGCCGGACCGATCGTGCGATATGCGGACCTTGCGCCTCAGCTGGAGAATCGAAAATTCGAGGAGAACCGCTTCGCTGCGGGGGTCGCGATCTTCGTCCTTGGCCTCGCGAAGAAACTTCTGATCGCAGATACCCTGGCGCGTGCCGCTGATCCCATTTTTCAAGCCGCTTCGCCTGGTTTCATCGACGCTTGGGTATCGATGTGCCTATACGCGGGACAGATCTATTTCGATTTCTCGGGCTACTCGGACATGGCGATCGGCCTCGGACGCCTGTTCGGCTTCGAATTTCCGCCCAATTTCAATTCACCCTATACGTCCGTCTCCTTTTCCGACTTCTGGCGCCGCTGGCACATCACGTTGTCGACATGGCTTCGTGACTATCTCTACGTACCGCTCGGCGGCAACCGTCGTGGACGGGTTCGCACCTATCTCAACCTCATGCTCACCATGTTGCTGGGTGGCCTGTGGCACGGCGCGAGCTGGAGTTTCGTGTTCTGGGGGGCCGGTCACGGAACCCTGCTTGCCGTCGAGCGCGCGCTTGCCGGACGCATCCGCATCGAGATTCCCGATGCTTTGCGGAGAGTCTTCGTCTTCCTGTGCGTGACGGTCCTTTGGGTTCCCTTCCGACTCGACAATGTCTCGCTCGTCGGACGTTGGCTCTCGGCAATGTTCCTCGGGGCTCGTGGCTTGGGGAGCGTTGCGCCCGGCGCCGCGCTCGCGGCCGCCGGCTTTTTCGCTCTGGTCTGGCTGCCCAAGCCCTCCGCCGATGGCGCAATCGGTCGAGGGTTCGCAACCCCAGCAGCCATCTCGTTCCTGTTCATTCTGACTTTGCTGGTCGGGTATGGCCGCCTCTCAAGTTCACCATTTCTCTATTTCCGCTTCTAGGGTCAGCATGAGCGACGCACGCAAGTTCAATCGAATCTTTGGCCTCGTGTATTTGGCCTTGCTCGTATGGTCGCTCAATTTCGAACGACCCGAGTTCCGGGCGTGGGAGGTGTTGAAGGACCCCGAGAGCGAGTTCTTCTATCCGAGCCTGAGCGTCGAGATGACCGAAGTCGGTGATCTCGGATTCCGGGCGTGGATCCCCAGTCTTCAACGTCCGCGCGCAGGCCTCTTCAGCACCGACCGCTATGGTTTTCGGAATCCTCAAGGCATCGAGCAACCTCGCGTTGTTCTGCTCGGAGACAGCTTTGTCGCCGGCGCTGGCCTTCGCGACGACCAGACGCTTGCCGCTCAACTCGGGCGAGTGCTCGGCGAACCCGTCTACAGCCTGGCAGCTGAAACAGCAAACTCACCATCGTTCTATCTCTCGGATCCCAGATTCTTTGAGCATCCTCCGCGTGTCGTCGTGTTTGCACCGGTCAATCGTCTGGTGATGCCACTGCGGTTTCGTGAGATCCCGCCTCTTAGCCGTCGACCACGGAGAGATTCTGCAGGCTGGACCTTTGAATGGGTCGCGCAGGAGCTGCGACACGTGAATCAAATTCTCGGACGAGACAACGGCCTCTCGCGGACGATGCGATACGGCTATAACGGAATTTCCTATAGCCTCTTCGGCCACCCGGACGTCATCGTCGCCGACGGCGAGCCTGCCATCGCCCTGCCTCTTCAAGAGCAGAAATGTTCTCTCACTCCGGAGCAGCGAGGGTTGGAGAGTACGATCGCGAGCACGAAGCGATTTGCGGAGATGATCGCGACGCGTGGCGCTACGCTCGTCTACGCCCCGATACCAGATTCCGGAGAGGTGTATCCCGAGTTATTTCGCCGGGACGAACGCGAGCGGTGCGCGCAACCCACGCTTTTCGACGTACTCGTTCCGGAAGCAAAGGCGGCGGGGCTCAGCGCGATCGACCTGCGAGAGGTCTTTCGGCTGAACAAGACGCCCTACCTCTACCTCCGCGACGATTCCCATTGGAATCCACGCGCGGTCGGGCTGGCCGCCGAGGCGCTTGCGAAAGCCATCCGACCGATTCTCGTCGAGGGCGGGGATCCCGCCGTCGCGTTTCGTCCTCCTCCATCGCACGATGCGCTGCCGCCTCGTCGATCACATTGAGTACGCCCCTTTTTGTCGCCCGCAACGCTGGGAAGGCGAGCGGGTGCTGCAGCCGCGGGAGGGCCTGCGCAAGTGCGCGAGTTTTGGGGCAACCCCGTCCCTCAAGCGCAGCACTCCGGGCCCTCAAGCTGCGAGTTCGGGAGTCGAAGAGTTCTGCATGAAGGCTCGTTGGATCCGCCGAGTCGTCCTCTGGCTCACCGTGGGGATCGGGATCCTTGCCCTCCTCGGAGTGTGGGGCGTGGTTCACCTGGACGGGATCACTTGGTGGCGCCTTCTTGCGACCTATGGCGTCGTGGCGGTCTTCGCGGGCGCTGCCCTTGTGTCGTGTCAGATTCGCTTCCCGCAGCCCTCGAAGCGCGATTCGGGAGGCGCCTAACGGTCGGCCGGAGCGTGCCGGGCCCGATTCCCTGACCTCCTCGTAGGACCCTCGCCTTCGGTTTGGAATCGGGCTTGCGTCTGCCGAATCCACAGGTGCGACCCTCCGCGCCTTCCTCCCGCGTCCTGCTCGCGGCGCGCGCTTGCCGTGTGAGCGAGTGCGTGCCGCCCATTGCGGCACGATTTTGCAAGACGGAGGACTCCGGAGTCCTGTAGCCTTCACGGGCCAACCCTCCGAAGGAGACCCGATGCGCATTGGACTCCAGATTCCGAGCTTTAGCTGGGCGGGATCGCCTGCCTCGATCCGCGGAAAGCTCTCCGAGATTGCTCGGACCGCGGAGGATGCGGGATTCGCCAGCGTCTGGGTAATGGACCACTTCTTCCAGATCCCGCCCGTCGGACCCGCCGAGCAGGAAATGCTCGAAGGTTATTCCACGCTCTCGTACCTCGCGGGCGTAACCGAGCGCGTCAAGCTCGGCACGCTTGTGACCGGTGTGACCTATCGTCATCCGGGTGTTCTCGCCAAGACGGTGACGACGCTCGATGTCCTCTCGGGCGGCCGCGCCTACCTTGGGATTGGCGCGGCGTGGTTCGACCGTGAGCACCACGGACTCGGAGTCCCGTTCCCGGCGCTGCGCGAGAGATTCGAAAGGCTGGAAGAGGCGCTCCGCATCGTGAAGCAGTTCTGGTCGGGCAAGCCCACGCCGTTTGAAGGTACGCACTACCACCTGTCCGAGACCCTCGGCTCCCCACCCCCGCTCACACGCCCACACCCGCCGATCCTGATCGGCGGAATGGGCGAGAAGAAGACACTCCGCCTCGTCGCGCGATACGCCGATGCCTGCAACCTCTTCGCGTTTGTCGGAGCGGCTGCGCTCGGCCAGAAGCTCGACGTCCTAAGGCGCCACTGCGAGCTGGAAAGGCGCCCCTATGAAGAAATTGAGAAGACAACGCTTGGCACGGCGAACCTTGCCAAGCACAGCCCCAAGGACCTCGTGGCGCAGTTGCGTGAGCTCGGGCGACTCGGCATCGGGCATGCGATCTTCAACTTCCCGAATGTGGACGCGCTGACCTCGCTCGCCACTTTCGGCAAAGAGGTGATCCCCGCGGTCGCCGAGCTCTAACCGCACTTGTCCTCGGCTACGCGGCCCAGGCAAGCTCCAGGTGATGGGGTCCGCGAATCAAGAATGAGTCGACGTACTCGATCACTGAGCTCCGCCGCCGCAGCTTCGGCAACTCGCTGACGAGCGCCTCGAGGGCGATTCGCGCTTCCAGGCGGGCGAGCGACGCACCCAGGCAGTAGTGCGCGCCGAGGCCGAAGCCCACGTGACCCGTGGTGTCGCGCTGGGCGTCGAAGACGTCCGGGTTCGAAAACTGCCGTTCGTCGCGGTTGGCCGAGCCCAGGATGGGCATCACAAATGTGTTTGGCGGTAACCTTGTACCGGCGAGCACGACCTCCTCGCGCGTTCGCCGGAAGAGAAACTGGATCGGCCCCTCGTAGCGGAGCGTTTCCTCGATGACCCCAGGGATCATCTCCGGGCGGCGGTGCACCGTTTCGAGTTGCTCGGGGTGCGCCAGCAGCGTGTTTACCGCGTTTCCAATCAGGTTTGTGGTGGTCTCGTTTCCCGCCACGAGCAGGAGGAGCGCGAAGGCGACGACCTCCATGGGCGTCAGGACTCCTCCGTCTTCTTGGGCCGCGATGAGAGTCGTCACGAGATCTTCGGCGGGTTTCGCCCTGCGTGCCTCAATCACAGCCACCAAATAGTGACTAAGCTCTCGAATCACCTCGATGTAGCCGGTCTCCGTCATACTCTTTCCGCGCCCCGACCCGCTCGACTGCGAGATCACGACGTCCGACCATCGCTTGAAGTCTTCGTGACGATCGGGCTCGATGCCCAACATTTCCGCGATGATGACCGTCGGCACCGGAATCGAAAAGTCCCGCACGAGATCAAACTCCCCATTCGCGTAGAGCTTTCTCATACAGTCGGCCACCACTTCGCGCACGCGAGCCTCATAGGACGAGATCCGACGCGGGGTAAAGCCCCGGCTCACGATCTTCCTCATCACTCCGTGTTCCGGCGGGTCCGTCGAGATCAGGTTGCGTGCCGTGATCATCTCGTGGGCGGTGAACGGAAGCGCCTGGGCGAGGGAGATCATGCCCGCCAGCATCTCGGGATCGCGGGTCGGGTCGGCACCGGGCTTGGCGGAGACGAACATGGTGCGCATCGCGTCGGAGGAGAAGATCTCGGGGTGAGTCAGCACGAAGTGGACGTCTGCGTAACGGGAGACGGCGTAAGCGCCGAGGCTCTCGATGCGGTAGACCGGCGCCTGATCGCGCAGCGCTCGGTAGTAGGGGTATGGATTCGCCCGAACCTGGGGCGAGAACGGCGTGTACTCGATCGTCATGGTAGACCTTCCTTGCGGCTGCGCCTGGGCTCTCAGGACGCATCGCCGTGGAACCACGAACCTTCCCCAGCGATCCTCTCTCTCGCTCCGCGGAGAGCGGCCGCCGGTGAAGGCTGCATTCTAGCGTGATGCCATGACACAAAGGCGCCGGCGGTCCCAAGATTGGCTCTCCGGCGCCTTTGCAAGCCGTCGCGGGTGGGCCGCGGAGCCACTTTTACCCGGGGCGAGCCCTGGGCGTCGAGGGATTTGGGGCCCACAGACAGGTGGCGGGACTCCTTCGCTTTCTCCGCGGGAGGCAGCGCGAAGGGAGATCGGCTACGTAGGCGTACCGGATTTGGATTCGCCTCGTCGGACCCCCCCTGCCTTTCGCGAGCGAGGACTCGGAACTGTGCCTGAGACGGAGAGCGGCGCAGCGCGGCGTACGGAATGGACGGACGCCTCGTGACGGAGTTCGCGTTCGCCTTCATGGACTGCGAGTTCGGCGGCCTTGACCCCGAGCTTCACGACATCACCGAGATCGCCGCCATCATCACGGACTACCGGCTTGCCGAACTCGCCGTTCGAGAGTGGAAGGTGCGTGCGCGCCCCGAGCGCATTACCTCGGAAGCCGCGGCGATCTCCGGCTACGACGCGGCGGCTTGGGTCGACGCGGTTCCGATCCGCCAGGCGCTTTCGGAGCTCGCGGCGCTCGCGCCCAAAGGCAAGACTCTCGTGCCCGCCGGCCAGAACGTGCGCATGGATGTCCAGTTCATCGAGCGCGCGTACAAAAACTGTGGACTTCCCTACCCGTTCGACTATCACGTGATCGATCTGGCGACCCTCTACTACGCCTTTTCGCTCGTGGCGGGCGAGACGGTCCCTGCGCTCTCCCTCCGCCAGGCGGCCACGGCCGCGGGCTTGGTCAACGGCGCTGTGCCCCATCGGGCCCTGGCCGACGCTCGGCTCACCCTCGAGACTTTCCGGTACTACGTCGGGCGCCTCGCACCGCGTCCGCCGTCGGAAGTGCAGCCTCCGCTCCCGCCCCGCACGGCCGTGTAGTCAGGCCCGCATCCGCAGCTGCCATTTGCGCAGCGCCCGCAGATCAAAGTACGCGAGCAGGGGGAGGAAGATCCGCGCGGCAAGCCCGCCGGGGCGCAGGCAGATCGCCGAGCCGAAGTCGATCAAGACCGGGTGCCCATTGGCGTCCGCCATCACGTTGGTTCTGTGGCGCAGATCGAGGTGCGCGACCCCTCGAGCGTGCATCTCGCGGATCGCATTCTCAAGTTCGCCCAGAAACCCGGCCGGGAGGGCACCGTAGATGCGGCGAGACATGCGCCTTCCAGGCCGGTACTCGAGCGCGAGGGCAAGTGCATCCACGCAGCCATAGAAACCAGGGACGGACGGATGACCCGCGAGGGCGCGGTAGGCTTTGGCCTCCCGGGCGATCATCCACCGTCCGAGGAGGTTTCGTACCCAGAAGCTCCGCGACGCGAAGTCCTTGATCACGATCTCCTGCTCTCCCACACGGGCGAGCGAGACGACCGGGTCGCGCCCCGTTCCTGGCTCAAGAACCTTGCAAACGTGAGTCGCGATCGCGGCGCGGGAGAGCTGGACCGTGGGTCGGCCTGCGTCGCGGTGGCCGCCGCTCAAGGCGCGAGCAGACGTCGGACAGCCGCGGTGATGACGGGTTGAAGGAGCACGACTGCAGCCGCAACCGCCACGGCCAGGGCGGCCCCGTCCTCGTTGTTGGCCCGAACGCGCTCGGCGCTCCACCCTTCGCAGCGCGCGACCTCCGGATCGGTCCAGGCCCGGACGGCGGGCAAGAGGGCGGGAACCGCGACTCGATAACGGCGGTACGCCTCTCCGTAGCGGCGCTCGAGCCGTGCGCTTTCGATTCGCTCCTTGTACGGCAAGTAGTGGAGGAAGAAGAAGAGGAGGCCCACCCCAAGAAGCCAAGGAGCTGCCGAGCCGCCCCCCATCCAGAGCAATCCCACCCCGAGGAGCATCGTCCCGGCGTACAGCGGATGTCGCAGGTGTGCGTAGGGACCCGAGACGGTGAGGCGCTGGTTCTTGATGAGATGGCCGGCGCTCCAAAAGCGCAGGCCCTCGCCCGCGATCACAAGCAAAAGGCCGACGCCGATTCGCGCCGGGGTGGGATCGGCGTGCCAGATCAGCACCGCTGCCATGGCGTACCAGGGGAAGATCTTCGGCCGGAGCACCCTGCGCACAACGCCACGCTTCATGGGAGGGCGAGGCTAGTCAGAGGCCTGGCTCGATGCAACGTGGCATCAAATCCCGTCGGGCCCCGGATCATCGCCCATGCGGCTGCGCACGATCTCCCAGAGCTTGCGGCGCAGCCGTTCCTTGAAGGCGGGATCCGCCCTCACGTCGAGGTTGTCACCTTCGAGAAATTCTTGGAGTTCGTCGTCCGAGAACTCTGCGTTCATCTCTTCGTTCACGTCCTGCATCGGCTTCTGGCTCGGCTCATCGGCTTCGGCTTTCTCGGTCGACTTCCTCCCTCCCCGGAGGAACCCTTTCACGCCCACCCCCCGTTGTCGTTCAAGGCATGGTGACCGCGAAGTTCGGATCGCCTGCTTCTACCAGCAGGCGCTTCACGCGGTAGAGACATGAGCGGATCGCATCGTTGGAGCGCGCCATCCGACGGGCAATCTCGCGAATGGGAAGGTCCTCGAGATGCCGTAGCACGAAAACCTCGACTTGCCACTCCGCGACCGAGTCAAGACGCTGGTGAATCGCATCGGCGTAGCGGCGCATGGAGAGCTCGTCCTCGGGAGTCGCCTGGTTCGTTGCACGCGTGATCCAAAGGTTCGGCTCCGCTCGCTCGAGCCAGCTCTCACGCGCTTTCGCGCGGCGTAAGTGATTGTTCACCGTGTTCTTGGCGATGCCGTAGAGCCAGGAGAGCAGGCTCGACTGCCCGCGGTAGCCTTCAATGGATCGGAACACCGCCGTGAAGGTCTCCTGCGCGATCTCCTCGGCGTCTGCGTGATTGCGCACACGCACGTAGGCGAAGGTGTAGACGCGCTGGAAGTAGCGCTCGTAGAGTCGATTGAAATCCGCTTGGCTCCCGTTGCGGACGCCGGCGACGAGCGCCGAATCCGAAGGCGACTCGGGGGGATTGGAAGCGGCAACTTTCGAGCAGGCAGAGCGAACAGCAGCACGGGTCAACGCGGACTCCTCGCGTCGTCCCTTCCCAGGTCAACGGGGCAGATCCTGACAACTAGGTGGCCCGAAGTGCGGTCACGTGGCACAGAAACCCGCGCCGCGCCGAGGTTTCTGGGCGCTGGCCGGGTCGGTTGGGGGTTTCGCCCTAGTTCGAAATCACGCTCTCCAGACCGGGCACGCCCTGCTCGAGGGCTCGCCGCATCCGGTAGAGGTTCGCCTTCACCGCGTCTTCGGACTTGCCCAGGGCGCGGGCGATGGCCCGAATCGGCTGCCGACGCAGG
>Ga0310037_10000360_pt1 | contig 30812 bp, 25 predicted proteins | sample Sb_taG_11_FD_200239 | JGI IMG/M metagenome (GOLD analysis project Ga0310037, IMG submission 200239) | Peat soil microbial communities from Weissenstadt, Germany - Sb_50d_3_AS metaG (v2) (version 2) | ecosystem: Environmental > Terrestrial > Soil > Wetlands > Peat | place: Germany: Weissenstadt... | reverse complement strand
CAACCGCTCCAATTCCGCGGCCACCTGCTCGTCCGGTCCAGCCGCCGCCTCGGCCAGGTGCCAGGCCCGCCGGTCCGGATCAACCTCCGGATCGGTGACCGCGGCCAGCGCCTGGTGCGCGCCCCGCCGCGCCGCGGCCAGGGCGGCGTAGTACGCCGCCGACCGGATCAGCGGATGGCGGAACCGCACCCGCGGCTCCCAGGACATCAGCCGCTCCACTCCCGCAGCCTCGCCCGCCTCAGGATCGATCCCCAGATTCCGGGCCGCGTTCCAGATCAGCGCAGGCTCCCCAGTCGGGTCGGCCGCCGCCAGCAGCAACAGCGTCTGTGTGCCGCCGGGCAGGGCACGCACCTGGGACCGGTACAGCTCCTCCAGACGGCCCCCGAATCGCAGCGGCCAATTCAGCGGCTCCACACCCGACAACTCGGCCGCGGTCAGCTCCGCGGCCAGCTCGACCAGCGCCAGCGGATTACCGGCCGTGTCGGCCGCGATGCGGCCACTCACCTGCCGGTCAACCTGCGCGCCCGCTGACGTCGCCAGCAGCTCCTGCGCTGCCTCTTCTGACAGCCCGCCGACCGTCAGCTCCGGCAGTCCCGTCAGCACCGCCGCCCGTTCCTCTTCCCGCCGGATCCGAGTGGCGAACAGCATGCCTACCCGGTCCGCGTGCAGGCGCCGGGCGACGAACCCGAGCACCTCAATCGACACCCGGTTCAGCCACTGCGCGTCATCGATCAGGCACAGCACCGGCCGCGTGGCCGCCGCGTCGGTCAGCACCGTCAAAGCCGCCATACCGACCAGGAACCGGTCCGGCGGCGGCCCGGGCACCAGCCCGAATGCCGACCCGAGGGCCTGCCGCTGCGGCGCGGGAAGCCCCTCCAGACCGCCCAGGAACGGGACAAGCAACTGATGCAGGCCGGCGAAACCCATGTCCATCTCGGCCTCGGCACCGGCTACCCGGGCCACCCGCATGTCACCGGCCTGTCCGGCCGCCCAGTCCAGCAGCGCCGTCTTGCCGACGCCCGCCTCACCCCGCAGCACCAGCACCCCGCTCAGCCCGTCCCGGACCGCCGCCAGCACGCCCTCCAACGCGCCGGTCTCCACCGCCCGGTCCAGCAACGCGTTAATCGCTCTGCCCTCCTCCGCCCTGGCCGGAACAGACGAAGCGTTCCGGGTCCCACGACCGTGCCCGAGGGCGGCGCATGACAATTATCCCGCAGGCCCGGGTTCCGGAGCTGATCGGGTTCCTGATCCGCGTTCCGGAATGAACACGCAGGTCAGCGGCGTCCGAGGTGCTCAGAATCACAGGACGACGGCGCGTTTGTCCGCGATCGCCTTGACCTCCGCCTCGCTCATGCGGAGCGGGTCGTGGTCCGGCGCATGGCGAGGGGCTCGGTCCCGCCGTAGTGGATGGACTGTGGTCTTCTACGGATGCGATAACTGCCCTGTGCACGCGACCGTGCTCCTTGTAATTCCCCGCCTGCAAGGAGCAGATCCATGAGCACCATCACGACCGAAGACGGCGCCGAGATCTATTACCAGGACTGGGGCGAAGGCCCGGCCGTCACGCTTTCTCACGGATGGCCGCTGAGCGCCGACGCATGGGACGGGCAGATGCTGTTCCTCGCCCAGCACGGCTTCCGCGCCATCACGCATGACCGCCGCGGCCATGGCCATTCACCCAGTTCACGCCCGGAGGAAAAATGAGCACCCCGACCGGCGACAACGCCTTCCTGTACGCCCTCGAGCTCACCGTCAGGACCGAGCTGACCCTGGCCGAGACCAGCCAGCCGGAAGAGGAGGCCCTCGGCGTACCGATCGACGAATGGCTGGTCGATCCGGCGGATGCCCAGCGCTACGAAGCCGCCCTCCGCTCCCTGCTCGGCGCGGTCGTGGCCCTGGAAGACGGCTCCGGCCCCGGCGACCATCCTCCGACGGCCGAGATGCCTGACAGTGTTAAGACCGCGGGGTATTTGCCCGATGGGCCCGGACCGGGCACCGAGACGGAAGGGTGGTGAGCGATGCAGGTCACACGACAACACGTGGTTGACATACTGCGGATAGCGGGGCGGCTGGAACTGGCCGGGGAGGTCCGCCGGGTGCTACCCGACCCAGTCGAGTACAACCAGGCGGCGCGCTACCTTGCCCAGTACGGCATCACCAAAGACGAGCTGATCAGCCGCATGGGAGGAAGTCCGTAGCCTGAGCAGCAGGGCCTGGGTGTCCACATACGACTGGGAGCTGACGACCAGCCCGGCCGGGGCATACCAGTGGACTCCCAAGGGTCCGTCGGCGCATGGCCACGGGCCCGATGCTCATGACCCGTCCAAGCGGCCAGGGCTCGTCCTGGCTCATCCCGCAGTACCGGTACTTCGGTTACGCCAGGGCGGTGACGCCGGTCCGCGCGACCGCGCTGATGTCAGCCTCGGTGATGATTCCCACCGGCGGTTGGACCTGTCGCCATCCAGGACGAGGAGAGCAGTCGCACCGTCGTGCCTCATGAGCCACACGGCCGCGTGGTCGTAGCGGTCTACCGTCACGGTAGATGCGGCGGCCGGGGGCCACTGGTTCGTGGCGAGGCCCAGCGCTGGACCGTTTGGCCGGGGCCGCGGCGGGCCGGGACGGAAACGCCGTCGGCGATGGCGGCCTGTACGGTGTCCGCCGTGCGGCGGGAGCTGACGCCGAGCTTGGAGAACACCTCGCGCAGGTGGTGCTCCGCGGTCCGGGGCCGATGAACAGCCGGGCACCGCCCCGAACCGGCCGGACACTCACGCCGACGCGCCTACCGCCCCGTTCCGCGTCTCGGGCACCGGCATCCTAGGGGTCCGCCGTCTTCCCGGGGCACGGACTATGGGATCACACGGAGGCGACGTTACCGCCGCAGGAGTCAGGGTGTGATGCATGAAACCTTCCCCTGAGCTGTGGCATCCGGCACCAGCCGGGAGCCGCAGGCACCCCATCCTAGCCAGCTACGACGGGTCGCTGCCCAGCAGGAATGCTCTGGCGTACGCGGCCGGGCTGGCCCGGCGGGCCGACCGCTGGCTGCTCATCGTGCGCACCTGGCGGCTCGGCGGCCTGGTCTCCGCGCCGCTGACCCGGGACGCCCAGGCCGAGCGGGTCCGGCAGCTGCGCGCCGAGCTCGCCGAGACCGATCTCACCGGCCTTGACGTGGAGATCATCGTGCGCATCGGCGACCCGGCCGCGGAACTCCTCAAGATGGCGGCGGACCGGCGGGCGGACGCCATTGTGATCGGCACCGCCCGCCGGTTCCGGCACCTGGCCACCGTGCCCGCACGCCTGGTCCGGCACGCCTGCTGCCCGGCGGTGGTCGTGCCATGACCGCCAGGAAGGCCATGCGAGCCGCCGCGCGGCTGACCGCTCCTCCCGGGGACCGGTGGGCGGCGGTGTTCGGCCGGATCGCCGTCTACTCGTTCATCGTCGCGCTGATCAGCGGCGTGCTCCTGCTGCCGTTCTTCCGGCCGGACATGACCAGCGTCGTCTATCACGGCTCATACCACAAGCTCGACGGCATCCCGATGAGCAAGGCGTACCAGTCCGTGCTGGGCATCAGCTTCGATGTCCGCGGCGGGCTGCTGATCCGGCAGGTGCACCACTGGTCGGCGGACCTGTTTGTGGCGGCGATAATCCTGCGGCTGCTGCGGGCATTCTTCCGCGGCCGGTTCTCCGGCCGGGCGCTGCCGGGCTGGCTGATCTGGGTGGCGCTGCTGCCCCTGGGCATGCTGGCGGCCTACACCGGCACCCTCCTGCCTGACGACGGGCTCTCCGGCGGCAGCCTAAGCGTGATCACCGGCGTGCTGCTGTCCGTGCCGGTGATCGGGACGCACCTGGTGTTCTGGATCTTCGGCGGTGCGCCTCCCGGGCATCAGATCATCGGCCGCGACTACTGGGTGCACATCCTTGTCCTCCCGGTCCTGGCCGGCGCGCTGCTCCTGCTGGCCATCCGGCCGTCGCTGCGGTGGCTGCGCCGGCTGCGGCTGGATCCGCTGCTGCCGATCACCTGCGCAGTGCTAGTCCTGCTCGGCACGGTCGCGCAGATCAACCCGGTGTGGCTGATCGGGCCGTACCAGCCGGGCAGCATCAGCTCCGCCGCGGTGCCGGACTGGTACATGGGGTTCCTCGACGGCCCGCTGCGGATCATGCCGGCCTGGGAGCTGTCGGTAGGCGGACATCCGCTGGACCTCGGCGTGCTGATCCCGGGCCTGGTCGTACCCGCCCTGTTCTTCACCCGCCTGGCCCTCTACCCGGTGACCGACCGGTGGATCACCGGCGCGCGGCCGCCGCGCGGGCTGCTGCCGCCCACGCCAGCTGACCTGGCGAACCGCACCGCGGCCGGCGCGGCCGGCGTCACCTTCTACGGCCTGCTGTGGGCCGCGGCAGCCAACGACCAGATCGCGTATCACCTGCAGATTCCTCTCTATACGGTCACGTGGATCTTCCGGGTGCTCGTGCTGGCCGGGCCCGGGCTGGCGTTCCTCATCATCCGGGTCATCTGCCATGCGCTGGCCGACCGGCGACGCGACGAGAAACGGCACGGCCGGGAAACCGGGCGGATCGTGAGGAACCCGCAAGGCGGCTACACCGAAATCCGCGAGCCAGCCCAGCCGGCGGCGCCGCCTATCGCCAATCCGCCCGGACCGGCGACCGCCCGCCGCGGGTACGTCGCCGCCCGCCACCCGGCCCCGCACCAGCCAGATTTCCTGGCTGGGTCCATGCCCGGCTCAGACCGCGGCTCGCCCGGCAGATCCTGAAAGGAAGCCCGACGCCATGGACAGGTCGAGCTTGATCGTTATCGTCATGCCCATCACCGCCCTGATTGCCCTGTTCACAGGCATCACTCCGCCTTTCATCGCGGGCAGCCGTTCCGGCCGCAGCCACGCTCGGGGGCCGCTGGCATCCGAGGATGCGCGGAAGCGGATCGGCGCCGCCGCGCGGACGGTCCGGCCGCCGAACCCCGGCACTGATGACGCTGCCCCCGTCGAATACCTCTACGTTCCCTGCGTCAGCATCGGCTACCACGGCTACCTGGCCGGCACTCGCCGCTGGGTCCAAGAGGTGCCGATCGTCAAGAAGACGGCCAAGCTGATCTACTACACGAGCGACAGCTGGGACCGACGCGAGGCCGTTGTCAGCCCCGGCTGCATCAGCCGCGAAGAATTCGAGACCGACACCCGGTGCCACGATGACGGCCCGAGGGATATCCCCGCTGGCCTGGTCGGGTACAGGTGGGAGCACCGCCCGCACGGGGAAGATCGGTGCCGTCACGGATATCCGGCCGGCGTGATCCCGATCCCCGGTGACCGGCACCGCCCCGGACCGGCTGGCCGGCTATTCTTCGCCACCCGCGAGGCCGCCGAAGACCACCTGTACCGCGGGGACCGCCAGCGAGCCGAACAAGCCGCACCGCAGGCACCACCCATCAAGGAGCTGCGCCGCGCCATGGCCGACGCTCACCCCGACCGTGGCGGCACGGCCGAGCAGTTCATGCAAGCGCGCCGCCGGTACCAGGCGGCGCTTCGGGCCGCGTGACAGTAACGTCCGGCCCCGCTGGCTCCCGGCGGACACGGCGGCTCGTAAGGCGGCGCTAGGGCGCCTGCTAGGGACATGCACGGATGCGACCGGCCTCCGGGGTGGCGCACTGTGAACGCAAGGAAGCACGAAACAGGACGGTGTGAGATGCCCATGACCACACAACTCGCCGTGACCAGGCTGAACATCCGCGACGCTCGGTGCCTTGCGCTGTTCGCCTCCGGGCTGCAGCCATCGGACATGCCGACCGCCGAAATGGTAGCCACGGCAGTTAACCGCGCCGTCCGGCGGCTCGGCGTGCGCGGCTGCGTCGCCCGGATGGCCCAGGACTTCGGCGACCACCCCGACGCTGCCGCGACGCGCATGCGCTGGGCGCGCCAGCTGGCTGCCTTGCCCCAGGCCAGCGTGCCCGGCGGCCATGATGCAGTCACAGGACGGGCGGCGGCATGAACGAAACGTGTGACCGGTGCGGCCCTGCATCCGCGACCTGACAGCTTCCACGCTCGACGACGGCAGAAAGGAGTCGCACGATGAAGATCGTCCTGGCTGGGGCAAGCGGAGTGATCGGGCGGAGCCTGATTCCCCGGCTTACCGCGGCCGGGCACGGCGTTACGGGCATGACCGGCGACGCGGCCACGACTAGCCTTGTGCGCTCGCTCGGCGCTCAGCCGGCAGTGGTCGACGTCTTCGACCGCGACCGGCTGGCTGAGGTGATCCGGTCGGCACATCCAGACGCCGTCATCGACCAGCTGACCAGCCTTCGCAACGGCAACTACCCCGCCACCAACCGCCTCCGCACGGAGGGCACCCGCAACCTCATCGACGCGGCCCTAGCGGCAGGGGTCCGGACAGTGGTGGCGCAAAGTTACTGCATCTACGTGCCGGGACCCGGGCTGGCGGACGAAACCGACCCTCTGGACGTGAACTCCCCGGCATTCGGGGCTGCGGCTGAGGCGCTCGTCGCGCTGGAGGCTATCGTGTCCGAAGCGCCGCACGGGGTGCTTCTGCGCTACGGGAATCTGTACGGGCCAGGCACGGGCTATGCGAGCGATGGGGCAATTGCAGCTCAGGTCCGGCAGGGCAAGCTGCCTGCCACCGAGGATGTGACGTCGTTCCTGCACGTGGAGGACGCCGCCGACGCCGCGGTCCAGGCCCTGGGATGGCCAGCTGGCCCGTGAACATCGTCGATAACGAACCTGCTCCCGGATTGGACTGGCTGCCCGTCTATGCCGCCGCCATAGGGGCGGGCGTTCCTCCAAGAAAACAGCCGGGTAAAGGCAGCGGGCTGCGTGGCGCGACAAATTCCAAGGCGCGAAAAGACTACGGATGGGAACCGGTCCATCCCAGCTGGCGTGAGGGATTTCAGACCGCGCTCGGATAAGCCACACCGACGGGCTGCCGGGCAGCCTCGCACGAGCGCCCGCGTGAGATCAAATCACGATTCGTTAATCGCATGAAAGGTCAGAAGGACATGAATGAACTAGTCGAAAACACCGCAACGCGGTCCCGGATCGTGATTGCCGGCGCGGGTTACGCCGGCTATCACTGCGCGCGGCGCCTGGAGCGGATGCTGCCGCGCGAGGCCGCCGAGATCGTGATCGTCTCGCCGACCGATTACATGCCGTACACGTCGCTCCTTCCTCAGGTCGGCGCCGGCACCGTCGATCCGCGGCATATCGCCGTCTCGCTCTCGGCCACCCTGCGGCGCACCCGCCACGTCCCGGGCCACGCCGTCGACGTTGACTTCGCGAATCGCTCCATCACTGTGGACGGCCCCGACGGGCAACGGCGCGAGCTCAGCTGGGACCGGCTGGTGCTGACACCAGGCAGCGTATCCCGGACCCTGCCGCTCCCCGGCCTCTTGGAGCAGGCCAAAGGATTCAAGAACATCGCAGAGGCCTTGTACCTGCGCGACCACGTGCTCGGCCAGTTGGAGCTCGCCGATGCCAGCGACGACCCGGCAGAGCGCCGGGCCCGGTGCACCTTCGTGGTGGTCGGCGCCGGGTACACCGGCACCGAAGTGGCCGCCCAGGGGCTGCTCTTCACCCGGGCCGCGCTGCGCCGTTACCCGCGGATCCGCCCGGACGAGCTCCGGTGGCTGCTGGTCGACCGCGCCCCGGCCATCCTGCCCGAGCTGGGCCAGCGGCTCGGAGACCCGGCCCTGCGCATCCTGCGCCGCCGCGGGCTGGACGCGCGGCTGAACACCACCATCGAAGGGGTCACCGCCACCCAGGTCCGGCTCTCCGACGGCACCACCGTACCCACCCGCACGCTGGTGTGGTGCGTCGGCGTCACACCCGGCCCACTCACCCAGGCACTCGGGCTGGAAACCGTCAAGGGACGCATCATGGTCGACGAATTCCTCACCGTCCCCGGCCACCCTGATGTCTTCGCTGCCGGCGACGCGGCCGCGGCACCGGACCTCACCCGTCCCGGACAGCTCACCGCGATGACCGCCCAGCACGCCCAGCGCCAGGGCAAGGCCGCGGCGCGCAACGTCGCCGCCACCCTCGGCCACGGAACCCGCAAGCCCTACAAGCACCGTGACCCCGGCTTCGTGGTGGACCTCGGCGGCTGGCAGGCGGTGGCCAACCCGCTGCACATCCCGATATCCGGCCCCCTGGCCAATATCGTCACCCGTGCCTACCACCTCTACGCCTTGCCCGCCAACAGGCTGCGGGTCGCCACCGACTGGTTCAACGACATCATCGAACATCGCCAGTTCGTCCAGCTCGGCCTGATCCCCAGCGAACACTCCGGTCTCACTGCAGCCGAGCACACCGACATCTACTACCAGACCGACGGGCAGCCGCTCAACCGCAGCTCAGCAGCTGAGCACCTCCAGGGCACCGCTGCCACTGAGAGCGGCACCCGCGTGATGTAATCAGCGCGGCGTTGAACCGTCTTGCCGCACGGCCCGTAGTTATTTACGTGGACCGGGGGACGGGATCCCAAGCCCTGGATTCGCCATGCCCTTAAATGCCGCCCGGAGGGCGGCCGGATAGCTGCGGAAGTCACAAGCCGGCCCGCGGCGATTCCCGTCAATCCGGCTGGTCTGTATCAGTGGATATTCCAGCAGACCAAGCTGAGCAGCCCAGCGGCTGTGCCGCCGCTAGCTGTTGGAGGAGATCATGGCGAACTCGGCTACAGGCGGAGCCAACGACTATAACACCAAGATCATTGAGGAGTTCCGGGCGAACCAGGGACGCGTCGGCGGACCCTGGGCGGACACCACGCTGATCCTCATCCACCACACCGGCGCGAGGTCAGGGATCCAGCGCGTCTTGCCGCTGGGCTGCTTCCCCCGGGGAGACGGCCGCTTCGCGATCGTCGCCTCCAACGGCGGATCGCCAGCCCACCCGGACTGGTACCACAACCTCAAGGCCAACCCCAGGATCATGGTCGAGGTGGGTGCCCAGACGTTCACGGCACTGGCGGAGGAGCTGGACGACACCGCCCGCGCCGAGCTGTGGCCCAAGCTGGTCGCGTCGGCTCCTAACCTCGGCGAATACCAGGCCAGGACCGCGCGGCAGATCCCGGTGTTCATGCTGACCCGCCAGGACTGGCCCTAGCGTCGCGCCGAGCAGATATCAGCCAGATCTGCGGCGTCAGTCTCAGGGCGGGCCTGCCCGGGGCTCGAATACGAGCTGCCCGCGACCCCACCCATTCGCGCTCCAGTCAGCGGATTAGCCCCTGGCCTGCCCCCGCGGTCGCTAGGTCCAGGGCAGGAATAGCCGGTTGTACAACTACGCCCGCGATGACGTCATCGAGGCGACCGCGAGCCGGACAGTGGCCGGCGGGAAGATCGCTTCGGGCAGCCTCGGCTGGCCGGTGATCGCTGCCCGGACCGTGGGAAAGATCTCCAAGTGCTGGTTCAGGCCGCTGGCTGACAGGACCCTGGCCACCTCGGGTGATGGTGCGGCCAGGCGCAGGGATCCGCCGAGCAGCCCGGCGCGGCGTCCGCTGCCCACCAGGACCGCAAGGCTGCTGGCCTCCGCATGCTCTACCGCGGACAGGTCGATGATCAGGTGGCTGGCTGCGCGGAGCAGGCCGAGGAGCTGCTCGCGCAGGGCGGGAGCGGACCCGATGCCGAGTTCCCCGCTGAGCGCGGCGATGACGTAGCCGCCGCGGTCTGCCCGGGAGGTGAGACTGAGGCTGGTCTCATCAGCCGCGGAGTGCGTCACGGCGCTTCCGGTCACGGTTGCGGGGGACAGACCGGGTGGCGCACGGCCAGCCGTGATGACCGCGGGCCGCCCGCACGCGGGCCGAGACTATGCATGGCGGGGGGCCCGGTGCACCATCTTGCGCAGCGGCGACATCGCCGTGCGGAACAGGCCGGCCACAGGCCGGCGTGTGCGCGCCGTCGTGACCTCCGATGGCATCGGCGGGACCGATGTCATCGGCGGGACCGGTGGCTTCGGCGGGGCGGTGCCGTTCTTGGTGACCTCCGATGGCATCGGCGGGACCGGTGGCTTCGGCGGGGCGGTGCCGTTAGGGGATGGGCGCGGCCGGGTGGTGGCAGGGCCCGGATCGGGGTGGGGTGCGGCTGGTTCAGGCACGATGTCTTCCCTTGGCAGGTGGGGGCCCGTCGCAGCGTCCTCGGTGACCGCGTGGTTAGCGGCCGGCCGGAACGCTGCGACGGAGGACGGGCGGGCGAACGGCTGCTAGCCGACGCCCAGTAGGGCCGGCGTCAGCTGCCGGCGGCCGTGGCCCAGGGCGGCCGCTGTCGCGCTGACCCTGTGCCGGGCACCGGCGGGTGCACGCGAGCTGAACCGCATGCGGCGTCCCTGCCGCTGTTCTTCGATGAGATGACCAGCGGCAGCGCCAGGCCGGGCCCGAGCAGGGCGGCCTGCGGCCTCGAAGTCGCTGGCCTTCATCGCGTCACCGCCGCCGCCAGGCCAGGATCCCGGCCCGGCAGCTTTCATCAGGCACCGGCATCGTCAGCCGGGACGCGGCATTGCGAGCGTCATGAGCACCAGCGATCGTGATGACCACATCGGTGCGCATCTGCTCCTCCGGTAGCCCCGGGAAGCTGGCCGCTGGTGGCGGCTGACGTCCGGCGCCTGATCCCACGCTATACCTGCACCAAAAAACTAGCAAGTTTTTTCCGGAAATTGGTATCTTGTCAAATAGCCGAGTGGGCCTTCCTGACTCATCACGCCTGGGTCCTGCTGTGCGTGGCTCATGACCCCGGGGTGCGGCCTGCGGCGGTCCCTGCTGGCCCGCCGTGGCGGACGCTCTGATCCGCCCGCAGGAGCCGGCCGCGCCGTGCAGGAAACAGGCGTAGGACAGCCCGCTCCTCGCCTGCCTGCGTCCGAGACGCCCTAGCCTGGCGGGCCGCCGCTGGGCGGATGGGGCTGATGGTGATCGAACACGACGTTCCTGACGTCCCGGATCGCCAGGTCCAGCTGGTCGATGGCTTGCTGGACCTTCCGGGCTCCCGGGTGGTCGCCGATCAGCCCCAGCGCCGTTTCCAGAGTGAGCCCGGCGGAGAACAGCCGTCGCACCACGACGTCGTTCATGTCCTTGGCGATGCGGTCGCGATCCCGGGCCAGGAGCAAAGCCGCCTCCGCCCCGTCGCCTCCCCTGACAGACGGGGGATCGCGCGTCGGCCGTACGCTCGCCTCGTCTAGTTGCGGTATCGACCCGTAGCAGAGCGCCGCGGTTGATGAAATAAGCATCGCTGGGTACCTCGGTCCTAACCGGCCGTGACTGGCCGCGCCGCCGGGGTCCGGAGCGACGCCGGGAACCTGCGCACTTGCCTGGGCCTGGCGCAGGATCTGAATAAATGCTTGTCCACCAGCGACACTACGCGTCGGTCCTGCTCCTGGATAGGCGCAACGGGCTTGACATCTGCCGCCCGGGCCGGGGAGCGTGCTGGCGGGCCTGCGCACGCTCTGGCCCTGGGCGGGGGCGCGGCCGGCAGCACCGGCTCGGTCAGTGCAGCGGCGCGAACCGTGCGGTGAAGTGCCGCAGCTGCTGGGGCTGGGACACGATGCGCATGCCGGGCAGCTGGGCGGCCCGGCTGGCCACCCGGGTGACGACTTCGATCACATAGTCGAGGTGGCTTTGGGTGTAGGTGCGGCGGGGGACGGCCAGACGGACTAGGTCCATCGCGGCCGGGGCCTCGGTGCCGTCTGGCTGCAGGCCGAACATGACGGTTCCGATCTCGCAGGACCGCACCCCGCCTTCGGCGTACAGGGCGCAGGCCAGCGCCTGGCCCGGGTAGTGCAACGGGTCCAGGTGCGCCAGCAGGGCGCGTGCGTCGATGAAGACCGCGTGGCCTCCGAAGGGGACGACGACCGGCACGCCCGCCGACTCCAGCGCCTCACCGAGGTAGGCGATCGAGCGCACCCGGTAGCGCAGATAGCTGTCATCGATGCACTCGCTCAGGCCCTGGGCGATCGCTTCCAGGTCGCGGCCGGCGAGCCCGCCGTAGGTGGGGAAGCCCTCGGTGAGGATCTCCAGGTTGCGGCACTGCCCGGCCAGGCTGTCGTCGTTGACGGCCAGCCAGCCGCCGATATTGGCCAGGGGGTCCTTCTTGGCCGACATCGTCATCCCGTCCGCCAGGGCCGCCATCTGCCGGACGATGCCGGCGACCGCGACGTCTGCGTATCCGGGCTCGCCGGTCTTGATGAACCACGCGTTCTCCGCGAACCGGCACGCATCCAGGAACAGCGGCTTGCCGTACCGGTCACAAACTTCGCGGACGGCCCGGATGTTGGCCAGGCTGACTGGCTGGCCGCCACCGGAATTGTTGGTCACGGTCAGCATCACCAGCGGGACATGCACGGCCCGCTCGGCGAGCAGCCGGTCTAGCGCCGCGACGTCCATGTTGCCCTTGAACGGGTGCCGCAGCGCCGGCTGCAGGCCTTCCGGGATGGGCAGGTCGACGGCCTGCGCCCCGGTGAACTCGATGTTGGCCCGGGTGGTGTCGAAGTGGGTGTTGTTCGGGATGATCCGGCCCGGTCCCCCGGTTACGGTGAACAAGATCTTCTCCGCGGCCCGGCCCTGGTGCGTGGGCAAGACGTGCCGGAACGGGAACAGGCCGGTCACCGCCGCACGGAACCGCTCGAACGAGGGAGACCCCGCGTAAGCCTCATTGCCGCGCTGCACCCCGGCCCACTGCTCAGCTGACATCGCGCCGGTCCCCGAGTCGGTCAGCAGATCGATCAGCACGTCCTCGGACCGCAACTCGAACAGGTTGTATCCCGCGGCGTCCAGGGCGGCCGCCCGCTCCGCCCGGGTGGTCAGCCGCATCGGCTCGACCGAGTGGATGCGGAACGGCTCAATGATCGTGCGGAACGGTTCATCTGACATCGACGGCCTCCTCGGGACGGAACCTGCGCCCGCAAGTTCCCACGACTTCGCCAGCACGCCGGTACGCACCCGGGTAGCCCGGAACCCGTCGATTCCCGCGCATCGCTCGCCGCCGCTGCCCTTGGCGGGTTCAGGGGCTGGCCGGCTGCTTGTGTACCGACGCCTGGTAGATCTGCTCGATCGACGACTCAAGCTGGGCGTTGAACTGCTCGTCGGTCTGGTTTTCCGTCAGCCCTTCGAGAAGCGCGCGTGAGAAGCTGGCGATGAGGGTGGGATCGCGGGCGAGCCGGGCACAGGCCTCGTCACGGCTGTAGCCGCCCGACAAGGCGACGACCCGCAGGACGCGTGGGTCAGACGCCAGGTCGCCGTACAGGCCAGGCCGGGTCGGGATGGTGATCTTCAGCATCACCGTCGCGCCCTCGGGCAGCGCCTCGACGTGCTTGGTGATTGCGTCGTGCAGCAGCGTCTCAGCCTGCTCCTTGTGCGGGCTGGAGATGCTGACTTCGGGCTCGATGATCGGCACGAGGCCGGCGGCCATGATCCGGCTCGCGTAGTCGAACTGCTGGTCCACGATCGCCGAGATCCCGGCCTCGTCGGCGTCGTTGATCACCGACCGCATCTTGGTACCGAAGATCTGGTGCCGCTGCGCGCGCTCGAGCAGATCATCGAGGGTGTCGATGGGCTTCATGAGCTGCACGCCGTCTTGCTCGGGGGCAAGCCCCTGGTCGACTTTCAGGAACGGCACCACGTTCTTCTCGTCCCACAGATACCGCGCCGTGGGGACGCCGTCGACGTCTCGTTCCATGGTCTGCTCGAACAAGATCGCCGCGAGAATGCGCGAGCCGTCAAACGCCGGGCTGGTCAGCACGCGGGTCCGCATGGCGTGGACCAGGTCGAACATCTCGGCGTCGGAGCTGTAGCGGTCCCGCCCGATGCCGTACTCGGCCAGCGCCTTGGGCGTGCTGCCGCCGCTCTGGTCAAGGGCCGCGAAGAAGCCGCGGCCCGTCCTGACCTTCTCGGATTGGGTAGTGTTCACCCTTCCTTATTCTGGCACCAGCCGTACCGGTCTGGTCCCGGGGGATGCCGGGGCGATGAGCGGGGCGGTCACCGCCCTCCCCGGGGCCGGGAGACAGCAAGCCCAACCGGTCACGGCAGTGAGGTCGCGAGGATGATCCCTGAACGCGGCTGACTGGTCGAGCGGGATCGGTGGCTAGTCATGGTCGGGGTCGTATGCCAGCCACACGACGCCGAGGGGCGGCACGGTGAGCGTGGCGGAGTAGTCAAGGTCGTTCCAGCCGGGGGCCTCGGCGGTGACGGTGCCGGTGTGGGTGTTGCTGCCGCCGAAGTCGGCGTGGTCGGAGTTGAGGATCTCCGTCCAGCGTCCGGGCTGGGGCAGCCCGATGCGGTAGTCAGGCCGGGGCACCGGGGTCAGGTTGGCCACGCAGGCGACGGGCCGCCCGGCTGAGGCGGGGAACCGCAGAAACGACAGCACGCTGTTATCGGAATCGTCGGGGTCGATCCAGCGGAAGCCGCCCCAGTCGAAGTCCTGCTCCCACAAGGCGGGTTCGGCGCGGTAGATCGTGTTGAGCGCCCGGACCAGTGCCTGCACGCCGGCGTGCTCAGGGTAGTCGAGCAGGTGCCAGTCCACGCTGGTGTCATGATTCCATTCGTCGTTCTGGGCGATCTCGCCGCCCATGAACAGCAGCGGCCGGCCGGGATGGGCCCACATCCAGGCGAGCAGCGCGCGCAGGTTAGCGAACTGCTGCCAGCGGTCGCCCGGCATCTTGCTGAGCAGCGACCCCTTGCCGTGCGCCACCTCGTCGTGGCTGAGGGGAAGGATGAAGTTCTCGGTGAACGCGTACAGCAGCGCGAACGTGAGCTCGTGATGGTGATAGCGCCGGTGCACCGGGTCCTTGCTGAAGTAGACGAGCGTGTCGTTCATCCAGCCCATGTTCCATTTGAACCCGAAGCCGAGCCCGCCCAGGTACGTCGGGCGGGAGACCGCAGGCCAGGACGTGGATTCCTCCGCCACCAGCATGACCGCGGGGTGATGCCGGTAGACCACCGCGTTGAATTCCTTGATGAGGTCGATGGCCTCCAGGTTTTCCCGGCCGCCGAACCGGTTGGTGACCCACTCACCTTCCCGGCGTGAGTAGTCCAGGTACAGCATCGAAGCGACCGCGTCGACGCGCAGGCCGTCGAGGTGGAACTCCTCGATCCAGTACAGCGCGTTCGCGATCAGGAAGTTACGGACCTCATGGCGCCCGTAGTTGAACACCAGGGTGCCCCAGTCCGGGTGCTCGCCCATCCGCGGGTCGGCGTGCTCATACAGCGCCGTGCCGTCAAAGCGCGCCAGCGCCCAGTCGTCCTTGGGGAAGTGCCCGACCACCCAGTCGACCAGGACCCCGATGCCGGCCTGGTGCAGCCGGTCCACCAGATAGCGGAAATCATCCGGGGTCCCGAACCGGGCGGTCGGCGCGTAATATCCCGTCACCTGGTATCCCCAGGAGCCGGAGAACGGGTGCTCGGCGACCGGGAGGAACTCTACGTGGGTAAACCCCAGATCAGCCAGGTACCCGGGCAGGACCTCGGCCGCTTCACGGTAGGTCAGCGGACGCCACCTGCCGTCGGCGTCCTGGGTGAACCGCCACGAGCCCAGGTGGCATTCGTACATCGTTATCGGAGCATGCAGCATGTCGGTGGCCGCCCGGGCCGCGAGCCACTGCCCGTCCTGCCACTCATACCGGCTCTGGGTGACAATGCTGGCCGTGGCCGGGGGTACCTCGGTGGCAAAGGCGAACGGGTCCGCGCGCAGGCTCACCTGCCCGTGCTCGCTGACCACCTCGAACTTGTAGCGCGCTCCGGGACCGACCCCGGGCAAGAAGATCTCCCAGACCCCCGAGCTGCCCAGCACCCGCATCGGGTGCAGACGGCCGTCCCAGCCGTTGAAGTCACCCACGACCCGGACCGACCGGGCGGCGGGCGCCCACACCGCGAACGACGTGCCGGACGTGCCCTGATGCACGCGCACCTGCGCCCCTAGATGCTGCCACAGCCCCTCGTGCCGGCCTTCGGCCAGCAGATGCAGGTCTAGCGGCCCGAGCGTGGGCCAGAACCGGTACGGATCATCGACCGTCACCACGGCCTCACCGGCCTCACCGGCCTGACCTGGGTAGTAGGTCTCCAGGCGGTAGTCGGGGACATCCGGCCCCTCCAGCTCCCCGGCGAACACCCCGGCAGGATGCACGCGGCGCATCTCGGTCCGCTGCCCGTTGGCCAAGATGACCATGCCGACCGCGTCAGGACGCCACGCCCGGATCACCACATGGTCGCGGCCTTCGCCGTCGCGCCCCGGGTGAGCACCCAGCAGGTGGTGCGGATCGTGATGCTGACCAGCAATCAGGCGCTCAAGGTCCGTGTCCTCGGTCATGATGCCGGATTCACCAGGTGAACTCATGCTGATCCCTGTTCCGCACCGCGTTTTCAGGCAAACCTTCACGCACCCAGCCTGTACGTCTCCTGCCTACGGCCGGGAAGCTCGGTACGATCAGCGCCAGGAGCTGCGCAGGCTCACCAGCGCCCGGAACAGTGAGGTGGTGAGTCCGGCCCTGGTAGAGATCGCGACTCGCGTAGCGCGGCTGGTTACCGGGGCGCATAGGCCCGGGTGGCTTGCTCGACGGCACTGAGGTAACCGATCCGTCCGAAGTCTGATTGGCTGGCCGCCGCGGCGAACATCCCGCGGATTTCATCGGTGGAGCTGAATCCCTTGCGTTCCATCCAGGCGCTCAGCCCGTTGAGCAGCTCGGTCACGTGCGCCGGGCCGTGCCGTAGCAGCGATGATGTCGTCATCACGACGTCCGCGCCGGCCAGCAGGTAGGCGGCGATGTCATCGGCGGTTTCCACGCCGGTGCTGGCGGCGAGCGAGGCGTGTACATGGCCCCGGAGCCGCGCGATCCAGGACCGGGCGAGCGTGGCCTCGGCCGGGCTGGAAAGCTTGAACCCGGCGCTGACGCTGAGCGTCTGGGGGTTGATATCGGTCTGCATGAAGCGGTTGAACAGTATCAGGCCGTCTGCGCCTGCCCGGTCAAGGCGGATCGCCATCTCGCCGAGGGAGCTGAAGTAGGGGTTCAGCTTGACCGCGACCGGGATGCTGACCACGGCCTTGACCGTGGTGAGGATGTCAACGTACCGCTGCTCGGCGTCGCGCCCGGGGATGACCGGGTTACTGGGCAGGTAGTAGATGTTCAGCTCGACCGCGGCCGCGCCCGCGTCCTGCATGGCACGGGCGTAGTCGGTCCACCCGCCGGGGGTGCTGCCGTTGAGGCTGGCGATCACCGGGACGCCCGATCCGGCAGCCCGTTCGATCAGGCTGAGGTACTGGCGGGGCCAGACGCTGGCGTCGGGGTCGATCAGGTAGCTCGTTGCCTCGCCGAAGCTGTCGATGCCGACCTCGGCCAGGCGTTCGTCCCGGTCAGCTTCGGCCCGGATCTGCTCCTCGAACAGCGACGGCAGCACAACGGCGCCCACGCCCGCCGCGGCCAGGCGCTTGATCCGGTCGACGCTCTGGGTCATCGGGCCGGCCGAGGCCACCAGCGGGTTACGCAGATCCAGGCCCAGGTAACTGGTGTCAAGCTTCATCGTCTGGTCCCATCGTCCTCGGCTCGTCCTCGGTGGTGGCTGCCCGGACGCTGCTGTCGATGCCGCCGGGGAACCGGTCCGGGCTGTGGGCCGCCATCTCCTCGTACGTGGCCCATCGCTGGTCGACCTGCTGCCGGGCCAGGCCGGCTAGGCGTTCGGCTGCTTCGGGGTTGGTGCGTTCGAGGATGCGGTAGCGCAGTTCCCGCCCGGTGTAGGCGGCCAGCGGGATCCTGGGCCGGTGTGAGTCGAGCAGGAACGGGTTGCGGCCGGCTTCGCGCAGGACCGGGTCGTAGCGGATCAGCGGCCAGTAGCCGCTGGCCACGGCGCGGTACTGCTGGTCCATTCCGTTGCGCAGCGGGATCCCGTCTTTCTCGATGCCTTGCGCGATGCAGTGGCTGTAGGCGAGTACGAGCGAGGTTCCGGGGTAGGCTTCGGCCTCGCGGAGCGCCCGCAGTGTCTGCTGCGGGTCGGCGCCCATGGCGACCCGGGCCACGTAGACGTTGCCGTAGGCGATCGCCTGCAGGGCGACGTCCTTCTTCGGGACGCTCTTGCCGGCCGCGGCGAACTTGGCCACCGCGCCGATCGGTGTCGACTTGGAGGCCTGCCCGCCGGTGTTGGAGTACACCTCGGTGTCCATCACCAGCACGTTGACGTCGCGGCCGGTGGACAGCACGTGATCCAGGCCGCCGGAGCCGATGTCGTAGGCCCAGCCGTCGCCGCCGACGATCCATACGCTGCGCCGGACCAGGTTGTCCACCACGCTGTTCAGGTCGGCCACGGCCGGATCCGTGCCGTCCAGCTGGGCCAGGCGGCCCTTGAGCTCGGTGACCCGGTCCCGCTGGGCGGCGTACTCGGTTTCGCGCCGCTGCGGGGCGGCCAGGATCGCCTCGGCCAGTTCCGGCCCGCCGGGACCGAGGGTGTCCTTGAGCTCGGCCAGCCGACGGCGGGCCAGGGCCAGGTGCTGGTCGGCGGCGAGCCGGAAGCCGAGGCCGAACTCGGCGTTGTCCTCGAACAGGGAGTTGGCCCAGGCCGGGCCGCGGCCCGCCTGGTCGGTGGTCCAGGGGGTGGTCGGCAGGTTGCCGCCGTAGATGGACGAGCAGCCGGTCGCGTTGGCGATCATCAGCCGGTCGCCGAACAGCTGGGACACCAGCTTGAGGTAGGGTGTCTCGCCGCAGCCGGCGCACGCGCCGGAGAACTCGAACAGCGGCTGCAGGAACTGGGTGCCGCGAACGGTGCCGAAGTCGACCCGGGACCGGTCGTTGACCGGGATCGTCTCGAAGAATGCGATGTCGCGCCGGGCGCTGTCCACCAGGGGCTCGCGGGCGGCCAGGTTGATCGCCTTGTGACTGGGATCGCCGGGCGCGGACGCCGGGCAGGCCTCGACGCACAGCCCGCACCCGGTGCAGTCCTCGGCGTAAACCTGCAGGGTGTACCGGGCGTCCGGCAGCCCGCGCGCGTCCAGCGGCATGACCGGGAACCCCTCTGGCGCCCCGGCCAGCACGCCGGTGTCGTAGAACTTGGAGCGGATCACGCTGTGCGGGCAGACGAAGCTGCAGTTGCCACACTGGATGCACAGGTCCGGGTCCCACGCGGCCACCTCGTCGGAGATGTTCCGCTTCTCATAGGCCGCCGTTCCCAGGGGGTAGGTGCCGTCCACGGGCAGCGCGCTGACCGGCAGGTCATCACCGAGGCCGTCCATCATCTGCGCGGTGACGGCGCGGACGAACTCCGGCGCGTGCGCCGGGACGACCGGCCGCACGGTGCGGGTGACGGTCACCCGCCCGGGGTGCTCGACCTGGTGCAGGGCCGCCAGGGAGGCGTCCACAGCGGCCTCGTTGGCGGCGACGACCTCGGGGCCGCGCCGGCTGTAGGTCTTGGTGATCGCAGCCTTGATCGCCGTGATCGCCTCCTCCCGCGGCATGACCCCGGAGATCGCGAAAAAGCAGGTCTGCAGGACGGTGTTCGCCCGTTTGCCGAGCCCGGCGTCGCGGGCGACCTTGCTGGCGTCGATGGCGTACAGGGTGAGCTGTTTGGCCAGGATCTGCTCCTGCGCCTCCCGCGGCAGCGAGTCCCACACCTCATCGGCCGGATATGGGGTATTGAGCAGTACGGTCGCCCCGGGCGCGGCGCGTCCCAGGACCTCGTGCCGCGCGATCATCCGCGCCTGGTGGCAGCCGACGAAACTGGCCTGGCTGATGAGGTAGGGCGCCTTGATCGGGGCCGGCCCGAACCGCAGGTGCGAGACCGTCTCCGACCCGGACTTCTTGGAGTCATAGACGAAATAGGCCTGGGCGTTCCGCCCCGGATCGGCGCCGATGATCTTGACACTGTTCTTGTTCGCGCCGACGGTCCCGTCCGCGCCCAGCCCGAAGAACAGCGCCCGCACCGTCCCGGCCGGCTCGATGTCCAGCCCCGGGTCATACGGCAGGCTGGTGCCGGACACGTCGTCGGTGATGCCGATCGTGAACCGCGGCCGGGGACGGTCGGCGGCCAGTTCGGCGAAGATCCCGGCCACCATGGCCGGCGTGAACTCCTTCGACGACAGCCCGTACCGGCCGCCGGTCACCAGCGGCATGACCGAGCGGTCGCCGACAGTGTGCGCCTCGGCCAGCGCCGCGAGCACGTCGAGGAACAGCGGCTCGCCGAGCGAGCCGGGCTCCTTGGTCCGGTCCAGCACGGCCACCCGCCGCGCGCTCGCGGGGATCGCGGCCAGCAGAGCTTCTGCCGCGAAGGGCCGGTACAGCCGGAGCTGTACGACCCCGACCTTCTCCCCGCGCGCGGCCAGGAAGGCGGCGGTCTCAGCCGCGGTCTGCCCGCCCGAGCCCATGACCACGATCACCCGCTCCGCCGCCGGGTCACCGCTGTATTCGGCCAGATGGTACCGGCGGCCGGTCACCGCGGCGAAGGCGTCCATCGCGCCGGTGACCGCACCGGGAACCCGCTCGTAGAACGGGTTGACGGTCTCCCGGGCCTGGAAGTACACATCCGGGTTCTGCGCGGTCCCGCGGATGACCGGGTGATCCGGGGTCAGCGCCCGGCCGCGGTGGGCCCGGATCAGCTCCTCCGATACCAGGGCCCGCAGCTCATCATCGGACAGCAGCTCGACGGTGTTCACCTCGTGCGAGGTACGGAACCCGTCGAAGAAGTGCACGAACGGGATCCGCGTGGCCAGCGTGGCGGCCTGGGCGACCACCGCCAGGTCATGCGCCTCCTGCACACTGGCCGAGGCCAGCATGGCGAACCCGGTCTGGCGGACCGCCATCACATCGGAATGATCGCCGAAGATAGACAGGCCCTGCGCGGCCAGGGAGCGCGCGGCCACCTGGAACACCGCCGGGGTCAGCTCCCCGGCGATCTTGTACATGTTCGGGATCATCAGCAGCAGGCCCTGCGAGGCGGTGAACGTGGTGGTCAGCGCCCCGCTCTGCAGCGCGCCGTGCAGCGCGCCCGCGGCGCCGCCCTCGCTTTGCATCTCGACCACGGTCGGCACGCTGCCCCATACGTTCGGCCGCCCCTGGCTGGACCACTCATCAGCCAGCTCGGCCATCGTCGACGACGGCGTAATCGGGTAGATACAGCACACCTCGTTGAGCCGGTAAGCAGCCGAAGCCGCGGCCTCGTTACCGTCGACGATGACGCGCATCACGGCTCCTCTGGGATCATCTCGATGGCATGGACCGGGCACTGCTCGTAACAGATCCCGCAGCCCGTGCACCGGTCATAGTCGAATATGTAGGCGTAGTCCGTCCCGTGTTCATGGCCTGCGGGGCGGCTGGGGCGGATCTTGATGATTGCGTCCTCCGGGCAGGAGCCGAAGCAGCCGTCGCACTCGAAGCAGTTCCCGCACGACAAGCAGCGGCCGGATTCGTACGCCGCCTGGCCTTGAGACAGGCCGCCGACCACCTCGGTGAAATCGGCGGTCCTTTCGCTGGCTTCGATCTCGGGCTGGCTGCGGCGCTCGGCATCGGAGAAATACCACGGGTGCAGCCGCCCGAAGGCCGCCTCGTCGTTCTTGGCCGGCGAGGCGGCCTCGCCGCCCCGGAGGTAGGCATCGATGAACCGCGCGGCCTTCTTCCCGTGCCCCACACCGACCGTGACCGTCCGCTCGGACGGCACCATATCCCCGCCCGCGAACACCCCCGGGCAGCCCGTCATCATCGACGGCGAGACCATGACGGTCCCGTCCTTCTTGAATTCGACGCCCGGGACCGGCCGCAAGAACGCCGTGTCGGCGTCCTGCCCGACCGCCATGATGACGGTATCGGCGGCCAGCGTCTCCAGCCGCCCGGTCGGATGGGGCCAGCCCGTCTCGTCCAGCTCCATGACCTCGACGGTCAGCTCGGGCCCGTCGAACGCGGCGATGGTCCGCAGCCAGTTGATCCGCACGCCCTCCCGCTCGGCGTCCGAAGCCTCGTCCTCATGCGCGGGCATCTGCGCCCGGCTGCGCCGGTACACGATCATCGTGTCCTGAGCCCCCAGCCGGCGGGCCACCCGCGCCGCATCCATCGCGGTGTTCCCGCCGCCGTACACCGCGACCCGGCGGCCGACCAGCGGACGGGCGCCGGCGGCGACGTCCCGCAGGAACGGCACCGCGTCGATGATCTTGCTCGCGTCCCGGGCCGGGATGTCCACATGCTTGGACAGGTGCGCGCCGACCGCGACGAACACCGCGTCGAACCGCCCCTCGGCCTGCTCGGCGGCCAGGTCGGTCACCCGGTGGCCGCAGGTCATCCGCACGCCCAGCGCCTCGATCCTGGCCAGCTCGCCCGCCAGGACGTCACGCGGCATGCGGTAGGCGGGGATGCCGTACCGCATCATCCCGCCCGGTTCGTCGCCGGTGTCACGGATCTCCACCTCATGGCCCCGCCGGGCCAGGTGATAGGCCGCCGACAGGCCACTGGGGCCCGCCCCGATGACCAGGACCCGCTTGCCCGTGTGGGTCGGCGGCGGATCATACTGCCATCCGCGCTCAAGCGCGAGGTCGCCGAGGAACCGCTCGACCGAATGGATGGAGACGGAGCTGTCGAGCTCGGCCCGGTTGCAGACGCTCTCACATGGGTGATAGCAGACCCGGCCATGGATGGCCGGGAATGGGTTGTCGGCGGTCAGCTGCCGCCACGCGCGCTCATGCTCGCCGGCCTGGGTGCTGGCCAGCCAGGACTGGATGTTCTCCCCGGCCGGGCAACCCGCGTTGCACGGCGGGAGCAGGTCCCCGTAGACGGGCCTGCGCGTTCGTACCGGGCCGCCCAGTGCGGCACCATGCAGCAGGTCGGGCAGCGGCGTAAGATCCCGTGGCGGATGGCTCATCGGCACGCACCTTCGCAATCGGTCTGTGGGGAAAGGGTGGGTCTGAGGGCCTGGGGTGGGCTAGGGGAGAAAGTCCCTTACTCGCCGGTCACGTGAGAATACGGCTGGGCGGGCCAGATGTCGCGGCAGGAGTCGCCGGCGGTCCGGTCGCCTATGCGCCCGGGTGCTCGTCGTCGTCGCCGTGCCGGGCCACCGCGTCCGGCTGCAGCACTGCGGCGGCGGCCAGCTTGCCGTTGCTTACCTGTATGGGCAGCTGGGGGATCGGCGGGACCTCGGGTATCTCAAGCGGCGCTCCGCCCGTGATCTCGGCTTCGGCGGCGGCCACATCCTCATCGCCGAAGTCCGCGAGCGACGCCGAATCCTCGGCCGACTTCGCTTCGCCCGCACGCCCTGGCGGCGTGAACTTGTCGAAGAACCGGAGCAGCTCGACCGGTACCGGCATGACCAGCGTGCTGTTCTTCTCTGCAGCGACCTCGACCACCGTCTGCAGCAGCCGCAGTTGCAGTGCGGCGGGGTCGCGGGCCATGACGTTGGCGGCCGCGGCGAGGCGCTTGGAGGCCTGGTACTCGCCGTCGGCGGTGATGATCCGGGCGCGGCGCTCCCGTTCCGCCTCGGCCTGCCGGGACATCGATCGCTTCATGGAATCGGGCAGCGAGACGTCCTTGAGCTCCACCCGCTCGACCCGGACGCCCCACGGGCCCTCGGTCGGCTCGTCGATGATCCGGCGCAGCTCGCGGTTAACCGAGTCCCGCTCGGAGAGCAGCTGGTCCATCTCGGACTGGCCGATGATCGACCGCAGCGAGGTCTGCGCCTGCTGGGAGATGGCGAACATGTAATTCTGCACGTTGATCGTCGCCTTGACCGGATCGACGACCCGGAAGTAGACCACGGCATCGACCCGGACGGTCACGTTGTCTTTGGTGATGCCTTCCTGAGCCGGGACGGCCATGGCGACGATCTGCATATTGACCTTCTGCATGCGGTCGCCCACCGGCCGGATCAGGGTCAGCCCGGCGCCACGCGTCCCCGGCAGCACCCGTCCGAACCTGAAGATGATGCCCCGCTCGTACTGCTGCACGACCTTGAACGAGCGGCCGGCCGCGACGAGCCCGGCCACCACGAGTACCACCAGGATGACCACCAGGGCGACCATCACCAACACCTCTTCTTCGGCGACGCCGTGGTAGCCGGCCGCCCGCGGCGGCCAGTCCCCGGTGCCTGCCTTCAGCCTATCTACGCAACTGAGAACTAGCAAAAAGTTTCTAGAAACTCTGACCCGATTATTGAGGGTGACGACACGTTAACCATGTTCTTTGCGGCATCAGCCCGGGGCCTTATAAATTTACCGATCTTGTGCCGGGCGAAGTTCGCATCGATCCGCTTGATAAGATTACGTTACTCCAGCATGTCCGGACGGCAGGAGTCGCTGGAAGACGTCCGGGCGACCACGGGGTGTCACGGGTGGCATGGCCTGAACGCCCGGTGCCGCTCACCGGGGTGAAACCCTCACGTTTATCCGATTCCAGCCGACGGGAGCCGAAGCGAACAGCTCAGGACCGAGTCAGATACACTCGATGGCTGCGATGAACGATTTCACGCTCATCTATGAAAGCTTCGAGCCGGCCGGGGAGGGGCTCCGGGAGGCACTGACCTCGACCGGCAACGGCTACCTATGCAGCCGCGGCACCGCGGAGTGGGAAGACGCCGACGGTGTGCACTACCCCGGGACCTACGTGCACGGGGTCTACAACCGCGAGACGACGATCCTGGGCGGGCTGCCGGTGCTCAACGAGGACCTCGTCAACCTTCCCAACTGGCTGGTGCTCAAGCTGCGGATCGAGGGCGCAGACGCAATCCGGCTGGCGGACGTTGAACTGCTTGAATACCGCCATGAGCTCGACATTCACCGTGCGGTGGTGACGCGCGAGCTTTGCTTCCGGGACGCCGCCGGGCGTGAGACGGCGCTGCGCAGCAGGCGGTTCGTGAGCATGGCCGATCCGCACGGGGCCGGTATCGAATGGACGCTGACGCCGCAGAACTGGTCAGGCCGGGTGGAGGTGATCTCGGCGATCGACGGACGCGTGACCAACCAGGGCGTCGCCCGCTATCTGGAGCTCGAGGGCCGGCATCTCAATCCTGTCTCGCCGCGGACATTCGGCGCGGAGATCATCGCGCTGAAGGTCCAGACGCGGCAGTCGAACATCTATATCAGCCAGGCGGCCCGCACACGTGTCTTCCAGGGAAGCGAGCCGCTCGCAGTTGCCCGCAGCCTGCACCAGATGGAGGACTACATCCAGCAGGTGCTGGCGTTCGACGTCCAGCAGGGCGCGCCGACCAGGATCGAGAAGATGCTGACGTTCGCGACCTCCCGCGACGCCGCGACCAGCGATACGCTCGCCAAAGCCGGGACCTCAGCGCTCTGGCGGCCTGACTTCGGGGAGTCGCTCGAGCGCCATCTTTCCGCCTGGGACGAGTTGTGGCGCGTGTGCGCCGTGCACGTGCGCGGAGACGACCGGGTCCAGATGCTGTTGCGGCTTCACGTCTCACACGTCCTCCAGGTATGTTCCCGGCACACGGCCGACCTGGACGCCGGGCTGCCCGCGCGCGGTCTCAACGGTGAGGCATACCGGGGGCACGTTTTCTGGGACGAGCTGTACGTGTTCCCGTTCCTGAGCTTCCGTATACCGGAGGTCACACGTGAGCTGCTGATGTACCGTTACCGGCGCCTCGATGAGGCGCGGGCGGCAGCCCGTGAGGCGGGCTTCGGCGGGGCGATGTTCCCGTGGCAGAGCGGCAGCGAGGGCAAGGAGGAGACCCAGCGGGTGCACCTGAACCCGCTGTCCGGGCGCTGGGAGCCGGACCTCAGTCGCAACCAGCGCCATGTGAACGCGGCAATCTTCTACAACATCTGGCAGTACTTCCAGGCCACGCGGGATCCGGCCTTCCTGCGTGATTACGGCGCGGAGATGATGGTGGAGATCGCGCGCTTCTGGGCGTCCATCGCCCACTTCAACCCGGACCGCGAGCGCTACGAGATCCACGGGGTAATGGGCCCGGACGAGTTCCACGAGAAGTATCCGGACGCGGAGGAGGGTGGCCTGCGCAATAACGCCTACACGAACGTGATGGTCGCGTGGCTGTGCGGGCTCGCGGGCGAAGTACTCTCACTGCTGCCGGCGAGCAGGGCCGACGCGCTCCGCTCCAGGCTCGAGATCTCTGCGCAAGAGCTGCGGCTATGGCAGGACATGAGCCGGCGCATGTTCGTTCCCTTCCACGACGACGGCATCATCAGCCAGTTCGAGGGCTACGAGGCACTCGAGGAACTCGACTGGGACGGCTACCACGCGAAGTACGGGAACATCCAGCGGCTCGACCGGATCCTGCGCGCCGAGGGCAACGACCCGAACCGCTACAAGATCGCCAAGCAGGCCGACACGGTGATGCTGTTCTTCCTGTTTTCCCCGAATGCGCTGCGGCGGCTGTTCGAGCGGCTGGGCTATGAGTATCGCGCGGACACCGCTGCCCGGAACATCGCCTACTACGACCAGCGCACATCGCACGGGTCCACGCTGAGCTTCATCACGCATGCGGGTGTACTCGCCGTGCTCGATCCGGAGAGTTCCTGGGAGCGCTTCTTGGTCGCGCTGAACAGCGACGTAGATGATGTCCAGGGCGGGACGACCAGAGAGGGCATTCACATGGGTGTCATGGCCGGGACGCTCGACCTCATGCAGCGCGCCTACCCCGGCACGGAGATCCGCGACGACGTTCTTCACTTCGAGCCCAGGCTTCCCGGCCCGATCGAGGAGCTGTCGTTCACGATGCAGTTCCGGCGGACGCCGCTCCTGGTGACGCTCGACAAGGACACGCTTACGGTCGCGCTCCATCCGGAGGGGGCGAGCGGGCCGATAAGAGTCGGCGCCGGCGGCGAAATCCGCGAGCTCAGCCCCGGAGACCGGTACATGTTCCGGCTGTCCCCGGACAGTCCGACCGAAGAGCGCCGGGCCAGCGGCTGAGGGGGCACGCGTGCCGAAGTTCCAGGGAGCGATTTTCGACATCGACGGAGTGCTCGTCGACTCGCCGCACGAGAAGGCATGGCGTGAGTCGCTGCGGCAGCTGATGGAGTCGGACTGGAGCGACATCCGCAACCAGACGAGCTGGTCGCCGGAGGCCTTCACGTCCCGCGTCTATGACGAGCAGATGTCCGGCAAGCCTCGTATGAGCGGCGCGCGCGCGGCACTGGCGTACTTCCGCGTCCCCGACGACGACGGCAGGCGTCTCGCCCTGTACGCCGACCGGAAGCAAGCGATGGTGGTCCAGCTGATCGAAGCCGGCGACTTCACCGCATACCCCGACGCGCTGCGCTTCATCATCGCCGTCAAAGACGCCGGGATCAGGGTGGCGGCCGCCTCCTCCTCTAAGAACGCCAAGCTGTTCCTGCGGCAGATAAGGCTCGACAGCTTCGCGCAGGAACACGCGATCGTGTCCGCGTCGCTGCGACCCGGGCTGACGCTGCTCGAGTTCTTCGACGCCGACGTATCGGGCCGGGACTTCGCGCACGGAAAGCCGCATCCTGAGATATTCCTCACCGCCGCCCATGAGCTCGGGGCCGCACCCGAGGACTCCATCGTCATAGAGGACGCCGCGGCGGGCATCCAGGCCGCCAAGGCCGGCGACATGGCGGCGATCGGAATCGCACGCGCCAATGACACCGAACTCCTGGCCGCGGCGCGTGCCGACATCGTGGTCACCACGCTTGACGACGTCGACCTCAGCGCGCTGGCCAACGGCCGCCTCGCCGTAAAGAAGGCCTAGCCTCTACCGGCTCGAGCTACCTGGGCGGGCGGTCCTGGCGGCCTCGGGTCTGGTGGATTATTGCCGTATGGCCCGCCGTCTGCCGGAAACGCGCTACGCGCAATCGAGCGGGGCGAAGATCGCCTTTCAGGTGTCCGGCACGGGTCCCCCGGACCTGGTCATGGTGCCTGGGCTGGTCTCGCATCTCGACATCCAGTGGCAGCAGACCGGGTACCGCCGTTTCGTGCGGGCGCTGGAGCGAGGCGGCCGCCTGATCCGGTTGGACAAGCGTGGTACCGGCCTGTCGGATCCGGCCGGTGACCTGCCGACGACGCAGGAGCGGGTGCGCGACGTGGCCGCGGTAATGGCCGCGGCGAGGTCATCGCGGGCTGTGCTGTTCGGGTTGTCTGACGGTGGGCGGGCCGCGATCGCCTTCGCTGCGGCCTATCCCGGCCGGGTGCAGGGCCTTATCTTGTACGGCACCTCGTATCGGGGTCCCCGGGCGGCGCTGCTGCGGCGGTACCGGTCGGTGGTGCGCCATTGGGGAGAGGGGCGGCTTGTCGATCTGGTGGCTCCCAGCCTGGCGGGCCAGCAGGCGCGCCAGGCGGCCGGGGCGTTCGAGCGGGCGGCGGCCAGCCCGGCCATGGCGGCGGCCTTGATCGAGTCCCTGGGGCTGATCGATGTGCGCGATCTGATGAGGGGCCTGGCGGTCCCGGTGCTGGTGTTGCACCGCGACGGCGATATCGTCCCGGTCGCGGATGCTCGCATGGTGGCCGGCGAAATCCCCGGGGCGACCCTGAAGATCTTGCCCGGTCGGGATCATCTTCCCTGGGTCGGCGACTGGCCAGCTGTGGCCGGGGAGATCCTCGCGTTCGTGGGCGAGGTCGCGGCTGCCCCCAGGCGGCCGGAGCGGCGGGGCCGATCGGGACCACGGCCCCCGCGGCCGGCGGTGGGCTGGGCGTCGCTGACTGGGGCCGAGCTCCCGGTGGTGCGCCTGGCGGCCGAAGGGCTCACCAACGAACAGGTCGCCGCCCGGCTGTGCCTGTCCCGCTACACAGTCGAGACGCACCTCAAGCACGTCTTCGCCAAGCTCGGGGTCGAGTCCCGGGCCGAGCTGGCCGCCCTGGCGGCAGGCCAGGGCCTGCCCCCGGATACCTGATCTCCGGGATGTCCCGCAGCAGGATGCCGGTGATGCTGGACGGCAAGGGGAACGGATCGCCCCGTCGCTGCGGGATGAGGAGGAGCGGTGGCTGACACGCTGGTGATGAACGCCGGAATTGACTCGATGCGGAGCGCGCTCGCGGACCTGGTCCCGGACTTCCGGGCCCGGGCAGGCGAGGCTGAGCAACTCCGGACGTTGCCCGCCGATCTGGTGCAGCGGGCGAAGGCGGCGGGGCTGTTCCGCCTCAACCTCCCCCGGTCCCTGGGCGGCTTCGAGCTCGGCCCGGCCACCACCGCGGAAATCTTCGAGGAGATCAGCCGCGCCGATGGCTCGGCCGGCTGGACCATCGTGATCGGTAACAGCACCGCGTTCTTCGCCTGGCTCGACCCCGCGGTGGCCAGGGAACTGATCGGCGAACACCCTGACTTCGTCTCCACCAGCATGTGGGCGCCGCTGGGACGGGCCACATTCGAGCGCCAGGGCCGCTTCACGGTGTCAGGCCGCTGGCCGTTCAACAGCGGCTGCCCGCACGCCGCCTGGCTGCAGGTCGGCGTCTTCGTCGCCGGCTCCGACGGCCCCCGGATGCTGGCATCCGGGGCACCGGACTGGCGATTCGCTTTCATCCCCGCCCAATCCGCAGTCATCGAGGACACCTGGGACGCGATGGGACTTCGCGGGACGGGAAGCCACCACCTGACCCTGTCCGGCGTGCAGGTACCGGCCGAGCACCTCGCCGCCCCGTTCTTCGAGCCCGCCCGCCACGAGGGCCCCCTGTGGCGGATCCCGCTGATCACCCTGGCCGCGATGTTCCTGGCGGCGGTCCCCCTCGGGATCGCCCGCAGGGCCCTCGACGAATTCGCCGCCATTGCCACCAAAAAGATCCGCGGCCCAGCCACGCAAAGCATCGGCCACGACGCACATGCGCAGTGTCAGCTGACCCAGGCTGAGGGGGCAGTGGCCTCCGCCCGGTCATTGTTGTTCGACACCATCGCCCAGATCTGGGCCGACGCCTGCCGAGGAGACGAACCTGGCCTGGAGCAACGGGCTCTGGCCCTGCTGGCCGCGAACCAGGCCATGCGGGCTGGCGTGGAGGCCGTCGACCGGGTCTTCCACCTGGCCGGCGCCGAAGCCGTCTTTGCTCACCATCCGCTTCAGCGCTGCTTCAGGGACATCCACACCGCCGGCCAGCACATCTTGTTCAGCGCCAGCCGAGACCAAGCCTTCGCCAAGGTCCGCCTCGGCATCGACCAGCCCACATACCTGATCTGATACCAGCACCCACCTACTCCCCCGGGCAGGTCAGCGATCCAGGCCAGCCACACCAGGCCCGGAGCCGGCTGACACCGCCTCCGCCCAGGGCCGCAAGCGGCACGCCGCCGGGAACTTGTCAGCAGCGTCCTAGATAGGCGCCGCTGGTGTATGTGGTCCAGGGGGTCCAGTTGGTGCCGTCATCGGAGATGATGACGGCTGCCTTGGCGTTACCCAGCGGGTCGTAGGTGGACAGCGAGCCGTGGTCCGGGTTGATCTGCCAGTAGCCCCGCTCGCCGGCCGCGCCAGTGGCGTACTGCTGGCCACCGGATTCGGCCATGGCGATCGAGGCGGCCATGACGGCCTGGGCGTCCGAACCGCCTGCCTCTTCCCACAGCTCCTCGAGCCCGGGGCAGCCCAGCGTCCCGCTCAAGGTCGCCGAGGTGGTCAGCACGGTGGACCCGGCGGGAGTGGATGTCGTGCTGCGAGCCGGCGGGTCGTAGGGAACATTGAGCACGTCGCCCGGGTCGATCACGTTCGGGTTCTTTATCACGGTCCTGTTGGCCTGGTACAGCCATTGCCAGTTCGCCGGGCTGCCGTAGAACCGCTGCGCGATCGAGGACAGTGTGTCGCCCGGCTGGACGGTATAGCGGCGGGCCGGCTCATGATGAATGACCAGGGCATCGGTGTATATCTGCTCGGCGATCGCGGCGGCCCGGGCGGGGACCTCGGCGGTGTATATCTGCTCGGCGATCGCGGCGGCCCGGACGGGGACCTCGGCGGCGGCGTGGGCCTGCGG
>Ga0310037_10000358_pt1 | contig 30929 bp, 23 predicted proteins | sample Sb_taG_11_FD_200239 | JGI IMG/M metagenome (GOLD analysis project Ga0310037, IMG submission 200239) | Peat soil microbial communities from Weissenstadt, Germany - Sb_50d_3_AS metaG (v2) (version 2) | ecosystem: Environmental > Terrestrial > Soil > Wetlands > Peat | place: Germany: Weissenstadt... | reverse complement strand
CGAGGTACAGCAGGCCGGCTGCCGACATCAGTCCGATCATCGTCAGCATCAGCGGCAGCCCGGCCGCGACCAGCGATCCGAACGCCAGCAGCAGGATTCCCAGCGTTACGGGCCAGGAGATCACCTCGGACTTCAGCATCGCCGAGCGATTCGCGGCATTGAAGTCAGACCACATGCCCGACGCGCCCGTCAACCGAACGAGCACACCGGCGGTCGAGAGGTGTGCGAGTTTCGTCTTGATGTCGTCCGCCGCTTTGACCATTCCGTTGGACGTCCTCGCCGCGCCGGCCTGCACGATCGCGGTATGACCGTCCCGGGAGATCGAGACCCCGGCCGCCGGCGCGACCACGCTGCGTACGGCGCCCTCAGCGAGCAGGGTGCGCTCAACGTTCGCAATCACGGTCCTGAAGGCCGGATCGCTGACCGTGCGGGTCGGCGAGTAGACGACCGTCATCAGCGCGTAGCTCGAGAGGCCCTGGAAGTTCCTGTCGATCAACTGGCGCGCCTGCACCGATTGCGAGCCGGTCGTCTCCCAACCGGCGCCGGAGAGCGCGGTCTCGACCCTGGGAGCGAAGAACCCGAGGCCGACGGCGAGGACCAGCCAGCCGGCGAGGACCAGGCGAAAGTGAGTCGCCGTGTACCGGCCGAGCCGCCCGATCGGGCCGACATTCACCGGCAGCGGATACGCCTCCCCCGGCCGACGACCACCGACCTCGACGGGCTGCTGCTGCTCAGATACCGCCATCAGGCATTCACCTCCGAGTCCATCGCCAAACGTCTACACAACTGTAAAGTGTTATAGCGGCAGACTAGCAGGTTCCCACAGTTCACGCAACTACACAACTATGTGCTTGTGCTACGATCGAGATCGTGAGTTCCGTCGAGACTCCCCACCCGCTCCCTGAACCACTGATCGAGCTCGTCGCCCAGCGGTTTCGCGTCCTCGGCGAGCCGATGCGGATCAGATTGCTTGATCAGCTCCGTGACGGGGAGGCCACCGTCGGCGAGCTCCAGCAGGCGCTCGGAGCCACCCAGCAGAACGTCTCAAAGCACCTCGGCATCCTTCACGCCGCCGGCATGGTCAGCCGCACGAAGGATGGCAACCACGCCCGCTACTCGATCAGCGACCCATCCGTCTTCGAGCTCTGCGACCAGGTCTGCGGCGGCGTGCGCCGGCAGCTCCAGGATCTCGAATCCATCCTCCAACCGCACTAGCAGGGGGATAGCGGTGACGATGCCCCAACGGCTCGCTCCCTGGACGAAACACTCCGTCACGAGATCGACATCAACGGCCGCCACCAGATCATCACCGACAAGCCCGAGCGGCTCGCCGGCGGCGACGACCGCGATCCAGCCGCCGCACGGACTCACCGCCCGACCAGATCGCCCGTCTACAGCGGGTCGCTGCGACCTGAACGGCCAAGCGCACTCCGCAAGCAGGATTCACGTTCGACCAGCCGCTCGAGTCCGAGCGCTTGCCGCCGCTGCTAGCGTGATCTGACGGTCCTGCTCTGGCGTGCGGTGGTATCGCCGCACGCGCGGCGGCCGGCGGCGGACCCGCTTCCAGCGAGGGGCACGAGCGAGCCTCTCGCCGCGAGCTACGCCCGTAAACTCGCTGTGTGAGCTTCAGCGTCGGGGCTGAGGAGTACGACCGATTCATGGGCCGCTACTCGTTAGCGCTGGCGCCGCGGTTCGCGGATTTCGCGGGGATCCAGTCGGGTCAGCGAGTCATCGACGTGGGCTGCGGGCCCGGGGCTCTTGTGGCCGAACTGATCCGGCGCTTGCGGCCCGACGCTGTTTGCGCGGTCGATCCCTCTGCGCGCTTTGTTGAAGCGGCTGGCGTTCGATATCCCGGAGTACTGGTGCAGCTGGCCGCAGCCGAGGAACTGCCGTTTGAGGATCGGCTGTTCGATGCTGCACTGGCGCAGCTTGTCGTTCACTTCATGGCTGATCCCGTCATCGGACTGTGCGAGATGGCCCGTGTGACGCAGCCGCGCGGCGTCGTCGCAGCTTGCGTCTGGGACCACGCTGGCGGGCGGGGGCCTCTCGGCCTCTTCTGGGCAGCGGCGCGCGAGCTCGATCCTCACGTTGAAGACGAGTCGCAGCTGGCGGGTGCCCGCCGGGGCCACCTCGGCGAGCTGTTCCGGGCGGCAGGTTTGCATGAGGTCCAGGAAAGCCCCATCGTGGTTGATGTCGAGCATCCGAGCTTTGAGGAATGGTGGGAGCCGTTCTTGCTCGGCGTGGGCCCTGCCGGCAGCTACGTCGCGCGGCTCGACTCCCGGCGGCAAGCTCGACTACGCGAGCTCTGCCGAGTGAAACAGCCTGGAGAACCGTTCGTGATCTCGGCACGGGCGTGGGCTGCGCGAGGACTCGCCTAGGGTCGAGTCTCAACACTCCTGGTTTCACCGCGACACCGGCATCGGGGTGTCGGCCGCGAGAACCACGCTCGCGCGGAACTCGAGCTCGAGCGTCCCGCGGCCGAGGTGCGGGAATCTCACTTCTCGTTTCACGAACGCCGGGCCGTGTGAGCGGCAGACTCGCCGCCATCCCAGGCTTCTCGTTCGAGCCGCCGAGCGCGCCAAGCGGCAGCCGGTCGCTCACCGCCCGGTCGGCGACGAAGCAGCACTCTCGGCCGGCGCCGCGCCAGGCATGCTTTCCGCGCAACGCGGGTGCCCGAGTTCCACCGCCTAGATGCCCGACGCGACCGCAAAGGAGGTTTGTTGACGGGCGAGCGAGCGGACGTCTCAGGCACGGTCGCGACGGCGGTGACCGCGACGCGGCCGGGGTCGGCTGCTATCGCAACTCGCGCTCGGCGGGCACGCGATGGGTCGGCATGTTGGTGCCGGCATCCCTGCCGGAGCGGGCGTTAGACGCGCCGATCGGGGGCTGGGCCGCCGAGACGACCATCCGCTGCTCGTCGTGGCCGTCCCGGGCAGCCTCAGCGCGATCGCGAACGCCTCCTGGGCGGCCTCCTCCGCGAGATCGAAATCGTCGACGTAACCGACCATGCTGGCCAGCTCGCGAAAGACGCGCTCGATCAACCGGTGTCTTGCATGCCGTGGAGGTGCACCAACGGACGGACTTCTACCACCCCGCCGAGCCGAGCCGCGGGGCAAAGAGCCGCGATTTCGAGCACCGGATCGAGACTCTCCGCCTCGAAGAGGTAGAAGCCGCCAAAGACCTCCTTGGTATTCGCAAACGGGCCGTCTGTGATCAACGTCTCGCCGCCCTCGACTCGCACCGCGCTCGCTGTCTCAGTCGACTGCAGCTGAGCACCCCCGATGTAACCCGGGAGCTGCGCGATCTCGAGATACTCGCGAGTCATCTGCTCCAGCTCCGCAGCGCTCAGCGCCTCATAGGTACCTGGCTTCTCATAGACCAATACCGCGAATTGCATACGCCCTCCTTGAAGATCGTTATCAACCGTACGACGAACAGACACCGCCGCAGGGGACAGAACTTCCGCGGCTACGCCTGCAGGTCCGGCGAGATGCGTGTCCGACCACGAACGCAGGTCTGGGGCTGGTCGTCGTGCGCCGGCGCGAGCGTGGCTGCCCCACACCTGGAGGGGCCACGCCCGCGCCGTGGCTGCTTTGCTGTCGGAGGCGGTAGCGACCGGTCGGGCCACGAGATCGCTGAGTGCGTTCCGAACCGGCAGTGCCACCGGTGATCGGGTGGCGGTAGGGTCGGCGGGAGGCGCCTGGGCCGCGCGACGTGGCCGACTGACCGGGTTTCCTGCGTCGCCCGGGCTTGACGGAGGTTCGCGCATTTCCGGTTCGCATGAAAGCTGTCCCCTCAGTGGGTGCCCGTTCGTCGTTAGGGCGACAATCCACTCTCCTCCATAGGAGGTTTCAGATGCAGTACGCCATGTTGATCCACGAAAAGCCCGGCTACGTCGAGGCACTCACCGAGGACGAGCAGAAGGCCGTGTTCGCCGAGTACGTAGCGCTGGCGCAGGACCCGCGCGCCCGGGGCAGCGCGCAGCTGCAGCCGATCGAGACCGCCACGACGGTGCGCGTGCAAGACGGCCAGACGCTGACCACCGACGGCCCGTACGCCGACACCAAGGAGGCGTTCGGCGGCTACTACGTGTTCGAGGCGGACAACCTCGACGAGGCGATCGAGCTGGCGACGCGGATCCCGGCGGCCCGTCTCGGCGGCGCGATCGAGGTCCGTCCGTTGGTGGAGCGCTAGCCCTGCTGGAAGAGGTTTTCAGGGACGAGTGGGGGCGTGTGCTTGCCTCGCTGGTCGGTTTCCTCGGCGATTTCGATCTCGCTGAGGAGGCCGCCCAGGAGGCATTCGCGGTGGCTGCCGAGCGCTGGCCCCGCGACGGCGTCCCGGCTAACCCTGGGGCTTGGCTGACGGTCACCGCGCGCAACCGGGCGATCGACCGCATCCGACGCGAGCGCACGCTCGCCACCAAGGTCCGGCAGCTGGAGGTGCCCGAGGCGAAGATGGACGAGCTCGACGACATCGTGATCGAGGACGAGCGGCTTGAGCTGGTCTTCACCTGCTGCCATCCCGCGCTGGCCCTCGAGGCGCAGGTTGCGCTCACGCTGCGGGCGCTCGGGGGCCTGACGACCGAGGAGATCGCGCGCGCGTTCTTGGTCTCCGAGGAGACGATGAAGCGACGCCTATCGCGCGCGAAGGCGAAGATCAAAGCCACCGGGATCCCGTTCGCCGTCCCGGCCGAGCATCAGTTGCCCGACCGCCTGGACGCGGCGCTGGCGGTCGTATACCTGATCTACAACGAGGGCTACTCAGGTCGTATCGACCTGGCCGGCGAGGCGATCAGGCTGGGCCGCGTGCTCGCCGTGCTGATGCCTGACGAGCCGGAGGTGCTCGGACTGCTGGCGCTGATGCTGATCCATCACGCGCGGCGCAAGGCACGGTTCTCTGGCGACGAGTTGGTGTTGCTCGAGGACCAGGATCGGTCGCTGTGGGACGCGGAGGAGATCGGTGCCGGACGCACCGCGCTCGAGCGCGCGCTCGCCCTGCGCGGCCGCGGGCCGTACGTGCTCCAAGCCGCGATCGCCTCTCTCCAGGCCGAGGAACGGATCGACTGGAACGAGGTGGCCGCGCTGTACGGCCGGCTCGCGCAGATCACGCACTCGCCAGTGGTGGAGCTGAACCGCGCGGTCGCGGTCGCCCAGGCCGGGTCAACCGAGCACGCGCTTGAGATCGTCGACGGCCTCGACCTCGACGACTACCAGTACCTGCACTCCACCCGCGGCGAGTTGTTGCGCCGCCTCGGCCGGACGGTCGAAGCCCGCGCGGCCTACGAGCACGCGCTGGAGTTCGCCAGCTCAGAGCCCGAGCGTCGCTTCCTCGCGCGCCGGATCGCCGAACTTTAGACCGCCCCGGGGTAAACCCGGCCGACGCACCGTGGCTGTCCCCTCGGTGCCCGCCCGTTCGTCGTCAGTGCGTAGCGATCACACGACCCGGGAGGACAGCGAGATGACTCAGCCACGCACCCACACCACACGCGAGCTCGACAGGCGTAGGGGCGACGGGATCGAGGTCCGGCTGCTGTGGTGTCAGAACGACGGCCACGTGACGGTGGCGGTCACCGACACCAAGACCGGTGAGGCGTTCGAGCTTCCGGTACGCGAGGGCGAGCGCGCGCTCGAGGTGTTCCATCACCCCTACGCGTACGCGGCGCGGCCACAGCATCGGCGTGTCCCGATCACGGCCTCCCATTCGTCGTAGCGACAACAGCCCCAAGAGGAGGCAGTGATGCAACACCACACCAACACCCAATCTTCTGTCCCTGTCCCGACCGCCGAAGGTCCGATGACGTCCACATCCCCGAATATCAATCGCTGGCGCGCGTTCGCGCTGTTGGCGGTGTCGTTCTTCATGACGGTCATCGATCTGACGATCGTCAACGTCTCGCTGCCCACGATCGGTCGCGATCTGCACTTCAGCGCGACCAATCTGCAGTGGGTGGTGACGGCGTACGCGCTCACGTTCGGCGGCTTCATGCTGCTCGGCGGTCGCGCGGCGGACCTGCTCGGCCGCCGCCGGATCCTGATGGTCGGGCTTTCGTTGTTTACGGCGGCGTCGCTGGGAGCCGCGCTGTCCACCGGCGAGGTGTCGCTTATCGCAGCGAGGGCCGTTCAGGGGCTTGGCGCGGCGCTCATGCTGCCCGCCGCCCTCTCGATCGTGATGAACATGTTCGCCGAGGGCGCCGAGCGCAACAAGGCGCTCGGGATCTGGGGCGGGCTCGGGGCCGGCGGGGCGACCGTTGGTGTGATCGCCGGCGGGCTTCTCACCCGCTACGCCGGGTGGCAGTACATCTTCTATCTGAACGTCCCGATCGGGGCCGCCGCACTGGCGCTCGCACCCAGGATCGTGCCCGACAGCCGGCTCGCCACCACGCGCCGGCGGTTTGACGCGCTCGGTGCGATCGCGGGCACGGGCGGGCTCGTGCTACTGGTCGACGCGATCGCCCAGGCACCGCAGTACGGCTGGGGCGCCACGCGGACTGTCGCTCTGCTGGCGGCATCGGCGGCGCTGCTCGCCACGTTCCTCGTGATCGAGAACCGGGTGCAGGAGCCCGTGCTGCCACTGTCGATCTTCCAGCTGCGCACGCTCGCCGGCGCGAACGCGGCGGGGCTGCTGTTGGGCGGTAGCTTCTTCGCGTTCATCTTCGTCGGCACCCTCTACATGCAGGAGGTGCTGCACTACAGCGCTCTGCAGACCGGTCTCGCATGGCTGGCCGCGTCGCTGACCTCGATCGTCCTCGCTGGCATCTCACAGGCGTTGGTCACCCGTGGCGGCGCCAAGGTCGTGATGGCGATCGGGATGACGCTGATCGGCGCGGGCGTGCTCTGGGCGACCCAGGTGCCCGTCCACGGACACTTCCTCGCGAACCTCGCCGGCCCGTTCGTCGTTGCCGGCGCCGGGACCGCCTTCGCGTTCATCCCGATCTCGATCGCCGCGCTCGCCGGCGTCTCAGAGCACCAGGCCGGGCTCGCGTCCGGGCTCCTGAACACCAGCCAGCAGCTCGGCGGAGCGATCGGGATCGCAATCGCCTCAAGCCTGGCGGCGAGCCACACCCAGACGCTGGTGCACGCCGGCACCGCCGCACCCGCGGCCCTCACCGGCGGCTTCCAGCAGGCGCTGTGGGTGCTCGGCGCGATCGCGCTGCTCGCCGTCCCGGCGATCTTCGCGCTCGTCCGCCGCGACGAGCTCTCCGACGCGGTTGCCAAGACCACGATCCGCGAGCCGCAGCCCGCGCTGGCCGGCACAAACTGACCCTGATGTAAGCAACCACAACCCAGAGAACCACGCAGGAGTCGACAATGAGCCACACGATCGTCACCTACACCGTGAAACCGGGACGTGAGCAGGAGAACGCTGCGCTCGTGCGCGCCGTCTTTGAGGAACTCGCGCAGACCCGACCGGCGGGATTTCGCTACGCGGTCTTCCAGCTGCCGGACTCGCGCCAGTTCGTACACCTGTACACCAATGGAGGCGCCGCAGCCGGAGCGCTGCAACAGCCGCCGGCGTTCCAAGCGTTCGTGGCCGCGGCCCAGGATCGCCACGAGCAACCGGCCACCTTCACCGAGCCAGAGCTGATCGGCGATTACCGCACATTTGCGGACACTGACCGTCCGGCGGCCGCCGGCGGGTGAGACCTCGGGTGGCCACACCGACACCGCAGTGGAGCGACCCTGCGATGGCCGCAGACTCACCCGAAATCGTGACCGCTCGGGGCCGGCGTCGCTCGCGTTCCGAGGCCGTCCTGTAAGCCGCTCGGCGCTTGCAGCTACTTGCGTCCCTGATAAGGATGGACTCACCAGGTCGCTGGGACCGACGGCGGTGACCACGTCGGCGGCATTCGCGCTATCCGCGCATACGGGGTGCGGTCGCAGCGATGCGGGGTAGCGCCGTGAAGGCTAAGCAGGTCTGCCGCAACGGCCTCGCGAACTCGTCCCGGCCCCGTTCAGGCGGAAGGGCAGCTCCGAGCCGGCCGCGGGCGCGGCTTGGCTGTTGCGGCGATGATCGGTCACCCGGAGCCAGGCCTAGCCGAGAGGAGGCGCCTGCCCTTGGTCACGAAGCTCGAGTGACGTGACCCTCCCCCGCCAGTACGTGAATGGGCCATCTGGGAGCTCGTAACTAACCTCGGCGCGGGTCGGCACACGTACGCCGCCGAGCTGCTGGTAGTCGCTGTAGACGCCAATCCACGGCGTCAGGGCGTTGCCAGCCTCCAACCGTGGCCGCTCCGCGACGGCCTGCGCGATCTCACCGACCTCGTTGAAGATGAGCCGTACCGCGATCCGGTTGCCCTGAATCCGGGTAGCGAGCTCGACGGTGCGGTGATCGAGTTCGCGCCATTCAAGGTGTGGGTTGGTGTGGATCGCCTGAGGTACCCAGGCGATCTCCGCCAGGTATCGCAACGCTTCAGCCTGGGCGAGCTCTGGACCACGATTGCGCTGCAGCGGCAGTCCCAGCAGACGGACGTCCAGGCGTCCCTGGGTACGGTCGTAGCCGTCGGTGACTCGCAACGCGAGCGGTCCAAGCATGGGAAAGCGTGCCCGCCACGCGAAAGCGACACTCGCGACGGCCAAATCCTCCACCGCAGTGAAGGCAAGCCGCTTCGCGCCCTGCTTGAGCAGCATCTCACCAACCTGGCCGAGGCGAACCGTTCGCGCAGCACTAGGCTCAGACACACCAACCCGCTCGGCGTACGCGCGCACGAGCTCAGGTAATGCGCTGCGCGCCACCGCTCCGCTCGTCCCCGGCGCCATCAGCCGCACCCTTGGCCCTCGATCCACATGATCCGAGGCTCACGCTGGAAGTGTCTCGCTTCCGCAACGATCACGTTTCGGCACTGTCGCCGGCGCTACCTGGCTCCGCCTCCGCGCTTAAGAGGTCTCCGAGCGAAGGGGTTTGAAGTACGCGCGGGAGAGCAAAGAGGGTCTCGACCCCCGGCTTCTTCGCTGCTCGAGACTCTTCTCTTCCGCATCGTCGGGACGGACCAGAAGCTCAGATTGATGCGCCCTTGCCGTCGCAACTAGACCGATCCGGCAGCGGTGCTGGTGTCTGTTGGTTTGGCGACGAAGGGGAAGTCTGGCCGGACTCCTTAGCCGATTTTGATTTGGAGCTCCAGCTCGTCGTGGATGTGAATGCCGTCGTTGCCGATCTGCGGAATGCTCGGCTTCGTCTGGCGAGCTCTGTCAACCGCTCCGGGGTACACAGCGACGATCCGCAGACCACGCCGCTGATAGAAGCCGATCGCGTGGAGGTTGTCGTTGGTCGTTGTCAGCCACACGCGCTGACAGCCACTCGCTGCCGCTCGCTCGATGACCGCGGCTAAGAGGGCCGATCCCACGCCGATGCGTTCCTCTATCGCGTTGAGCGTGACGAGATGACAGTCGACGCTCTGAACCTCGAAAGTGGCCAGCCCAATGATCTGCTCTACTCGGATAGCCAGCAGCGCCGGCAACCGCGCCGCATCCCAGTGACCGCCGTGGCCGACGATCGTCGTCGAGCCCCACCACGCTTGCAGATGCCGCGCCACCCACTCGTGATCTGCAGGGCTGGGTTCCCGGATCTCGATGTCCGCCTCGTCGGTCACCAATCCCGAGGATGCCACCGGGCGTTCGCTCGGGGTCTCATCCTCGGTTCCGTCAATGAACGGGTGCCATCCGTCCGGCGGTCTCGAGGCGATCGACAGTTCCTGCTTGGTGCCGTCCTACTCCCGGAGCAGCAGCCGTGCTCTCGTTGCCGGATCGGCGACGAAGCAGCAGCGCTGAGAGAGTTAGCTCGCGGAGTGCCTGGACTCAGCGACGAGGGCGAAGGTGACCTCGATCGTCGCGGTGATGTCCTGCTCGCCGGGCTCGACCAGCAGGTCGCCCGATCCGGCGGAAGCGGCGATGATCTTGCCGGTGCGCCGGGGAAACGTAGCGGACTCGGGCTCGGCGAGCCTGATCAAAGCGCCGAGGCGGGCGCCGACACCTTCCGCGTAGGCCTGAGCTTTGCGTTGGCCGTCTGCGGCGGCCTGGCGCGCGGCCTCGAGCCGGATCGGGTTCTCGGCTGCGATCTGCCACTGAGGCCCATCGACGCGTGCGTCGAGCTCTGTCGTGGCTCGGGTCACGAGGCGGCCGATCAGGTCTAGGTCGGTGAGACGCACCGCGATCGCCCAAGCGGCGCGATGACCGAGCGATCGCCGCCCCTCCGAGGTGTGGTCAAAGTCCTCGCGGACGCTGACTCCCGTGGTGGAGCGGTCAGACGACGCGATGCCGAGCTCATCTAACAAGGCGACAAGCGCCTCGCTGCGGCGTGCGACATCCTCAAGCGCCGGGCCGGGACCATCTTCAAGCGCGCTCAGGGTCACAACCACCATCGCCTCGTCAGGTTCGGCGCGCAGGACCGCGGTCCCCACGACTGAGACCATCGGCGTCGTGCTGACATTCGGATCAGACTCGGCACCTGGCATCAGCGACATCCTGTCAGGTCCAGGAACTAGCCCACCGGCGTTTCGCCCCACCCAGGATTCTGGAGCGCGGCCGGGTTCACGAACCCTCGAGCCGCGGGAGAAGCTTGTCGATGGTGCCTGGACTTCTCCTTCGTTGAGGTGTGCCCACCGACCCAGAAGCCAGTCTCCGTCGCTGCGCACTTCCGCTTTGGCCCGATGTTTAGCAACGACCCTGCAAGCACCGCGTTGTCCGAGGCCGCGCAATTGGCGAGACGCGAGACCCTCGCAATGTGGGCGACTGTGACCTGCTTTGACAGCGCGACGCGCATTTCGGCAGGTGTGCTCGCGCGGCCAGCGGGGTGAGCCGACTGTTGGACCGGGCGCTTCCTCCTTCTCCGATCAGAGGAGAAGGCTGGTCACGACCGCGTTGGGCGTTGGTCTGCTTACGCTCGCGCATCGAAAGGCTACGCTCCACTACGGAGTCGGAGTGGCGAGGAATTCGCGTAGCGTCTGTGCGAGCTCGTCCGGTGCCTGTTCGGCTTGGTGGTGACCGGATTGGATTGGCGCGCCGTGTAGCTTTCCGGCCACCCAGGGTCGCCAGATCGCCTCGGGGTCGCCATGGATGTCGAGGTCGTCCTGCGTGGCGGCCAGCAGCAGCATCGGGCAGGCGATTTGGCGACCGGCGGCCCGGTCGGCTTCCTCGTGCGCGCGATCGATGCGCAGGCCCGCCCGATAGTCCTCGCACATGCCGTGCACGACGGCCGGATCGCGTAGGGCCGCCCAGACGTCGGCGTGATTGCCCTCTCCCATCTCTTGCGGCGAGGGAGTCCGGTACCAGGCGTCAGGGTCGAGGTTGATGACCCGCTCCGCGGGCTTCTCGGTCTGGCCATAAAACCACCAGTGCCACCAGGTCCGCACGAAAACCTCGTTGAGGCGCTCGAGATGCTCGACGATCGGGAGACCGTCCATCACCACCAGCCGCGTTACCGCCCGTGGTTGATCCATGGCGGTGCGGAAGGCGACCAGCGAGCCGCGGTCATGGCCCACCACTGCGAACTGCTCATGGCCGAGGTGCCGCATGAGCGAGACCACGTCGCTGGCCATCGCCCTCTTGGAGGACTGGGCGTGCTCGGGCGCATCGGCGGGTAGCGTGGACCGCCCGTACCCGCGCAGGTCGGGACAGACGACGAAGAACGAGCCGGCCAGCTGCGGCGCTACCCGGTGCCACGTTGTATGCGTCCGCGGATGGCCGTGCAGCAGCACCACCGGCTGCCCGTGGCCGCCGTGCCGGACGCGCAGCGTCACCTCGCCGACGTCGACATATTCGAGCGTGAAGCCTTCGAACACGAGCTACTCCGACCCGCGCGGCGTCCGCGTGTGGGACGAGGCAGGCCGCGCGTTACTCGATGCCCGATCGATCCTGGCTCGCGGCCCCGAGCGGACGTCGACGACGGATTGGCATGGCGATAGGGCTGCTTGGGGAATCTCGGTTGGTGTCATGCCGCGGGCCTGGGCGGGCGCAGTCGGCGTAGTCGAGTCGACGCGGATCGCTGTACGGCGATTGAAGTCGCCGCCACGCGTGGCTCGTGCACGACGGGCGAGGCGGATGGTGCGCCAACGGTCGGCCGCGCGCAGTTGGTCCTCGATGTGAGCGGTGGCGAGCGCTCGAGCGAGAGCGGGATGCATGGTTTTTGAGCCTCCTTTAGTCTACGGCGACGATTCACTCAAGCCTGAAAGATAGACTACCACTATTCAGGCGATTATGAAACTTGGAGGAGTAGACTTACTGATATGCGAGCAACCGATCCCCGGGTCCAACTATTGGCCGAACTCGCCGACGACACGCGATACGCCGTGCTAGAACGCCTTGAGCAGGGCCCGGCCTCAGCCAGCGAACTGGCCGAGCGCCTTGACGTGTCGCCGACGCAACTGGCCAATCACCTACGGCGACTCCGCGATGCCGGCCTCGTAGCGGTCAGCCACCAAGGCCGCCTCGCGCTCTACGAGCTCGCCGAGCCGGGCCTGCGGGAGATCTTCTCGATGCTCAACGGCCTACGCGGAGTCCCGCCACGAACAGGTCGACCGGTGCGGGTGGCCGCCACCTGCTATGACCACCTCGCCGGGCAGATCGGCGTCGCTCTGATGGACCACCTCGTCCAATCACGAGCGCTTGAGGCCCGCGACGGCGAAGGGGAACTCAAGCTCGGCCCAGAAGCCGCCCGCGGCTTTGCCGAGCTCGGAGTCGAGCTGCCCACCAAGCCAGCCCGACGCACGCTCGCCTTCTCCTGCATGGACCCTCGCATCGGACGACCACACCTCGGAGGTCAACTCGGCGCCCAGCTCGCGGCCTCCCTGCGCCAAGAAGGCTGGGTCAAGCCCACCGCGCAGCCACGCCGCCTCGAACTCACGCCAGCCGGCAACAAAGCCCTACACCGCCTCGGCATCCGCCTCGAGCCAGCGTCCGATCACCCAAGAGCCATACCGACCGACACTGAGTGATCGTCGCGTGATCCCTCATCGCTTTAGCCGAGAATTCCGTCCGCTACCAGCCCGCCGGCGGGCTCGCACGTTGTAATCCAGAAACTCATCGGAGATCGGTGACTGATCGGTCGGTCAAAACCGAATCATCCGCACCCGGACCTTCGGCAGCCACGCCGACGCTAAAGCTGCCCTCCAAACCCGAGCCGGCTGAATACAGCATCTGGAGGACAATGACGGGGCGATGCTCGCCGCCCCGAGCACGATCAACCCCAGCTCGCCGGCGTTCAAGCAGGCGGGGGGCGCTATACGGATTCCACCGGGGACGAGGCGCAAGCTCCGCTCCCGAAACGGCCAGTGGTGACAGCGACGCCGCTATGTCCGGGACCCGCTTTCCCATTTACGCGCGTCTTCGACGCGCTCGCACTAAATGCCCCGCAATGCGCGGGCACCGGGGCTTGGTGCCTCAGCGCTAGAGCGTCGAAATTCGGCCCAACCCACTCCTCTGGTCGACCGGGCAGCCTCTGGTTTTCAAGCCCGGACCGGCTCGTAGTCCGTGTGGTCCGGGATCTTGACCGCTGACTGCGGCTGGCCGCCCGGGTGGAGACACGACCGCGGTCTTGCGCGACAGGCCGCTGACTGTCGTCACCGCGGCCATGTAGTTGCCGTCTCATTTGACGCGGAAGTTGTAGGCCAGGTACGGGTTGACGACGCTGGTTGGAACATTCGCTGGTGTCATCTGATCGCTTCCTCAGCTCGCTGCCGGCGGCGGGCCGGCATTCAGTTGAACGGTCAAGACCACGAACTCCGCCGGCCCGACGGGCCGGAACCCGACGAACACGTTGACGACGCCGGCCAGCTGGTCCGTTGGACTTGTCGTCGTGCCGTCGCATACGAGCTGGTACGCCTCTGCGGCGGTCGTCCCGCCGAAGGCGCCCTGGCCGTACAGGGCGTTCATGAACGCGTCCACCTCGAGGCTGATCGAAGCCCACAGGGGCGCCGCGTTCGGCTCGAACACGGTCCACTTCAGGCTCTGGAGCAGGCTCTGCTCGATGAAGTCCGCGGTGCGCCGGACCGGCACGTACTTCCATCCGCTCTCGAGCAGGTCGGCACCCGCCATCGTGCGCGCGCCCCAGACGACGTTCCCGTAGATCTCGAAGTTGCGCAGGCAGTTGATGCCTTGGCTGTTGAGGTCGGCGTTGACGTCGTCGGACATGGTCTTGTCGAGCAGCTCGAGCACGCCGCTCAGACCGGCGGCCGTCCCCGCCGGCGCCTTCCACACGTTTCGCGCTTCGTCCGTTGCCGCGTAGACACCCGCGACGGTCCCACTCGGCGGCACGGCCATCGGTTGGCCACCCGGTGTGGGCGTTGGGTTCGGGATCGTCACCCATGGGTAATACGCGGCGCCGCAGAACCAGTCGACGCCGAACAGATCGTTCGTCCAATCGGTCTTCAGGAAGGCTTCGCGCGCGACATCGTCGCCGAGCGGCGGCACCGTGAACGTAGGCTTACCGAACATCGACGAGCTCGGCGTCGCCGTACTCGGTGCCGGCGTGTCGACGATCAAGAACGCCTGATGCTTCTGGCAGTAGCGCTGCGCGACCTTAAGCACGGAGATCTGGTCGGCCTCCTCGAGCCAGATTGCGTCCGGCACGCACATCAGGTTGAAGACGCTCGGGGCGATCTGGTCGAGCGCCGGAACCGGCACGGGCGGCACGGGCGGGTCGCCGAACTGGGCGAGCAACGCGTCCTTGAGCGCGGTCGGGTCCCAGCTGCCGTCGTTTCCGTGCGCGAGCGTCGCAGACGCCGGGAACTGGTACGACGGGCTATCGGCGGCCGCCGTCGCTCGCGTCCCGCCGCCCGAGTCGACCGCCGCCGAGAAATGCTTCGATCCGTTGGTGATCCCACTGGCGAGGTCGGCCGGCGCGCTCGGGAGGCCCGTAAGAGTCTCGACGGCAGTGCTGTCGGCCGCCGTTGTGACCAGGTCGACGGCGGGCGGCGTCGCGCCGAGGTCACTCGACGGGCGAAACGTCACGGACGTCCCGTTCAGCGCGGCGCCCGGGCTGAGCGCCGTCAGCACGATTCCGCCGACCTTCGCCGATGCGTGCGTCATGACGCCGGAGTCGAGCCGCACGATGTAGGCGCTCGTGCCACCGTTCTGGAAGAACTGCCAGACGGCGAACGCGGCCAGGCTGCTGTCCTCGCTCAGCCCGCCGTACTGGCTCACGAACTCGTCCCACGAGCCGACAAGCACGGCCTCGCCCACCGGACCCGACGGAAACACGCCCGGGAACGCTGCTACCGACGTGGTAGCCGCCTGCACGACGTGCGGGTCGGCTGGCCGCGGCTCTTCCACGATCCCCCTCTCGCAGGATTTTGCAATGCACCTCGGAGAGACGCGTCGGCGCGAGTTTGTCCGAAGCGACCTGACTTTGCAAGCATTGAACAACTCGCGCATTCCACCGCCCGCGCCGCTCGGCCGAGATCCCCGGACTCGCGTTTGGAGCCCGGAAATGGCTTCGCTCGCCCCTGCGTCCGAGCAGTTCGAGCTCACCCGCGCCGACCCGTCCCGCCGCCGCATAGCCGCGAGTCTCTAGACAGCAGCGCCGAGCTGAAGCAACATGTTTGCCGGCGTCACTCGTCCCGTTTGAGCGCGAGGAGCCGCCCACCATCGCAGGCGCTCAAGCACGGCTGCCGCGGACACCGATGTGGTGTCCGGGGTGCAGTGATGGGTCCTGCGGAGCGCGTCTCTCTCGTTCGGAGCGCCGCCGCCGAGCAGCAAGACCCTTCCGATCCGCGCAAGGCGGGGCCTGTGGAGGCGCCGACAAGATGCCCGTACGACAACGAAGGCAGGTCTGCGTTGGCCGCCGCGAGCCGGCCCGAGTGTGGCTCCTTCACGCCTGAAGCGATCACGCCTGCGCCGTGGCTGCTTTTACGGACCAGCAGCAACGTCGCCGCTCGCTGCTGCGCTGATATCTCTGGGCCGAATGCGATCGCCCACCGCTGCGGCGTCGACGAGCGCGTTCGTGGCATAGCGCTCGCAGACGGCCGAAGAGCGACGATGGGCGCAACTCAAGAACTCAAGGAGCATGCCCACCGGACCCAGTAGCGCCCGGCCACGAATCGATTTACGGCCGTCTCGGCAGCTGTTCTGCATCTCGCTTCGCCATGACTAATGCGTATGCCGGTCGGCGTCGTTGTTCGCGCAGCTGCCCGATAACGGGTAACGAACTCGCTGCGGCAATTCCAGCGGAGAGCAGCCTGCCAACCACGCCTGTCGTTACTCCAACTCCACCTGATAGCAGCGATGACGCAGTAGCGCCGGCCGAGCCCCAAAGCTTGGTCGTTCGGATGTCGATGCCGAGCTGGCGAGCGGCCTCACCGAGCTCATCCGCGAGGAGCACTCACGCCGAGCGGCCGACGGCCCAATGGCGCGGTTCCGCACCCAGATCGGCGCCGGCGGTAAGGACCGCCTTGGAGCTGGCTCTCGCAACGGACGAAACGGGGCAGCATGCCGGATGCCGACGGGTGGCCGGGTTCCGCGGATCGGATTCGTAGTGCACTCGCCCATCGGTTACGCCGACAAACGACGAACCTTCGCGTTGTGCGATCGGCATGTCACGGGGGAGCGCTATGAGACAGGCATCAGGCTGGAGATGCCCTGCACCGCGGTCATTACCGCTGCCGACCATCCGTAGTAGGTGTAGTCGTAGTCATTCTTGTCCTTCCAGCTGAACGGCGGCAAGTCGCCGCCGACCCCGCCACGCCGATACACATAACCTTTGGGGTCGGCCCAGAACAGCGCGGAATGACTCTGCGCTCCCGGTACAGGCTGCGGCTCGAAGTCATCAAGTCTCGGGATCAGTTGCCGCACGGCGAGGTCTGACACGACCTCGCCGGTCCTGAACGCGTGACCGATTTCGTCAGCCGAGGCCTGGACCGCCGCTTGCGCGCGGGCGAAGTTGTCCTTGCTCTCGTCGTCCAGTTCTTTGCCGTCGCCGAAACACCGCCACGACTCCCCGCGAGCGTTTCTGACCCGCAGCCCGTCGGCGTTGTCCTCGTTGTGCATCGCGCGCGCGAGGAAGCCTGACTCGCCCCGCGTGGTTGTTGACATCTCGTACAGCGCTCTCCGCGGGGTGCGTAGGTGTCCAGCTGAGAACAGATCCGTCAGAAAATGATCGGCAAAAGCGTTGGCTGTATAGATCTGTAACAGCTTCTCCTTCGCCTTGTCCGGCGCCGCCCCGTGGAGCCCTGCGGCCATTTTCATCGCCGCGGTGTGTCCGGCGGTGTAGGCGACCACGGCATCCCTGCCGAAGTGGTCCATGTTCACCTTCGCCAGCTTCAGGTACCGGCCCGGGTCAGCGATCGCGCCCACCTGCCCAAGGCTCGCCGATGCGCCGCCAGTAATCTCGTTCCACTTGAACGACAGGGTGTCCCCCAGGCCGGCGTAGGCGTCCGATGGTTTCTGCCCAGCTTTCAGGCCCCCCGGCGGCTGGACGGCTTGAAGCTCCTCGATCATCACGCCAAGGATGCGGTCGAGTTCAGCGCGGTCCGCTCGGATCAGTGACCCCCAAGCCGCACCAAATGCAACCTGGGGATCCGGACATGAGGAGATCGGCTGCCAGTCACTGGGGTTTTGCGCCCTGATCGGGTCGGGCACACCGTAGAAGTCACCGCCGAGGGCGATGAAGTACCCATACTCAAGCGGCCGCAGCGGGTGCGGGAGCTTAAGCTCCCGTGCGCTCACCCGCTCGCCCGCACCGAGATCCAGCGCAATCGAATTGCCAAGAATTATGTGTTCAGCGCTCTCCAACCCCATCTCCCTCCTTAGATTCTTCAGCGATCCCACGATCCCGCAGTCGACCATCATCTGTCAAGCGCACACCGATGGTTGCTGTGAACGGGCAGCCTGGCATGACCGTTGCTCGTTGCCAGCCGCAGCGCAACGCGTGCCCCTAACATTCGCTCGCGCGGCGCTCGCCGACAGCGGCCACTGAGCATGCGCTCGTCAAGACCTGCCGCCAGCCACGCGTCGGCGGCCGCGAGGTTGCTACTGGCACCAGCCGCTGCGGGACGCACGGACTACGGCGCCAGCCGCACCTGAGTTGGTTATTCGCGGCGTTCGGGGACGCCACTCGGTCACGGCGTTCCGGGTCCGCGCCACGGCGGACGGTCGACGTTGCTACACCTTTCTCGCGAGCCCGGTATCGGCGAACAACAGCGCCGAATCTCGCACCACGCTGACGACTGTTCGGCCTTCGCTGGCGTCCGGGGCGGGGCGAGCGCGTTGCCTCCGAATTCGATCGCCGCGACCGGCGACCGTCGGCATCAGGCGTGCTGCCCCGTTTCGTCCAAAGGAGCAGTCGGCGGGTCGCCGCTCCTGTCGGCGCTCCACGCCTGAAGCGACTACGTTGACGTGGCCACTGCTTTTGGTCGTCGACCAGCAGCCGCCACGGAGCGGCAGCGGGCGCGCGCGTTCACGCGATAGCGACAGCGGCACGAATTTGCTCGACGCCGGGAGGGAGCTAGCACGCGTGCGCGGCCGCGTAGCCGGCTGCTCGACCTCGACCGGCGTACCCGTTACGCCCCCGCTGTTGCTTCGCCTGACGAAGCAGTCGTGCGACCACCGCGAACCTGGACCGTGCTGGGTTTAGCCCCCGGCATCAGTCTGCTGAATCCCGCCGAGACTTCCCCTGACCGCACAGAGGAGTAGCGCGCGCGGGTCTGCGGCGCCGAGAGGTGCCGCGGCTATCCGGAATACCGTTCGACCAGCGTCGTCCCGCCCGAGGCGTTGGTTCTCCCCACGGCGGTGCAGGCCGCGCCGGCCGTGCATGACACTCCCGTCAACGTGGCGCCGGTCGACGGTGTTGGAGGGTACTGATACGTCCAGGTGCTGCCGTTCCACTGCTCAGCCAGCGCCTCGCCGATGACCAGTCCGGAGTATGTCCCGACCGCTGTGCAGACTGAGGCCGACACGCACGACACTCCGAGTAGGCCAGCGTACCCGGGGCTGGGGCTCGGCTGGATCGCCCAGGTCGCGCCGTCCCACGCCTCTACCAGCGTCGCACGCCTATGCGTGCAGTAGGGCAGCTCGAGACAGTTGCAGAAGGGCTTGCCGTTGTTGCACTTCCACCCGATCCAATACCCCACCGCGGTACAGCCCGTCGCGCCCGCGCAGGACACACCCGACAGGAGGCTCGAGAGCTGCACCGTGTCCAGCGGGGCCGGATTGGGCGTCGGCTGGATGGACCATGTCGTCCCATTCCAGGCTTCGGCCAGCGTCGCGGTTCCACTCCTCCCGACCGCCGAGCACGCACTCGCGGCGGTGCACGACACGCCCGAGAGAACGCCGCCCGCCACGGGAGTAGCGGTCGGCTGGATCACCCAGGTGCTTCCGTTCCACCCCTCCGCAAGTGGAGCATTCTGGCTGCCGTTGCCGACCCCGATGCACGAAATCGCGGTACATGACACGCCGGAGAAAACCCCGCCTCCAGCCGGGTTCGCCGACGGCTGGATCGTCCAGTCCGCACCGTTCCACCGCTCCTTCAGCGTCAAGTCCACGCCCGAACCGTTGACGTAGTACCCCACCGCAGTGCAGGCAATGATCGTGCTACAGCCAACGCCGGAGAGAGCGCTGGTCGTTGCGCCAGCTGGGTTGGGCGTGGGCTGGATCGACCAGGAGGTCCCATTCCACGCCTCCGCGAGCGTCACCTCAACACCAGAACTGTTGACGTAGGACCCCACCGCAACACAGGAAGTAGCCGTCTCGCAGGCCACGCCGGCAAGAGCGCTGCTCGTCGCCCCGGTTAGAACGGGGGTGGACTCGATCGACCAGCCCGCAGCGAGCGCTGGAGTAGCCTGACCGAGAACGATCGCTCCTGCCGGGCTGATCCCTCCGCTGGCGGCTGCTATTGACATTGCCGTCACGGCGACGGCGATTTTTGTTCTTGCGTGCATGTGGTCCCTCGTACGATTTCCCTTTGTGAATGAACCCCCCATGGCTTGCTGCGCACGAGCGCTTGCCTCCAAGGCCACATGGCGACGTCGGGCTCCTGACGGCGACGCACCTGCGAGGCTGTCGTTCCGATGAGCGGAAAACAGCCTCAACGCGCGGTGGGCATTCGTCATCTCAGCCCCTCCTGATCCCGCTGGCCAGTTTCGGTGATCATCGGAACCGCCCTGCCTGCGACGATGGCCGCGGGAAAGCGTTGGCGTATCGGCACGCCGCCGGGGCGGTCAGTGCCGCGGTTCGGAGCGCGTCGATTGCGGCCGTGAGTTCGAGCCAACCGTGGAATTGGCGCGTGGGATGCTGGTCGCTGGAGATGCGCCCGCCGATCGGCGTGAGGTCGAGGTCGAGGTCGACGATCAAGTGTGCGCCACGGGTCACTGGCTCGATCGTCTCCCAAGCGACTGATGCGCGCGTCGGTAAGGCTCCCTGAAATTTGCGGGCTAGGTCCCTGAACTTTCTCTGCTAGTCGCGCGTCGCCCGTTCGCGATGGCCGCTCGATTCGCGTCTTGACAGCGCGGCGGCGAGTTCGTCCCGGCTGTGGATATCTAGCTTCTGGTAGGCGTGGCCGAGGTGAGTCTCGACCGTCTTGGTAGTCACGAACAGGGCTTGGGCGATCTGGGGTGTGCTATGGCCTTGGGCTGCCATGTTCACGATCCGGGCCTCGGTGGGGGTGAGCGCGTCACGTCCACGGAGAGCGCGCCGACGTGGACGCGCTCCGCTCGCCAGCAGTTCCTGGTGTGCGGTCTGCGCGAGGACGCTGGCCCCGCAGGCGTGAGCGAGATCGAGCCCTTCGCGAAGCGGCGCTCGCGCGTCGACGCGGTGCCCCAGACGCCGCAGCGCCGAGCCATAATCGATCAGCGCTCGGGCTGACTCGAGCTGCGCGGACGTCCGCGCGAGCTCCGTGGCCGCCTCGCGCAGCAGGTCGACTCCGCGGCTGTCGTGCTCGAGTAACCCGAGCGCCCGGAGAGCGATCCCAACGGTTCGATGTTGCCCCAGCCGCCGCGCTAGCTCGAGCTCTTCGGCGGCGAGCTTGCGGGCGCGGTCGCACTGACCGAGGCCGGCGAGCACCACCGCCAAGCGCGAGCGCCACGCGACATGGCTGGGGTTCTCCGCGGGCCACGCCCTGAGCCAATCCGCGCACATGAGCAGTTCGTTTACGGCTTCCTGCAGTCGTCCCTGCGCGATCCGCAGACGCGCTCTCGCGTAACGGATCGGCTGTAAGAGGAGCCGATCCGCGTCCGGCGGGATCCGGAAGGGCTCGATCACCCGGGCGGCCTCATCGACGTGTCCTTGCTCGATCAGGATGTTGACCAAGACGGCCGCCGCGTCCTCCGCGGATATCTCGGCGGCCGCGCGCGCGTGAGCCTCGGCCGACGGGAGATCGCCGCGGCGATAAGCGACCTCCGCCAATCCCGCCGAGGTGAGCGCATAACCCTGGACGGAGCCCCGCCGCCGCGCATCCTCTAGCCCCCGCTCGAGCCAGTGCTGCGCCTGATCGAGAAACTCAGCGTGGTAGAGGGTCCCAGTGGCAAACAAGAACAGCTCAGAATCACAGCCCTCCTCCCGCAGCAAGCGCCCATCCGCCAACGCCCGTTGAACGACGCGACCTGCCACGTCCGCCGGGCATCCGCCACCGCCCGAGTGCACCGCGAGATCCTCAAAGCGACCAGGCATGCGCCCCTCTATCAGCGTCCAGAAGGCGAGGTTGATCAGCAACAGGCTCGCCGCGTCGTCCTCGCCAAGCGATCGCGCGAACACGCCGTCGAGCCGCTCGGCGTGCAACCGCCGCGTCGATAGCTTCAGGCCAGCGGCCGCCAGCAGCCGCGCCTCCAGTCGCATCGACAGCGGCGAGTGCGGCTCGGCGAGCTCGCTGATCGCTCGATCGAGGATCTCGATCGCCGCTTCGCTGGCGTCGGGTTCGGCAACCAGCAGGGCCTGCGCGGCTTGCAGCGCGAGCTCGCCTCGCGCCCTCACGCTGACCGCGCTACCCATCGCCTCGAGCAGATGATCAGCACTGCCCGGCTGATGGGCGAGATACTCGCAATGGCCCAGCGAAGAGACCACATCGTGCCGGTCCCCTGACCTCGGCGGTTCGGCCAACGCACGCTCGAGATACGCGACCGCGCTATCCGGTGCTCCCCGGCGGAGCGCCTCGCCCGCCGCATCCTGGAGCACGCGCGCGCCCCACGCGTCGCCCACCGGACGCGTGCGAACCAGATGCGCCGCGACCCGCTCTACCTCTGCGCCGCCGGCCGCGAGCAGGCACGCAGCACGACGATGATCGCGGTCGCGCTCCGCCGGAGCCCTATCGGCATAGATTGCGGCGTGCACGATCGGATGCGCAAACGCCACCGGGTCGAACCCGACCGTAACTCCCGCGGCCCGGAGCTCGTCGATCGCAATTGCCACCGTCGCCTCCTCGAGTGAGCTGAGGCCCGCCACGTCACGCAAGCGAGCCTCCCCACCCAACATCGCGAGAGCGCGCGCAACCGGCGGCGCCGCCGACGAGAGACCCACGATTCGGGTCAGAACCGAACGCGCCACACCCGGCGGCCCCAGCTGAGGCACCCGACCGGCCTGACCCGCCGTCGGCGAGATGCCATCAGCGCGCAGCGCCCGAATCAGCTCACGCAAAAAAAACGGATTGCCGCCGGTAGCCACCAGACAAGCCGCCGCGAACTCGGGCGCCACCGGCTCCCCGTATTCGTTACGGAGGAGAGCCGAAGCCGCCTGCGGGCTCAACGACGCCAGCTGCACAAGGCGCGTCGTGTCCTCGCGTGCCACCGCGCCCAACGCGCCGTCCGCTCCCGACGGATCGTCTCCACGCACCGCCACGACCACGACGATCGGTGCTCCATCCAGCCGGCCGGCGAGATAGCTCACGAACCGCACAGACGGCGGATCCGCCCAATGAGCATCATCGACCAGCACAAGCAACGAACGCTGTTCAGCCAGATTCAGCGCAAGCGAGTAAAGGCCGTGCATCACCTCCGCAAACCGCCCGCCGCCACCGGTCACTTCGCCCGAACCCACACCCAGAACATCACGAGCCCGACCTGCTTCCCCACCGAACAGTCTCCGCCGCTCGTCCCGCGAACAGCCGCGCAGAACAGGCTCGAACAGCTGCCGGACAACCCCGAACGCGTACTCACCCTCCAGCTCAGCGCCACGCGCCCGCGCCACAACCAACCCCATCCCCTGGGCGCGCTCCCGCACCGCGGCCAGCACCGCACTCTTACCGATCCCGGCCGGCCCCTCGATCAACACAAGCCGGCCCGCACCCGCCCGCGCCGCGACCAAGTCATGCTCGACCTCATCGAGCACGGACTCGCGCTCCAACAGAACCGCTATCTCGCTAACACCCATCGCTCTACCAGCCACCGCCGATCCCCCGACGACCAGCTGACAACCCGACAGCACGGTACACCCAAACCCCTCGGCAAGCTGAGAATCGAAAGCTCACCACTGCCTGGTAGGACACAGTCCTGTCACTGTCAGAGTCGCGGGTCTGGGCGGTGACGCTGTTCTGTGCGGTCGCGACTTGCGGGATACCTGGCCGCCAGTCGCGTCGTTCAGGGACAGATGGTCGTGTATGGAGTTCGGGTGATTAGGCGGGTCCACTCCTGGCGGGTGAGGTTGCGGCCTGCCACGGTGCAGGCCTGGTGCTCCCAGGCGGCGAGCGATGTTGGCCAGCCGAAGGCGTTGCCGTGGTCGTCGACGATGAGCATCAGATCGGCCGTCTCCCGGCGGCGGACCTCCCACTCACGCGCGCTGGCGGTCAAGTGCTCATGCACGCGCCGCCCGACGCGGTCTTCCTCGAGCCAGGCCCGGTATCGAGGCCATTCCCGGATCAGCGCCTCGTGGGAGACCTCTACCTCGCCCTCCCTTGTCGTCAGCAGACGCGCGTCGGTCAGCGCCGCGAGCACGCTCGCCGCGCCATCGATTCGCTCGAGTTCGGCAATCGGCACGCGCCGGCGAACAAGCGCGCTCCCTTCGCCACTCGCGAGCCTCAACATCAGCGCCCTGGCGACGCGCCGATCGGGAATGGAGAGACGGGCGTACGCGTCCTCGGCCAGTCGGGCGACCGCTCCCTGCACGCCTCCGCTGCTGCGGTAGCGCTCGTAGCGCAACGCGCGTCCGTCGCGCTCGCGCCACAACTCGAGCAGCGTGGTGGAAAGCAGCGGCAGCCCGCCGGGCTCGCCGTCGATGTCGTGGACGAGCGCGTCAACCAGGGAATGCTCGACTTCGAGCCCGGCACGAACCGCCGGCTGCTCGATCGCTCTCGCAAGCTCCGCGCGATCCATCGGCCCGACCAGCACGTGACTGTGGCTGAGCAGCTCCGCGAACCACGGATAGGACGCGACGCGTCCGTAGAAATCAGCGCGCAAAGCGACGACCACGAGCGCGCGGCCCGCGGAGTCACGCGCCCCAGCCGCGACCGCCTCCAAGAAGCCGGCGCGCTCCTCCTCATCCTCGCAAACAGCGAACAGCTCCTCGAGCTGGTCGATCGCGATCACCAACCGCTCACCGGGATTCAGGTCAGCGAGCACGTTCGCAAGCTCAGCGTCGCCGAGCGCTCGCGCGAGCTCTCCGACGGGATGATCGCCGGGCCGCACAAGCACCTGCCGCCAGCTGGCGCTGCCCGGCAGCGCACCATCGCCCAGCGACGCCAGGACCCCTGCCCTCAACAGCGAGGACTTGCCGATGCCCGACGCTCCAACGATCCCCACCAGCGGCGCTGACGCAAGCCGCGCGATCAAGTCCGAAACGACTCGCTCGCGCCCGCAGAAGTAATCCGCATCGGAGCGATCAAACGACGCCAGCCCCTTGAACGGGCAAACCACTGGCTCCCCGCGAACAGCCTCGCGAGGCGCCAGCTCCAGCGCGGAGTCCTGCGTCAGGATCGAATGCTCCAGCTCCTGCAGCGCTCTACTCGGCTCCAACCCCAGCTCGTGGCGCAACAGCTCGCTCGCCTGCCGATAGACCGCGAGCGCGTCGGTCTGGCGCCCACCGCGGTACAGAGCCATCATCAGCTGGCCGCGTAAGCGCTCCTGCAAAGGATTCGAGGCCACCAACATCTCCAGCTCGCCGATCAGCTCCGCATCCCGTCCGAGCGCGAGATCCGCGTCTACCCGTTCCATCACCGCCACCAACCGCAACTCCTCCAGCCGCCGGATCTCGGGCTGAACGAACTCGAGCGACGCGACATCCGCGAACGGCGGTCCCCGCCACAGCGCGAGCGCCTCGCGCAACCTCGCAGCGGCGGACTCCGCGTCCCCGCCAGCCCGCAGCCCCCGACCCTCGACGACCAGGCGCTCGAACAGCTCCGCGTCGAGCCCGCCCGGTTCGGTCGCGAGCAAGTAACCGCCCGGCCGCGTCAGGAGCACGCCACCGCCCTCGACCCCCTCCAACAGCCGCCGCAGCCGCGAGACGGCGACGTGCAGCGCGTTGGCCGTGCCTTCCGAAGACTCCCCGCCGAACAGTTGATCGACGAGCTGCTCGGTCGCGACCAACTCATTCGCGTGCAACAACAGCAGCGCCAGCAGAGCACGCTGGCGCCCGCCACCGAGCCGCAACGGCCGGCCATCGCGCAACACCTCCAACGGGCCGAGGACCCCGAACCGAAGCGCCCCAATGACGACGGCTCCCATCGCGCTCCGATTATCCGCCGCCAAAACAAGCAGCGCAACCGCCCTGACGGAGTCTGTAAGCCGGATGTCAGGCGTCGGTAAGGCCCCCACTGGACCCTCAACGCCGACCGGATCGCACACGGCGATCCAAGCAACAGGAGGCATTCTGATGACACCCACACGCAGACGCCGCGCCGCTACCGCCATCACGGCGCTAGCGCTCGCGCTCGGCACCGCCGCCCCGGCCTCGGCGATGCCGGCGTTCCAATCGTCATCGCCGATCGTCCACCACGCGAACTCAGCGAACAGCGATTCCGAGTGGGCGTACGTCGCGATCGGCGGCGGAGCCGCCGGGCTCGCTCTTCTAGGAGTCGGCGGCGCGGTCGCGGACAGCCGTCGCCGCGAGCGGCAGGCCCGCCACCCGCGTTCAATGATCGAGGCGTGATGAGACAGGTTCGAGACGGGGCGGGGCAGCTCGCACTCTGCCCTATCCGCCCATTGCAGGTGAACAAGCAGCGGTCCCGTTTACCCGCTGAACCGAACACAAGGCGAACGCCGCACCTCAATCGATTCATGGAATGAGATAGGAGCCAAGCAATGCACAAACATCGTGCGCGGTCCAACGGAAATCAGCGTCGACCAAGTCGAGCGCATGCCGGACTGTCGGGTCCTGGGCCAAAACGCACGGCTCCGATCAGCGATCAAAGAAAACTCCACGCATCCACAGTGAGAGGCTCCGATTACCGACCCGATCGGGAGCTTTCAATGCGTCGCTTCCCGCCCCGTCTGCTCGGTACGCCGACGGGCCTAGCACGCCAGAGGAGACTCCACATGCACCACCTGTCGAACTCGTGGCGACATGGAACGCGACTCGCTGCCAGATCGACCGAGATCCTCCTGACCGTGATAGTGGTCCTGATCGCCGCGGGTGTGAGCGCTGGGGTCGCGAGCGCCAACGCGATGCGCGCCGCCGACCAGATCGGCTTTCGAGCGATCCGGGGCATCTCGCCCGATCGGTTCCCGACCGGTTTGGGCCGGGTAGGCCCGCCACTCACGGGCGGTCTGGATTTGCGCGCTCCATTGTCAGCGTCGTTTACGTCGATCGAGCCGGGGGCGCCGCCCTCGGCGCCGGTGGGGGCCAATCCCTCTGGCTTCGCCGTGAACGAGCGCACCCACACCGTGTACGTGGTCAACGATGGCGACAACACCGTGTCGGTGATCGACGCCGACGCCTGCAAGGCGAGGCACCTGGCTGGGTGCGGCCACCCGTTGGCGACAATCAGCCTCGGGCCGGTTGAGCCCGGCCCCGGCGCAGCGCTTCTCTCTCCAGACGGCGGGACGCTGTACGTGGGCGACCCGAGTGGTGCGAACTCGGTCGCGGTGATCGACGCCGGGACGTGCAACGCGATCCGCACGTCGGGCTGCGCCGTCGGCCCGGTCGCGACGGTCGCGACGGGAAACGGACCGATCGGGATGGCGGAGGATCCGGTCAGTCAGACCCTGTACGTGGCCAATGGTCCCGCTAACACGGTGTCGGTGATCGACGCGCGCCGTTGCAATGCCCAGCAGACAGCGGGTTGCGGGGAGACGGCGCCGACGGTCGCGGTCGGGAGCTTTCCGACCGCGGTCGCGGTCGATCCCCGGACGCGCACGGTGTATGTCGACAACGCCGGTGATGACACGGTATCGGTGATCGACGCGAGCGATTGCAACGCCGAGCAGACCGCCGGCTGCCAGGCGACGCCGCCAGTGCAGGCGGTCGGCCTTGCCCCGGATGTGATCGCCGTGGTCACGCGTAGCGACACGGTGTACGTCGGGAACTCCGGCGGCGATTCCCAAGGCTTCACCGTGCCCGGTCACCACTCGGTCTCCGTGATCGACGGTGCCCAATGCAACGGGGGGCATCCCCAGGGATGCTCGGCCGCCCCGCCTCCGGCCGTCGCCGTCGGGTCGGGCTCGGGTGACTGGCAGCAAGGGATGACAGCCGATCAGCACACGCAGAACGTCTATGTGGCCGACACCGACGACGACACGATCTCGGTGATCGACGGCAAGCACTGCAACGCCCGCCATCTCTCCGGCTGCGCGCAGCCCGCGCCGAGCGTCCAGACCGGCGCGGACCCGGGTGCGGTCGCCGTCGACCCCAGCCTACACACCGTCTATGTCGCCGATTATCTCGACGACACCGTCTCGGTGATCGACGACCGGGCATGCACAACCAGGCACCGCATCGGTTGCCGCCCGGCAGCCGTACCCGCGGCGCCGCTGGCGCCAAGCCATTTTTCGGAACTTGCCGCCGTCGACGTGGCGGAGCACACCGCGTACGTCGAGGACGCTCTCGAGTCCGGTGGTTCGTTCACGTTCACGCTCGGCTTGATCAACACCAGCACCTGCAACGCGAGCGACACGGCCGGCTGCAACCCCCAGCCGCCGCTGCCCACCCTTCCGCTCGCCGGGTTCGCCGGAAACATCGTCGTGGACCAGAGCACGAACACCGTCTACGTCGACGGCGGGGGAAACGACCTCGAAGTGATTGCCGCCGCCACCTGCAACGCCACCAACCCCTCGTGCACCAAGACCGCGCTGGTCCCGCTCGGCACCAACAACGGCGGCGGCCCGATGGCGATCGACCCCACCACCCACACGGTGTACGTCGGCGGGTTCGCGGACATCGCGGTAGTCGACGCGCGCCATTGCAACGCCGAGGACATGAGCGGATGCGCGACGCAAACGCCAGTCACGTTCCCGGTCGCTGCCGAGCCCAACGCCCTCGGCGTAGCACCGGACACGCTCTACGACGCCGAGTACGGCGACCCGCCCGCGCCCTCGGTCGTGGACGTGGTCGACACGCGCCACTGCCACGCGGGCGACACCTCCCAATGCGCCAGCCAGCCGGCATCCCAAGTGCACGTCGGCGTGGCTCCCAGCGACACCGCCGTCGATCTCGCCCACCACACGCTCTACGTGCCCGACAACGGCCAGGGCGAGATCGCCGGCCTTCTGTCGATGATCGACATCACACACTGCAACGGCGATGACACCAGCGACTGCGCGGGACAGACCCCAGCCACCACGCGGCTGCCGCGCTTGCCCCAATCGGCGACGCTCGACCCGTTCACCGGCACCCTCTACGTGACGGACACCAACGACGCGAGCGTGTCGCTGATCGACACCGCCCGCTGCAACGCCGCTCGGCAGGCCGGCTGCCCACACGTGCCACGCGGCATCGTGGTCGGAAGTGGACCCGGATACACAGCATTCGATCCGGGCGACCACACCCTGTACGTGCCAAACCAATTCGACGGCACCGTATCCCTCGTCGGGACCGGTCACTGATGCGCCGTCACGAGGAGCACTATGCGACGACCAGCGAGCCGCGCGCCCGCCCAGAACCCGCGGGTCGCTGGCCAACGGGCAAGCGGAGTCCCGAGAGTCATTGCCGAGGGCGCTGCTGCCGTCGAGGAACGGCAGCCCTCCCGAGCGACCCGCTGCATGTTGGCTGCAGATCCACAACCGGAAATCCTGCCGGTCGTCGGCAGCTCGGTGGCGCTGTTCGTTCAGCGATACCAGTGCATCGAGGCCGTTCCGGCCGCTGCCGACCACCGGCGTGCCGGACGAAAGCGCCACCACTCTCCCCGCGCTTCACGCCGCCAACCGTGGCGGGGGCGCCATCCACCGGCATGTGCTAGCTGATGCTAGGCCTGAGGCGATCCGATCGCCCAGGCGCCCCCCAGCCGGGGTCACAGCCACCACCAAGAAGGAGGTGCGTCGATGAGACGCGCAGCGTTTGCAGTGCTTCCACTCCCGGGCGCATGCCCTGGCAAGGGGTGACCAGCGGTCCGGTGGACGCGACCGGGGGTGCGCTCGCTCGCCGTGCTGGGGGCTGGCGTCGTCACGGCTGCTGTGGCGGTCACGGTGACGGGCAGCTCGGTGTCACGTGATCATGTTTCGCGGGTCGCGGCGAGCGCGCGGCTACCGCTCGCGGCGTGGGGGCCAGTGTCCGGCGCGCTGGGTCGCGATGACCCGACCTACCGGGCGGCAGGCGCCGGCGCGGGGTTTGTGGTTCACAATCCGCGCCAGCGGTTGCGGGCGGAGTTCTCGCGGGCGGGGGTGAGCGTCCGCTCTGGTCAGGCGCTGTTGGGGCTGCGCTTGCGCGGGTACGGGTACGGCGGCAGTTTGCGCGGCCTGGCGGCGGTCGCCCCGATTGCGCGGGCGAATCGCGTCCTCTACCGTCATGGATCGCTGAGTGAGTGGTATGCGAACGGGCCGCTGGGGCTCGAGCAGGGCTTCACGCTGACCGCCCGGCCGGCGGGTCGCCGCCTCGGGCCGTTGACGCTCGCGCTCGCGCTGTCAGGCAACACGCGCGCGGTGCTATCCCGCGATCTCCGGGCGGTCACGTTCTCGCACGCCGGCGGCTCGCTGTCCTACCGCGGGCTGGTCGCGACCGACGCGCGCGGGCGGACACTGCACGCGTGGCTCCAGCTGCAAGGGCGCGAGCTGCTGCTGCGTGTCGATGACACCGGCGCGCGGTATCCGCTGCGTGTCGACCCGTTCATCCACCCGCGCCAGCCGCCCTTGGGCTGGCGCGCTCACGGCGCGCCTTTTCCCACGACGCTCACCACCACGGCTCTTGACCGCAGCAGCTCGGGTGGTTTGCGGCCTCCGCCTGCACGACGACCGCGGAGGGCCACCCAGCCACAAAAGGCCGGGCTCCTCCATCTCCTGCACAGCACCGCATCCGGTGATCTGGCCTTCTACATCCAGCCTCCTTCAACGTTCGTGTTCACACCCTTGCGCGGATAGCGCGCACGTCGACCATGACCGCTTGGCGGCCCAGCTCTACGGTGGGTGCGGCTCTTGTGAAGTGAGCCCCAATCCCCGTAGTTGCTGAGCATCCGACGCATACGAGGAGACGTCGGGCTTGGTTTCCCCTGACATCGAGCTGCGCCATCAGGTCCAGACCGGGCACCAACGTACCCAGGTTGACCGCCTTATCGCGCGATGGTTTGCAATGTCTGCAAGATCCGGGGTAATCCGGTCGACGCTGCGGACTGCCACCGATACGGGCCGCGGCGTCGGGTGGTATGTGTGTGTCGTATGTCGAGCATCGTCGAGCTGGATACGCGGTTGCCGATCTGGAGCCGCTTCTTCACGGTCGCGCCGCTGATAGTCGTTGGCACGCTTGAGGCCGACGGCGCCGTCGACTTCGCGCCGAAACACATGGCGATGCCCCTTGGCTGGCAGAACTACTTCTGCTTCGTGTGCAGCCCGCGGCACGCGACCCAGCGCAACGCGCAGGCAAGGGGGCAGTTCACGGTGAGTTTCCCGCGGCCGGATCAGTTCGTCCAGTCGAGCCTCCTCGCGTCGGGTCGTGCTCAGGACGGGT
>Ga0310037_10000348_pt1 | contig 31617 bp, 34 predicted proteins | sample Sb_taG_11_FD_200239 | JGI IMG/M metagenome (GOLD analysis project Ga0310037, IMG submission 200239) | Peat soil microbial communities from Weissenstadt, Germany - Sb_50d_3_AS metaG (v2) (version 2) | ecosystem: Environmental > Terrestrial > Soil > Wetlands > Peat | place: Germany: Weissenstadt... | reverse complement strand
CGGCCGCCCGCGAACCCCCAGAAATGTCACCACCGCATGCCAGGATCACATCAGCCAGCCAGCCCAGCCGACCCCAGCCGAATACTGCGCAACACCCCCAGGAGGTGCAGTGTGACGCCACATCGTTATCGAAGGGGACGTGCAGGTCGCGGGCGAATCGCAGGTAGTCGTCCTCGCGGGCCTGCATCCTTGTGGCGAGGGCGTGGCGTTTCTGCTGCAGTTTCCCCTTGCGGGCGGCGTTGAGCGCGATCCCTGCGGCGGCGGCCTTGCGGAACCAGTCCTCGTGTTCTGCCCTGGTCTGCGGGTCCATGGCGGCGCGCCCGGCCTCGCGGGCGGCCTCCGCCGCCTTCTTCAGCGCGAGCAGCGCGTCGATAGCCTGCCGCGCCCACGCCTGGTCCAGGGCGGTGCCGGTCTCGGTGACCGCGATGAGCTCCCGGAGCAGGTGCGAGTTGCAAAGAGCATGACCAGCGACGTTGCCAAGGTGTCGTAGGGCTTCCATGCGTCGTGGACCGCGATGCCGCCGAAGAGCGGCAGCACCCCGGCGGCCTCCATCCCGTCTTTCCCGCGCCTGGGGTGGACGGTAACCAGCACGAACTTCCCCGACGACGCGGAGTGGACCCAGGCGAGCCGCGAGCATCTGAGCGGTCTCCGCCGTATCTCCACGCCCGGCCACCCGTATCTCAAGACCAGCCACGCACACCAGCGTAGGCCGCTACCGGATTCCACGGCTCGCCTGCGAAACGCAGGACCGACTCCCGGGCGGCTGTGCGAGTTCCGAATCAACCGGGCCCGAGGCTCCGAGCCTTGAGCCCCGCCCTTATCCATACCCGAATGAACACGACTACGACCCGCCGCTAGGTCGCACAAGGGAGAACCTCTCGACGGACCTATCCAGTTACCATTTCCGCAGCCCAGCTGCATGAACTGATCGCGATAGCTGGAGCGCGATCCTTCCCTATTTCGCCTTACAAGCGAGGGGGCGCTGGTTCGAACCCAGTTGCGCCCACCAGGTTTTGCAGCTAGATGGCCTTTTTGAAACGCTAATCGGGAACCCGGTAACCACAGCCGGGAACCACCTGTGCATGCTCCCGGACGGGGGAAGGGCGCCCAGCGGCCATGGTAGCATCCCCTTCGACCACCAGGGCGCGCCGCGCCGACGCCCGCCTGCTGCACCACGTGCTCGACGCGCCAACGCAGTTCGGTGCCCCGCCGCAGAAGAAGATCTTCGCAGCGGGCGGGCTCACCCCTCGGCCGACGCAAGATCGCTGGCACAGCTTCGTCGGTGACCTGAAACCGGAGCAGATCGGGGACCGGTGGGAGAATCAAATCATCGGCCAGATCCCGTGGATTGGGCGCCCGTCACCTGCGAGCCTGGGCGGATCTTTACGTACCGGTGCTGGTGGTGTACGAAGTGACTATCTGCTAGTGGGGGTGGATATGACCGGGAGGGTTGCCGGCGCCTGGATGCACGAGAAGCTGGGCTGAGGCCACGATGCCTACGATTCCTGGCAGTCTTCGGTCCACCGCCCGGCGCGTGCCAGGCGCTCCCGCGCTCGCCTTCGGCGACCGGGCCTGCGCCTACGCTGAACTGGACGCGGCGGTCGACCGGACGGCGAGCACGCTGGCCGGGCTCGGTCTGCGCCGGGGCTACCGGTTCGCGCTGATGGCGACGAACTCGGACCGTTTCGTTGTGACGTTCTATGCGGCGCTGCGGTGCGGGGCGATCGTGGTGCCGGTCAACCCGGCGTCTGCGCCGCCCGAGATCGCGTACCTGCTGGAGGATTCCGGCGCCGCGGTGTTCGCGTTCGACCCGGCGGCGGCGGCCGCGGTGACCATGGCGCTGGAGGCGGGGCGGCCCCCGATAGCCGTCGCGCTCGGCGCGGCCGAGGGGTTCGCTGACCTGACCGAACTGGCGGCGGACGGACCGTACGGGGAGGTGACCGACGCCGTCACCGAGGCCGACGACGCACTGATCCTTTACACCTCGGGCACCACCGGCCGGCCCAAGGGAGCGCTGTTTGACCACTATCGGGCGATGTGGGCCGGGTTCACCTTCGTGGCCGCCTGCGGCATGCGGGCCGGCGACCGGTTCCTGCACGTCGCGCCGCTGTATCACGCCGCCGAACTCGGCATCATGCTCATTCCCGGCACCATGATCGGGGTCGGGCACGTGATCTTGCCCCGCTTCGACCCGGCCACCGTGCTCGACACGCTGGAGTCGGAACGGATCACCATGTTCTTCGGCGTTCCCACGATGTACCAGTTCCTGCTGCGCCTGCCCGACCTCGCCGACCGCGACCTGTCCTGCTGGCGGACTGGGCTGTTCGGCGCCGCCCCCATGCCCGCCAGTGCGGTCGGACGGCTCGTCACTGCGTTGCCGCAGGTGAGCTTCATCCAGCTGTGCGGGCAGACCGAGGTCGGCCCGGGCGGCGTTTACTGCGACGTCGAGCAGGTCAAAGCCCGTCCCGACGCCAGCGGCCGGCAGGCGCTGCCGTTCACCGAGGCCCGCGTGGCCGACCCGGAGGGCCACGACGTCGGCCCGGGCGGCGTCGGCGAATTGCTGCTGCGCGGCGAGTCGGTGATGAAGGGCTACTGGAACAAGCCCGCCGAGACCGCCGAGGCGCTCAGGGGCGGCTGGCTGCACACCGGCGACCTGGCCCGCGTCGACTCGGACGGCTACCTGACCCTGGTCGACCGGCTCAAGGACATGATCATTACCGGCGGCCACAACGTCTACTCAGTCGAAGTCGAGGGCGCCCTGGCCGCGCACCCCGACATCGCCGACGTCGCGGTGGTCGGCCGGCCGCATCCCGACTACGGCGAGAGCATCGTCGCGGTGATCACCCCGCGCGACGGCGCGAGCATCACGCTGGACGACGTCCGGGCGTTCCTGCGCGACCGCCTCACCGGGTACAAGATCCCGCACGACGTCATCACGGGCGCCATCCCGCGTAACCCGTCCGGCAAGATCCTCAAGCACAAGCTGCGGGAGGCGGTGGCCCAGCAGCAAGCCACGGCAAGCTGACCCGCGGTCCGGTCGGGGTAACCCAGTTCGTTCCGTTGGCGATCACAAGATCGGGTGCTACACAATTACCGGATGGCTGAAACTCTTGGCTGAGACCGGCAACGAGCCGCCGCCGGCAGGTCATCTTCGGCATTGCAAGGACGGGACCAGTAGTCACGGCTGGCCCCGGCACTTGCGTAACGAGCACTGATGACCAGCGCCGCCCGCGACCGCCTAATGCGCCCGAGGAGCCTCTTCTAGCGGGACGGCGGTGACGCCGCGCAACCTTGACTTTCGCGTGCCCGCGCACACTGCCGCCTATGCGTGATCCGGAGATGCTCGGTGGCGCGTGCTGGACGGGTACAGATTTGGCTGGTCTGCGCTTCAGGGCCGGTGTCTGCTGCGTGGGACCCCCGCGGCCGGTCCGTTGAGGACCTCCGCGCTTCCTCACAGGTCGTAGGGCAGCAGCGTGAAATGGTCCGCTCCCCACAGCGGCCGGAGCCGCCGGAAGTGCCGCTGGTCGAGGGTGAGCAGCCGTGTTGTCCGGTAACGATCGGCCAGCACCACGTTGGCCGCGTCCGTGATACCAATGTAATTACTGTCATCTGAGTTCCGGTTGATGACGTCCAAGGCCATCGCGTGGTCGGTCGCGGTCCATTCCGGTAGCTCGTATGCCTCGGCGGCCACGTCGGCCGCGAACTGGCGCGCGGCCGCAGCTCCGAGCCTGCTGTAGAGCATGTAATCGCTCTCGGCGGCGACCATCGGCGAGACGACTAGCAGCCCGTCGGTGGCCGCGAGGACCGCGGCGATCGCCTCGTGCTCGGCGTAGGCCTCGTCGAGGCTGGCCAGGACGGCGCTGGTGTCAACGATGATGGCGGTCATCGCCCAGGCCGGCTGCGAGCTGGTCGTCGATCTCTTCAGCGGTCAGCGGCCGGCTGCTCCGGAACCCGCCGGTCGCCGGCCGGGGTCGCGGCGCCCGCTCCCTGACCAGCTTGTCGATCTCCTGCGCGAGCGTAACCCCGTCAGCGGCGGCCAGACGGTGCAGCCGGTCCCGCGTCGCCTTCGGCACCTTGATGGTCGTCATGGTCATACCGGTGAGTATACCAGCGCGATCGTGGGTCCCCTCCGCCGGATACTGGCCAGGAACCGGACATTCTGCCGGGCTGCAGCCTTGGTGGCCTTCCATCCGGTCCGAACCTGGTGCTACTGGCGCGCCAGCGCGGCAGCGGAGCCATTACCCGGTGCCGGACTGTCATGATCTTGGATGCTGCCACGGCGGCTAGACATGCCGCGGCGCCCAGGGCGAGCGCGTATCGCGGCCCGGCGACGTCCGACAGGGCGCCGACGATTGGTGCGCCGATTGGCGTGCTGCCGACCAGGGCCGTTGACCGGGTTATCCACGGCGCTTAGCGTGCCGAACAGCAGCGCGAGGACCACGACCTGCCACAGCCGGACGTTCCCGGTCAGCACGCTCACTCCGAGTACCGCCGAGACCAGGCCGAGTCCTGCCTGGGTAGCCAGCAGTACACGCCTTCTGGGGTGGCGGTCCACCAGCAGCCCGGCATAGGGAGACAGCAGCAGGATCGGCGCGTATCGTGCCGCTGTCGTCAGGCCGAGGACGGTGCCCGAGTGCGTCAGGCGGAGCACCAGCAGCGCCTGGGCGACCGTCTCCACCCAGGTGCCGATGAGGCTCAGCGACTGGCCTGAGACATACCGCCGGAAGTTCGGCACGGCCAGGGCGGCGAACCTCGGCTGAGATGCGGCCGACTGCTGCATGAACTCAGCGTTCATGCCGGGCCGCGCCTCCCGCATCGGCCAACTGGCCAGTCGGACTGTGCAGTTGGCCGATGTGAGCCGGCCCCGCGGAGCGCGAGACTCGATGAGTCATGGCATGAAGGAAGGAAAGCGTTATGGGCTCGAGCGAAAACCCGGCATCGCATCACGAGACCCCCACCTTCGGGAACCCGGACCTACCCCCGGAAGGCATGGAGACCACCACGGGGGATCCGGCCAGCACGAAGATGACGGGGCCGCGGAACCCGGTGCTGGAAAGCCAGTTCCCCAACGTGATCACCGCGCCGGCGACGGACATCAGCACTCAGCCGTTCTTCTGGTCTTCGTTCAATATCTCGCCTCGGCGTCAGCAGCGCGGCGGCTGGGCGCGCGAGGTCACGCAGGCCGATTTCGCGATTTCCGACGAGATCGCCGGCGTGAACATGTATCTCGAGCCGGGTGGCATTCGTGAGCTGCACTGGCACCAGACCGCCGAGTGGGCGATCATGACGCAGGGCAAGTGCCGGGTCACGACCCTCAGCCGGGACGGGCTGCCGAGCGTCGAGGACGTCTTCTCCGGAGACCTCTGGTTCTTCCCGCCCGGGCTGCCGCACTCCCTGCAGGGACTCGGCCCGGACGGCGCGGAATTCGTGCTCGCGTTCGACAACGGTGCCCAGTCCGAGAGCAACACGTTGCTGCTGACGGACTGGTTCGCGCACACGCCGCCCGACGTGCTGGCGAAGAACTTCCGGGTGGCCCAGGAGACGTTCGACAATATTCCCCTGCACCCCCTCTGGATCTTCCCCGGTGACGAACCCGGTGATCTGGAGGCGGACCAGGTCGCGGCTGGCGTCCAATGGGGCACGCCGGAGCCGGTGATCTTCCGCATGTCGCAGTCGAAGCCGGTGTATGAGAACAGCGGCGGCAGCGTCCGTATCGCGGACAGCGCGAATTTCCCGGCGTCGAAGACGGTGGCGGCCGCTCTGGTAACGGTCAAGCCGGGCAGCATGCGGGAGTTGCACTGGCACCCGAACGCCGACGAGTGGCAGTACTACATGCAAGGTTCCGCGCGGATGACGGTGTTCAACACGGGCCCGCACGCCAACACCACCGGCTTCCGGGCCGGTGATGTCGGCCTGGTCCGGCGCAATTGCGGCCATTACGTCGAGAACACCGGCGATGACGTCCTGATCTTCATCGAAACGTTCCGCAGCGACCGCTACGAAGAGGTCTCGCTGGCCAACTGGCTCAGCCACCTGCCTCCCAAGCTCGTTTCCGCGCATCTGAACATTCCCGAGGAGACCCTCGCGAAGTTCCCGCGCGGCGCGCAGGGAATCGTGCCGCTGCCATAGCCGGAGGTGTCCCATGACTTCGCTGGATAACGCGGACCCGAGCGTGGTCCTCGTGCACGGTGCGTACGCCGACGGCTCGTCCTGGTCTGAGGTAATCAGGCGCTTGCATAACGCGGGCATCGCCGTCACGGCGGTACAGAACCCGCTGACCTCGCTGGCCGACGACGTCGCGCACACTCGCCGCGTCCTGGCCCGGCAGCCAGGACCCGTGATCCTGGCCGGCCACTCGTTCGGCGGCACCGTGATATCGGAAGCCGGGACCCACCCGGCGGTGGCCGCGCTGGTCTATGTCGCCGCCCGGGCCCCCGAGGCGGGCGAGGACTACGCCGCGCTGGCCGGGCGGTTCCCGGCCGCGCCGGCTAGCGCGGGCGTGGTCTGGGCGGACGGGTTCGGCGCCCTGACCGAGGACGCGTTCCTGCGCGACTTCGCCAACGGCGTGGAGCCGGGCCTGGCGCGCGTGCTGTACGCGCTGCAGGGGCGGGTGTCGGACTCCCTCTTCGGGGACCGGACGACGGTAGCGGCCTGGCGGTCACGGCCAGCCTGGTACGCGGTCTCACGACGGGATCGCACGATCTCGCCCGAGCTGCAGCGATTCATGGCCGAACGCATGCACGCGACGAGCATCGAGATCGAGGCCGGGCACCTCTCGCTGATCACCCACCCGGGAGACGTGACCCAGCTGATCATGCACGCCGCCCAGGCCGTTCGGCCTCATGCCGCAGCGGACGCCACGCCGCAGCGGAGGTAGGAGGTTCCCGATGCGAGACTGGCAGACCCGCCGGAAGGCCAAGCAGGAACGGATGCGGTCAGCCGCATCCCTGATGGAGGGCAGGATCGTCCGCACGGAAAGAGCGGCTGACCTGCTGCAGGCGCTGCTGAGGCCGGGGGACCGGGTGGCCCTCGAGGGAGATAACCAGAAGCAGGCAGATTTCCTCGCCCGGTCGCTCATCCAGCTCGATCCCGCGAACGTCCATGACCTGCACCTGCTGATCTCGTCGGTCAGCCTGCCCGAGCATCTCGACGTGTTTGAGAAGGGGATCTGCAAGCGCATCGACTTCTCCTTCGCCGGGGAGCAGAGCGTGCGGATGGCCGGACTGGTCGAGGACGGGACCGTCGAGGTCGGCGCCATCCACACCTACGTCGAGCTGTACGCGCGGATGTTCGTCGACCTGATTCCCGACGTCGTCCTGCTGTGCGCGACGCAGGCCGACCGCGACGGGAACCTGTTCACCGGCCCGAGCACGGAAGACACGCCGGTGATCGCCGAGGCGGCCGCCTTCCACGACGGTGTCGTCGTGGTGCAGGTCAACGAGATCATGGACACGCTGCCCCGGGTCGACATCCCGGGTGACTGGGTTGACGTGATCGTGCCGGCCGACCGGCCGTTCTACCTGGCGCCGCTGTTCACCCGGGACCCGCGGCAGATCGGCGACGTCGAGATCTTGCAGGCCATGCTTACGATCCGCGGGATCTACGAGCGCCATGAGGTGCGGCAGCTCAACCACGGGATCGGCTTCGAATCCGCGGCCATCGAGCTGATCCTGCCCACTTACGGGGAGCAGCTCGGGCTGCGCGGCAAGATCTGCTGCCACTGGACGCTCAACCCGCACCCGACGCTGATCCCGGCGATCGAGTCGGGCTGGGTGGAGTCGGTCCACTCCTTAGGCGGCGAGAAGGGCATGGAGGACTACACGACTGCCCGCCCGGACGTCTTCTTCACCGGACGCGACGGCAGCCTGCGGTCCAACCGGGTGCTGTGCCAGCTCGCCGGCCAGTACGCGATCGACCTGTTCGTCGGCTCCTCGCTGCAGATCGACGCGGACGCCAACTCCTCGACGGTAACCGAGGGGCGGCTGGCCGGCTTCGGCGGCGCGCCCAACATGGGCCACGACCCGCACGGACGGCGTCACGCCATACCCGCCTGGCTGCATATCGCGACGGGCGAAGGCCCGAGCCGGCGCGGGCGCAAGCTGGTCGTGCAGATGCTGCAGACCTACCACCGGGGTGGCCAGCCCGCGTTCGTGGAGACCCTGGACGCCATCGCGGTCGGGCAGGCGGCGAAGCTGCCGCTGCCGCCCGTGATGATCTACGGCGACGACGTGTCGCACGTGGTCACCGAGGAAGGCGTCGCCTACCTGTACCAGGCGGGCAGCCTGGAGGAGCGGCGCGACGCGCTGGCCGCGGTGGCGAAGGCCACGCCGATCGGTACCCGCATCACGCTCCGGCAGGCCGAACGGCTCCGGCGGGCGGGGCTGGTGGCCTATCCCGCCGACCTAGGCGTGGACCCGACCCTGGCCGACCGCAGCCTCCTGGCCGCCCGCAGCATCGAAGACCTGGTCACCTGGTCTCAGGGCCTGTACCGGCCGCCCGCCGAGTTCCGGGACTGGTCGTGAGGACGGCCGCCGAACGGGCCGGGCTGCCACGCGGCTCTGCCCGGCGCGTGCCCGCGCTCGAACCACGCGTCCTGGGCCGCCTGGCGGCCGGGGTCCTGCGCGCCGAGGCGCTGCTCACGCCCAAGCCGGGGCTGGTCGACCGGCGCGGCCCGGGTGCGCACGACGACATGGACCTGGCCATGTTCCTCCGCTCGGCCGCCGCGCTCGAGCCCTGGTTCGCTACGCTGGCGCGGGCCGCCGCCCAGGCGCCAGGCACGCCCGAAGCCGCCCTGCGCCTGCGCCGCGACCTGGGCCGCATCGGCCGCCGGGCGGAAGCCGAGATGCTCGCGGCGACCGGAGGCGTCAACACCCACCGCGGCGCGCTGTACAGCCTGGGGTTCCTGGTCGCGGGGGCGGCGTACGCCGGCGCGGTCGCGCCCGCCGAGGTCGCGTGGGCCGCAGGCGACCTGGCCCGGCGGCCCGACATCGCTGCCTGCCGGCATCGCTCGCACGGTGATCTCGTCCGTGACCAGTACCCGGGCGTAGGCGCCGGCGTCCATGCCGCCACCGGCTTCCCGGTCACCAGCGGGACCGCCCTGCCGGCGCTGCGAGCGGCCCGGCGCCAGGGTGCCAGCGAGCAGGGCGCCGGGGAGCAGGCGGCGAGGCTCGACTGTCTGCTCGCAGTCATGGCCGTGCTCGACGACACCTGCGTGCTCTACCGCGGCGGCGCGGAGGGACTCGGGCTGATCCGCCGCGGTGCTGCCGCGGTCCTGGCGGCGGGCGGGACAGCCAGCCGGGCCGGCCGCCGTCGCCTGGACCGGCTGGATCATGACTGCCGGGCCCGGCAGCTCTCCCCAGGCGGCGCGGCGGACGTGCTGGCCACGGCCATGTTCCTGGACCAACTGGAGCGCTACGGAGACACGAATGCAGACCCAGCCGCAAGCCGGTATCTCAGGAAAGGAACGGACAATGAGTGACACCCCCGCTCTGGTCACCGAACGGCCGGAGCTGCAGGCACTCTGGCACCGGCGCAGTTTCCTCGAGCTCGATGCCCGGGCTCGTGCCTTTTCCCTCCTCGACGACGGAACGGGCCAGGAGTACTGCGACCCGTTCGACCGGATCGAGTCGCCCTGGCTCGAGCCGCAGGGCCTGGTCCCGCAGGCCGACGACGGCGTGGTGGTGGTCAAGGGGCGGCTGGCGGGCGAGCCGTGCGTGATGATCGGCATCGAGGGAGCGTTCCAGGGCGGCAGCATCGGCGAGGTCTCCGGCGCCAAGGCGACTTGCGCCCTCCAGCTGGCCGCCCGGGACGCCCGGGCCGGCCAGCCGGTCTCCGCCGTCCTGCTGCTCGAGACCGGAGGAGTACGTCTCCAGGAGGGCACGCTCGGTCTCAACGCGGTGGCGGAAATCCTCTCGGCGCTCCTGGAGCTGCGCGGCCTGCGGCCGGTGATCGGGGTGGTCACGGGGCCCCTCGGGTCCTACGGCGGGATGAGCATTGTCGCTGGGCTGTGCACCCGGATAGTGCTGACCCACGAAGGCCGGCTCGGGTTCAACGGCGCCCAGGTCATCGAGTCAGAGGCGGGGGCCGCCGAATTTGACTCATCCGACCACGCGCTGATCTGGAGCGTCAACGGCGGCGCGCAGCGGTACGCCACGGGCCTGGCTGATGCGCTCGTGCTCGACGACGTCCCCGCGGTCCGGCAGGCGGTGATCACCGCGGTGGCCGGGGGAGTGCCTGCGCGACACCGGTCCGAGGAGCTCGACGTGCTGGCCGCCCGGCTCAGCTCCGGTGACGACCAGGCCCGCTTCAGCCTCACCGGCCTGGGAATTCCTCCCGCGCCAAGTCCCGGACCGGGGGCAGCGTCATGAGCCGCAGCCAGACCTGGTTCGATGCCCTGGCCACGCAGACGTTTCCCTCCTGGTACCGGTCGGTCGCGCTGGCCGACTGCGACCTCGGCGGCGGGCCGGCGGCACGGCTGCTGTCGGTCGTCCCAGATCCGGACAACGCGTTCCCCCGCGCCCGTCGCGGTGAGGTCGGCCTGCTCGAAGGCATCGGGCTGGCCCGTGGGGTCAGGGAGGTTATCGAGCTGGACTCCGACGTGGCCGACGACCAGCGACGGCCGATCGTGGCCATCGTCGACGTACCCAGCCAGGCCTACGGGCGCCTGGAGGAACAGTTCGGCGAGTACCTCTATATCGCCGCCGCGGTCGACGCCTACGCCACGGCCCGGGTGGCCGGCCACCCGGTCATTGCCCTCGTGGTCGGCAGCGCGATCTCCGGTGGCTTCCTGGCCCACGGGCTGCAGGCCAGCCAGGTTCTCGCCCTCGACGACGACCAGATCGAGATCCAGGCCATCCACAAGCCCGCGGCGGCGCGTATCACGCTGCGGACCATCGCCGAGCTCGACGAGCTCGCCAAGACCGTCACCCCGCTCAGCTTCGACGTACGAGTCTGGGCCACGCTCGGCTACTGCGACGGCTTGCTCAAGGTCAGCCGCGCCGACCGGCCCACCAGCGCCGATGCCGACCTGGCGCGTGGCGCGCTGCGGGATGCGGTCACCTGGGCCCGCGCGACCTTACCAACCGGCTCCAGTCCGCTCAGGCGCAGCGCGCCCGCCGGGCCTCACTCCAGGTCCGGCAGCGGCTGACCGGGCAATGGCGCTGACCGCGCGGCCGCGACCGCACGATCTGATCCGGCTCGCGTCGGGGGCCGTGAGCCTGGCCAGCGCGCCGGCCTGGGTCCGCGCCAGCCTGGCTCGGGCCCCGTGGGCCGTAGTGCGGCACGACCGCCCGGTTCCCGGCCAGATCCCGGTCGGCATCAGAGGGCCGACGCGCGAGCTGCGTTGGGCGACGTACATACCGCAGGTCGGCGTCGCCGGTATCCGGACGCCGGAAAGCCTTCGTAACGTGGACGAGTGGGTCGCGATTCCCGACGTGGCCGCGATGCGCGCGCTCCGGGCACTGATCCCGAGCCTGAACCGGGGCGGGACGGCCTGGGGACCGACGGGAAGCGCCGGATTCTCGCTCGCGACCGGGCATATCGCGGTTCGCCGGGCCAGCGACCTGGATCTTCTCCTGCGCTGCCCGGCCCGGCCCGCGCGCGCCTGGCTCGACGGCGTGGCCCAGTTGTTCGCCGCGCAAGAGGCTCGGGTCGACGGCCAGGTCGAGACGCCGGCCGGCGTGGCTCATCTCGATGAACTGCTCCACGACGGGCCGTCGCTCGTCCGGACCTGTGCCGGTCCTGTGCCTGCGCGAGGCCGAGGTGAGGAAGATCGCGGAACAGGTGACGGCCGAGGGCTATCCGGCCTGGCTCGCCAACGTCAACAGCGCCGACCAGATGGTGCTCACCGGCACCGCCGCCGCGCTCGAGCGTGGCCGCGAGCTCGCACGGGCTGGGGGAGCGCGGCGGGCCGGGCGGCTCGATGTCGCCGTGCCCTCCCACGCGCCGATCCTCGAGCCGGTCAGCGCCGAACTCCGCTCGCTGCTGGCCGGGTGCCCCGCCCGGCCGCTGGCCGCGAGGTACGTCACGATCAGCACCGCGCGGCCCGCGACCACCAGCACGGAGATCCTGGACGACCTGGCGCATGACGAGGCGAGCTACGGGGCCACAATGCGCACCCAGCTGATCGCGGGCCTCTCTGCCCGGCCCGGTCAGTGTCACCTGGCGCGGACCGCCGACAGGAACGACGCGTAGCTCCAGGACAGGTTGCTGACGCTCTTCTCGTAGCCGGTCCAGGCGTCGAACTGCTCGCTGAGCTCAAGGTGATCGCTGTGGAAGATGACCGCCTGCAGCATCTGATCGCCGGCGCTGTGCAACGCCGCCGCGGCCGCGGCCGGCGTGGTCTGCGCGTCGACTCCGGCCTGGCTGAAGAAGCTGGCGGAGTTGGCGTCGAGGGGAACCGTCCCGGCGGCGGTGATCGCGCTCGCCAGCCGATAGTAGAGCTCCGCGAAGTTGCAGGTAGACACCGCCCAGGGGTGATCGTCCGCCGGGGCATTGCTGTCACCGTCGTAGATGTCACCCGGGTAGCGGCCAAGCAGCGGCCCGATTCCGCGTGGCTGATCGGCTCCGTTGATCGGGTAGAAGTAGGTCGAGCTCGGATCGTCCCACTGGCTCCGCAGGAGCGCGGCGGTCGCCAGCAGCTTAGTGTCCGTCACCGCCACGGCGCCGTAGATCGCGGCCATGACGATGTCGATATTGGGGTCGTATGGGCTCTTATCGGTCGGGACCGGGAGCAGCGACTGGTAGTACTGGCCGTTCCAGTGACTTGCGAGGGCGTTCTGCAGCCACGGTATGGCGGTGCTGAGCCACCCCGGGACCGGGATCCCGAGGGTGTTGCCGGTAATCGCCTGGAAGCACCGCAGCTGCACGGAGCGCGCGAAGAACGAGGCGCCGTACTCCTCCTCCCACAGATTCCACGTCTCGCCCTGGTAAGCGCCCTGAAGGAAGCTCAGGTTCGCCGCGATCACGGCATTCGCCACGGTCTGCGTCGGCGCGTCGAGCTGGGAGAACAGCTGCAGGAGCGCTAGCGTCTGCAGGGCCGGCCCGTCGGTCTGGTCGGTCCACTGCTGCCGCGGCGTGCCGTTAATGAAGAACGACGCACGATCGAAGTGACCGAAGGCGCTGGCTGAGTTCTGGCAGATCTGCGCGAACTGCACGTAGTCGATCAGCGGCTGGCTGGTGGGGATCGCGCCCGCCGCGAGCTCGATCGCGACGATCGCCGCGTCCCGCGTCCAGTTGTAGACGTAGTCCTGGTTCACGTTCGTGGCGGTGTTCTCCCACGACGGTGAGGCGAGGACGCACCCGGGTTGCGAGAGAGCATGCGTGTTTTCCGGGTCTTCGAACACGAATCCGTCCGATGCGACGTTGCGGAACATCAGCCAGAACATGTACGGGGCGATTGTCGTCAGGTTCGACTGCACCGTCGCAACCTGAACCTCGCTGTATTGCAATTTGTCCATCGAAATCCCAAGATGTCGCGTGATCCATCTGGTCGTCCTCGTAAAACTGGGGCACCGCACCTCTGCGTCGCCCCGTCCACCATACGGAGCAACGACCGTGCCCGCGGATACACCAAAACCCATGGTCCCGTCGATTGATCTGGTCGACCGCCCCGGCGGCGATCAGCCGAAAATCGGGCAGGTCCTTCGCCCCGGATACCACCAGGCTAGGAGCGGTGATCGCGCAGGTCGACGGCAACCTCGGCAGGGCCCATCACGCACACGTCACGATAACGCCCCAGCTGGGCTATTTCGTCGACCGGCTGTAGCACGGTGATGCGAGTTGGTCTGCTCGTCACACAGACAATCCGATCCGGTCGTCACGCACTACCTGGCCGCCCTTGATCACCCAGTGCAGCGAGCGCAGGGCGGACACGTCTCGGGTCGGATCGCCGTCCAGCGCGATCAGATCGGCGTGCTTGCCGGGCTCGACGCTGCCGATGTCGTCGTCGGCCCCTAGCCAGCGGGCCGGCACGATCGTGGCGGACCGCAGAGCGGCCGTCGGCGTGAGCCCGTATGCAGCCATGTGCTCAAGTTCGCGTACCGTGGCGGTCGTACCCTCGATCGCCTGGAACGGTGGCATATCGCTACCGAGCATGACGGTGACGTCGGCGGCCAGAGCCAGTTGGTAGCTCTCGATGTGGCGTGGCCCGGCGCCAAGCGAACGGCGCTGCATCCACTCCGGCACCCCCAGCGAGTCGAAGAAGTCGCCGCATCGAGTGACGATCAGCGTCGGCACAAGACTGGTGCCATGCTCAGCCATCGACAGGGCGACGTCCCTCGTCAACTGGTATCCGTGCTCCACACAGTCCAGACCGAGTTGCACAGCCTGCTCGATGATGCCAGCCGGGCCCGCGTGCGCGGTCACCTTCCGGCCCCATGCGTGCGCCGTATTGATCACCGCGGCCATCTCCTCGCCGGTCAATTGCGGCGTGTCGAGCGCTTCGTGTTCGCCGGCGATTCCGCCGGAAATCATCACCTTGATCAGGTCCGCGCCGGCGCTGATCTGTCGGCGCACCCCGCGTCGGAAATCGTCCGCGCCATCGCATTCCAGGGTGTCGGTGCCCAGGTGCCCGTGGCCACCGGTGCAGACGAGCGCCTGCCCTGCCGTGAATATGCGTGGGCCCTGGAGCCAACCCGCGTCGATCGCGTCCCGAATCGCGAACTCGGCGTGGTCCTTCTCGGCCACGCAACGCACGGTGGTCATGCCGGAGTTCAGCGTTCGATGCGCCCCGGACGCCATGTAAAGGGCCAGCGCGTGAGCACCCAGCCGGCTGACCATGTCGCCGCCCGGGCCCGGCAAGGAGAGCGAGAAATGAGTGTGCGTGTTGATCAAGCCCGCCATGACGAACGCGCCGCCCATGTCCAGGTCCCGGCAGCATGACGCCGTGCGGGCGCGGACCGCGGGCTCCGGTCCGTAGTCGCTGATGCGCCCGTCGCGAATCCGGATCGCTGCGCCGGCGAGCGGCTCGTCGGCCACTCCGTCGAACACGGTGCAGTGATGCAGCAGTATCTCCGCAGATGCGCGCATTCAGCCCTCCGTATGCGCCAGGGAATCTGTCCCCCGCCTGCACCCGCCCGTGCGGGAGAGTATAGCATGATCGAACTCTGTTTAGCGTGAGTATAATGATGCGGTGGTGGCCTGTTGGCCAGATCCACTCCGGTCTGGCGTACGCGGGTCGATCGCACATGGACGGAGCGTCATGAGGCTATCGGCGACGGACCTGGACTCCCCAGGTGAAAAGGATGCGTTCTTCGACACCCTTGCCGATCACGCAGAGCAGCCCTGAAGGGACGGAACACTCATGTTGGGCGAAGGACTGCGCGAGCTGCGCCTGCGCCACGGGATGACGCTGCGCGAATTGGCCGCCGAAGCCGAGGTATCACCAGCGTTGCTCAGCCAACTGGAGAACGGCGTCACCGACCCCAGCCTGTCGACTCTGCGCAAACTCGCCGCCGTCTTCAAGACCGAGGTCTCCGCACTGTTCAACGAGCCTAACGCCCCGATGGTGCACCTGTCCCGCCCCGGTCAGCGGATGCGTCTCACCGCGCCGCTCGGGGAGATCACCTACGAGCGACTCACTCCCGGCCGCGGAGACCTTGAGGTGCTCATGGCGACCATAGAACCAGGCGACGTCAGCTCCTCGGAACGCCGCGGCCATGAATCCACAGAGTGCATCATCGTGCTGGAAGGAGAAGTTGTCGTCGAGATCGGAGAGGAGCGGCATGTCCTCGTCGCGGGCGAAGCGTTGACCTTCGACTCACGCCTGCCGCATCGCTTCTGCGACGAGAGCCTCGAGCAGGCGGTCTTCCTGCTTGCGGTGACGCCACCGGTGCCGTGATGTGTCCATTCCCGCCGCCGGGTCTCGGCGCAAGCCGATGAACGTCACTCTCGGCTTTCAAACCGACAAGTCGGCCGGCGACTACGCCCGCCTCGCCGTCATGGCGGAGTCACTCGGCTTCGACGGCATCTCGGTGTTTCACGATCTTGGCTTTCAGCCCTCACTGTTCCCGCTGCTCGAAGTGGCTCGGGTAACGACCCGCCTCCGGCTCGGTGCCGCCTGTCTGAACCCTTTTCTGCTCCACCCTGTCGAGATCGCGGGCCAAGCGGCCGCGCTTGACCTCGCCTCGAACGGACGGGCCTACGTCGGACTGGCTCGCGGAACCTGGCTCGAACGCGTCGGCATCCGGCCCGCTCGACCACTCCTACGCCTCACCGAGGCCGTCGAAGTGGTCCGACGACTGCTGCGCGGCGACGACTCCGCCTACGATGGCCAGATCTTCCCGATGGCAGCGGGGACGCGCCTGGCATACCCACGGCAACGCGACGCCCTCGACATCCTGCTGGGCACCTGGGGCCCGCGCGGCCTGGCCCTCGCCGGCCGCTGCGCGCACGAGGTCAAGCTCGGCGGCTGCGCTAACCCAGACATGATCCGCCATGTCCGCGCCGTCCTCGACGAAGCCTGTCGCGCCGCCGGTCGCGACCCGTCCTCGGTCGGCGTGGTGTCCGGCGCGGTGACCGTGGTGGACGAGGACGATGCCGCCGCCCGGCAGATGGCCCGCGCGCAGGTGGCCGTCTACCTCGACGTAGTGGCCCCGCTCGACACCACCGTCACAGTGCCCGACAGCGTGCTTGCCCCGCTGCGCGCTGCGCTCGTTCGCGGTGACGCCGACGCTGCTGGCCGCTGCATCCCCGACGAGTTGCTCGACCGTTTCGCGTTCGCCGGCCAGCCAACCGCGGTCGCGGAGCACGTGGCCGTTGTGTTCGAGGCCGGCGCGAGTCGGGTCGAGTTCGGGAGCCCGCATGGACGCACCGACCTGTACGGCGTCGAACTGATCGGCGAGAAGGTCCTACCCGCCGTGCGCGAAGCGTCATGAACCGAGCGTCCGCATCGGAGATCGCCGACCAACTGCTGCACGACCTCGCACCCATCGACCCGACCGCGGCTGACGCACTGGGCATGGAGTCGGCGAACGTCATGCCAGCGCTCGCGCCGGCCGACTTCGCGGCCCGCCGCGAGGCGTACCTGCGGGCGCACCGGTCGCTGGATGCGCTAGGGACGCCAACGCCGGCGGAACTGGTGCTTGGCGCGGCACTACGCGAACGCGTGGACGCCCAGCTCGCGCTTGACGACGCCGGATTCACCACCGCTCAGCTCGCCCCGCTCGCCACGCCGATGCACCAGGTCCGCGAAGTCTTCGACAACCTGCCGCACGAGACCCCAGCCGACTGGGAGCGGGTCGCCGAGCATCTGGCCCGCGTCCCGAGCACAATCGCCGCCTATGCCGAGACGCTGCGGGCAGCGGCGAACGCCGGGCACGTGGCGGCCGCGCGCCAGGTACGCGCCGTCGCAGCGCAGTGCGAGCGTTGGATCGGCGCCGACGACTTCTATCGGCGGCTGGTTGCCTCATGCGATCCACGGTGGCGTGATCGCCTGGACGCGGGCGCCGCCTCCGCGAGCGAGTCGACGGTGCGCTTCGCCGAGTTTCTTCGCGGCGAACTGCTGCCTCGCGCGCCGAAGACGGACGGGGTCGGTCGCGACCTGTACACGGTCACATCGCGCGCGTTCCTCGGCGAGAACGTGGACCTGGAAGATACTTACGCGTTCGGCTGGGACGAGCTGGCTCAGCTGACTGCCGAGATGCGCCAGGTGGCGGCCGAGCTCGGCCACAACTCGATCGAGGCTGCAGCCGCGACGCTGGACGCCGACCCCGCGCGTCGTCTGTCCACGCCAGATGAGCTCACCGGTTGGTTGCAGAGCCGCGTCGATGATGTCACCAACGCTGTCGACGGGGTGCACTTCGACCTGCCGACAGTGGCGCGACGCGCAGAATGCCGGATCTCGCCGACCACGTCCGGGGTCATGTATTACAGCCCGCCCGATCCGTCCTTCAGCCGCCCGGGACGCGTGTGGTGGGCGCCGCCGGCCGATGGCACGTCCCATACCTGGCGCGAGGTGACCACCGTCCACCACGAAGGCGTGCCCGGCCACCACTTGCAGATCACCGTCGCGATGACCGAGCCCGGACTACACCCGTGGCAGCGCTCAATGGCGCATGTGCACGGCTACGTCGAAGGCTGGGCGCACTACGCCGAGCGGCTCGCCGACGAATTCGGGCTGCTGCGTGACCCCGGTGAGCGGCTCGGCATGCTATACGGGCAGCGGTGGCGAGCGGCGCGGATCGTCATCGACATGGGGCTGCATCTGGGGCTGCCGATCCCGGCGGGCAACGGATTCACCGACGCAACTGATTGGACGCCGCCAGTTGGCGTAGCCATGCTGCGCGAGGCCGCCGGCGCGGATGAGACGACCGCCCGCTTCGAGGTCGACCGCTACCTCGGCTGGCCGGCGCAGGCACTCGCGTTCCGGGTAGGCGCGCAGCTGTGGCGGCAGGCGCGCGACGCTGCTGAACGTCGACCCGGCTTCGATCTGCGTGCATTCCACATGCACGCGCTACGTCTCGGACCGCTCGGCCTCGGCCCACTTCGAGAGGTGATGTCATGACCGACATGGAGCTGTTCGACCTGAGGGTCACCGTCGAGAACATCGGGGGACGCTCGGTGTGCGGGCTGGTTGTCGGCGACTGGTTCGAGCTGGTCAACAGCAGCGAGCTGCGGCTGCCGGATGGCAAGCACTTCTGCATCTTCGCGCTCCAGTCGGTGTTGCCGCTACTGCCAGCCAAGCAACGACAACTCCCCGAAAGGGACTGGCTCGAACGTGACTCGCTGGTGTGCTGCCCAGATCCCGAGGAGCGCGTGATCATGCGCATCGAACGGATCGGCCGCCGCAGCCTGGACTCGTCCGAGCTGACCTGAACAAGCAAGGTCGCCTCCGACCTGGCTGGGTTCGGCTCGTTCTGCGCCCTGCACGCCGCGCTGCTCCCCAGAGCGGGGTGCGTACAGCGCGCACAGCCCTGCAGCGTTCAGCACGCCGTCTCACCGAGGCGCTCGCCGACCTCGACGCCGCCGGGCGTAACGGCCCGGACCGCCCCACGCTGCAGGCCGAGCGAATATGGCGCACACTTGCGACCGGCAGTACCCGCCCAGTCCCAGGTCGCCGTCTCAGGCGGCGCTGCGGCCACGCTCAAGCCGCTCGGCGATCCAGAGCTTGATGATGGACTGGCGGGTAACCCCCAGCCGACGGGCTTCCCGGTCAAGCGATTCGATCATCCAAGACGGGAAGTCGACGTTCACCCGGCGCTGCTCCAACTCGGGACGGCGGATCCCAGTCCGGTCCAGATCACCTGTCACGTCTTCGCCGTCGTCAAACTTCTGATCGAACTCTTCAGCTTTCATACAGCGCCGCCTCTTCCTTCCGGGACCGGCGCGCGGAGATGATCCTGACCTGGGGCCCGCGGTAGGTCACCACCACCGACCAGTGCTTGCCATCGATCTGGCCGACCACCAGCCACCGTGGCTCATCTGTCGTCCGGGCGGGAATCTCCACCCGCATGACGTCCTGCCAGATCGCCTGGATGGCGTCGAAGTCAATGCCGTGCTTCTCCAGGCTTGACGCGCTTTTAGCCGGGTCAAACTCGAATTCCATCCGATCCGGCTCCTTCCGGTATAATAATTATACCTTATTGCCCTATCAGGATGCCTGCAGCCCATGACATCGTGTGCCAGCCTCGCAGGCAGCAACCGATGCGGCCCTGGCGCGGGGTGAGCTCGGGGAGTCTGCCCGCTGGTGCGGCCGCGGGCCCGGGCGAGTTCGCCGCCACTGCTGGGTTCTTACTGATGCCCGGCTCGGTGACCTGAGGTCGCTGTGCGGTCAGGTATCCCGTTCAGCCATCGCCTTTCTCGAAACGGCTGACCACGACAAGCCCGGCCACGAACACGGCCACCATCGCGACGAGCAGCGCCAGCTCCGACGTGCTGATCGTATTCTGGCTGCCGGGAGTCAGCACGAACAGGATGCGCCGGACGACCGCGATTAGCCCGACGACAATGAACGGCTGAGCGACCAGGCGGTGCGCGCGCAAGGACAGCACGACCGTGTATACGATCTCGACCAGGATCAATACCAGCAGGACGCGGTCGAGCAGGATCGGGGCGCCGGCCGAGATCGGCCCCGAGGACCCATCGAGGAAATCAACGATCCCGGCGATCAGCAGAGTGGCAGCCAGCAGGATCAACACGACCCCCACGGCGACCGTGACCCAGTCCTGCACGTGCTCCAGGACCCAGATCGAGCGCCTGGCGACGGGCATGCCTTGCGGCCCTGGCGAGCCGTCGGCCGATGAGCTTTCGGTGGACTCGGGCAGCCCGGCTGTAGGTTCGGCACGGTCCTCGCCGCTTGGAGCCGACATACCGGTCATTGTGCCACCGTGACGCTGCCTGTCCCCCGCGTTCGATAACGTCCCGCCTGCCCGCACATGGCCGTCGTAGATGATCTCCCCGAGCTTGCGCACAACGCTGAACTGGCTGAGGCCGGTTTCCTCGCGCGCTTCGCGCAGGGCGGCGTCTTCGGGGGATTCTCCAGGCCGGATACTTCCGGCCGGGACCTGGAGACCGACGTGCTCCAGGTCATAGTCAGCATGGCGGAAGACCAGCAGCTGGCTATCCCGGACGATGTGGCACACCACTTTGCTGGCGTTGACCTTGTCCGGCATAGCTTCCAATCTTGGCTTGACGGACTAGCTTGAAAGGCTGCGACTGTCCTGTTGCCAGACAGCCAAAACCCGCCCCAGCGGGGGACGTCGGCTGACCGTGAGCGCCGGTCAGGACGCCTGGGTTATCGCTGGATCGGACATCGGAGCGGGCACGGTCGGCCTGCCCATCACGAACCTGTTTCCGACGTTGTCCGCAGTATCCAGAGCGCGGCTTATGGCTGCCGGCCGCTGCCCTCACGGGCGAGGGATCGAAGCCGCGCCTCCCGCGCATCCCAGCAGTACACGACTGCAGTGCCGGCGATGACATCGTGCAGCGCGCGGCGATCACGCCCCAGCAGGATGCCGAGGAAGCCCAGCCCCAGCAGGAGGAAGCTCAGCGGAAACGCAAGCGTTCGCACGAGCCCGCGCCGGGTGCCCGCCCTGCTGCCGTCCTGGCCGACAACCTGGGCCCCGAGCAGCACCATCCCGGGCGTCTTGCCACTCGCGGTCCAGAAGTAGGCGTAATAGAAGAACTCCCAGGCGAAGAACGCGACCACCACCCACGTGCTGCCCCTGCTCCAGTGGATGGAACTCCCGGTCAGCACGCTGGCAGCGAACGAGGCGGCGCTCAGGACCAGCATGAACACCCCGATGCTTACGGCGCAGTCGACTATGAACGCGATGAAACGCGAGGCGAACCCGGCGTGCTGGCCACGCAGGTTCTCCGTTTCCCCGGTGCTGATCGAAACGTGTGGCTGGGGGCTGCCGCCGAGAAGCAGGGGTTGCGATACGCCGACGTTACGGGGCACTGGTTCCAGCAGGCGGGCATCGGCAGGCGCGGTCATGGCTCCTCCGAGGCGTTCGGCAACTCAGGCGGCTCAGCTCGTCCCGTATGGTTGCGCCGGATCCTGCTTACCCAGCGTGCGAGGGTGTCGTCCATGCTGACCGCGTGGCTTCGTCCCAGATCGACCGCCTCGGTGGCGAGAGTGCTGGAGGAACTGACCATGAGGGCACCCAGATCGGTGCTCTTCACTAGCGCCTCGATATCGATCTGGCTGACGATCTGGTTGATGTCGACCCGGGCCATGAGCTTATTCACATCCAGCCGGTCGACTATCTGGTTTAGGTCTGTCCGGTCGAGTACCTCGTTCAGGTCAACCTGCTTGACTACCTCGTTCAGGTTCACCCGTTGGAGCAGGCTGTTCAGCTCCACTCGAGCGAGCACGACATTCAGGTCAATCCGGGCGATCAGCGTGTTCACGTCCAGTGCATCGACCACGAGATCGATCACGCGCTGCGCCACTCCTTGCGCGATTGACTCCATTTGCTCGGCGAACCGCCTGGCCGCCGAGTGCCTGAACCGTTCACCTGGATCCACACCCTCAGTATGGCGAACGCCGAATTATCCTGTATCCCCCGCCAGGAGTGAGGCGCGGAACCCCGGCTTAGTGGCGTGATGTCCGGCTGATGCCGAGTCTCACCCACCTGCCCGGTCGGAACCGGCTTGGCGCCTAACTCAACCTCACGGCACGATGCGCTAGAGCCGGAGGGCCACCAAGCTTCGGTGACCACCGCGGTCCGGTACCAGCCCTCTGGGCGTCGCATCCCGGCTGGCCCAATCCGGGCCAGGAGTGACCCATGCCGTCATCACCCGCTAAGGATTAGGGGGCAGATGATCGACGGCAACGCTCAGTCACACTCACTACAGTCCACGGCTCTGCGCGAGCGGAAGCTCGTCGCGTGAAGCCTTCCGATGGGACGCTGGTGGCCATGAACGACAATGCCCAGCGGCCAGGCCACGGCGCCGATGATAACTCTGCTGTGGACGACCCGGGCGGCCGCCTGGCCGCCTATGAAGCGAGGACCGACAAGGCCCTCGACCTGCTCGCGCTGCTCACGCTGTGGATCGTGGTCGTACCTGTTTGGGACTTCGGCCATGACGTCGAGGGCATCGCGTTGACCATCCGGGCAGCCGTCTCCGTCGTCTACGGGATCGACCTGACCATCCGCGGCGTCCTGGCCAGGCGCCCTGTTCGCTATGCGCTCATCCACCCCGTCATGCTCGTCTCCGTGGTCTTTCCGCCGGTACGCGTGATCTTCAGTTTCCGGTTGGTCCGGTCTGTGTTCCGGCGCGGGCACCTCGGCCGCTTCTTGGTGGCCGCAGCGGTACTGGTCCTCAACGGCGCGGTCATCGTGTACCTGTTCGAGCGGCACGCGCCCAAGTCCAGCATCCACACTCTGGGCGAGTCGCTGTGGTGGTCGGTGGTGACGGTCACCACCGTCGGTTATGGTGACTACACCCCGGTCACCGTACCCGGGCGGGTCACGGCGTGCTTCGTCATGGGCGTCGGCCTGCTCACCCTGGCAGTGGTCACCGCGCAGGTCGCGTCGAGCTTCGTCACACAGGGGGCGGGCCAAGCCCAGCCCGGCCCGCAGGCAGAGTCGGCCCCCGAGGTGACGCTGGCTGAACTCGCCAGGCGGCTCGCCCGGATCGAAGAGCTCATCACCGCCGCCACCGCATCGTCATCACAGCGAGCGGTCGCAGCACCTGAGCGGGACGCAGGCAGCGACTCGCCCTGACCCGCTGCGCGATCGGAGGCCGGTCGCCTGCCCGCCCGGGACGGCGACGCGCTAGGCCGGCAAGTCGCCGCCGCCCTCGCCCAGCAGCTGCCCGAAGCAGGCAGCCCGACCTGGATAAGCCGCGCAGGGCCCGCCGGAAACCCGGTGTTAAGCGCGGCCGCCGGCCCGGGCTCTATCGCCGTCAGCAACCACGGCGCGGACGAGTTGCGGGTTCAGGTGCCATGCCGTTAACCGGAGGCTAGCGGTTCCGCCGGACCGACGGCGCGGATCAGCCTGTGTCCGCCGTCATTGTCCGGTGAAGAAGATGTCCCGTACCTCACGGGCGGCGTAGAAGACCAGCACGTACCCGGCGGCCGGGTCGGCCCACCACCAGCCCAGCGCGGCGTTCAGGACCAGGCCGGCCAGCACTGCGGTGGCCAGGATTCCGTCGATCAGGGTGACCCGGCCCTCGGTCTGCAGCACCGGGTTGCCCAGCGCGGCGCCGGTGCGGGCCTTGCCGGCGGCCAGCGCGAACATCACCGCCGCGGTCACCGCGGTCCAGATGATCCCGGGCACCGAGTGCCGCGGCTCATACCCGGTGGCCAGCACCACGGTGGACTGCACCAGCAGGTACGCGGCCAGGGCGGCGAACGCGGCCCCGATCAGCCGCAGGCCCTGCCGCTGGCGCTGCTCACCGGTGCCCGACAGTTCCCAGATCACCACGGTGGACGCGCCGATCTCGATCAGCGAATCCAATCCGAACCCGGCCAGTGCCACCGACCGCGCCGCGACCGCCGCGACCGCCAGCACCACGATCCCGATCACGTTCCAGGTCAGCGTCGCGTATTCGAGGGCAAAGCCGCGGCGCAGCAGCGCCTGGCGGGCCGGAGCATCGGCCGGCAGCATGGCAGTATCCTCCCAGCGGCGGCGCCCGCCCGCCTAGCACCGTAACCTTCTGTTCCCGAATTATTCGCTACCCGGGGAGGCATGAGGGTCCGTGTCCGGTAACCATCCGCCCGCCCCCGGCCAGGCCCGGGCCGGGCAGATCACAGCCCCGCTGTGGCTGGCCTGGATCTCGGTCGGCTTCGGCTTGCTGTCGGGCAGGGTCAAGGGCTACCGGCTTCGGCCCTTGCCGCGTCACACCGTGCCGTCCGCCCCTGGTGAGAGCGTGACCGCGCCTGCTGGTTAGTCGTGGTCTTCGAAGGCTTCGAGGCCTTCTTTGACGGCTAGGGCGGCGATGGCCAGCCCGGCGATCGGGTCGGCCTGCCACCAGCCGGCCCAGGCGTTGAGGCCGGTGCCGAGCAGGGTGGCCGCGGAGGTGGCGGCGCAAAACGCGGTCTCGGCGGAGTCGGCGACCAGGGTCCGGTTGCCCAGCGCCCGGCCGGTGAGGCGCTTGGCCACGGCGAGCCCCGGCATGACCAGCAGCGCCGCGGCGGCGACGGCGAGTCCGGGCCCTGAGGCCCGCGGCTGCGCGCCGGTGACCAGGTCGCGGATACCCTCGACAGCCAGGTAGACGGCCAGGGCGAAGAGCGTCACCCCGATCAGGCGCACGGCCTCCGTCTCCCGCTCCTGGCCCGCGACCTCCCCGCGCAGCTGCCAGACCACGATGACGGCGGCGAAGAACTCGATCACCGAGTCCAGCCCGAACCCGGTGAGTGCGACCGAAGACGCCAGGATCCCGGCGGTGATAGCGACCGCGGCCTCGGCGGCCATCCAGGCCATGGAGGCGTATTCCAGCCAGAACCCCCGGCGCCGCAACCGCGCCAGGCCGGCCGCGGCGGCGGTCATCGTGGCTGCCCGTAGGCGGGGCACAGCGCGACGGCGTTCCCGGTCGCGGCCAGCACCTCCTCCGCCGCGGTGAACAGGTCCAGCAGCGCGGGCTGGGCCAGCGAGTACACCGAGGCCCGGCCCGCCGCCCGGACGTTTACCAGTGCGCAGTCGCGCAGGCAGGCTAGGTGCTTGGATACCGTCGACTGCGCCAGGCCCAGCTCGCTGGTCAGGTCGGTCACGCGGGCCTCCCCGTCGGCCAGGCGCCGCACGATCGCCAGCCGGGCCGGATCGCCCAGCGACCGGAACAACGCCGCCGCCGGGCCCAGCCCAGCCCTGGACGCCGTGACCACACCAGTTTGCATCGCCATATGACGATGATATCGGTGAACGATAACTGACGCTCAGTTCGGTGAACATGCCCGCGGCGTGGCAGCCTGGCCGGTCGCAGATCGGCTCGTACCGCCCAGGAACGAAGTGGAAGGTCACGCACCCGGCCGCACCGGCGGCGATTCGCAACCAAATCCGAGCTCGAGGCGACGTTCGCTGACCTCAGTTCCGGGACCATGAGCGTCCGCGTCGAGCGCCTCAGCGACCGCGGCCTGGTCAGCCGGGTCACCGACCCCGCCGACCGGCGTAACAGCCTGGTCAGCCTGACTGAAGCGGGCCGTGCCCTGTTCGATGCCGTCACCCCGGCCCACATGGCGACCGAGAACCGGCTGCTGTCCGCGCTCGGCGAGCACCAGCGCGGCCGGGCATCGGCTGAACCGCTCTCCGGTAACGGTGATCTCACCGCCCGCCACCTCCGGCCGGATCGCGCAACGCTCCCTGCCAGAATCCGACGTCGCCGGGTGCCACGTAGATGTCGCGGGTCCGGGTGGTGAAATCTTCCCGGGCGCATGTATCAAGGCCGTGCAGGGCAATCCTGGCCACGTTCTGGCCTGGTAAGGGTGGTCTGGCCGCGCATGTTCCTGGCGGGGTCGCGACGACGCCAGGCTACATCTGCCGCCCGTGTCAACGGCCCGCGCGGCCTCCGTTGCCGGCGGGCTCGGTGCTCGCCCCGGCCAGCGGCCGGTCCCCGCCGAACAGGTCTGCGTGAAGCCCTCCGCGGTTTCCGGGCGGGCCCAGTCGCGCTGCAGCTCACAACCCACCTGGACCACGCTGGTCGGCTTGCCGCCGGCCTGGGCGATGCGGTCCAGCCCGGCCTGGTGCGCCTCGGGTGATGTCCCGCCGACGGCGTCAGGTCAGTTCGCCGCTCATACGCATCACTTCCATCCGCGGCGGCTGAGCGTGAAGACGATCACCACTACGCAAGCCACGCTCAGTCCCACGCCGAGGACCAGGAATGCCGGCCATCCCTTTTCGATGCTGCCGGTGAGGACGTCGAAGTTCTGTCCCCAGAAGCCGGCCAGGAAGGAGATGGGCAGGAAGATGGTGGCCACATCCGCGTGGCGGCGGCTCACGACCGCCAGATGCTTACTTGCGAGCGAGGCGTGCAGGACTAGCAGGGCGGCACATCGCTCCTCGATCGTGGTGAACTCGGCCACGATTTGCTGCAGCTGGTCGTTGATGTCTTCGGCGTACAGCTGGGTTTGGCTGGTGGCGCCGGGCAGGGACTGGATGAGCGGCGTCCGGGCCGCGAGGTCCCGGCCTGGCGTGAGGATCCTGCGGGTGACCGCGGCGCGGCGCCGTATCGCGGTGATCTCGGCCAGCTCCTGGTCGTCGGCCTCGTGCAGCACCCGCTGCTCGAGCGCATCCAGCCGTTCGTCCAGCTCCAGGGCAAGCGCGGAGAACTGGGTGTAGAGCGAGCTGATCAAGGGGTGCAGCGCCCGGATCGACGAGTTCCTGCCGGAACTGGCGGACATGACCGTACTCGCCTATCCGGACGGGCCAGCCTCGCCGAGGTGGCCGCCGCGCTGGCCGCGCTGACCGGCGGGCCTCACCCGCTCGCCGCGGCGAAAGGGTGGTGAGCGGCATGGCTGCCTGCACCGTCGGCGCGTCCCCGGGCGAGGACCGGGGCTGCGTGGCGGATCCGGGTTGGGTGCGGTGCGCCTGTGCGGGTGTGAACCTGCCCGGGGCAGGGTAGATACTGCCAGGTCAGAACCCCCGTGACCCCGGGCATGCCCTCGGCCTGCACGCGCGGGGGACAGCGATGCCGGGGCAAGCGGCCGGGGAGAGCCCAGGCTTCATCGCGCCCATGCTGGCCACCGCGGCGGCCGGGTTGCCCCCGGACGCCGCCGAGTTCGTGGCCGAGGTGAAATGGGACGGCCTGCGGGCCTGCGTTGCCGTGGCAGACGGGCGAGTCCAGGTCTGGTCCAGGACCGGCCGCAACATGACCGCCGCCTATCCCGAGCTCGGCGTGCTCGCGGCCGTGGCCGGGCGCGGGATCCTGGTCCTGGACGGTGAGATCGTCGCCCTGTCCGGTCCGCGGCCGGACTTCACCGCGCTGGCGCGGCGGATGACCGCCGGCCGGCCGGGCGCCGGGCTGCTGGCCGCGGTGCCCGTCACGCTAATCGTGTTCGACGTGCTGCGGTCCGGCCGCGACCACCTGGTGCGCAGCCCGTACGTGCTGCGCCGTGCTCTGCTGGAGGATCTGGGCCTGCCGGTCCCCGGCATCGTGCAGGTGCCGCCCGCGTTCCCCGGCGACGCCGCGGCGCTGCTGGCCACTACCCAAGAGCAGGGCTATGAGGGGATCGTGCTCAAGCAGCCTGCCTCGCTGTACCATCCCGGGCGGCGCACCCGCGAGTGGCTCAAGATACGGAACATCCGCACGGCCGATGTCCGGGTCGGCGGCTGGCTTCCCGGCACCGGTGCCCGCAAGAACCTTCCCGGGTCGATGCTCATGGGCCTGCCCCGGCCGGGTGCGCTGGAGTTCGCGGGCACGGTAGGCAGCGGCCTGTCAATGGCCGAACTGCGCGAGCTGACCGGTCTGCTGGAGTCCCTGGAGCAGCCCGTCTCACCGTTTTCCGGGCCGCTGCCCCCGGCGATCACCCGGCACGCCCGGTGGGCCCGGCCCGTCCTCGCCGCCGAGGTGGCCTACCTGGAGCGCACCCCGTCCGGACGGCTACGCCAGCCAGTGTGGCGAGGCCTAAGACCCGAGGTGGGCCTAGTCCACCTCGACGACGAGCTATAGCAGGGCTAGGCGGCGCGGCTCGGGATGATGACGTATTTCGAGCCGGTCGTCTGCCGGCCATAGCCGGCGATCGCGTCGAGGGAGAGCGCGCCTGGGAGTGACACCTGCGCTGTGTAGCTGCTGGCGAACGTGGTCGTGAGGCCGGCAGCGACCTGATCACGCAGCTGCGCAATGCGCGCCAGGCCGACCTTCTGCAGGAACGGCGTCAGCAGCCACCCGCCGATGCCCCAGGCCATGCCATAGCTGCGGGTCAGCTCGGTCGGGCCGCGGTCAAGCGATCCGTAGATGTAGACCTGTTTGTGCACGGCCGACCCGTACCTGCTGTAGCCGCCCGCGGCGGCGCTAGCGGCGGCTTCCATGCCCGAGAGGATCTGGCTCGCCAGCGGGCCGCCGCCGATGGCGTCGAAGGCAAGCGTGGCACCGGTTGCGCTGAGCGCGCCGGTCAGCTTCGCCATGAAGTCGGTGGACGTCGAATTGCAGACGTGGACGGCACCGGCCGCGCGGAGCATCGCTTCCTGGTCTGGCTTACGCACGATGTTCACGAGCGGAATCTGCTGCTCGATGCAGAGCCGGCTGAGCATCTGGCCAAGGTTGGAGGCTGCGGCTGTGTGCACCAGCGCGCTGTGATTCTCCATCCGCATGGTCTCGACCATGCCGAGCACCGTCATCGGGTTCACGAACGAGGCTGCGCCTTCGATCGCCGTCGCTCCGGCCGGGAGCTCCAGGCACAGCGCGACGTTGACCGGCCGATACTGCGAGTACATTCCGCCGCCCGCCGCAGCGACGACCTTGCCCAGCAGAGCCTGCGCGGCCGGAGACTCGCCCGCCGCCACGACCGTGCCCGCGCCCTCATTGCCGACCGGCATGGGCGTCCCCACCCGGCCGGCCAGGCCCCGCATGGCGGCATCGGGGATGGGCGCGGTGACGACCGGGCGCTCAGCAGATCCGCTAGCCACAGCGGCGGCCATATCAGCCCCGCCGAAGAGCAGGCCCATGTCTGACGGGTTGAGCGGTGCTGCCTCGACCCTGATGACGACCTCGTCTGGCCCCGGCTCTGACACCGGGACCATGTCCAGGAACAGCTCGAGGATCTGATCGGCTCTCACCAGCGATCGCAGCTGGAGCGCTTCGGCCGGAATCTCTGCGGACATAGGTGAGATCCTCTCAGAGCGCGTCGGCCAGCCGCTCGTAATCGCTCATCGAGTTGCAGGGCCGGGCTGACAGCCGAAGCCGCCGCCAGCCGCCGTGATAGGTGACAGGGCGTGAACACAACGGAACGGTCACGGGCGATACCGAGCCGACTCCCGCAGCGTTACCCGCCTGCGCTGGTGCTCGGCGCGTGCTAGCGGCCGGTCCTGGCTGGAGCTGGCAGATGCAGGCCTGTCTCCAGCGCGCGGGCGCAGTGAGGCAGCTAGGTCAGCGCAGGCGTCCTGGCCGGGGGATACTGGGTTGGTGGATGCGGAGCGGGTTGATTTCTTCATTAGCCATGCAGGTGCAGACCGGGCCTGGGCGGAATGGGTGGCCTGGCAGTTAATGGATGCCGGGTACACCGTTGAGCTGGATGTGTGGGACTGGGCGGCGGGCCGCAACTTCGTGACCGCAATCAGCGATGCGCTGGACCGGGCCGGCCGGGTGGTGGCGCTGTTCTCCCGGGCGTATTTCGATCGGGAACGGTACACCACCGAGGAGTGGACGGCAGCGCTCCTGCACGTGCCGGGCATGGAGCAGGGGCGGCTGGTCCCGGTGCGGGTGGAGGAGGTGCCCGCTGGCCAGGTGCCCGCGGTGCCGCGCCCGCTGGTGTACTGCGATGTATTCGGGGTGGGCGAGGAACAAGCCCGCGGGGTGCTACTGGAGGCGGTGGCCGGGCCGGTGCGCCCCGGCCGCGCGCCCGCGTTTCCCGGCCCAGGCACGCCGGGAGCGGCGGGCCAGGCCGGGCCGCGGCTGCCCGGGACGATGCCAGAGGTGTGGAATGTCCCGGCCCGCAATCCCGGGTTCACCGGGCGGGATGGGCTGCTGGTGCCAGCGGCACGGTGTCCATGACGGCCATGGGCCGCCCGTTCAGGTCAGTCGTCGGCCACGCATGCCCTCGCCACGCAGGTCGATTACGCCCCGCCTGCCGGGCAGATCTCAATTCGGCGAGACTGTGCGGGGAGCTGGTCAAGCATTGATCACACTGCGTGGTTACGAACCGGATGCCGCATCAGGTTGCGGTGCGGCATCTGTCCGCGGGACCATTGCGGCGGCTGGCTTTGCGTACCGTCTGCAGTATGCGGGACGGGCTTCCTGGCACATGGCCAGCTGGTTCCTATCCCGGCTGGGCTTCTTGAGGGGCAGTCATGCACCTGTTCGAATGCGAGGCGACGTTTGAGGCCGACCCGGACGCGGTCTGGAAGGTGTGGACCGACGTGGCCCGCTGGCCCGAGTGGGATGTCAGCAAGGAGATCGCCCAGCTCGATGGCCCGTTTGAGGCCGGTGTCAGCGGCTGGGCCAGGCAGCGCGGCAATCTTGGTGGCTGCTTCACCATCACGGCGGTCGATGCCGGACGGCGCTGGGTGAGTGAGTGCCCGGTGCCGTTGGGCAAGGTCGTCTTCGATCACGTGCTCGAACCGGTGGCCGGAGGGCGTGTCCGGGTGGTCAAGAGAGCCGAGGTACTGGGCGGGGCCGGGCCCCTGCTGCTGCTGTTCGCGCCCAGGATGCGCCGCGATACCGCCGAGTCGCTGGCTGCACTGCGGCGGCAGGCCTGCCATCAGTGAAGAGATCGCTCCCGCGGCGGCTTGGCCAAGGCGGGCCACCGCGGTCCAAGACAGGACTGTCTGCAGGTGGGTCGCGCCCGGCGCGGGGCGGGGGTGAGCTGATCGCTAAGGCTTGCGGCCCATCCCGGCGTAGCAGGGGATCGGGTACTCCGAACCGGGCCCGCGCCACTCCGGCAGCCGAACGACCCCCGGCTCCACCATCTCGAGCCCGTCGAAGAACCGTTCGAAGTCGGGCCGGGTCCGCAGGGTCAGCTGCGTCCGGCCCATGCGCTGGTTGAGCCGTGCGGTCCCCTCGGTCACCCGCCCGGTGTCGATGTCGCGAACCGTGTCCGAGACGGTCAGGTAAGTGCCCGGCGGGAGCGACTCGAGCACGTGCCCGACGATCCCCCAGGGGTCGTCCCCGTCCGGGATGTACTGCAGGACCATCAGCGCCATGACCGCGACCGGCCTGCTCAGGTCGAGGGTCTCCGCCGCGCCCGCCAGCACCTTCTCGGTGTCCCTGATGTCGGACGGCACGTAGGCGGTGGCCCCCTCGGGCGCGCTGGTCAGCAGCGCCTGGGCGTAGGCGAGCACGATCGGGTCGTTATCGACATACACGATCCGGGAATCCGGGGCGATCTCCTGGGCGACCTGGTGGATGTTCTGCGCAGTTGGCAGGCCGGTGCCGAGGTCAAGGAACTGCCGGATCCCGGCCTCCGCGGCCAGGTAGCGTACCGCGCGTCCGAGGAAGGCCCGGTTGGCCCGCACGCCAGGCAGGACGGTCGGGTTGGCCGCGATCACCTGCTCCGCGGCCTCCCGGTCGGCGGCGAAGTTGTCC
>Ga0310037_10000346_pt1 | contig 31850 bp, 29 predicted proteins | sample Sb_taG_11_FD_200239 | JGI IMG/M metagenome (GOLD analysis project Ga0310037, IMG submission 200239) | Peat soil microbial communities from Weissenstadt, Germany - Sb_50d_3_AS metaG (v2) (version 2) | ecosystem: Environmental > Terrestrial > Soil > Wetlands > Peat | place: Germany: Weissenstadt... | reverse complement strand
GGGCCCGACACGCAATACGACAACACCCCTCAGCTGGTCAATCCGACGGCGGAGGGGATCCCGCCGCAGAACGTGTGTAAGCCGCTGGTCGGGTGGGAGTTCACGCTCGGGACTGGGTATGAGAGTCACGCGGTGACGGGACCGTGGGGGTCGCTGTCGATCGTCACCAACCCGTTTGCGGGCGCTCCGATCGTGACCCAGGTGCAAACGCCGCTGCTGAATCAAGACGGCTTGTCCGTGGGCAAGCAGGAGCTGGCGGGGGCGGTGACGATTGACCTGACCAAGGAGGAGCACGCGCAGGCAAGTCAGGCCAGCCAGCTGTGGGCGCAGGGGGGAACGCCGACCGATCCGGACCTGGTGCAGAAGTTCCCGGGGCCCGAGTACGGGTTCGGTGGGCTGCGTTGCGCGACCGACAACCTGAACGGTGACAACGTCGAGTACGTCTTCTTCCCGACTGGCGTCCGGCACGTGTTCTGCTATGGCCTGTATGTCACGCCGCCGCCGACGAGCGGGACGATCACGATCCAAAAGCAGGTGACCGGCGCGCCGGCTGGCGATAATTCTCGCTTCCCGTTCACGGGGAGCATCTCGTATGACCCGAGCGGGTTCCAGCTCGGGGCGGGCGGGTCGGAGGACTTCTACCGCGCTGGGGGCGTGACCTGGACGGTCACCGAGGGCGCGGTCGCCAACTACCAGCTCGCCGGCGTGAGCTGCCACGCGGAGGCTGCCGGCGGCGGCCCCGGGGCGAGTACGTCGGATGTCAGCCGGGCGACGGTGTCGATCCATTTGGTCGCCGGCGAGCATGTCACTTGCGTGTACACGAACCGCTATGTGCCGCCGTCGGGCGGTCTGACGATTCGCAAGCTGACCACCGGCGCGGTGGGCAAGTTCGGCTATACGGTGACGCCGGTGTCGGGCCACGGCCGGATCCATCACGTGACCGCGACCACGACGCAGCCGAACGTCGCCGTCGACGCGCAGCCGTCGCTGGTCGCGCTCGCGCCGGGCCGCTATCGGATCAGCGAAAGCTCGCCTGTCTCGTCGGGCGGGGATTGGCGTCTGGTGCAGGTCCGCTGCGCTGGGCGCTCGACCGCGCGGCCGGTCGAGGTCGACATCCCGAGTGGCGGGGCGGTCGCGTGCACGTTCATCAACGCGTTCGTGGCGAAGGGGTCGATCTCGCTCGCGAAGATCACCGAGGGTGGCACGGGTACCGCGTCGTTCCTCGTCTTCCCCGTGCACGGCTCAGCGGCCCAGTATCGCCAAAGCGCGACGACGACGACCCCCGGGGTCCCCGCCGGCGCGACGCCCGACACCACCGCGGACGCGACCGATCACCTGCGGCTCGGAGCCTATTGGATCGTCGAGCAGCCGCCCGCGGGCGGTCCCGCCGGCGGCTGGACACTGACCGCGGTCAGGTGCGCCGGCGTGCTCGTGCCGTTCGCGCAGGGCGCGGTCGAGGTGGTGCTGACGCACGCGCACCCCAGGTTGCGCTGCGTCTACACGGACAGCTTCTCGGCCACCCCACCGCCACCACCCCCGCCGGTGAAACCGCCGCCGGTAGAGCCTCCCCCGGCCCCGGTGTTCCCGGTGGTTCCCGGTCAGCCCGCATATCAGCTCAGCGATCTCGTCGTCACCAAGAAGGCCTCAGCGTCGATCGTGACCCGCGGGGACGTGGTCGGCTACCGAATCACGGTCAAGAACCGCGGTCCCAACCCGGCCCAACGCGTCGTGCTCGGCGACCAACCGCTCGGCCACGCGCCGATCGTGTCCGTCCACACCAGCGCCGGCCACTGCAAGGCACGGCTACGGACCATTGTCCCGATCACCTGCGGACTCGGAACGATCCAACCCGGCGGCAAGGTCACCGTGACGGTACGCCTGCGCGTCGAGACCGCCGCGTCCCACTTCATAAACGCAGCAGTCGCCGGCACCGCGACACAAGAGCAAACGCTCGCCAACAACCTCGCCCGCGCGCGCGTCACCGTCCGCCGACCGCCAACACCGCCCGCCCCGCCACCCGGACTGGGCTAGGAACCGCCCCGACCGCCGGCCGACCCACGAAGGCAAACGGGACAGAGCGCTCGGCGGACCCCCTCGCCTTGGATCCCTCCAGCCCGCCTCACTGCCCGCCTTTGGCTTGGCAGGAAGATTGACAAGATGTCGCCATCGACCGGATACCGCGCGATCTCCGTGGAGCCCCTTGACGACGCAATCGATCACGTCCGTGGCGGCGCGTCCGGGCGTCTTATCGTCGAGTACGGGGACTACGAGTGCCCGTACTCGCGCCAGACGTACCGCGAGATCGAGCGCGTCGAGGCGCGTCTCGCCGATGGCGTACGGTTCGCATTCCGACATTTCCCGCTGACCGAGATCCATCCTCACGCGCTCGCGGCGGCGGCCGCCGCCGAGGCTGCGGCACTCCAGGACCGCTTCTGGGAGATGCACAACGTGCTCTTTCATCACCAGTCAGCGCTCGAAAATGACGACCTGGTTCGGTACGCCACACAGCTCGAGCTCGGCGTCGCGGAGTTCGACCACGCCCGCACGAGCGCGGCCGTGCTGCGGCGCATCGGCCGCGATGTCAAGAGCGGGCTAGCGTCAGGCGAGGTCGAGGGTACCCCGACCCTGTTCATCGACGGTGTGGTGCACCGAGGCGCCTATGATGCGGCCACCTTACTGGAGGCGCTGGCCAGATGACCGCGACGTGAACACCGTGTCAAGCAGACGCATGAATTGATCGCCGGAACGAAATCCATGCTTGACATATTTCAAGCGTTCGCTTGAATAGGCAACGTGGAGTCGGGCAAAACTGATCAGCGTCGGGAGGCCGGTCTGCGGACGAGGACACGCCTGATGGATGCTGCGCTGGACTTGGTCGCGCAGCGCGGAGAGGAGGGGGTGACTCTCCGAGAGATCACGGATGCCGCTGATGCCAACGTCGCGGCGGTGAGCTACCACTTCGGCTCGCTGAAGTCGCTGTGTGACGCGGCAATCGAGTATGCGCTGGAGCGCTACTTGGACGCTCAACAGGAGGCGGTCAGGGCGCTGAACCCCGAGTCCACGCTCGAGGAGTTGGCGTCGGCATTCGCCGGGCCGATGATGCAGGCGCTGGCCGCGGGAGGTCGTGACTTCGCCGTGATGCGGATCGTGGCTCGCTCCGGGATTGATCCCCCACAGGGATGGGATCGGCTCGCTGCACGCTTCGAGCGGATTCGTGCCGACGTCCTGCGGGTGCTTAGGACAAACCTGCCTGAGGTCAAGGACCGAGAGTTGATCTTCCGGACGCGCTGCGCGGCCGGCTTGTTGAACTGGCTGGTCCTCGCACCTGTTGGGGCCGAGCTCGGGAATAAGTCCGAGAAGCAGCTCGAGCGACTGCTGGTCCCGGTCCTCGCGGGGACCTTCCGCGGCTCGAGCCCGGGCCGCGTTCCTCAGACAATTCAAGCACCTGCTTGACAAGCATCTGTGTCGGGGGTATTTTCAAGCAGCCATTTGAGTTTTTTCGATCCGTTACGAGACAGGAGGCGGTCCGGCTATGAAGGTGGCACTCACCGGTCCAACAGGGTTCATCGGATCCCACGTACTAACGGAGTTGCACGAACACGACCACGAGGTGATAGCGCTTGTGCGCGACGACGCCCAGGCCGACGTCGTCGCGGACCGCGGCGCCACACCAGTCGTGATCGACCTCCACGATCGAGCGGCGCTGGTGAGCGTGCTGAGCGGTGCGGACGGGGCCATCCACACAGCGAGTCCTGGTGACGCCACCAGCGCAGACCTGGACTCGGCCGTAGTCGATGCGGCGATCGATGCCTTCGCCGGCACCGGCAAGCCCTGCATTCAGATCAGCGGTCTGTGGATCTACGGGGCGAACACCTCGATCACTGAGCAGTCGCCGTTCAATCCGCCCGCGCTGGTGGCATGGAAGGGACCGATCGAGCGCCGAGTGCTCGCTGCGAGCGACATGCGGGGCGTCGTGATCGTGTCCGGTGCCGCTTACGGTGACGGCGGAGGCGGGATTCCCGGAATCCTCCTCGGCTCACCCCGAGACGGCGACGGCAACCTGATCATGCTCGGGACCGGGCGTCAGCACTGGCCAACGGTCCACGTTGCGGATCTGGCGGACTTGTTCCGACGCGTGTTGGAAGACGACTCGGCTCGCGGCTACTACGTCGTCGGGAATGGACTGAAGCCGACCGTTGGCGAACTAACCGAGGCGGCCGCTGTGGCGGCGGGCGCTCCAGGAGCAGTCCCTGGTTCGGATGATGAGGCTCGCGCGCGCCTAGGGGACTACTTCGCTGAAGTCCTACTGCTGGATCAGGGCACCGACGCGCCCAGAGCTCGAGCCGAGCTCGGTTGGGCACCCTCCCATCCGGGACTTGTCGACGAGTTCCGCCAGGGGAGTTACCGCAAAGCGGCGGCCGGCTGAGGAGCGGAAGGTGTGACGTCCGGCCTCGACAGCGCCGGCATCGACGGACAGCGGTCGCGCGCGCGCTGGACGGGCGCCCCAGCGAGTTACCTGCCCATTGCCGAGCACGGGATCATCGGTGATCTCCGCACCGCGGCGCTGGTCGGCAGCGACGGCACGATCGATTGGTTCTCCCCGGATCGGTTCGACGGGCCGAGTGTCTTCGCAGCACTGCTGGATCGCGATCGGGGCGGCTTTTACCGAATCGCGCCCGTGGATCCACGCGCTGCGACGAAGCAGCTCTACCTTCCGGAAACCAATGTCCTGGTCACGCGGTTTCTCGCCCCGGAGGGCGTGGCCGAGGTTCACGATTTCATGCCCGTGGGTGGCGGCCCGCAGCGGCTGATCCGAAGCGTCGTCGGGGTTCGTGGGGCTCAGCGGTTCCGTCTCGAGGTCGAGCCGCGCTTCGACTATGGGCTGCGCGAGCCGCAGCTCGCCATCGAGCCGGCGGGCGTCGTGTTTCGCGCGCCGGGACAGGCGCTTGCCCTGAGCTCTCCGCTCGGGCTCGAGCCAACCGGTGCGGGAGCCAGAGCGGAGTTCGAGCTCGCGGCGGGAGAGCGTCGGACGTTCGTGCTGCAAGCTGGCGATCGGCCGGTGTCGCTCAGTGGGCAGGAGGCACAACGGCTGGGTGACGAGACGGTGATGTTCTGGCGTCGGTGGCTTCGGCAGTCCTCGTATCAGGGCCGCTGGCGGGAGATGGTGGATCGGTCGGCGCTGACGTTGAAGCTGCTCTCGTACGAGCCGAGTGGGGCGATCGTCGCCGCGGCGACCACAAGCCTCCCGGAAGAGATCGGCGGCCCGCGCAACTGGGACTACCGCTACGCGTGGCTGCGTGACTTCGCGTTCTCGATCTACGCGCTCTCGCGGCTCGGGTTCACCGCCGAAGCGACCGCGTTCAACAGGTTCCGTCGGCGGATCTCGATTGCGGCCGCGGGGTACAACGAAGGCAGCCCGCTGGATGTGATGTACCGAATCGACGGCGGCGTCTGCCTCGCGGAACGAGAGCTCGAACACCTCGACGGATACCGCGGCTCGCGTCCGGTGAGGATCGGCAACAGCGCCGCCACGCAGCTGCAGCTCGACGTCTACGGCGAGCTGTTCGACTCGATCTATCTCGCCGAGCGTCAGGCGCTTACCGGTCGCGGAGGCGAGCTGATCGGCTACGACGACTGGCTCGGACTCGCGCGGCTAATCGACTGGCTGTGCGAGCACTGGCAAGAGCCCGACGAGGGCATCTGGGAGACCCGCGGCGGTCGCAACCGTTTCACCTACTCCCGGCTGATGTCCTGGGTGGCAATCGACCGAGCGATCCGGATTGCGGACCGGCGCGGCCTGCCGGCGGATCTCGGCCGCTGGAACCGGACCCGCAACGCGATCTTCGCCTGGATCATGGAACGGGGCTGGAGCGAACGACGCAGGGCATTTGTGCAGGCCGACGGCGCGGACGTGCTCGACGCCTCGCTACTGCTCATGCCACTGGTCCGCTTCATCGCCCCCACCGACCCGCGCTGGCTCTCGACGCTCGACGCGATCGGCCGAGAGCTCGTCACCGACAGCCTCGTCTACCGCTACGACCCCACCGCCTCCCCGGACGGACTCGACGGCGCCGAAGGCACCTTCCCGATGTGCAGCTTCTGGTATGTCGAATGCCTCGCCTTCGCAGGTCGTCTCGATGAGGCCCAGCTCGCGTTCGAGAAGATGCTCACCTACGCCAACCACGTCGGGCTGTACTCGGAGCAGATCGGCTCAAGCGGCGAGCTGCTCGGCAACTTCCCGCAAGCTTTCACCCACCTCGCTCTGATCAGCGCCGCGATCAGGCTCGACCGGAGCCTCCAAACCGGACGCGCGTAAGGCTGGCTTCTCAAGAAGCAACAGGAACGGGAGGCACGATGATGCACACCGAGATCACCCCGACCGAGCAGGCCGACCGCCTGGCGATCCGCGAGCGCGTAGACGCCTACGCGCACTGCGCCGATCGCCGCGACGCCGAGGGGCAGAAGTCGCTCTTCACCGAGGACACCCACTTCGTCGTGTACATGGACGGGCAGGACTCCGAGCCCACGCAGGTGCTCGACGGCCGCGAGGCGCTGACGCCGGTGTTCGATGACCTCAACCGCTACCAGGTGACGATGCACTTCAACGGCCAGAACACGGTCGCGCTTGATGACGACCGGGCGACCGGGGAGAGCTACTGCATCGCCCACCACCTATTCACCGACAACGGAGAGCGCAAGCTCATGATCGCCTGGCTTCGATACGGCGACACGTTCGTCAAGCTCGACGGCGCCTGGCTGTTCGCCGAGCGCAACCTCTACGTCGACTGGACCGAGACCCGGCCTTCACATTCGTAGACGCCACGAACTCGACGACGGGAAGACGCCGTCGGGCGTCACCGCGGTCCGCGGTCGATAGCCTCACGCACATCGGCCTCGCGGGGCCGAGGTCCAAAGCCGGTGAGTACCCAGCTCGCGCCGGCGTCCTCCCACGGCCGGACGTCTCCGCCGGCTGAGATCTCGGCGATGAAATCGAAGCCGTCGAGATGCCCGCCTCGCAAGTCCCGGACCTCGTCGACGAGCGTCGCCAGCGCCGCCGGCTCGGGCATCTCGATCGGGAACAGCCCGTCCCAGAGCGCCGCGCGGCGCACGGGTCGGCGGTTCGGCCACCGGGCAGCGACCCACACGGGAATCCTCGGGCGCTGGACCGGGAGGGGCTTGAACTCGCCGCCCCAGTACGCGCTCAGCTTCTCGAGGCCGTCGTCGAGCAGAACCGCTCGCTCCCGCGGGTCGGCGACCTCGCCGAACGGCTCGAGCTCGCCGGTGCTGCTGGCCCCCAGGCCGACTCCGAGCGTCAGCCGGCCGCGGCTGAGGTGATCCAGCGTTACGGTCTCCCGGGCGAGCCTGTGGACGCGGCGGCGCGACAGGGGCGTGACCAGCGGGCCGATTCGCAGTTGCTCGGTGGCGCACGCGATCGCCGCCAGGGTGACCCACGGATCTGCGACGGCCTCCACCGGCGGGCGGTATATGACGTGGTCCCAGACGAAGAAGCCGTCCCAGCCGCGGGCCTCCGCCCGGCGCGCCAGATCGCTCAGCACCCGCGGGTCCACCAGCTCGTCGAACGGGGCCACGAAGATCCCGCGCTTGGCGCTCATGCTCCGACTCTATCCGGCCGACAACTCCTCGGAGCGCGGGTGGGGCAGGGCTGCCCAGGCGCGCGTCGAACACCAAGCCCGCGTGCCTCAGGCAGGCACGAGGAATGCCGAATGACTCAGACCAGGAGGAACACCGTGGCCGAGAAGCCCGCCAAGCAGCCTGTCAAGAAGCGCACCAGCTCTTCGAGGGCCAAGACGACGAAGCGCCGTCAGCCGAGCCACCTCGAGATCTCTGAGCGCGCCTACTACATCCACCTTGACGAGGGTGTGCGCGACGAGCTCGGAAACTGGCTCCGCGCGGAGCGCGAGCTAACCGCGGCCTGAGCCGCTGCGCAATCGCCTGTGCCGCTCGTGCGCCACGTGCGCCCGAGCGGCACAGTTCAACGGACGCCCGCCTCGGCCAGATTGAACGGACCCAGATCTATCTCGCTGCGGCCGTCGAGGACGAGCTGGGCGACCGACTCCCCGATCGCCGCGGAGTGCTTGAAGCCGTGCCCCGAGCACGGCGAGACGATCAGGACCGAGTCGTGGTACGGGTGGCGGTCGATTACGAACCGGCTACCGCGCGTACTGGTGTACAGGCACGAAACCGTCCGCACCGGCGCGCGGCCCAGCCAAGGAACGCGCGCGGCGAGGTAGACCTCATAGATCTTGTCGATCTCGTCGCGACTCAAAGGCTGGCCCTCCGAGTCTGCGGTCGTAGCCACCTCGTATGACTCCGCCGCCACCTTGACACCGCCCGCCGGCCCGTCGATCGCCGGAAAGCCGTAGAACCCCGCCAGGTGGGTGATGGCATCCTCGGGCGCGCCGAACTCCCAGACGAAGACCGGCATGTCGCGGAGCTCCTCGTAGCGCTCGCGGACCGGAAACCAGAGCTGATGTTGGCGGTAGATCGAGAAGATCTGGCTGCCTTCGGGGAACAGCTCGGGGATCCAGGCGCCGGCGCACAGGACCAGCTCCCGGGCCTCATAGCTCCCGGCTTCGGTCGTGACACTCACGCCCCCGCCCGAGGCCGTCCACTCATCCACCCGCTCACCGAGGCGCAAGTCGGCGCCACGAGCGCGCGCCAGCTGCAACTGCGCCCGGACCGCGGCCTCCGGCCGGACGTAGCCCGCCTCGGGCTCGAAGTAGCCCTCCGTCTCGCTGTCGATCGCGAACATCGGGAAGCGGGCGCCTACCTCGGCACCACTCAGGTCCTCATGGGCGATCCCAAAGCCGCGCGCCGCCGCCCGCGTCTCGCCCAGGAACGGACTGGCGCCGTGACCGAGGATCAACCCGCCGCACTGGGTGAGCAGCTGGACGCCCGTCCGTTGCTCGATCTCGCGCCACAGCTCGTGTGAGCGTCGGACGAGCGGCACGTACTCCCGGCCCTCGCCGATCGCCAGCCGGGTGATCCTCGTCTCGCCGTGCGTGGATCCGTGCGGATGCGGTGGCTCGTGCTGGTCGATGCCGATCACGGACGCCCCGCGAGCGGCGAGCTGAAAGCACGTGGCGCTGCCCATCGCGCCCAGCCCGACGACGATCACATCGCTCTTGGCCGACACTTCCGTCCGGTCCGCCCAGGGCAACACAAACTGCGCGCACCCATAGACGGCTCCGCGCCACGCCGCGATCTCATCTCGCGAGTATGAAAGGTGACGGAAGGGGTTTGCGCCCGCTCACGACGCAGGTATATGTTTCCGGCCCCAGAGGTAGAGCCAGCGAGAGGAGAAGGTGGATGGGCAACCCTTGTTCCTGCTTGGAGGGATCCTGCACGGCGCTTAGCCACCATTTGTACGAGAGGAGAGATGTATGAAGTCCATTCGATTGTGGGCCACACTGGGATCAGTGGGGCTCATCCTAGGAGCGGTTGAGCTTGTGGGCGGCGTGTCCGTCGCCAGCGCATCAACTGCCGCGCGCACCATGCTGAAGGGGTCAGCGGCCCCGGCGGCGGCGCGCACAGACTCACAAGGCGCGATACCCGGTAGCGCGAAGGTCAGCTTCGATCTGCTCCTGAGCCTGCATAACGCGGCCGGGGCACAGAAAGCACTCCGCTCGATTTCCAGCCCGACGTCGGCGAACTACCACAAATACCTGACCCTTCGCGATTGGGTCGCCAGGTACGGCCCGACGACGGCCGACGTCACGGCCGCCGAGTCGTGGTTGCGCCAGGAGGGCTTTACGGTGGGCGCGGTCGCCAAGGACCGCCTGTTCGTGTCCGCTCACGGCACCGCGGCGCAGGTGGAGAACGCGTTCTCGACCACCCTGGGCTACTACAAGGTCGATGGCCACACCGTTCGCCTGGCGAGCAGCGCGCTTTCGATCCCGTCGTCCGTGGCAGGAGCCGTCTCAGGCGTTGTCGGCGTCAACGAGACCATTGCCACCACGTCGCTGACCAACGGGGATTCAACTCCCAGCACCAGCGCGGCACAACCGGGGCAGGAACCGGCCCCGCCGGCCGGCTTCCTCAACCCGCAGCCGTGCTCGTCGTTCTGGGGTCAGAAGACCGACATGATCGACGAGGCGGCCCTGTACGCACCATTCGAGAGCCCGCAGGCGTATGACATCTGCGGCTACAAGCCCGCTCAGCTGCGCGCGGGCTACGGAATGAGCACGTCGAACAAGCAGAACGGAACCGGGGTCACGATCGCGATCGTGGACGCCTACGACTCGCCGACGCTTCTGTCGGACGCGCAGACGTACTTCCGGATCAACGATCCGAACCACCCCCTCGCGTCCTCGCAGTTTACGAACATCTCGCCTCCCACCGTCGATCAGGAGGACATGTGTGGCGCGAGTGGCTGGTTTGACGAGCAGGCGCTCGACGTCGAGTCGTCACACTCGATGGCGACGGGCGCGAACATCCTGTTCGTCGGTGCCCAGGATTGCTTAGACAACAGCCTGCTGGCCGCGCTGACGACCGCCGTTACCAGTGGCGCATCGGTGGTGAGCGACTCGTGGGGCGACACACTGGGTGATCTGTTGACGGACGCGGCGACGAAGACCGCGTTCGACAACACGTTCATGCTCGCCGGCACGACCGGCGTCAGCGTCCTGTTCTCGAGCGGCGACGATGGGGACAACTTCGCGGACTCCGGACTCACAGCTCCGGACTATCCGCCAAGCAGTCCGTTCGTCACCGCGGTCGGCGGCACCACGCTCGAAGTTGGCAGTGCCAACGCCCGCCTGGCCGAGTACGGCTGGTCGACGGCGAAGCAGCCGCTCTGCGTCGGCGTGGCGACCACCAACTGCGGTACGGCCACGACCCCCGCAGGCCCGCTTGCCTGGCAGGCGGGCGGTGGCGGCGGCACGAGCTACTACTACCCGCAGCCGTATTACCAGGCTCCCGTGGTGCCCGCGGCGCTCGCGCTACGTAACGAGGCGTTGTTCGGACCCGTCCCACTGCGGGTCGAGCCGGACATCTCGATGGACGCCGACGCACAGAGCGGGATGCTGATCGGGTTGACCCAGACCTTCCCGGACGGCACCTACTACGACCAGTTCAAGGAGGGTGGCACGAGCCTCGCATCGCCGCTGCTCGCCGGCGTCATCGCGGACGCCGACCAGGCCGCGGGCACGCCGTTGGGCTTCCTCAACCCGGCCCTGTACAAGGCGTACAAGGCGGACCCGGGGACGTTCAACGACATCGTGCCCCCGACCGATCCGAACGCGGCCAGCGTCGTTCGGGTCGACTACGCGAACACGGTTGACAATTCGGATGGCTACAACGTCAGCCTCCGCGCGATCAACTACGCCGGCAAGGAGGTCTACTGCGACACGACGGGCAACTGCGCGTCGCGGAAGGTCACTTTGACCGCCAGGAAGGGATTCGACAGCCTGACCGGTCTCGGTTCGGTTGGACCGAACTTCATCCAGGTGATGAAGAACTTCTAGCGCTCGTCGGAAAGGATCATTAGGGAGGGGCCCGGTGTGACCGGGCCCCTCTTTTTTGTGCGGGCCCGTCCGTCCAAACCGCACCCCGTAGGATGGCCTGTACAACAGGTATGTCCTCGCACGACTACGTGATAATCGGCGCCGGTTCAGCCGGGTGCGTACTGGCTAACCGGCTCAGCGCGGGCGGCGCGAACGTGCTCCTGCTCGAATCGGGCGGGAGCGCAAAGCACCTCGGGGTCAAGGCCCCGGCCGCGTTCTCGACGCTGTTCCAGAGCCCGCGCGACTGGAACTATCTGTCCGAGCCCGAGCCGGCGCTATTCGGACGGCGCCTGTACCTCCCCCGGGGACGGATGCTGGGCGGCTCCTCCTCGATGAACGCGATGATGTACGTCCGTGGCAACCGTGCCGACTACGACGGTTGGGCGCGCGACGGGGCGACCGGCTGGAGCTACGACGAGGTGCTCCCGTACTTCAAGCGCTCCGAGGACAACGCCCAGTTCCACGACTCCTACCACGGCGTCGGCGGAGAGCAGCACGTCACCAGCAACCGATGGCTGTCAACTCACTGGGAGCCGTTCCTCGAGTCGGCCGCGGCGGTCGGCATCCCCCGGATCGCGGACTGCAACGGACCCGAGCAGGACGGCGGCGTGCTCGTCCAGACCACGACTCGTCGGGGCCGGCGCTGGAGCGCCGCTGACGCGTTCCTCGAGCCCGTGCGCAAGCGCCCGGGCCTGACGATCGTGCCCAGAGCGCACGTCCGCCGCATCGTGATCGAGGGCGGCCGCGCTGTGGCCGCGGAGTACGAGCAGAACGGCAAGCGCCAGACCGCTCGCGCCGAGCGAGAGGTGATCCTCAGCGCCGGAGCGTATGGCTCGCCACAGTTGCTGATGCTGTCAGGGGTGGGACCAGCCGACCATCTACGCGAGCACGGAATCGAGGTCCTCGTCGACCAGCCGAACGTCGGCGCGCACCTCCAGGAGCACCCGATGGCGCTCGTCAACCTACGGTGCGCCACCCCCGACACGCTCGACGACGCGGCCGCTCCGAAGTACCTGCTGCCCTGGCTGCTCACCGGCCGCGGCAAGCTATCTTCGAACGTCGCAGAGGCCGCGCTCCACTGGCGCTCAGACTCGTCACTGCCGGCTCCGGACTTCCAGTTCGTGTTCGGCCCGGTCTACTACTGGGAGCACGGCTTCCGCAAGACCGGGGCGCCGGCGCTCACGATCGGGCCGGTCCTGATCGGCCCAACCAGCCGGGGCAGTGTGCGGCTCCGATCGTCCGATCCAGCCGACCACCCTCGGATTCTCAACAACCTGCTCGGCTCGGACACGGAAGTGGCCGCGATGCTCCAAGCCCTCGAGCTGGCCCGGGAGATCGCCTCGAAGCCTCCCTTCAGCAAGCACGTGGTCGAGGAGCTCAACCCGTCGTCGACGTTGCGCAGCCGAGAGGAGCTGACGGCATGGCTTCGAGCAACGTGCGAGCACGAGTACCACCCGACTTGCACCTGCCGGATCGGATCGCCCGAGGACGGAGTCGTCGACCCCGAGCTGCGCGTGCATGGCGTCGAGGGGCTGAGGGTGGCGGATGCATCGGTGATGCCGAGGATCACCTCCGGGAACACGCACGCTCCGACGCTGATGATCGGTGAGCGCTGCTCAGACTTCGTGCTGGCCTCGCGATAGGGCGCCGCTAGCCCTGCTGAACCCGATCGGGAAGACCCTCGAAGACCGGGTAGAGGGCGTCCGGTTCGCGGTCGGCCGCAAGCTCCCCCGTCTCGTCGGCGATCTCGAGCTGCGCCCTGGCGAGCACGGGCACGCAGCCGAGCACGACGGCTACGGCAAATAGGTGGACCCCAACCGCCGCGGGGCTCGTGCCCAGCGTCCGCCAAATCCGAACACCCCGCAGGCCAACGCGACCAGCGCGGCGAACGCGGTCATCAGCGAGATCGCCGGGACCGCGCTGCCCGACCGCAGCGCCGCCTGGAAGGACAGGAATCCCGCGAACGTCGCCGCCAGGGCGAGCACCGTCCAGCCCGAGATCAGCGCCTCGGCGCCGTGGCCCGACCAGCGAACCGAGATCGCTTTGATCGCGGCGTCGGCCACACCGTAGAAGAGGCCGGCGGCGATCGCGCGTGTGGCCGCCGAGGGCCGCAGGGCCAGCACCGCCGCCAGCGCGCTGACGACGATCACCGCCCCGATCAGGGTCGTCGCGTGCAGGCGGTCGCCTGACCCAGCGAGGGCGATCGGCAGCGAGGCCAGGGCCGCGGCGACCAGCAAGATCGCGAGCATCTGATCGGTGCCGATGCGGTGGCCGAAGAGGCGCGCGGCGAGCGGGACCGAGACGGCCAGGCCCCCGGCGGCGAACGCCTGGACCAGAGACAGCGGCGCGATCGCCACGGCCGCGATCTGAACCGCGTACCCGACCGTCCCCAGGGCCTGGCCCGAAACCCACGTCCGGCTCCGGAAACCCGCCCGGAGTAGCTTCCACGCGGTGGCGTACTCGGGCAGCCCGTCACGCAGGCCGCGATGCTGGAGCAGGAAGCCGAGATTGATCGCGGCAGCCGACAGCAGCGCGAGGATCAGGCCGATCAGCAGTGTGAGCTCAGGGATCCGTCACATTTAAGAACGTCGACGAGGCGCTGAGCACGTTCTCAGCGGATGCACACTGGCCCGTAACAAAGGAAGCAGGTGACCCCAGCGGACGACACATCGGAGGTTTCAACGCCACACGGACCGGCGCTCGTCCACGTCCATCGCTCCGAGCGTCCGCGCGGCGCGCTGGTGCTCGGCCACGGCGCCGGTGGCGGCGTCGGCGCTCCCGACCTCACCGCCGCCAGGGATGTGGGTCTGGAGCAAGGAGTGACCGTCGTGTTGGTGGAACAGCCCTATCGAATCGCGGGACGGCGTGCGCCGGCGCCGGCGAAGCAGCTGGACGCCGCGTGGGGCGCCGTGATCGATGCGCTCGCCGCGGACCAGCTGGACGGGCTCGCGCTGATCGTCGGCGGCCGCTCGATGGGAGCCCGCGTCGCCTGCCGCACGGCCGCCAGCTCCGGCGCGATTGCCGTGTTGTGCCTGGCCTTTCCGTTACAGCCCCCACGGCGTTCGGGGCCGCGGCCGACGCGCATCGACGAGCTCGATCTCCTCACCGTCCCGACGCTGGTGGTGCAGGGCGAGCGAGATCCCTTCGGGATGCCGCCGGGGACGCCCCGGCGGACGGTGGCCCGGGTTCCCGGAGACCACAGCCTGCGCAAGGACATCCCCGCGGTCAAGGCGGCGATCCGCGAATGGCTACGCGTGGTCCTCGGGACCTGAGGTGGTCCGGCTCAGAGTCCCTGCTCGCGGACGAGCAGCGCATCGGGCCCGGATTCGTCCTCGGGAGCGATCGATGGGACCGGCTGCGCCGCCATCCGGTTGAACGGCCGCGTGTAGTCGAGCCACACGGTCGCCGCGGCCAGCAGGGTGCCGCACAGGATCCATCCGAGCGCCGTCGTGCCGATGCCCACGTACTTGAGTCCTGAGGCGAAGATCACGAACGCGATCGCCGGGCGAACGTACCGGTCCGGGACGGTGGAGGACAGCAGCGACCCCACCAGGACGCCCGGGACACTGCCGATGATCAGCGAGCCGGTGACCCCGAAGTCGACGTGTCCGAAGATCAGGGCTCCGAGCGCGGCCGCGAGGGTCAGCGGCACCGCCTGTGTCAGGTCGGTGCCGACGAGCTGGTTGGCGCCGATCATCGGGTACGCGAACAGCATCAACACGATCATCAACGAGCCCGACCCGACCGATGTCAGCCCGACGATCAGCCCTCCGATCACGCCGATCGCCATGGTCAGCACCGGCCGCGGCTGCACCATCGTGACGAGGCCTAGCCGCGTCTGACCGGTGGCCCGGTCCAGCGCGTACCGCAGCACCATCGCGGCCGCCCCGACCAGCAGCGCGATGCCGAGCGCCTGCTCGATATTGGTCTGCGCGGATTTCGAGTCGCCCATCAGGTGCAGCAGATAGGTCCCGAGGAATGCTGCTGGCACCGACCCGATGACCATCCACTTGACGAGCCCCCGATTCACCGTTCCCGCCCGCAGGTGGACGGCCGCGCCGATCGGCCGCATCACGACGGCGGCGACAAGGTCGCTGGAGATCGCGGCCGAGGGCGTGACCCCGAACAGCAGGATCAGCATCGGCGTCATCAGCGCGCCACCGCCCGCGCCGGTCATGCCTACCAGCAGCCCGACGATCGCACTACCGAGAACGATGTATGGGTCGATATGCACGATCGCTGCCGCCTCCGACCGGCGAGAGGCTAACCAATTCGCTCCATCGTCATCCCGCGAACGTCGAGCAACCCCCCGGGCGGCTCGCCGGAGAGTAGCCATCCGTCATCGACCAGTCGCACGAGACCGCGGCGCGTGAGGTCGGAAAGGGCGCTCGTGACCGTCGGGCGGCGCGCCGCCACCAGGTCGGCCAACGAGGCGTGCGTGAGCCGCACCGGCAGCATCGTCCCGTCGCTCCTGACCCGGCCCCAGCGGCCCGCGAGGTGCCACATCAGCATGTGCAACCGGATGTCGACGCGGGCCTGGTGGACGATCGCCATGTTCACGGTCAGGTGCCGTGAGCGCTGGAGCGCCCGTCCGACAAGCCGGCCGACGAGCTCGGGATAGCGGGCCATCTGCCGGGCGAACTCGGCGTCGAGCACGGCGATCCGGGTCGGCGCGAGCACCGACCAGCCGGTGGTCGTGGCCAGCGTCGCCGATCCCCCGTCCTCGCCCTGCCACGGCCTCAGGATGTCGCATTCGCCGAGCAGCTCGGCTCCGTAGAGGCCCTCGAGGCCCACCCGGCGGATCATCATCCCCTTGAGGATCAGCAGCCCGATTCCTTCGTGGATCACGGGCAGATGCTCGCCGGACCATGGGCCAGCGGGCAGGCGGACCTCTCTCGCGGATAGTTCGCTGATCGCCTGATTGCGACGATCGTGAGGAACCCCCTCCGCCAGATCGGGATCCTCGTGCAGGACGCTGCAGACTGCTCCGGCGCTCACCGCGTTTAACTCTGTCACGGAGTTCGGCCGCTCGCTACGACGTCCTCATCGGCGCGGTTCCATCGCCGTGGTGGTCGCGCCGCGCTCGCCCCCCCAGCTTGGCGGAATATGCCATCGCCTCGGCCGAGATCGCGTTGACCTGCTCGAGGACCTCCGTGGGCCAAGGTTGCGGGGTATCGGCCAGCCGTTCCAGCGCGACGCTCAGTCCCGAGATCTGGCGGTCGAGCTCCTCGGGGAGGGGGTCGTTCTCGGCCGTCGCCGCGCGGACCAGCCCCAGCACCGCGTTGGCCAGCAGATGAGCCCGGAGTCGGACGATCGGTCCGATGATTTCAAGACCGGCGTCAGGCGGCCGCGACGTTAGCGCCGGAGGCGACGTCGGCGGCCAGCTCGGCCACGGCGTCGCTGACTTCGTGGGGGCGCTCGAGCGGGGACATATGCCCGGTCTCCGGCAGCACGATCAGTCTCCGCAGCTGCGGGAGCTCGCCGGCGATCCGCTCGGCGTGCGACGGCGGCGTCAACCTGTCGTTGGCGCCGGCCAGCACGATCGCGGGCACGGTCAGCCGCGGCAGGGCGTGGTGGAGCTCGAGCTCGGAGAGCGCGATGCCGACGTCAGCGCGCACGTCGGGCGGGCAGGCGATCAGCAGCCGTTCGTAGAACGCGACCAGCGCGGGGGACGCGGTCGGCCCGAAGGCGATGTACCGGATCGAGGCATGGCTCACGGGCGTCGAGAAGCGCGGGACCGGGGCGCGGGAGCTGAGGAGAGTCGATGGGGGAAGGGTTCGGTTGAGGAGCTGCGCGATCCAGGGCACGGGGATCAACAGGGACTCCGCGATCAGATCGCCGACGCCGGTGTTCAGCAGCGCGACCGCGCAGACCCGGCGTTCCACGTCGTGATGCTCCGCCCACGCTGCGATCGACATGGCGCCCAGCGAGTGGCCGACGACGATCGCCCGCTCGCCGCCGGACAGCGAAGCCTCGAGCACCGCATCGAGATCCTCTCCGAAGCGCGCCATCGAGTAGTCGCCGGCAGTGGCGGGCTCGCTGTCGCCGTGGCCTCTGAGGTCATAGGCGACGATCCGGAAGCTCTCCGACAGATGGCCGATCACATAGGTCCAGTACGGGATCGACTCGGTCCAGCCATGGGCCAGGACGATCGTTTGCGCGCCGTCGGCGCCGAATGCCTCCGCATGCAGTCGCGTCCCGTCGGCGGAGGTGATTTCCAGCGGGCGGCCGCGAACAGGCGCACGCAGCCGCCCATCCTCGGGATCGGCGGCGATCCGTCGCATGTGCCGGCGCTGGAGCGCCGCCCCGGCCGCGATCGCCGCGGCCAACCCGCCGGCACCGGCCCAGAGCCGCCGATTTTCCCGCGTTCGCATCAGACATCTGATCCTACAGCGGCGTAACAAGTTCCGAGCCATGCCGCTGAATAGGATTCGCGCCGATGCGCCTCGGGCTGCTTACTGGTGGTGGCGACTGCCCCGGTTTGAACGCGGTCATTCGCGCGATCGTGCGCAAGGGGATCGACGCCTACAACGATCAGCTTGTTGGCTTTCGCGACGGCTGGAAGGGCGTGCTCGAGGACTCCTTCGAGCCGCTGACGGTCGAGTCCACGCGCGGCATCCTGCCTCGCGGAGGCACGATCCTCGGGAGCTCGCGGACGAATCCGTTCAAGCGCGAGGAAGGCGTCCAGCAGATCCGCGCCACGTTCCGGCGAAACGGCCTCGATGGCCTGATCGCAATCGGTGGCGAGGACACGCTCGGGGCTGCTGACCGGCTGCACGCCGAGGGCGTGAACGTGATCGGCGTGCCGAAGACGATCGACAATGACCTCGGGGCCACCGACGTCACATTCGGGTTCGACACCGCGCTGCACGTGGCCAGTGAGGCGATCGACAGGCTCCACACCACCGCCGAGAGCCACCACAGGATCCTGGTCGTCGAGGTGATGGGACGTCACGCCGGCTGGATCGCGCTGCACGCCGGGGTCGCGGGCGGCGCCGATGTCATCCTGATCCCCGAGATCCCGTTCGACATCGACGATGTCTGTCGCCTGATCCAACGCCGCCACGGCCGCGGCCGTCCGTTCTCGATCGTGGTCGCAGCCGAGGGGGCGACGCCAAAGGAGGGCACGATGAACGTGTTCGCGGGGCAACTCGATGAGTTCGGGCATCCGCGACTTGGGGGCATCGGGCACCAGCTCGAGCAGGAGATCGAGCGGCGGACCGGTTTTGAGACGCGCGCCACGGTGCTGGGGCACGTGCAGCGCGGCGGCACGCCGACCGCGTTTGACCGCGTCCTGGCCACGAGGTTCGGGCTCGCGGCGATCGACGCCGCCCACGACGGTGCGTGGGGGATGATGACCGCGCTGCGCGCGACCCGGATCGAGCTCGTGCCGCTTGCCGAAGCGGTCATCGAGCTGCGGACCGTGCCGGTCGAGGAGTACCAGCGGTTCGGGGTCCTGTTCGGATGACCCGAGCGCTGCTAGGAACCATGTTTACAACGCCGCCGTTTAGGAGGACCCGGTTGTGTCTATGCTCAGAGAAGTGGCCCCCTCCGCTCGCAACGTCCTGATCCTATGACCGCGACCGAGACTGCCACCACGAGGCTGGACGAGCTGTGTGTGGACACGATCCGCACGCTCTCGATGGACGCCGTGCAGAAGGCCGACTCCGGCCATCCGGGCACGCCGATGGCGCTCGCTCCGCTGGCGTACATGCTGTACACGCGGGTGATGCACCACAACCCGTCGAATCCGGACTGGATCGACCGGGATCGCTTCATCCTCTCGGCCGGGCACGCATCGATGCTGCTCTATTCGATGCTGTACCTGACCGGCTATCCGATGACGCTCGAGGACATAAAGAACTTCCGCCAGGTCGGCTCGACGACGCCCGGCCACCCCGAGCGCAAGGACTCGCCCGGCATCGAGGCCACGACGGGGCCGCTGGGGCAGGGGATCTCGATGTCCGTCGGAGTGGCGCTGGCGGAGCGGATGCTCGCGGCCCGCTTCAACGAGAACGGGCACGAGGTCGTCAACCACTACACGTTCGTGATCGTCTCGGACGGTGACGTCCAGGAGGGCGTCGCGTCCGAGGCCTCCTCGCTCGCCGGCCACCTCGGCCTCGGTCACCTGATCGTCTTCTACGACGACAACAAGATCCAGCTGGCCGGTCCGACATCGCAGTCGTTCTCCGAGGACGTGGGCAAGCGCTACGAGGCGTACGAGTGGCATGTCCAGAACGTCGGCGAGGACCTCTCGCTGGGGACGCTCGAGCAGGCCACCCGCAATGCGATGGCGGTCGAGGACCGCCCGTCGCTGATCATCGTCCGCTCTCACATCGGCTACGGCAGCCCGCACAAGCAGGACACCTCCGGCGCCCACGGCTCGCCGCTCGGCGAGGACGAGGTCCGGCTCACGAAGGAGGCCTACGGCTGGGACCCCGACAAGCACTTCTACATCCCCGATGAGGCGCTGGCTCACTTCCGCCGCTGCTGCGAGCGGGGGCGAGAGCTCGAGGGGGAGTGGGAGGACCGGTTCCGGGCCTACCGTGAGGCGTTCCCCGAGCAGGCCGAGCAGCTCGAGATGATCGACGCCGCCGGGATGCCCGAGGGGTGGGATCGAGACCTTCCTCGCTTCGACCCGGCGGATAAGCCGATCGCGACCCGAAAGGCGTCCGAGAAGGTGATCCAATGGGCGGCCGCGTCCGTTCCGCACCTGATCGGTGGCTCTGCCGACCTTGCGACCTCGACCAACACCGACATCTTCGGCGGCGGTGACGTCGAGAAGGGGACATATGGAGGCCGCAACCTCCGCTTCGGCGTCCGTGAGCACGGGATGGGCGCGATCGTCAACGGACTCGCGCTCCACGGCTTCCGCGCGTTCGGGGCCACGTTCTTTACGTTCTCGGACTACATGCGCGGGGCTGTCCGCCTCTCGGCGTTGATGAATTTGCCCTCGATCTGGGTCTACACCCACGATTCGATCGGGCTCGGCGAGGACGGCCCGACGCACCAGCCGATCGAGCAACTCGCGGCGATGCGCGCGATGCCGACGCTGAAGATGGTGCGGCCCGCCGACGCCAACGAGACGGCGCTCGCGTGGCGGTACGCGTTGCGCAACAACGACGGGCCCACGGCGTTCGCGCTCACCCGCCAGAACCTCCCGATCCTCGATCCCGACGCGATCCCCGACGACGCGATCGAGCGTGGCGCCTACGTACTACGCGAATCCGAGGGCGGGGCGCCGGAGCTCATCCTGATCGGAACCGGGTCGGAGGTGTCGCTCTGCCTGGAGGCCGCGGATTTGCTGGACGGCGTCCGGGTACGAGTCGTGAGCATGCCCTGTATGGAGAACTTCACCCACGCCGACGATGGCTACCGCGAGCAGGTGCTCCCCGCGTCCTGTCGAGCCAGGGTCGCGGTCGAGGCGGCGAGCCCGTTCGGATGGGATAAGTGGATCGGTTCGGAAGGGGCGTTCCTGGGAATGGAGACATTCGGCGCGTCAGGACCCGCCAAGGACGTCTTCGACCATTTCGGAATCACCTCGCATCGAGTCGCCGAGCTCGGAAAGGAGTTGATTGGCCGATGAGCACGACCGAGAGAATCAATGAAACGCTGGCCAAGCTGACCGCCGCCGGGGTGAGCGTGTGGCTCGACCAGATCGCACGCTCGCTGATCGAAGAGGGCGAGCTCGAACGCCTCGTCCGGGAGGACTCGCTGCGCGGGGTCACCTCCAACCCGTCGATCTTCGAGAAGGCGATCCTCGGCTCCGACGACTACGACGACGAGCTCGTCGCGATGGCGCGCGATGGGCTCGCGGCTAACGAGATCTATGACCGGATCGCGGTCAAGGACGTGAAACTGGCCACCGATGTGCTCGCGAGCGTCCACACGGACACGAACGGCAACGACGGGTTCGTATCGCTCGAGGTAGCCGCGGAGCTCGCGCACGACGCCGAGCGGACGATCGGGGCCGTACGGACCTACTGGAACGCAGTGGGCCGCCCGAACGTGATGATCAAGATCCCCGGCACCCCGGAGGGTGTGGGCGCCATCGAGCGGGCGATCTACGAGGGGATCAATGTCAACGTCACGCTGCTGTTCGCGGTTGAAGCCTACGAGAAGATCGCCGAGGCCTATCTGCGGGGACTCGAGCGTCGCCAAGACGAGGGGCTACCGCTCGACGTCCACTCGGTGGCAAGCTTCTTCGTCTCGCGGGTCGACACGAACGTCGACAAGAAGCTCGAGGGGCTTGGGCGGTCCGACCTGGCCGGCACCGCAGCGTTGGCGAATGCCCGGCTGGCCTACCGTCGCTTCAAGGACATCTTCTCCGGCCCGCGCTGGGATGGCCTGCGCCACGGCGGAGCTTCGGTTCAGCGGCCACTGTGGGCGTCGACCGGCGTCAAGAACCCCGACTACCCGGACACGATGTACGTGGACGGTCTGGTCGCGCGCGACACCGTCAACACGATGCCGTTGGCGACCCTCGAGGCCGTCGGCGATCACGGAAAGGTCACCGGACCGACCGCCGAGCACGATCCGACGGCCGAGCTCGACGCGCTGCGCGAGGCCGGGATCGACCTGAGTCAGGTGACTGACGAGCTGCTGGTCGACGGCGTCCAGCAGTTCGAGGATGCGATGACGCGCCTGCTCGAGGGGATCGAGAAGCGCCGGACCGCGGCCGTCGCGGGCGAGAACGGATCGGCCTGACGCCGATGGCCATAGCGGTCGAGGACGAGAGCTCCGAGAACCCGCTCGTCGAGGGGCTCGAGCGACTCCCGGTCCACCCGACGTCGCTGGTGATCTTCGGAGCCACCGGCGACCTTGCCCACCGGAAGCTGCTTCCGGCGCTGTACAACCTGGCGCACGAAGGATCGCTGCCGGAGCGATTCGAGTTGATCGGGATCTCCCGCAGCAAGATGTCGCATGACGAGTTCCGCGAGGGTGCCCGGGAGTCGATCGAGCGCTTCTCGCGCCGGCGGCCGGACCCGGACGTGCTCAAGGGCCTGCTGTCCGACATGCGCTACCTGCCCGGGTCGTTCGATGATGGCGAGGTCTACGGCGAGATCGGCCGCACGCTGGCCGAGTTCGACGAGCTGGCCGGCGAGAGGCTCGATCGCGTCTTCTATCTCTCGACGGCGCCGCAGTTCTTCCCCGTGATCGCCGGCAAGCTGGGCGAGGCGGGACTCAACCGGACTGAGAACACGGAGACCCGGATCGTGATCGAGAAGCCGTTCGGCTACGACCTGGCCTCGGCTCGCGCGCTCAACTCGGAGGTGCTGAGCGAGTTCGAGGAGTCGCAGGTCTACCGGATCGATCACTACCTCGGCAAAGAGACGGTCCAGAACCTGATGGCGCTGCGGTTCGCAAACGCGCTGTTCGAGCCCGTGTGGAACCGCAACTTCATCGACAACGTGCAGATCACGGCCGCCGAGGACATCGGGATCGAGGGCCGAGCCGGCTACTACGAGGGCGCCGGGGCGCTGCGCGACCTCGTGCAGAACCACATGATGCAGCTGCTGGCGCTACTGACGATGGAGCCGCCGGCGACGTTCGAGGCCAACCGCCTGCGAGACGAGAAGCTGAAGGTGCTCGAGGCGATCGTGCCGCCATCCCCCGAAGACGTCCCGTCGATGGCCGTCCGTGCTCAGTACGGCCCCGGAGTCGTCGGCGGTACGCCGGTTCCCGGCTACCGCGAGGAAGAGGGCGTCGCGCCCGACTCGCGCACCGAGACATACGCCGCGCTGCGCCTGCACGTTTCCAACTGGCGCTGGGCCGGCGTTCCGTTCTACCTGCGCACCGGGAAGCGGCTGTCGCGCAAGGTCACCGAGATCGCAGTGGCGCTCAAACCGGTCCCGCACCTCGCGTTCCAGAGCAAGGGGTCGGTCGGGGTCCAGGCCAACCAGGTGGTCTTGACCGTGCAGCCCGACGAGGGCGTGTCCGTGTCGCTGGGCGCGAAGATCCCGGGGGCGCAGATGCGGATCCGTCCCGTCAACATGGAGTTCCGCTACGGCACATCGTTTATGTCCGAGTCACCGGAGGCCTACGAGCGGCTGATCCTCGACGCGATGCGCGGAGACGCGACGTTGTTCACCCGCAACGACGAGATCGAGGCCCTGTGGGGGATCATCGATCCGATCCTGTCGGCCTGGCACGAGGACCGCACGTCTCCGATTCCCCAGTACGAGGCGGGGTCAGCCGGTCCCATGGAGGCCGACGCGCTGCTCCTCGACGGCCGTCGCTGGCGGCGACTGTGAGCTCCAGGGCGAGAGGCTGCTTTTGACCGAGGATGTCTGGGCTGAGCGGGATACCAATCCCGACGCGATCGACGCTGCGCTCCGGGAGCTGCTGCGCGCCCGGCACGCGGCGAACACCGCGCTCGCGCCCGCCCGCGTCCTCAACCTCGTCGTGATCGTCGACCGCGAGTGGAAGGGCGAGATCGCCAACCGGCTCGAACGGGTCGGTCGCTACCACGCCTCGCGCACCATCCTGTGCGCGGTCGAGGAAGGCCGCACCACACTCGACGCGACGGCGGTCATGTCCTACGAAGAACCGTCCAACGGGCTTGGCGTGATTCGCGAGCAGGTCGAGATCGACATGGGACCGGGGCACCTGTCGAGGCTCGACACGATCATCGATCCCGTCCTTGTGTCGGAACTGCCGACCGTCCTGTGGTCGCCCCACGGCCACGAGGAGGCGGTCGCGACCGTCTCCCGCATGATCGACGTGATGCTGCTCGACTCCGACGACGTCTCGGACCCATCCGCGGCCCTCGATCGCGCCGCCGAGGCGCTGGAGTCGGCGTACGTCGTCGATCTGGCGTGGCTGCGCACCACCCCGTGGCGCGAGCGGCTGGCGGCGAGCTTCGATCCACCTGACCGAGCGCCCCTGCTCGGGTTGCTGACCGGCCTCGCGGTCCGTCACCAGCCGAGCTCCGCGGCCAGTGCGTTGCTGCTCGCAGGATGGCTGTCATCGCGGCTGCACTGGGGGACGTGTGCCCTTGCCGCCGACGGTCCCGGCCGGCTGACCGGCTCGGCGTCGCGCGGCGCGGGACGCGTCGAGGTCGAGCTCGAGCCGGCGGACCAGGACGTCCCTGGACTTGCCGGCGTCACCGTCCGCGCCAGCGACGGCTTCGCCCTATCGCTCGATCGAGCGACCGGGGGACTGTGCGCAAAGGAACGCTCGTCCGACGGGGAGGAGCGGGTCTGGCAGATACTCGGTGCCTCGCGCGGTGAGGGCGGAATTCTGGGAGAGGGGGTGCGGCAGGCTCTGCTGCGCGATCCCACCTACGCTCCCGCGCTACGTGCCGCACGGGAGATGTGTCCGGCATGAGCGTCGAAATCGAGGTCGTCGAGAACCCCGGCCGCGTGTGCGCGGCGATGCTCGTCGGCGCCGTCGCGGGTGGGGGAGACGTGGTGCTGACCGGCGGGTCCACTCCGAGGGCGGCGTACGAGGAGCTCGTGCGGGCGGTGCAGACGGTCGGCATCGATCTGACGCACACGACCCTCTGGTTCAGCGATGAGCGGTGCGTCGACCCCGACGATGAGCGCTCGAATTACCGTCTGGTCCAGCAGTCCCTGCTGGACCCCCTCGGCGAAGAGAATCAGCCGACGGTGTGGCGGATGAAAGGCGAGCTCGGCCCGATGGTCGGCGCCGAGGATTATGAACGCGCGCTCCAAGCAGCTGGGCCACCTGCATTTGACATGTTGCTCCTCGGGATCGGCTCGGACGGCCATCTCGCCTCGATGTTCCCCGATCAGTCCTCGCTCGAGGAGCGGTCGCGGCTGGCTCTAGGGGTACCGGAGGCTGGGCTGGAGCCGTTCGTGCCGCGCATTACGATGACATTCCGGACGCTGTCCGCCGCTCGTAAGGTCGTGTTTCTCATCACCGGCGACTCGAAGGCCGACGCCGTCGCGGCGGCCTTCGGCCCCGATGCCGTGCCGGATCCGCACGTGCCGGCATCGTTGCTGCCGTCTTTCGGGAGGGAGATCACGGTGCTGCTCGATCCGGCCGCGGCGGCCCGACTGTGAGTGTCATTGGCGTCGACATCGGCGGGACCAAGGTGGCCGCCGCCCGGCTCGACGGGCGCGAGCTCGGCGAGCCACATCTCCGAGCGACCGATCTGAGCGGCAGCGACGTATTAATCGATCAGCTCGTGACGGCCGTCGACGATCTCCGCACCGACGACCTTCAGGCGGTTGGCTTCGGGGTTCCGTCGATCGTCGAGTTCGCCACGGGCCGGGTCATTTCGTCGGTCAACATCCCGCTGGCCGACGTGCCATTGCGGGAGGTTTTGTCGGAGCGGCTCGGGGTGCCGGCGTTCGTCGACAACGATGCGACCGTCGCCGCGCTCGCGGAGGCCCATGACACCGATCTGCGCCCGTGCGCGCGCGACCTGGTCATGATCACGGTCGGGACGGGCGTCGGTGGCGGGCTTGTCCTTGGCGGCAGGATCTATCGCGGCGCGACGGGCGGCGCCGGCGAGCTCGGTCACACGATCGTGGGACTGGATCTGGCCGGTGCGGTGCCGACCCCGATGGGCGCCTTCCCGCAACCCGGATCACTCGAGTTCGTCGCCTCCGGCCACGCACTGGACCGGCTAGCCGCGCAGGCTGCGAACGTCCACCCGGAGTCGGCGCTCGGCCGGTTGTGGGCCGACGGCAAGTCGGTGCTCGGAGCCGACGCCGTGCACGCGGCCTACGATGGCGACCTCCCCGCACGTCGAATGGTCGAGATCTGGGGACAGCGGCTGGGGATCGGGATCGCCAACGCGATCAACACGTTCGATCCAGAGGAAGTGGTGATCGGCGGTGGCGCCGCCCAGGCCGGCGAGCTGCTGCTCGAGCCCGCAAAGCAGGTCGCCAGCGGCTATGTGCTGCCCGGACTCGGCACGCGCACGGAGATCCGACTCGCGCGGCACGGGGTCCGCGCCGGAGTCTTCGGCGCCGCCCTGCTCGCGCGGCACGAGCTCGAGGCCCCCGCGGCTCACGAGCCGACCGGGATCGGCTCGTGATCGTCGTCGTGCGCCACGGCGAGACCGAATGGAGCCTGTCCGGACAGCACACGAGCCGGACCGACCTACCCTTGATCGAGGAGGGGAGACGCCGGGCCAAGCAGGTCGGGGCACAGCTTATGGCACGCTCGTTCGCGCTCGTGCTCTGCAGCCCGCTCTTGCGGGCCCGCGAGACCTGCGAGCTCGCCGGGTTCGGGGAGCAGGCCGTGCTCAGCAATGACCTGCACGAGTGGGACTACGGCGACTACGAGGGGTTGACGACGGCGCAGATTCATCACCAGTGCCCCGACTGGGACCTGTGGCGCGACGGCTGCCCCGGCGGAGAGCAGCCGGAAGAGATAGCGGCGAGAGCCGATCGCGCGATCGCGCAATTGTGCAGTGCCGCCGGCGATGCGCTGGCCTTCGCTCACGGCCACATCTTGCGGGTGATGTCGGCACGGTGGATCGCGCTGCCGGCCGCGGGCGGGGCGCGGCTGGCGCTCGCCGCCGGGGCCATCTGTGAGCTCGGGTTCGAGCGCGAAACCGAGGTCATTCAGCTGTGGAACGCCACTGACTAGGGCTGGCGCGACGGTGCGCAACGGCTTGCGCAGGATGCGGACCGCGTCATCACCCTGACACGCTCACGGTGACAAACGTCATGGCGGATTTCGGCCGCGTGCCACTTACGCTCGCCGGTGGCGCCGCCTACGCTGAATGCCATGACAGCGATGGATTTGACACACACCGAGATCGCAATCGAAGTACGCGATCTCAAGAAATCCTATGGACACGTAGAGGCCGTTCGCGGCGTCAGCCTCGAGGTCGCGCGGGGAGAGGTGTTCTGCCTGCTCGGCCCGAACGGCGCCGGTAAGACCTCGATTGTCGAGATCCTCGAGGGATACCGCATGCGCACCGACGGTGAGGTGCGGGTGCTCGGGATGGATCCGGCCAAGAGCGAGCGCGAGCTGCGCGAGCGGGTCGGGATCGTCCTTCAGCAGTCTGGGGTTCAGCGGGACCTGACCGTCACCGAGGTGGTCGAGATGTACGCCCGCTACTACAAGCGCCCGCGCCCGGTCGATGAAGTAATCGAGGTCGTCGAGCTAACCGAGAAGCGCGATGAGCGCGCGACGAAGCTGTCGGGCGGTCAGCGCCGGCGGCTCGACCTGGCGCTGGCGCTGGTCGGTGATCCGGACCTGATCTTCCTCGACGAGCCCACGACCGGGTTCGATCCTGCCGCTCGCCGGCAGGCATGGTCGACGGTCCGCTCGCTCTGTGATCTCGGCAAGACGGTCTTCCTAACCACCCACTACATGGACGAGGCGCAGTACCTGTCCAACCGCGTGGCGATCATGACCGCCGGCGAGATCATCGCCACCGGCCGTCCCGAGGAGCTCGGGGGCCGCGATGTCCGCCCCGCGGAGATCCGGTTCGTGCTGCCGCACGACTGGTCGCTCGGTGACGTTCCGGACGTCCCCTCGCTGGAGCGTTCGATCGACGACGATCGTGTCCTGGTGGTCACGAGCGAGCCCGTGATCGCGACGCAGCAGATCACCACCTGGGCCGTCGAGCGAGGCATCGATCTCGGGCGCTTCTCCGTCTCCCAGCCGACGCTGGAAGACATCTACCTAGAGCTCACCGGCTCCGGCAACAATGACCATGCTCCGACCCCCGAGGAGGCGATCCGATGAGCGCCCTGCTGAACCCCCCGATCCGGCGCGACCTTGGCCTGGTGGCGTGGCAGATTCGCTACGAGCAGCGCGCGTACTGGCGCAACCGCGGCCGCGGGATCTTCACGTTCGTCTTTCCGCTGATGTTCCTCGTGATCTTCGCCAGCCTCGACAAGGGGCAGACGTTGAAGTCACGCGGTGGGATCCCCTACGACGCGTTCTTCGTGCCCGGGATCCTCGCGTACGGCATCATCGCCACCACGTACATCAACATGGCGATCTCCACAGCAATCCTGCGCGAAGAGGGGGTGCTCAAGCGGATGCAGGGCACGCCGCTGCCCCGCTGGGCGTACGTGACGGCCCGCATCGGCTCGACTGTGGTGATCGTCGGCCTGATGACGATCGCGGTGCTCGCGCTGGGCGCGATCGCCTACAACGTCCACATTCAGACCGGCACGCTCCCCGGCCTGATCGTCACGCTGATCCTGGGAACCGCCTGTTTCACGACGCTCGGAATCGGCGTCACCCGGTTCATCGCCACGGCGGAGTCGGCGCCGGTGTTCGTCAACCTGTCGATCCTGCCGCTGACGTTCATTTCGAACATCTGGTTCCCGACCGACAGCTTGCCGCACACCCTCAAGGTGATCGCGAGGATCTTCCCGATCAACGCGCTGGCGGACGGGCTCCAGTACGCGTTCGATCCGCGGACCGCCGGCGTGGGGCTCAAGGCCCAGGACGTCTGGACACTGCTGATCTGGATCGCGGTCGGTATCTGGCTCATGGTGAGGTTCCTGCGCCAGCCCCAGGGTGAAGTTGTATGAGCGACGCCGGGCCAGGCGATATGAGCGGCGCGCTGCGAGACGGCCCGCCCGACGAGTTCGAGACGATGTTCGGCCGCCGGCTGTCGCGCCGCCGGCGGACCGACATCGGCATCGGCGCCGGGCTCATCTGGCTGGCGTTCATCATCTTCCCCCTGGTCGACGCCGTCACCACCGAAGGCCCCGAACTCGGTCACATCCTGGCTGTCGTCGGAGCGGCGGTGTTCGCCGGTGTGTACGCATGGCTCATCTACCAGTGGCGTGTCAACGCCGGCCGCCCGACACGGCTGGCACTGGTGTTGTTCGTCGTGCTGCTTGCGGTGGCGACGGCGCTGACGGTGGCCGACGGCCACGGCTGGGGATTCCTGTTCACGTACTGCGCCGCCTGTACCTGGCTGGTCGCTGGGCCGCCGCTCGGCTTCTACGGAGTCCTGGTCTGCGTGGTGCTTGCGGGTGCAGCGACGCTCGCCGGCGGCGGCAACGGCGGGACCGCAATCGGCTTCATCGCCAGCAGCGCCGGTATCGGGCTGCTGATGTTGCTGATGCGCGACCTGCGGCTGCGCAACCAGGAGCTCTCGCAGGCCCGCGCCGAGCTGGCGCGGCTCGCGGTGTCGGAGGAACGCGAGCGGTTCGCACGGGACCTCCACGACCTACTGGGCCACTCGCTCTCCGTGATCGCGTTGAAGGCCGAGTTGGCCGGCCGGCTGTTGCCGGACCGGCCGGACGAGGCGGCGACCGAGGTGGGCGAGGTCGAGGACGTCGCCCGCAAGGCGCTGGGCGAGGTTCGCGAGGCGGTCAGCGGCTATCGCCAGCCCACGCTCGACGGCGCCCGGATGGCGCTGTCGGCAGCGGGGATCGACGCGTCCGTCGAGCGGCCCGCCGTGAAGCTCGACCCCGACACGGAGGCCGTGCTGGCCTGGACCGTGCGGGAAGGCGCCACGAACGTGATCCGCCACAGCGACGCGACTCGTGTCCAGTTGCGGATCACAGCGGGCCTCGCCGAGACGTCGCTGGAGATCGTCGACGACGGCCACAGCAGTGCCGGGCCGGCGAACGGCAATCAGCCAGCCACCAACGGTCGCCACGTCGCCGGACATGGCCTCGCCGGCTTGGCCGAGCGGGCCGAGAGCGTCCACGGGCGGGTCGACTCCGGGGTACTGTCCGATGGCGGTTTCAAGCTGACGGTCCGGGTGCCGAGGACCGTCCCCACAGCGTGATCCGGGTCCTGATCGCCGAAGACCAGGCGATGGTCCGTGGCGCGCTCGCGAGCCTGATCGGGATGGAGCCCGACATCGAGGTCGTCGCCCAGGTCTCACGGGGAGACAAGGTCGTGGCCGCGGCCCGCCAGGCGAAGCCCGACGTGGCGCTGCTCGACATCGAGATGCCCGGCCAGACCGGCCTCGACGCAGCTGAGGAGCTCAGCCGTGAGCTGCCCGGTATCGCGATCCTGATCCTGACCACGTTCGGCCGCCCCGGCTATCTGCGCCGCGCGATGGAGAGTGGCGCCGCCGGCTTTCTGCTCAAGGACGCCCCCGCCGACCAGCTCGCCTCGGCGATCCGGCGCGCGGTCGCCGGCGAGCGCGTGGTCGACCCCGGCCTGGCGGCCGCGGCCCTCAGCCAGGGGGAGAGCCCGCTGACACCCCGCGAGCACGAGGTGCTCGAGGCCTCACGTCGCTACGCGACCGTGGCGGAGCTCGCCAGCGCCCTGTACCTGTCACCCGGGACGGTCCGCAACCACCTCTCCTCGGTTATGCAGAAGCTCGACGCGCGCAACCGGGCGGAGGCCGTGCGCGTGGCGGAGGAGCGGGGGTGGCTGTGACGGGCCGTCGTCGAGAATCCCGCCTCTGAGCGCCCAAGACACTCATTTCTTGGGACCTATGAATTGGTCGAGCGCGGCCACGTCTGCCTTGCGCGAGACGTAGATCGTGTACTTGCCCGAGGCTGTCCATCGGAGGCCCAGGCGATCGCAGCCCGCGCAGAAGATCGAGCGGATGTCGGCGGAGTGGTTGCGAAACGAATATCGCGGCCACGACCAGTTTCTCCCGACGTTCTGAAAGCGGCACCCGTCGGAGTGGATTAGTCCACGCAGGATCTGCTCTGGCCAGCGATCGACGAATCCTTCTTGCCAGTCCGCGAGTCCGATTCCTCGGTCGTGCTTCTTGCCTGGCCCGTGTTGCGGAAACAGGCACGGCCAGCTCCGCCAGTACGAGTACACCTCGACGCAGTTCCTCGGCCGCGGTTGGATGCCGCTCGCTTTGCCCCTGACATTGCTCATGGCAGCGGCCGTCGTCTCGATGATCCCGGGGTACTTGATGTCGAGCACGATCCTGAGCTTGAAAACGTCCCGTGGCGCCGTGGAGATGCAGCCATCCCCGAGATACAGACCGAGGAGGTAAACGTAATCGGACGTCAGCGCGTCGACGCGATGCTCCGCGAGGCACTGATCGCAGCCGCCGGCTTGGGCCGAGTGGGGTAGAGACCCTCCGAGCCAATCCCGCGCAGTCCCTCGCGGGACGTCCAGCTGCCGAGAGATCTCAGTCGCGGTTGCGCCACCGTCGGCAAGCGCCAGGGCAGCCATCACTGTGCTCCTCGGATGCACTAGCGCTCCGATGCGGCTGAGAGGATTCGAACCTCCACGCCCGATAAGGCACGGCCGCCTGAGGACCGCGTGTCTACCGTTCCACCACAGCCGCGGGGGTCCGTCAAATTAGCAGGCCGTGGCGCATCCGGGAACCGTCTTTCAATCGAACACATGTCCTTACTCGATTTGAGTGGAGATGTCCGGTTGCAGGGATAACGTCGCCGGACAGTGGAGATTCCGGAATGTCCAATCCCGCAACACATCGGTTCC